>Ga0265325_10000079_pt1 | contig 67833 bp, 67 predicted proteins | sample 41420metaG_FD_202090 | JGI IMG/M metagenome (GOLD analysis project Ga0265325, IMG submission 202090) | Rhizosphere microbial communities from Carex aquatilis grown in University of Washington, Seatle, WA, United States - 4-14-20 metaG | ecosystem: Host-associated > Plants > Roots > Rhizosphere...
AGCGCGAATGGAACTGCCACTGGACACGGGCCATGGAGAATATGCTCGACAGCCCGCACCTGCCATTCGTTCACCGGCGCACGATCGGGCGAATCTATCGTCAGCGCATGACAGCAAATTCGCGCATGGAAATTTCATGGGAAGACACGCCGTCTGGCGGCAGGGCCAAGGCAAGTCTCGATGGCGAATCCAGCCCGGCATTCCTCGAATTCTTCCGCCCCAATGTGATGGTGTTGAACATTCCGATCCCGGGAAAACACCTGCGAATCCACGCCCTGGTCGTGCCGGCGCAGGAAGGTCGTACCAGACTGATCGTCGTGGGTTCGCGCGATTTCGCGACGCCGCGCGTCCTCAATCCCTGGTTCAGTTGGATGAACGGCTATATCGCCGACGAGGACAAGGCCGTTGTTGAATCATCCGGAGCAATGGAGATTCCGCCGGCGGGTGTCGAACCGTCTGTGGCGACGGACAAAGCGACGCTGCAATTTCGAAAGTATTACCACGAAACGTTGCGCACGTCCGAGGCGTGAGCGAATTGGGCCGCCACGACTAGGTCGCCAGCACGATCCGCGGCCGCGTGACGGCGGACACCACGGCGAAGAATGCAACTGCGGCAAGCCCGGCCATCGCATCGGCACCGAGCAATCCGTTCGCATGCCAGCGCTCATAAGCCCAGCCGTCGAAAATCGTCATGTAGGCCGTCGGCATGTTGGAGAGCGATGCGTAGAGATTGTACTTCGTCGCAGCCGCCCCGCGGCCGATCGCTTCCAGCACGACCGCGCTGAACGAGGCGTAGTTGAAGCCCTGGATGAACGCATACAGCATCGTGAAAAGGACAAACATCGTCGTTGTGCGTGCGGCCGCTGCCATGATCAGCGTCGCCACGGCCAGGAAGACGCCAAACAGTGCGTAGGCGAATTTTCGGTCCATGCGATCACACAAATAGCCGCCGATGATGCAGCCGAGGGCCGAGACGAGCCCGCCCATCACACCGTTGACCAGGGCCACCGTATCGGCCCCGGCGCGCCAATCGCCAGCGACCGCGGCCCACAAACCAGACGCCGCGCCCGATCCAATGGGAAGAAAACAAATCAACAGTGCCAGAAATCCGGCGCGCGATTTGGCCGTGGTCCAGACATCCAGTCCGAGATCGCGGAGCGTTTCCGCGTAACGAAGCTTTCGGTGTCCCTGGTCAGGTTCGGATACGAAGAGGAGCGCGAGGCAACAGAGCAGAAAGAGGACGGCCATCGCGGCACCTGGCAGCCAGACGAACGCGGAGCGCTGAGCGATCCACAGGGCAGCGCCTCCGCCTAATCCCGATCCACCCAGATTACCCGCCTGGTACCATCCCCCCGCTCGTCCCTTCTCACTTTGACTGGTCGCGTGCGCCATCAGGTTCTCGGCCGCCATGGCCAGAAAGCTCACAGCCACGCTGTTCAGGAACACCAGTGCCGTGATGATGGACAGTGTCGACGGGCCCGCCGGAAAAAATCCGATCGCGGCAAGGCTGATCGCGGTGACCAGCGCGGCGATAAGGTACCAGCTTTTGCTCGACAAGGTCGTGTCTACGACCGGAGCCCATAGCGCTTTCCAGGATTGCGGGAGCAGGCTGATCGCCACCAGCCCGGCCACGGCGCCCATGTTCACGCCCGCATGCGACAACAGGTAGGCGAGGGTGACGATCACATAGCCGCTGGTCGCACCGAAGGGCGTGCAGAGTACGAGATAGACGACCGGATGCGTGTTGGCGGGCTTTGCGTCGATCAAGCCGAATTCCGCTAATTGCGACAACCCAGCCTAGCGCGTTGCCGGCACGGCGCAAACGCACTTGAGACGCTCACGCAAACGGATGTTTTCAGTTGCGCTTCGGCCCAAAAACCCTCTGACTGGCGCCAACGCCCACCAGAGGCGACACTGGGAGTGACCGAATGGATACCCAAGCGCCGCCGGCCGCGGCAGCAGCGCCCATTGCGACCGGACGAATTGCAACCTTCGCCGCCGGGGCTCTCCCCGTCGGTGCGCTCGTCACGACGCTCGGTGTCTATCTCACCAATTACTATGCCAGTCATATCGGCATCAGCCTTGCGGCTGTGGGTGGCGCTTTCATGGCTGTGCGCCTGCTCGACATCTCACTCGATCCGCTTCTCGGGATGGCGATGGACTGGACGCGCACCCCGTTCGGAAAGTACCGGCCATGGCTTGCCGCGTCGGCGCCCGTTCTGCTGTTCACCGTCTGGATGGTCTACTTTCCCGACAAGGGCGTCGGCACCGGTTACCTGATCGGCTGGCTGCTCGTCCTCTACCTTGGCTACTCGATGCTGACGCTTTCGCAGGCGGCGTGGGGCGCAGCGCTGGTGGGAGAGTATCACCAGCGCAGCCGCGTCTATGGCTGGATACAGGCCGTCGGCGTCGTCGGCGCGATTGGCGTGCTCATCGTGCCGATTGTGATTTCCGTGCTCTGGAAGAACGCCCCCTTAAAGGGTGTGCCTCTCATGGGCTGCTTTATCTTTGTGACCATAATCCTGGGCGCCCTGACAACAGTGTTTTTTGCGCCCGAGCCGGAGAAAGCGGTCGTCACGAAAACGGAACGCTTCGGCATTCGCGACTATCTGGCGCTCGTCGCGCGCCCGGAAATGCTGCGGATCATGTGCGCGGATATGTTTTGCACTCTGGGCCCGGCAATTACTGCGCCTCTCTATCTGTTCTTCTTTGAGCAGGCGCGCGGTTACACGCTGCCGCAGGCCAACATTCTTCTGCTTTTCTACATCGTGGCAGGCCTTTTCGCGCCGAGTTTTTGGGCGCGCGTGGCGCGCCGCTTCGGAAAGCATCAAACCATTCGCATCGCAAGTCTGTGTTATGTCGTGGCCCAGTCGGCGCTGCTCCTGCTGCCAAGGGCGCACTTTGTCCCCATGATGGGTGCGATGTTCATGGTCGGCTTCGTTGCCAGCGCATTCGGCTTTCTGGTGCGCGCCATGATCGCCGACGTGAGCGATGAAGTGCGGCTGGAAACAGGCAAGGATCGCACGGGCTTGCTGTACGCGCTGGTGACGAGCACGAACAAGATCGGCGGGACGCTTTCGGTCGGCGTCGCGTACGCGATCCTTCCCATGTTCGGATTCATTCCGACCGAGGGTGCCGTGAACACGCCCGACGCGATCTGGGGGCTTCAGGCCTGTTACCTCGTGCCGCCAGTGTTGTGCGTGCTGATCGGCGGCTTTGCCATGTGGGGCTATAAGCTCGACGAAACGCGCCATGCCCAGGTGCGGATTGCGCTGGGCGCGTCTGACGCCATCGCCGGCGCAAAAGATGCCCTGCAAAGCCTGACCGGCGAGCCGCCCGAGCCGGAGCAGGGCGTCCTCAACGCGGGCGAATAAGGGGACAATCCCTGGCTCTGCCTATTCTGCGCGCGGTTGCGCGCGCGATAAGCAATTGGGCCGGATCAGCGAGCTGCCGCGGTAAGTAGTACGAATTTCAGTTGCGCGAACCGCAAATCCCGTCTGAACTCGGCGCGCGAGCGCCCGACAGAGGCGCCCAATGGGAGACGCTACTTATGGAATCGGGTTCGCCGGACGGGGCTGCAACGAACAAACTTCCGGCTAGGCTACTTGCACCATTTGCGGGCGCCGCCATGCCGGTTGCAGCTCTGGGCATTCCTCTCACTGTTTATCTTCCCAATTACTACGCGAGCCATATCGGTCTGTCGCTTGCCGCTGTCGGCGCGGCATTCAGCATCGTTCGTCTGATCGACATCGTCTTCGACCCGCTCATCGGCGTCGCCATCAACGCCACGCACACGCGATTCGGCAGATTCCGGCCGTGGATGGTCGCCGGCGCGCCGCTTCTGATGATTGCCGCTTACATGATTTTCATGGCCGAGCCGGGCGTGTCCGTCACCTACATGGTCGGCTGGCTGCTCGTCCTCTATGCCGGCTTCTCGATGCTGACGCTTGGCCACTCTTCTTGGGCGGCCGCTCTGGTACCGGAATATCATCAGCGAAGCCGGGTCTATGGCTGGATGCAGGCGATCGGCGTCATCGCGGTCGTGACGGTGCTGACGTTGCCAGCGATCTTGGCCGCGGTCTGGCACAAGTCGATCGCTGAAGGCGTCCAGGCCATGGGTTGGTTTGTGATCGCGATCACACCCATTACTGTTTTGCTTTGTGTTTTTGTGGTTCGCGAGCCCCAGCAGATCGAACTTCGCCAGCGCGTCACGCTGCGCGATTACTGGACAATATTCGCCCGCCCTTCGCTGTTGCGGATTCTGGCGTCCGACCTGGCTCTGGCACTTGGGCCGGCGATCACAGCCGCGCTCTACATATTCTTCTTCACGCAGGGGCTTGGCTTCACACGCACCCAGGCCACCGTGCTCTTGTTGATCTACATCGCGGCGGGTTTGCCTGGAGCACCGACCTGGGCGCTCATCGCCAAGAGATTGGGCAAGCACCAGACCGTCATGCTGGGTTGCGTGCTCTACGGTTTTGCCCAGGCGGTCGTCTTTATCATGCCGCACGGCAACATGGCGACCATGATTCCAGGCATGTTCTTTGCCGGCTTTGTCGTGAGCTGCTTTACGTTCTTGATCCGCGCGATGGTCGCCGACATCAGCGACGAAGTCCGTCTCGAGATGGGCAAGGACAGAGCCGCGCTTCTCTACGGTCTGATCACGAGCACTTCGAAAGTCGGCTCGACTCTGTCTGTCGTCACGACGTTCAGCATACTTTCCATCTTCGGCTTCAACGCCAAGGAAGGAATCGTCAATACAGGCGTGCGGCTCGACGCGCTCGTCGCCTGTTATGTCATCGTCCCGGTTCTCACCATGTTCGTCGGCGCTGCCGCCCTGTGGGGCTACAAGCTGGACCAGGTCAGCCACGACGGCATTCGCGAGCAGTTGGCCACTCGCGATGCCATCGCCGGCGCCGCAGGCGTCACAGAAAGTCTGACCGGTTCGGAGCCCCCCATGGGTGCAGCGCCTGCTTTGCAGGTCACGGCAGGAGACTAGAACTCACGCGCGCTTTGGCCGATAGGCGTTCGTCACAACCCGGGACGCTTCGTCGCTAATGCGTTCGAAATCGTACTCGGGGGTGAGTTTGCCTGCGAGCTTGAGCACGATCGCACCGTGCAGCACCGCCCAAAAGACGTGACCGATCAGACCGGCGTCGCCTTCAAACCTTCCGGCGTCGATCTTGAGCTGGACATAATCCGTCATCGTCGAGCGCGCGCGCGCATTGGCCTTCACCAGATCCGGATAAAGGTTTTCGTCGGGCTGCGTGAGATCGAACATCAGCTTGTAAGCCGCTGGTTCGCCAAAGGCGAAAGTGACGTAGGCGCGATACACGGCGCCTTCGTCCTGATTTTCGACTTTGAGCGCGGCTTCGAGTGCTTCGGCGAAGCGATTGAACGCCCTCGCGCGAACAGCGGCAAGGATGTCTTCCTTGTCCTTGAAGTATCGGTAGGGAGTCATGGCGCTTACGCCAAGCTCTGCTGCCAATTCGCGCATCGTGAAGCCTTCCGGCCCACGTGCATCGAACATACGAGTTGCGGCTACGCAAAGCCGCTCGCGGAAATCAGCTACGTCTGACTGACTGAGGATACGAGGCATCGGGAATCCCTATGAAAAACAATTTTTGCCAAACGCGGAACGTTTATGCGATACATTTACGAGGTATAGTTGTGCAATTTCGGGAGATGGCATCATGAATGCTCCTGTTCGGATTAATCCCTACCTCGCGGGCAATTTTGGACCCATCACCAGTGAGGACGATGTACAAGACTTACGAGTGAGCGGAGAAATTCCCCGCGAACTGAACGGTACGTTCTACAGAAACGGACCCAACCCCCAATTTCCGCCGCGCGATCCGAACCATCATTGGTTTGCAGGCGACGGCATGCTGCATGCATTCACTTTGTCGAACGGGCGGGTCAGTTACAAAAATCGTTACGTACGCACGCCAAAATGGGAGCTGGAGAACAAAGCGGACAAAAGTTTATTCGGAACTTTTGGCAATCCGATGACAACAGACCCAACCGCATTGGGTAAGGACAGCGGCGTCGCTAACACAAATGTGATCTGGCACGCGGGAAGATTGCTCGCTCTGGAAGAGGGACATCAGCCGTTCGAAGTTGACCCGACGACATTGGAGCCGCGCGGCTACACGTCCTACGCAGGCAGGGCTAATCGCTTCACGGCTCACCCAAAGATCGACCCGGAAACTGGTGAAATGGTCTTCTTTGGTTATGGCGTCGGCGAAATGCCGCTGTCGGCCGGAATGGCGTATGGCGTGGTGGACAAGACCGGAAAGGTGACTCGCCTCGACACGTTCGAAGCGCCCTACTCGAGCATGGTGCATGATTTCCTTGTGACGCGGAACTACGCGTTGTTTCCCATACTTCCTCTGTCCGGAAGTTTGCAGCGAGCGATGAGCGGCAAGCCGCCGTTCGGCTGGGAGCCCGAACTGGGCAGCCACGTCGGCGTGATGGCGCGCAATGCGGGCGTCGAGACGATCCGCTGGTTCAACACCGATCCTTGCTACGTCTTTCATCCGATGAACGCATGGGAGCAAGGCAGCAAGATTATTGCAGATGTCATGCAATATCCCAACGCGCCATTGTTCCCCAACGCTGACGGATCGCCGGGCAAACCGGCATCGGCCAAGCTCGTGCGCTGGACGATCGATCTGGCGGACAACACGAACGCGATAAAGCAAACACCGCTTGACGACATGGCAGGCGAATTTCCACGTTTCGATGAGCGGCGCGCCGGACTGGACTACCGCCACGGATATTTCGCAGCCGACACGCGCGACACTGGCAAGGTGATATTCAATGGCATAGCGCACTTCGATGCGAAAACCGGCAAGCGCGACCTGTACACACTGCCCGACGGTGATGTACCCGGCGAACCAATCTTCGTGCCACGCAGCGCGAATGCTGTGGAAGGGGACGGCTGGCTGCTCGCCTTGGTCTATCGCGCTTCGGAAGATCGCAGCGATCTGGTCGTGTTCGATGCCAGCGATGTCGCCAAGGGTCCGATTGGCCAGGCGCATCTGCCTCGGCGCGTGCCTTACGGCTTTCACGGGAACTGGCGTCCGGCTTAGATCGAGCAGCCGTCAAACATCTTTTCCGGCGTATGTCTGTTTCGCGCTGTTTTGGGTGCGCCAGTTTTGCTGCATAGTCGCGCAATGAGACGCGCCATCTTGTTCGCATTTGCAGCATTGATTATGCCCCGCGTTGCGGAAGCCCAGGCGACTCGAACGCCGGCCTGGGTGCAACTGGTTCCGGGCGGCGGCGCTGAAGTCCGCGCCGTTGTGTCCGGCCCATGCCCCGCCGTTTCGACCGATTCTGCCCCACAGAGCATCCCGATGACTCTGCGTGCGGCAGCCGATCCAAATTTTCCGGCCGTCTGCAGTTTCGCGCTCGCGCCGGGAACAAAATCCGTACGGCTCACGATGCAGGACGGTTCTGTGATGGATCTCGCGGCGCCCGTGGCCGATCCGCAGCGGATTCTCGTGCTCGGCGACACGGGATGCCGCATCAAGGGCACCTATCTTCAGGCGTGCAACGACCCTGTGGCCTGGCCATTTGCCGGGCTGGCGAAAGCGGCAGCGAATTTGAAGCCCGACCTGGTCATCCACCTGGGCGACTACCTCTATCGCGAGTCACCTTGTCCGGACGGGAATGCGGGTTGCGCAGGCTCGCCCTGGGGCGACAACTGGGCGAGCTGGAACGCCGACCTGTTCACGCCGGCCGCGCCGCTCATGGGCGCGGCGCCGTGGCTGATCGTCCGCGGCAATCATGAGGACTGTTCGCGTGGTGGCGCGGGGTTCCTCCGCTTGTTGGGACCCGGCTCATTCGATCCTCAGGCACCCTGTACCGAACATCTGTCACCCTATGCCGTGACGGCCGGAAACCAAGTGGTTGCGGTCATGGACAGCGCCAGCGCGTCCGACACCAGCGTCGACGACAAGTCCGTTGCCGTCTATCGGGCGGACTTCGACGCGCTCAAGGCAATCGCCAATACCGGCCCCGGACATGAGCTCTGGCTTGTCGGCCATCGCCCGATCTGGGCCGCGATCAGCGGTCCGCTCGGCATTCCGATCGGTGGGAACGCGACGATGATTGCGGCGGCCGGCGATCTCAGCGCCTTTGCCGCGATTTCGCTGATGCTGTCGGGTCACATCCACACATTCGAGGCGATCAACTACGACGCCAAGCTGCCGCCTCAGATCGTGGCCGGTCATGGCGGCGACAATCTCGATCCGACGCCGGCCAACCTTCGCGGCACGATTTTCCAGGGCCATTCCGGCGTAAGCGTCAAGGATGGTCTGTCGGTCGGCGGCTTTGGCTTTCTGATGATGACTCGTGGCGCCCCAAACGAAGGCTGGACAATCCAGCTCTACGATTCGGCCGGCACGCTGGAGCGCCAGTGCCGCTTCGCTGCCGGGCGCGTCGATTGTCCCGCCCCGAACTAGATCGAAAATAGTTTCGTCGACGCGTGCTATTCGCGCGCGTCCGTCAACATCCCGCCTTTATCAGCGCCCAGCTTAGGTGAAGCGAATTGCTGCACGGTGTGCACAGCGTTAGGCTCCTTGGGCGCTACGGTGGGGGAATTAAGTGGGCGGGAACAATCGACTATTTCTGATGATCGGCGGCGGCGCGCTGGCGATCATCGCCGTCATCGTCGCGACACTCTATTTCCTCGGCGGAAGCGGCACGACGCCGGGCGGCGGGTTTCTGGCCAGGCTGCAGAACGGGCTGACATCCGTCACCGGCAGCATGACGCCGGCACAGATGGCTGAGGCGCCCGACTTCGCCTTTCGCCGTCTCGAAATCGACACCACCAAACCTCAGGCCGAAGCCTGTCTTGTCTTCACTCGCAGCCTCGATGCTTCAGGCCGCACACATTACGAAGACTACTTCTCCGTCGATCCCGACACGCGCGTCGCTGCGCATGTCGTGGATGATCGGCTGTGCATCTCCGGACTCGACTTCAACAAGACCTACAACGTGACGCTTAAGAGCGGCCTGCCGGCCGCGACGGGCGAGAAGCTTGCATCCGAGGAAACCGTTCCGGTCGAATTGCGCGACAAGCCCTCGTTGGTTCGGTTCGCCGGTGGCGTAATCCTGCCGCGCGACAATGCCGACGGCGTTCCGGTCACGACGGTGAACATCTCCAAGCTGCGCCTCAAGGTGATCCGCGTCGGTGACCGCCTGCTTTCGCAGATCGAGAGCGGCACGGTCGACCAGACGACGCTCTATTCCTGGAAGGACAGCGATCTCGAAAATTCGCAGGGCACGCTTGTCTGGTCGGGTGCGATGGATGTCGCAAACATCAAGAACGACTCCGTTGTCACGCTGGTTCCCATCCGCGACATTCTCAAGGGCAAGCCACCAGGCGCCTATGTGCTGATCGCGATGGATGCGTCCAAGGATGCCGATCAGGACTACTATGATGACGGCACCATCGCCGCCCAGTGGGTCGTCGACTCCGACATGGCGCTGACGAGCTTCCAGGGAGCGGGCGGTCTTTCCGTGTTCACGCGTTCCTATGCGACGGCGCAGCCGCTGAGCGGTGTGAAGCTCTCCCTGGTGGCCAAGGACAACAATGTACTCGCGACCGTCGTGACTGATGGCGATGGCCGCGCCGACTTTGCCGCAGGCTTGCTGCGCGCAACCGGTGGTGACGCACCGGTTGTCGTGATGGCCTATGGCTCGGGAGGCGATTTCAGCTTTCTGGATCTTCGTCGCGCCGCGTTTGATCTGACCGACCGCGGCGTCGGCGGGCGGGCAACGCCCGGTCCGGTTGACGCGTATGTCTATACCGAGCGCGGCGTGTATCGCCCCGGTGAGACGGTACAGTCGACGACAATGCTGCGCGACCGCGTAGGCGCAGCGATCTCGGCTCCACTCACACTGGTTGCCACGCGTCCCGATGGGCTCGAGGTTTCGCGCACCACAGTGCCGGGTGCTTCGCTTGCCGCTGGCGCTGCGACCTGGTCCCTCGCGCTCAACAACCGCGCGCCGCATGGCCGCTGGCAGATCGCGGCCTATATCGATCCCAAGGGCGATCCGGTCGGCCGCGTGCAATTCGACGTCGCGGACTTTGTGCCGCAACGCCTGAAAGTCACGCTGACCGCGGAAACGCGCGTCGCGCACGCGAATGAAGACATCCGGGTGAAGGTCGAAAGCCGCTTTCTCTATGGCGCGCCGGCATCCGGATTGACTGGCGACGGCACCGCGAAAGTCATGGTCGACGGAACGCCGTTCCCGGCTTTCAAAGAGTACCAGTTCGGCCGCGTCGACGATGCGTTCCAGGACGTCGATGTGCAGGTGAACGTGCCCGAAACGGATTCGGCAGGCGTCACCGAAGCGACAGCTTCCATCGGCGAACTTGCCGACACGACCTTGCCGCTCAAGGCGTCGGTCACGATTTCGATCCATGAACCCGGCGGCCGCACGACGGACAAGGATGTGGAAATTCCGGTTCGTACGCATGACGTCATGATCGGACTGCGTCCTGACTTTGACGACGGCTCGGTGGCGGAAAATGCGCGCGCCGGTTTTGAGGCCATCGCAGTCGACGGAGACGGCAAGCGCGTGGCGCTGAATAATCTCTCCTATTCCTGGGTGCGCGAGGACACCACCTATCAGTGGTATCAGGATGAGGGTTCATGGAAGTACCAATCGGTCACGCGCGATCGGCTGATTACCAGCGGCAAGGTCAACATCGGCGCGGGCGCTCCGCTGAAACTCGCGCAAGCGCTTCCTTACGGATCCTATCGCCTGACGATCACTGACCCGGCTTCTGGCACATCGTCCTCCTATCGCTTCTATTCCGGCTGGGCAGCAAGCTCGGCCGGCGACAGGCCGGACCGGATACCCGTTGCGGCGGACAAACCAAGCTACCGTGTCGGCGAAACGGCTCACGTTCAGATCAAGCCGACCGCCAACGGCAAGGCGCTGGTGGTCGTGGCCGGCGATCGCGTCTTCTCGTCGAAAGTGATCGACGCGCCGGCCGGCGGAACGAGTGTCGATGTGCCTGTCTCGGCTGATTGGGGTCCGGGCGCCTATGTTCTGGTGACGGACTATCGTCCGCTCAACGATGCGACGGGCCGCGAGCCGGTCCGTTCCATCGGTCTGGCCTGGCTGCAGGTCGACAACAGTCAACGCGCTTTGACCGCATTGATCGGCGGGCCGCAGAAAATCCTGCCGCGCCAGAAGATCACGATACCCGTGACGATCAAGGGTTTGGGTGACGGCGAAGATGCGTACCTCACGCTCGCCGCAGTCGACGAGGGAATCCTCCAGCTCACGAACTTCGTCTCGCCGAGTCCCAATGACTGGTACTTTGGCAAGCGTCAGCTTGGCGTCGGCATGCGCGACGATTATGGCCGCCTCATCAAGCCCGAGAAGGGCGCGATCGGCGCCATGCGCGAAGGCGGCGACAGCTTCGGCGGGCGTCCGCTGGCGGTCGTGCCGACGCGCACCGTGGCGCTCTTCTCCGGTCTTGTGAAAGTGGGTCCGGGCGGAATCGCGAACGTTTCAATCGATGTGCCGGACTTCAACGGCGAACTGCGGCTCATGGCCGTGGCGTTCACAGCCAACAAGCTCGGGCATGCCGATCGCCCGCTGACAGTGCGCGATCCGGTTGTCGCCGACATCGTCTTGCCGCGCTTCATGGCGCCGGGGGATCACGCCGCCGCGGCAATGAACCTGAACAACGTCGAGGGCAAGCCCGGCATATACGTCGCGACGCTGACGACGGCCGGACCGGTCGGACTTCCCAACGGCGCCAGGCAGACCGTCGTGTCTCAATCCTTGCGCGTTGGCCAACGTGTGCTTGTCCCAATGCGGATGGAAGGTCGCGGCATCGGAATTGCAACAGTCGCTCTCAACGTGAAGGGTCCTGGTGGGTTCAACGTCACGCGTTCCTGGCAGATCGAATCGCGCGCACCGCAGCTCGATATCGCCCGGGACGAAACCGTTCCGTTGACAGCGGGTGCGTCCTACACGGCGAACGGACGGCTGATCGCCGATCTCATCCGCGGCACTTCGACCGTCGGACTGACTGTTTCTTCCGCGCATGGTTACGCCGATGTGCCGGGATTGCTGAAGTGGCTGGACAAATACCCCTATGGCTGCATCGAGCAGACAACCAGCCGAGCCATGCCGCTGCTGGTGTTCAATGAGCTCTCAGACCTGGCCGGACTGCCGCGTGACCAGGCGCTGCGTCCGCGCGTCCAGGATGCGATCGATGCGGTGCTGGACATGCAGAACTATTCCGGAAATTTCGGGATGTGGGCGCCCGGTTCGGATGCCGACCCCTGGATCAGCGTCTTTGCGCTCGACTTCCTCTATCAGGCCAAGGACAAGGGGTATGTGGTGCCCAATGACGCGCTCAAGCGCGGGTCAGGTTGGCTGCGTACCGCTGCTTCGACCGATTCCAATTCGGATGCCGCGCGGGCCTATGCGTTCTATCTTCTTGCGCGTACGGGCCAGGTGAACCTCTCCGATTTGCGCTACTTCGCCGACACGCGCGGACCGGAGATGACCGCTGCCATAGGCGAAGCGCTGATGGGCGCCGCCGCCGCGTCGGCTGGCGATCGCTCACGCGCTTCGTACGGCTTTGACCGCGCCAAGGATATCGCGCTGAATGCCCAGGACTTCGGCTATCCGGCCGGCGACTATGGCTCTCTGGTGCGCGACATCGCCGGCACGACTGCGCTGGCGGCGGAAAATGGCGAGGCCGATCTGATTCCGGCTCTCCTGCAGAAGAGCCAGGACGTTGACATGACCCTCAACGCGACGACAACGCAGGAAAAGGCGTGGATGCTGCGCGCCGCCTATGAACTGACGCGTCAGCGGGTGCCGCTCAACGTCGCAATCAACGGCCAGACAGCAACGCCGCGTGCCGGCGCGATCCGCCTTTCGCCTTCGACCTCGCAGTTGGCGACTGGCATCACGCTGCTCAATCGCGGCGATGCGACGGTGTGGCGGACGACGTCGGTCCAGGGAACGCCGAGCTTACCGCTGCCGGTGGCGGCGAACGGTCTCACCATCACCAAATCGATATGGACGATGGACGGTGCGCCGGCTGACATGTCGAAACTTCACCAGAACGACCGCGTGCTCGTCGAGATTACCGGTCAGATGCAGCACAACACCTATCGTCAGATGGGGGTGATCGATCTGCTGCCGGCGGGCCTGGAGATCGAAATGCCGCTGACCGGAGAGGACGGCAAGCCCTATCCGTTCCTAAACACGCTGTCGGATACCAACATGACCGATGCGCGCGACGACCGGTTTGTCGCCGCATTCAACATCGGATCGCAATTTGTCAGCGATGAGGATCGCAAGAAGCCCGAACCCCAGCCGGTCTTCAGGGTGGCCTATATTGCTCGCGCGGTGACGACCGGGACATTTGTGCTCCCAGGCGCCGATGTGAGCGACATGTACGCGCCCTCGATCCACGGTCGCACCGCAATGGGTTCGGTGACGATTGCACCTTGAGTGAATACCTGCCCGCGAGGAGCAGGTTGAGGAATTGCCGTGCGTTCGAAGAGGTTACAGTCTTCCGTCTTGGTCATGTTCATTGCCATCTTCGGCGTGATTTGCGCATTGGCGACTGCCGACATCGCCAATCCGCCGGACATGACACGGGTCATCAACGTTTCGCCGGAAATTGTTGACCGTCACGGCGTATTGCTGCGCGCTTTCCTCACGACGGACGGATATTGGCGCATGAAAACGGGCGTGGGCGATGTCAGTCCACGCTATCTCGCGATGCTCAAGTCATACGAGGACAAGCGGTTCGACGCGCATTGGGGCATCGATCCGGTCGCCATGGTGCGCGCGGGTCTGCAGTTCGCCGCAGCCGGCCATGTCGTCTCCGGCGGCTCGACATTGACGATGCAGGTCGCGCGCTTGCTCGAGCCACCGCGCTCGCACGGCATTTTCACCAAGCTGTTTCAGATGATGCGCGCGCTTCAGTTGGAGGAGCGCTACTCGAAGGACGAGATTCTGTCCTTCTATCTCACTTTGGCGCCGTTCGGCGGCAATCTGGAGGGCGTGCGTGCAGCGTCGCTTTCCTATTTCGGCAAAGATCCGGCGCGCATCGATCTTTCCGAGGCCGCGCTGCTTGTCGCCCTGCCGCAGTCGCCCGTGAAGCAGCGGCCCGACAGACATGCCATTCGCGCGGCAAAGGGACGGGACAAGGTCCTGGCTCGCATGGTGGCTGAAGGTGTCATCACGCAGAGCGACGCGGACATAGCGCGCCGCGAAGGCGTTCCCTTCGCGCGACAGGCCATGCCCCTTTCGGCGCCGCATCTGGCCTCGAGGCTACGCAGCCGCAACCACGACGTCCGGATCGTCACGACGCTGGATGCTCCGTTGCAGGCTGCGATCGAGCGCATGGCAATGCAGGAGGCGCCATATTTCGGCGACGGGGCCGCCCTCTCGATCGTCGTCGTCGATAACCGTACCCGCAATGTGCTTGCCTATCTTGGCGGAGTGAACTACTGGGGCCGCTCCGGGCAGGTTGATCTCGCGCAGCGCTCTCGCTCACCTGGCTCGGCTCTCAAACCCTTCATCTACGGACTTGCATTCGACAATCTGTATCTGCACCCCGCGACGATGATGACGGACGCGCCGACGACCTTCGGTGACTACGCGCCAAAGGATTTTGACGGCGCATTCCAGGGTGCGGTGACGGCGCGCGATGCGCTGCGAATGTCTCTGAACGTTCCGGCCGTGATGGTCCTGGATCGTGTGGGTCCGCTTGCGTTCACCATCACCTTGCAGAATGCCGGCGCGCGGCTCGCGTTTCCCGCGGGTGGTGCGACGCCGACCTTGCCCGTGGCACTCGGCGGACTCGGCATCAGCCTTGCCGACATCACGATGCTCTATTCCGGCATCGCGAATGGCGGTCGAGCGCGCGCACTGCGCTTCGTCGCAGACACGCCCGATGCGCCGGATCATCGCTTGTTTGGGCCGGTCGCGGCCTTCTATTTGAAGCAGATTTTGCGGGGCGTTGCGCTTCCCGACGGGTGGGCAATGGGCCAGGGCTTGTCGGGTCAGCGCGCCGTCGCATTCAAGACCGGCACGTCCTATGGCTATCGCGACGCATGGTCGGTCGGTTTTTCGAACGACTACACGGTCGGCGTCTGGGTCGGGCAGGCGGACGGCTCGCCGCGCCCCGGACATGTCGGGCGCGATGCTGCAGCGCCAATCCTTCTCAAGACCTTCGAACTGCTTCCTGCCGATACGCGCGCGGATGCGCCGCCGCCGGCCGGCGCGCTGCTGACCACGGCAACAGATCAGCTCCCGCCCGCGATGCGTGTTTTCCGCCGCGAGACAGCCAACGCGCCGCCGCAACAGACGGTCGTTCCGCCACCAACGATTTCCTTTCCTCCGAACGGCACCGTCGTTCCGCTTCCTGCTGCGAGCGCCAAAGATCAATCGATTGTTCTGAAGGCCGATGGCGGCCGCGCTCCACTGACCTGGCTCGTCAACGGACAACTCATCGGCAATTTCGACCGTTTTCAACCGGTGCTCTACGTTCCGGACGGCGAGGGTATCGCGCGCATCACGGTCGTGGATGCGCAGGGCCGCAGCGACTCCTCGGAAATTCGCTTCAAGAAGGCGAAATAGCCGCCGAAATGCCCACATTCTCCGCAGTGGAGGTGCGCGGGTATTGCGCCTTGACGCGCGCATGGGATTGGGGTGCTTTCGGTCGAAAGCAGAGCAATGGCGCCGCACCAGAATCCTGATCCAGAGGAAATCCGCCACGCGGACGTTCTGCGCGAGGAAGTCGAAATCGCGCAGGATTTCGCGCGCGTCACCACGCCCGCCGAACGCCGGCGCGCATTCGGGATACTGTTCGTCAGTCTGGTGTGCATGGGCGCGGGTCAGACCGTGCTGTTCAACATACTGCCGCCGCTCTCACGCCAGCTCGGTCTGTCGACCGTGCAAACGACGAGCGTGTTCGCGGTTTCCGCAGCCGTGTGGGTGGTGACGTCGACATTCTGGGGCAAGAAGAGTGACAGGTGGGGCAGAAAGCCCATCATGCTCCTGGGACTGCTGGCGTTTGCCGCATCGTTTGCGCTGTTCGCGACGGTGATGTTGGGTGGACTAAGGCACTGGATACCCGCAATTGCGGTCTTTCCATTGATGATCGCATCGCGCTCGATCTATGGATTGCTGGGCTCGGGAACGCAGCCTGCCAGCCAGGCCTATGTCGCGGATCGGACGACACCGGCAGAACGCCTGCAGGGCGTGGCGACCGTCGGATCGGCCTTCGGACTGGGCACGACGGTGGGACCGGCGATTGCCAGTCTGTTTGCGGTCATCGGCCTTCTCGCGCCGTTCTATTTCATTTCGGCGCTGGCTCTGGCCAGCGCAGCGACGATCTGGTTCCTGCTGCCGGAGCGCACTCCGCCCAGGGAACGTGAATATGTCCACTCCGATTTGAAGTGGTACGACCGGCGTATCCTGCCGTTCGTGATTTTTGCCATTGGCCTGTCCACCGCCAGTACGGTGCCGATCCAGACCATGGGCTTCTTCTTCATGGATGTTTTGCATGTGAAGCCTGAAGCGGCGGCGCAGTTCAACATGATCGGCCAGATGTCGTCGTCGATGGCGGCGTTGTTCGCCCAGCTCGTGCTGATCCAGCGCGTTCATATTTCCGCGCGCGCCATGACCAATTGGGGTCTTGGCGCAGCACTTGCCTGCGGCGTGATCTTCCTGCTTTCCGGTCAGTTCGGACCGCTCGTCGTGGCGCTGGCGCTCTCGGGTCTAGGCTTCGGCATGGCGCGGCCGGGATTTACTTCTGGCGCGTCACTTTCGGTCGCGCCGCACGAGCAGGGCGCAGTCGCCGGAATCATCGGCGGCGCAAGCGCGATGGGGTTCATCGCAGGTCCGCTGATTGGCTACATGTACGAGTGGTCGCCTTACGTCCCCTACACGTTCATGAGCGTGTTGATGCTTGCGCTGTTTGTGTGCATGTGGCTTTCACCGACGTTGCGCAACGCAGGCATCATCAAGACCAACATCGACGTCGTCGAAGAATCCGCCGAGACCCCGATCGCAAACGCTTAGAGGCCCTTTTGCCGGGCTTCTACCAGCATCATCGCGAGTAAACCCATCGTGGGAAATCCGTCAGCGGGCAGGCCGTGAACCTTCTGGTAGCTTCGGAGTGCCGCTTTGACACCGCGGCCGAGCACGCCGTCGATTTTTCCGGGGTCAAATCCCAGCTTCACAAGGGCATTCTGGAATGCGATGCGTTCGTCACGCGATAGAGGTTGCTCATCGCGCGGCCATGCGGCGGCTATCGTGGGACGCCCCATGAGCGCGTCGGAGAGTTCGCACACGGCCAGCGCGTAAGAGACGGCATTGTTGTACTTCAGGACGACTTTGAAATTCGAAAACGTCAGGAAAGCGGGTCCTCGCATGCCTGCAGGAATGTAGATCGAGCCGTCTTCAGCATCCGGCGGGAGCGGCGTTCCGTCTGCTGCGCGGACACCTAGTTTGGCCCAGTCGGAGACCGGTTTTTGGGTATCGCCATCTGCGAGGTCATACGGAAAATTCGCCGGTAGCCGGACCTCGTAGCCCCATCCATGTCCGCTCTGCCAGCCTTCAGCGGCCAGTTCCGACGCGGCCGATGCCAGTGCGTCCGCCGGCGAATTCCAGACATCGCGCTTGCCGTCGCCGTCTCCATCGACAGCACTCTTCAAGAATGTGGACGGCAGCATTTGCAGCTGTCCAAATGCTCCGGCCCAGGATGACGGCATGTTCTTCGGATCGAGGCCTTCCTGTTGCACCATCTTGAGTGCTGCAATCAGTTCGCTGCGCGCAAAGTCCGTTCTGGCGCCGTCATAGGCCAGAGTCGAAAGCGCTTCGAAAAGGTTGAAGCCGCCCGCGTCGCTGCCGTAATCGGTTTCATTGCCCCAGATCGACACCAAAATCTCACGCGGCACGCCGAATTTGGCTTCGATCGCGGCAAGCGCCGCCGCTTGTTCACCCATTTTTCGCTGTCCGTCAGTCACGCGGCGCGGCGACACTGCGCCGTCGAGATAGGACCAGATCGGCTTGACGAATTCGGGCTGCTCCTGGTTGAGCGCTTCGACTTTGGGATTACGGTGAATGCCGCTCATCGCCGAGTCGTAAGTAGAGGGCGTAATTCCCGCCGCGAGGGCGGTCGCGCGGAACTCCTTGACGAATGCGCGAAACGCTACGTCTTTAGGGTCTGTCTGGATGGCATGGCGGTGGGCATGGTGCGCAGCGCTTGGCTCCGGCATGCCAAAGACCGAAACCGCAGCCAGCGCAGCCAGAATTGCGGTTCTCGACAGGACCTTTACCAAGAGTTGTATCCCGGGCATTTTGCTCGCCATTGGCCAAAATCAGGGCGCAGGCTTCGCATAGCATGCGCGCATCGGCCAGAAAAATGCCGGAAAAGTTGGCTTTTTGTGTGGTTGACAGCAGGGGACCTGCCGCATAGTTTCCGCGCCTCTTTGCGGGGCCCACCGGCCCAAACAGGGCCAAAGTCATGAAAGTTCGTAATTCGCTGCGCTCGCTCAAGAAGCGCGACAAGGATTGCCGCGTCGTTCGCCGCAAGGGCCGGGTTTACGTCATCAATAAGAAGAATCCACGCTTTAAGGCTCGTCAGGGCTGATCTCTGCCTGTACTAGCGTTGGTGCGTTTCTGTTCAAGGCGCGCTTGTGGAACTTCCCAAACCCAACACCGACATTGTCGCGCGTGGCGCGGATATCATTGCTGCTCTTCGTTCGCTCGTTCCCGACGGTGTCGTGGGCGACAGCGCCGGACTTGCGGCTTTCGATGGCGACGCGCTGACCGCTTATCGGCAGAAGCCGCTCGCATGCGTATTGCCCAAAACCAAAGACGAAGTTTCCGCGGTGCTCGAATTCGCCGCCGCACACAATATTCCGATCGTGCCGCGCGGTGCGGGGACCTCGCTGTCGGGCGGCGCCTTGCCGCGCGCCGACGGAATTCTTCTCAGTCTCACGCGCATGAACCGGATTCTGGAAATCGACATTGAGAATCGCTGCGTCGTGACCGAACCCGGCGTGACCAACCTCGCCATCACGCGTGCTGTCGATGCGCTCGGTTTCTACTATGCGCCTGATCCGTCCAGTCAGATCGCCTGCACGATTGGCGGCAACGTCGCTGAGAATTCCGGCGGGCTCCATTGCCTGAAATATGGTCTGACCACAAACAACCTCCTCGGCGTCGAAATCGCACTTCCGGGAGGCGAGCGCGTCACGCTCGGCGGCAAGGCGCCCGGTTCGCGCGGTTTGGATCTTCTCGGGATCGTCGCTGGTTCGGAAGGTCTGCTGGGCATTGTGGTCGAGGCGACTTTGCGCCTTCTGCCCAAGCCGCCCGCTACCCGCACGCTTCTGGCGGCGTTCAACTCCGTGCCTGAAGCCGGTCAATGCGTGGCCGATATCATCGCGGCCGGTATTGTTCCCGCAGCGATGGAATTCATGGACAAGCGCTGCGTTTCGGCGGTCGAAGCCTATTCCGCACCCGGCTATCCGAAGGACGCCGAAGGTATCTTGCTCATCGACGCCGATGGCATTCGGGCCGAAGTCGATGACGCCATTACGCGCCTGGGCGACATTGCGCGAAAGAACGGCGCGAGCGTTCGAGAAGCCACAAATGAGGCCGAGCGCATGCGGTTTTGGACAGGCCGCAAGGCTGCGTTTCCTGCCATGGGGCGCCTCGCACCCGACATGCTCTGTATGGATGGGACCATTCCGCGCCGTGCGCTGCCGCAGGTTCTGGTGCGCATGAGCGAGATGGCCAAGGAATACCGACTTGGATTCTGCAACGTGTTCCATGCCGGCGACGGCAATCTGCACCCCTTGATCACGTTCGACATGATGAAGGATGACGAACTCGCGCGCGCCGAAGCCTTCGGAAACGCGATCCTGCGCCTCTGCGTCGAAGTTGGCGGGGTTCTTACAGGCGAGCATGGCGTTGGCCTGGAGAAACGCGATCTGATGCCGGCCATGTTCACCGACGCCGATCTGGACCAGCAGCAGCGCCTGAAGTGCGCTTTTGATTCCGGCGGCATTCTCAATCCCGGCAAAGTATTCCCGATCCTGTCCGCTTGCGTGGAACAGGGCCACATGCACGTGAAAGACGGCCGGCTTCCTTTCGCGAACCTGCCGCGATTCTAGACAGATGATTGATGCGTCCAGCGAGACACAAATTGTCGATGCAGTCCGCCATGCCCGCGCGCGGCGGACGCCCTTTGAAATTGTCGGCGCGGGCAGCAAGCGCGCATTCGGACGCCCGTCGCAACCAGGCGTCGAGCTGCTAAAGGTTTCGGCTCTCAAGGGCGTTGTCGCCTACGAGCCCGAGGAGTTGATCATCACGGTTCTGCCCGGAACGCCGGTGAGCGAGATTGAATCGCTGCTGGCAACAAAGGGTCAAAGACTGGGCTTCGATCCCCCGGACTGGGGACCGCTATTCGGGGCCGCATCCGCGATCGGCACAATCGGCGGTGCCATCTCGGCAGATATCAGCGGACCGGCCCGCATCCGTTTTGGCGCGGTGCGCGATCAGTTGTTGGGCATCCGGGCCGTGAACGGATTCGGTGAAGCATTCAAGGCGGGTGGGAAAGTCGTCAAGAATGTCACGGGCTTCGATATTCCGAAACTCATCTGCGGCGCCTTCGGCACGCTGTGCGTCCTGACCGAAGTGACGCTTCGGGTGTTTCCGAAGCCTTCGCAAGTTCGCGCTTTGCGTATCGACGACATGCCGCCGCAGGACGGTTTGGCTCTCTTGCGACGTATCTGGGCCAGCCCGCTGGAGCCGACCGGTCTCGCGTACGCAGATGGATCGGCGTTCGTTCAGTTGGAAGGAGAAGCCGGACCCCTGAATGAAAAGGTTGCGATGCTACAAAATCTCTGCGGAAGCCACGAAGTCCGGCCAGCCGAACAGACAATGTTTACTCAGATTGCGAACGGTGACGAGTTCGTCAGTTCGGCCGAATGCATCTGGCGTGTTGCGCTGCCACCTTCGCGCGCTGCTGAAGCGGTCTCGCAGATCGGATCTACCCGATGGGCCGGCGACTGTGCGGGTGGAATAGTGTGGCTTGCGACGGACGACCATCGCCGTGTTCGGCTGATAGCGAAGCAAGCCGGCGGCCATGCCATTCTCATGCGAGCGGGTCAAAATTTGCAAACTGCCATTGATGTCTTTGAAGTCGAGGACCGCGTGCGCTCGCAGCTGACGCGGTCCGTCAAAGCCGCTTTCGATCCGCTTGGACTGTTCAATCCCGGCCGTATGTGGGCGGGACTCTGATGCGGACGAACTTCACACCGGGCCAGCTGACCGAGCCGCACCTGCGCGAAGTGCAGACGAATCTTCGCGCCTGTGTCCATTGCGGCATGTGCACGGCCACATGCCCGACCTATGTCTTGCTCGGCGACGAACGCGATGGGCCGCGCGGACGCATTGTGCTGATGCAGAACATGCTCGAGTCCGGCACGGCTCCTACCGCCGAAACCGTGCTGCACGTTGATCGCTGCCTTTCTTGTCTGGCCTGTCGCACGGCGTGTCCTTCGAGTGTCAATTATGCGCGCCTCATCGATAAGGCGCGCGTGCATATCCAGACGACCTACCGGCGTCCGCTTGGCGACAAGTTTCTGCGGTGGCTGATTGCGACGGTGATGCCCCGGCCAACCCTCGTGCGCGCAGGCTTGGTCATGGCCCGGCTCGCGGCGCCGATCGCCTTCTTGCTGCCGGGCCGGCTTGCGCTGATGGCCGCGATGGGCGCGCACGCCAAAGTGCAGCCTGCTGAGGCGCCGCTTCGCGCAATCCTGCCCAATGCAAGACGTGTCGCTCTGATGCCGGGCTGCGCGCAACCGGCTCTCGCGCCGCAGATCGATCAGTCCGTCGCGCGCGTCCTGGCGCGGCGCGGCATCGAACTTGTGCCACTGGAAGGCGCCGGCTGTTGCGGCGCCTTGGTGCATCATCTTGGTCGCAGCGAAGACGCCAAGAACTGGGCAAGGCGCGCTATCGAAGCTTACGAGCATGGCGGAGGCGCTGCGTCGTTCGAAGGTGTGCTGATTACGGCCACCGGCTGCTCGGCGCATCTGAAGGATCTCGCGGACCTTTTTCTCGATGATCCGTCCTGGCTGCCGAGAGCGCAGGCGTTCGCCGAAGCCACGCGGGACTTTCTCGATCTTGCGACGCCGAGATCGACGGAGCCGCCCCGGCCAACGCGGGTCGCATGGCAGGTCGCCTGTTCATTGCAAAATGGGCTGAAGCTGGCCGCGAACGGCGAAACACTCCTGAAAGCGGCGGGCTTCGAGACCCTGGCGATTCCCGAGGGCCATCTGTGCTGCGGCTCTGCCGGCAGTTACTCAATCCTTCAGCCGGAAATCTCGGGCCGGCTTAGGGCAAGAAAGCTTGGAAATATTGCACCGCTGAACGCCGACGTGATTGCGACCAGCAATATCGGGTGCCTTAGCCACCTGTCGGGCTCCGACGCGCCACCGATCGTCCACCTCGCCGAACTGATCGACTGGGCCGAGGGCGGACCGGAGCCCTTGGCGCTGGCGCAGCGAAACGGCTAGAATTGTTCCATGCGCACAACAGCAATATTCCTTGCGCTCTTCGTGCCGGTGGCCGCGCAAGCGGCAAACGCGCCTGCACATCCGATACAAAAACCCATGCTGGAAACCTTGTTCGAACAGCTCGAACACGCAGGCTCACCAGAGGATGCCAAGCCGATCGAGGACCGCATCGGTTCGATCTTTCTTCAATCCGGCAGCGCCTCCGTCGATCTTCTGATGTCGCGCGCCGCCGCGGCGCAGGCCGCCGGCGATAAGGATGCAGCCAAGAAACTCGTCGAGGCCGTGACGAGTGTTGCGCCCGACTATGCCGAAGGGTGGCACAGCCGCGCCAACTTCCAGCGCGCCATGGGCGACGACGCCGGCGCGATGGTCTCGCTCGAACACACGATTTTGCTCAACCCACGCCAGTTCGCTGCGCTCTTTGAGCTTGGCAACATGATGGAGGATTACGGCAACAAGGCAGCGGCGTTGAAGCTTTATCGCAAGGCGCTGGATCTTGATCCCCAGCTTGAGGGCGCGCGTAGACACGTCGATGCCCTGACGCGCGACGTCGAAGGGCAGGGCATTTAAATCGTCGTCGGTCCGACGAAAGTCACACGCAGCATGTTGGTCGAGCCAGGCGTGCCGAGCGGGACGCCTGCGGTTACGACGATGCGATCGCCGGCTTTGGCGAAGCCCTCCTGAAACGCAATCCGCGCCGCGCGATCGACGACGTCGTCCAGGTCGTGGGCATCTTCGGTCGTGACGCAGTGCAAGCCCCAGGCGAGCGCAAGGCGCCGCGCGGTTTCGATCAGCGGCGTGAGAACGATGATTGGCGCTTCCGGCCTTTCACGGGCGGCGCGCAAGCCCGTCGAGCCGGATTTCGTCCAGCAGACGACGGCGCGCGCGTGAATCGTATGCGTAATCTGGTGGACCGCCGCCATGATCGCGTCGGCAGTCGTCTCCTCAGGCGCATTGCGCTGCGATTCCAGAATGGAGATGTAAAGCGGATCGCCCTCGACCGACGCAGCGATACGATCCATGACTTGCACGGCCTCCATCGGGTAGGAGCCCGATGCAGTTTCCGCCGACAGCATCACGGCGTCGGCGCCTTCGAATACGGCCGTCGCCACGTCGGACACTTCTGCCCGCGTGGGCACTGGGGCGCCGATCATTGATTCCAGCATCTGCGTGGCGACGACGACGGGCTTTCCGGCTTTTCGGGCAGTGCGAATGATTTGTTTCTGCCGGCCCGGCACGGCTTCAAGCGGCAGCTCAACGCCAAGATCGCCGCGCGCGACCATCAACGCATCCGCCATCTCCAGAATTTCCGCGAGCTGATCGATCGCCTTCGGCTTTTCGATCTTGGCCAAGACCGCCGCGCGTCCCGCCACGATCTTTTTCAGCTCGGCCACGTCTTCGGCGCGTTGAACAAACGACAGCGCGATCCAGTCGACGCCCAGATTGAGAGCCGCATCGAGATCGCTGCGATCCTTGGGAGTCATTGCCGGAATTGGAAGGATTGTGTCCGGCAGGTTTACGCCCTTGCGGTCCTTTATCTCGCCACCGACAACGACCATCGCTTCGGCCGAGCTGTCGCCGACAGACAGCAGGCGCAGCCGGACTTTTCCGTCGTCGATCAGAAGCGTGTGGCGCATCTTGATGGCGGAAAAAACTTCGGGGTGCGGAATGGGAATGTCACCCGGTTCTTCGGCAGCGACTTTGCGGACCAGTCGGACGCGCTCACCTTCTTTCAGCAGGCGCGAGCCGCCGGGGATCGTGCCAAGTCTGATCTTGGGGCCCTGCAGGTCGACCAGGATGCCTATCGGCCGTCCGACTTCGGTTTCCATTGCCCGCACCGAGCGATGGAGCTCGCCGAGCGCAGTGTGTGACGTGTGGCTCATGTTAATGCGAAAGACATCCACGCCCGCGTCGAAGAGCGCGCGAATGCGTTCCGGAGCGGACGTGGCCGGTCCGAGTGTTGCGAGAATTTTGGTTTTGCGGCGGCGTCTCATGGTCAGTCCGAAAGGGCTTGGGTCCAGTTGAGCTGATTTCCCGTGTCGATTTCAAAAAATCCGCGGTGGTCAAAACCGTGGGCGGCACACGCGCCGCGTCCGACGATTGAAAATTTTTCGGTCGTGCCCACACAGAATGTCGTGCCGCCCTCCCAGGTGCCCGACGCCCCATCGGTTGCGTAGAGATAGTAATAGCGCGCGTCGAGCCGACCCGTAACAAGCGTGGCACATTTGTTTGACTCGACCCGCCACCAGCCTTCGCTGGCCCAGCGCGTTCCATTGAAGTGGCCTACAGCCACCTTCACGACATGTGCGCTCTTGTTGCAGACCGACAGACCGGCGTCGGCCGGGCCAGCGGCGGCAACGAGAACGGCGAGGGCGATCACAAAGCGCATCGAGCGACCCGGTGTCGCGCATGGCAGGCAGGCTGTCAACGCGCTTGCCGCGAAAGGTTGGGCAAACGATGATTGCCGGAATGGACCCGCCGCCCTTCGAACGTCATCCGCCTTCGCGAAGTGATTCGCGGCTGCTCTTCGTCTGCGACCATGCATCCAATGCTCTGCCCGACCGCTACGGCTCGCTCGGACTGGAACCGGACCTGTTCGCAACGCACATTGCCTCAGACATCGGCGCGGCCGAAGTCACGCGAACTCTGGCCGGCGCGTTCGGCGCTGCAGCGATCCTGGCACGCTGGTCGCGTCTCCTGATCGATCTCAATCGAGGCGCGGACGATCCCACGCTTGTCATGAAACTGTCGGACGGCAGCATCATTGCAGGCAATGCGCGCATCTCTCCTGGCGAAATCGAAGCAAGGATCGAAAGTTTCTTTACGCCCTATCATGCGGCCATCTCCAGCGAGATTTCGCGGATGCGCAGCGGCGGAATAGTTCCCGTGATCCTTTCGATTCACAGTTTCACACCCGCTTGGAAAGGCTGGAAGCGTCCCTGGGAGGTCGGCATCTTGTGGGACCGCGACGGTCGCCTCGCGCTGCCGATGATCGAAGGTTTGACCAGGGCCGGATTCACGGTCGGCGACAATGAGCCCTACTCCGGCGAGCTGGAGAACGACTGCCTCTACCGGCATGGCACGATGCTGGGTCTTCCACATGTTCTCATCGAGATTCGGCAGGACCTCATCGCGAATGACGCCGCCGCGCGCGCGTTTGCCGCGCAGCTGAAACCAGTCATCGAAACTGCGCTGGCCGAAATGGGGCCGCCTGCGCTACAATTTACTCGGCCTTTGGGCATAGTAGGGACTGAGACAATGGACGAACGCACGCGCGAACAACTCGAAGCTGCTGTATTTCGACGGCTGGTTGCGCATCTTCGCAACCGGACGGATGTGCAGAACATCGACCTGATGACGCTCGCGGGGTTTTGCCGCAACTGCCTTGGCGATTGGTATCGCGACGCTGCGGCGGAAAAAGGCGTTGCGATCGAGAAGGATGCCGCGCGTGAGCTTGTCTACGGCATGCCGCAGAGCGAGTGGAAAAAGCGCTATCAGAAAGAGGCATCTCCTGAGCAGCAGGCTGCGTTCGAACGCGCACAAAAGACCCACAGCTAGAAGCGCCGGCAATGTTGCGCCGATGGGCGCGCGCCCCTAATTGTCACGTCCCGCCCAGCGGGTCCAAGAGAAGATGGGGTTGAAGGATGGCCAAAGCCGGCTTCGCGAAAGAGCATCTGCGCTCGTTTATTGAGCGCATCGAACGTCTGGAAGAAGAAAAGAAGGCGCTCGCCGACGACATTCGCGAAGTCTACTCGGAGGCCAAGGGCACCGGCTTCGATGCAAAGGTCATGCGTCAGGTTATCCGGCTGCGCAAAATGGAAAGCGCAGATCGCCAGGAGCAGGAAGCGATGCTCGACCTATATTTGGGCGCCTTGGGAATGCGCCACTAGCGCCGTTTAGCCCGCAGCGTGGCGCGGCTCGCCCGCGTTTTCGGGGGTCAATTCGGCATCGCTGGGCTCCAGACCGAGCTCCTTGAGCTTGCGGTAAAGCGTCGAGCGGCCAATGCCGAGCCTACGGGCCACTTCGGACATATGGCCGTCGTAGCGCGAAATCGCCATGCGAATGACTTCGGATTCGATATCCTCAAGCTTGCGCATGTGGCCGGCACCGTCCGTTCCGGACAAGGCATAAGGCGAAGAGTGCGCGAGCATCGGCGCTGCATAGGACGCCGAATGTTGCGCAGGGGCCGCCGAATCGACCGAGGCTTGGGCGCGATAGATTTTTGCGTCGATGCCCATGGCGGACGCGATCTGCGGGAAGTCGCAGACGTCCAGTTGTTCGTGATCGCACAGGACGACCGCACGGAATATCGTGTTTTCAAGCTGGCGCACATTGCCTGGCCAGTTGAAGCGCTCGAGCAGTTCGCTCGCGTCCGGCGTCATGCCGGCCACAGGCTTGTTTTCTTCCGCGGCAAAGCGCGCAATGAAGTGACGCGCCAGAGCCGGAATATCGATCCGGCGATCTCTCAGAGACGGCACGACGATCGGAAATACGTTGAGTCGGTAATAAAGGTCTTCTCGGAAAAGACCGTCGCGCACCAGTGCTGCGAGATCCCTGTTCGTCGCCGACATGATGCGCACGTCGACTTTGACCGGCCGCTTGGATCCGACGGGGTCGACTTCGCCTTCCTGCAGGGCGCGCAGCAACTTGACCTGCATGTCGAGCCGCAATTCGCCGATTTCGTCGAGGAACAGCGTGCCGCCGTCCGCTTCCTGGAATTTACCGAGATGCTTGTCGGTCGCGCCGGTGAACGAGCCCTTCTCGTGACCAAACAGAATGGATTCGATCAGGTTCTCCGGAATGGCGCCGCAGTTGACCGTGACGAAGGGTCGTCCCGCTCTTTCGGAAGAACCCTGGATCGCGCGGGCTATCAGTTCCTTGCCCGCGCCGGACTCGCCTTCGATCAGGATCGGAATGTTGGACTGCGCGGCGCGTTGTCCGAGACGGAAGACCTGCTTCATCTCACTTGACTGGGCGACGAGATCTTCGAAGGTGAGGCGGTTGTCGGATTTCTTCTTCAGGCGGGTGACTTCGCCGGAAAGCGTGCCGATCTTGAGCTGGTTGCGGATCGAGATCGCGATGCGCTCGGGGCTGGCCGGCTTCACCAGAAAGTCGTTGGCGCCGGCGCGCATCGCCTCGACAGCAGAATCGATTCCGCCCTTGGCGGTAAGGACGATGACGGGAAGATCGGGGTTGGTGGGACGCAGCTTGCCAAGAACCTCAAGTCCGCCAACGTCGGGCATGACAAGATCGAGCATGACGAGCGCGATCTGCTCGCCGCGCGGACCGTTGATCAGCTCGAGAGCAGGACCGCCGCCGGGCGCCGTGACGACCTGCATGCCCGAGCGCGTGATCGCGGCTTCGAGAAGCCGGCGTTGCACCGGATCGTCGTCGACAACAAGAATCGTCTGCGCCATCTGTTCTTTCCCAAAATCGAACAGCGCAGTGTCGCGCAAGACCGGTAAATGCCGCGTTTAAACCTGTCCTATCGCGGAACAAATGGAATAGTCTTAACGAGTGGTGAACGGGCCGGGTGATGAGCGAAAAGGGCACTGACTATTGGACGTTCTTCGCCGATGACGCGAAGCGGACCGGAAGTACCCTTTATTCGCGGCTGGCCGCCGGGATCGGCGGCGATGCTGACTTAAGGGCGCTGTGTGCCCATGCGCGACCTGGCCAGCCGCACGCCAACATGATTCTGGGAGCCGTTCATTTTCTTCTCCTGCGCGGCGCAGAGCATCCTCTGCGCAGGTTTTATGGAACGCCTGGCGGCACTGGGTCAGTGCAAAGCGACGACCCGTTCCCCGATTTCAGGGACTTTGTCGCTGCTCATCGGGCGGCAATCCGGCAACTGATCGAAACGCGCGTGACCAACACAAACGAGATCGGACGCAGCGCACTTTTGCATCCGGGCTTTCGTGCGATCGCAGTAGAGACCGATTCACCTTTGTCTCTGATCGAAATAGGTCCCAGCGCGGGCCTCAATTTGATCTGGGACTCATACGGCGTGCGCTACACCAGGGACGGCGTGGTCGTGGGAGCGATCAATGATACGGCGCCGCTTATTATTGAGTGCGAGTTGCGCGGCGAGTGCGCGCCGCCGATGCAGGCGATGCCTGCGATTGGCGGAAGGGTCGGCCTTGAGCTCAATCCTGTCGATCTGTCCAAATCTGATGATCGCGACTGGCTGCGCGCCCTCATCTGGCCCGACCAGGGCGCGCGACTAAAGCGCCTGGACCGTGCTATCGAGATTTTCATGAAGCACAAGCCGGTCATTCGGGCCGGCGACGCGCTGGAACTTCTGCCCGATGCCCTGGCCAACGTGGCGCGCGGCCAGGTGCCCTGCATCTACCACACGATTGCTATCTATCAGTTCTCGCGTGAGATGAAACAGGGACTGGAGGACATTCTGACCGTGGCGGGCCTCAGACAGCCAGTGTGGCGGCTGGGGTTCGAATATGACGGAACTCTCTATGTTCTTTCGGCAATCCGTTACAGCGACGGCGTGCGACAGGAAAAACGCCTGGCCAGCGCACATCCGCACGGCACATGGCTTGAGTGGCTCGCATAATCGGTGAGAATGCGGACATGAGCGACGACCTCTTCGAATCCGAGACCACAACCGTCCCGCCTGGCTTCCAGCCCATGAACTGGTCGCGAGGCTTCGGCCGCCAGATCGGCCCGTTCTACGAGCGAAACGAACCGGACGGCGGCTTCACGCGGGCGTTCCTTGTTGCGGAACATCACACGAACGGCATGAACAACTGCCATGGCGGCATGCTGATGGCGTTCGCGGATACGGTGTTCGGACATCCGGTCGGCGTGAAGAAGCGCAGCCATCATTGGGTTACCGTCCGCATGCTGACGGACTTCATTTCGCCGGCGCGATTGGGAGAGTGGGTCGAGGGAACTGCCGAAGTGGTCGGCGAGGTCGACGATCTCTACACCGTCAAGGGCCGAATCTGGACCGGCGATCGGCTCATCATGTCCGGCACAGGCGTCTTCAAGATGATCGCGCCGCGCGCGGAGCCGCGCTGATGTCGGACACGCCGATCATGCCGCCCATTCCCGGCGAGCTGCCCGATACGGAAAAGCAGATGTTCAATATCTCGGCCACGCAGGGACCGCTCGCGTCGCTTGATGGCGCGCCGCCGCCAGCGCCGAAATGGTTCGAGGACGCGCTGGCAATCACGCCGGAAAGCAACTTCATCCAGGTCGGTGGCGCTCAAATCCACTATTCGCGCTGGGGGGACCGCGCACGCCCGGGTCTGCTGCTTGTTCACGGAAACGCGGCTCACGCGCACTGGTGGGATTTCATCGCGCCGTTCCTCGCACGAGACTACAACGTCGCGGCCATGGACCTGTCAGGCATGGGCGACAGCGACTGGCGTGCCGGCGGCTATTCGATGGAGATGTTCGCGCGCGAGGAAATCGCCGTCTGCGAAGACGCGGGCATGTTCAAGCTTGATGAACCGCCCGTGATTGTCGCCCACAGTTTCGGCGGTTTTGTGACGATGCTGACGGGCGGCCTCTATGGGGACCGCCTCGCGGGCGTCGTGATTGTGGACTCGCCGGTCAATCCGCCCGATCGACCCGGCGGGCCGCCCAATCGAGTGATCAAGCCCCACAACGTCTATCCGACCCTCGCGGCCGCGATGGCTCGCTTTCGCCTCATGCCGCCGCAGACGTGTGACAATCTCTACATCGTTGACTGGGTGGCGCGGCATTCGCTCAAGGAAGTGGACGGCGGTTTCACCTGGAAGTTCGATCCGGCCATCTGGCAGCGGTTCTCAATCGGCGATACTGCCGAGAGACTGAAGGCGACGCGCTGCCGAATCGCGGTCTTTCGCGGCGAACATTCTGTCCTGCTGCCGCCGCAGATCGGTGAGTACATGTTCAACCTTCTGGGCCGCTCTGCGCCCATGGTCGAAATCCCCCAAGCCCAGCATCACATCATGCTGGACCAGCCGTTGGCATTGGTGGCCGCCCTGAGGGCTCTTTTGGCCGATTGGGAGCACTCCACGGCCAACCGAAAGGTGCCGTAAGAGCGGCGTTTTGAGCGTTGTGCACCTGCTTTCAATTGCTATAGTCCCGCCAGCTTGATTTGGGGACAAAAATGGCCGCACACGGCGATTCAAACAGCGAACGCGGATCGATGGACATCAGCCAGCACGTAAAGGCGTGGCACGGCTTCACGGTTTTCGTGAAGTACTCGATTGTCTTCATCGGATTGGTGATGATTTTCCTCGCCATTTTCCGTACGCATCACTGACCTGCATTCCATGAAACTTGCCATCCTCAAGGAACGCCGCGACGGCGAGACGCGCGTCGCGGCGTCGCCCGAAACGGTCAAGAAACTCAAGGGTCTTGGCCTGGACGTGGCGGTGGAGGCGGGGGCCGGCGCCGCCGCCAGGATGGCGGATACCGACTATCAGGCCGCCGGCGCGACGATTGCCGCCGACAGCGCGGCGGTGCTCAACGGAGCGGACATCGTTCTTTCGGTCCGCTCGCCCGATGCCAGCCAGATCGCAGGCATGAAAAAAGGCGCGGTGCTCGCCGCGTTGCTTGCTCCGTATACGGATAAAGAAACACCGGCGAAGCTGGCGGCGCAGGGCGTCGATGCCTTCTCGATGGAGTTTCTGCCGCGCATTTCGCGGGCCCAGGCCATGGACGTTTTGTCGAGCCAGGCCAATCTGGCCGGCTACAAGGCCGTGATCGACGCAGCGGCCCAGTTCGGCCGCGCGATGCCGATGATGATGACCGCAGCCGGAACAATTGCCCCGGCGCGGGTGCTTGTCATGGGTGTCGGCGTCGCCGGTCTGCAGGCGATCGCCACCGCGCGACGGCTTGGCGCCATCGTGTCGGCGACGGACGTGCGTCCGGCCACGAAGGAGCAGGTTGAATCGCTTGGCGCCACCTTTGTCGCCGTGATGGATGAAGAGTTCAAGAACGCGCAGACCGCAACCGGTTACGCCAAGCCGATGTCGCCGGAATATCAGGCAAAGCAGGCCGCGCTTACGGCCGAGACAATCAAAAAACAGGACATCGTCATAACCACTGCGCTGATCCCGGGCCGCAAGGCGCCGGTACTGGTGACCGAGGAAATGATCAAGACGATGAAGCCGGGTTCGGTGATCGTCGATCTTGCGGCGGAGCAGGGCGGCAACACGCCGCTGACGAAGCCCGACGAAGTGATCGAAGTCCATGGCGTAACGATCATGGGATACACGAATCTGCCTGGTCGGCTCGCCGTCGACTCCTCGTCTCTCTATGCGCGCAATCTATTCAATTTCGTTTCCCTCATCGTCGACAAGAAAACCGGCGCGCTGGCGCTGAACTGGGACGATGAAATCGTGAAGGGCGCCGCCCTGACTCGCGACGGCCAGGTCGTGCATCCGGCGCTGAAGGGCTGAGCCATGGAACTGGTTGATCCGATTGTCTTTCGCCTGACGATCTTCGTGCTCGCAATCTTCGTCGGCTACTTCGTGGTCTGGAGCGTGACTCCGGCGCTGCATACGCCGCTCATGGCCGTTACCAACGCCATCTCGTCGGTCATCGTAGTCGGAGCGCTCATCGCCGTGTCCGTGCACGCGATGGGCAACTCGTCCTGGATCTCGAAAGGTCTCGGTTTCGGCGCGCTGGTGCTCGCGTCCGTGAACATCTTTGGCGGCTTTCTCGTTACCTCCCGCATGCTGGCGATGTACAAAAAGAAAGAGAAGAAATGAGCCCCGCGCTGCAAGCCGATCTCGCCGCGCTCGCCTATCTCGTTTCGGGCGTTCTCTTCATCCAGGCCTTGCGCGGCCTTTCCTCGCCGGTGTCCTCGCGTGCCGGCAACCGCAACGGCATGATCGGCATGGCGCTCGCCATCGCGACCACGCTTTGGGTTGCGGGCGTGACCGATCCGCTCACCTGGGCATTGGTAATCGGCGGCCTTGCCATTGGCGGGGGCATTGGCGCCGTCATTGCGCGCCGCATCGCAATGACCGACATGCCGCAACTTGTCGCGGCGTTCCATTCACTCGTCGGTCTTGCGGCGGTGCTGACGGCAGGTGCGGCGCTTTATTCACCCGACGCCTTCGGAATATGCGTGAACGACGCAGCCGGCATCTGCACCGGCGTAATCAAGACGCAAAGTCTCATCGAAATGTCGCTTGGCCTCGCCATCGGCGCGATCACATTCGCAGGCTCGCTGATCGCGTTCGCCAAGTTGAACGGCAATATGTCCGGCGCACCGATCATCCTGCCGGCGCGGCATGCCCTGAACATACTGATCTTCGCAGCGATCATTGCGCTGGTCGTTCTGTTTGTGATGCAGCAGCCGCTATGGGCTTTCTGGGCTATCGCGGTTCTCTCTTTCGTGTTCGGCATCACCCTCATCATCCCGATCGGTGGCGCGGACATGCCCGTCGTGGTCTCGATGCTCAATTCCTATTCTGGCTGGGCCGCGGCCGGTATCGGCTTCACGCTCGAGAATTCGGCGCTCATCATCACGGGCGCGCTCGTGGGCTCGTCGGGCGCGATTCTGTCCTACATCATGTGCAAGGGCATGAACCGCAGCTTCATCTCTGTGATCCTTGGCGGTTTCGGCGGCGAGACGACGGCAGCGAGCGGCGCCGTCGAAACGCGCCCCGTCAAGCAAGGTTCGGCGGAAGACGCGGCGTTCATCATGAAGAATGCCGGCTCGGTCATCATCGTCCCGGGCTACGGCATGGCCGTCGCGCAAGCGCAACATGCGGTGCGCGAAATGGCCGACAAGCTCAAGGCAGAAGGCGTGAAAGTGTCCTACGCCATTCATCCGGTCGCCGGCCGCATGCCGGGCCATATGAACGTGCTGCTCGCTGAGGCGAACGTGCCCTACGACGAAGTGTTCGAACTCGAAGACATCAACTCCCAGTTTGCACAGGCCGACGTCGCCTACGTCATCGGCGCCAACGACGTGACAAATCCGTCCGCCAAATCGGATCCCAAATCGCCGATCTATGGCATGCCGGTACTTGATGTCGAAAAAGCCAAGACCGTGCTGTTCATCAAGCGCGGCATGGGTTCGGGCTATGCCGGGATTGAGAACGAGCTGTTTTTCCGCGACAACACGATGATGTTGTTCTCCGACGCAAAAAAAATGACAGAGGAAATCGTCAAGGCACTCGGTTGACCTGCTGAGTCAACCTGGCTGTGGAGAGCAAGACGGCGATGACGGAAAGCGGCCCGAACGTGCGAGGGTTGCGCCGCGAATGGCTGGCGGCGCGAATCTTTGCGGTCGTCGGTGGTCTTCTTCTGGTTGCCGTCTGCGTTCTGGTGGCGATCTCCGGATCTAGCACTCAAGTTTCACCGCAGGATCAGGCGGTCGCTCGGCATCAGATGGCGCTTGCGCTTTGCAACGCCGGTCTCGCCTCGGCGCTGGGATTCGCGCTCGTCCCTCCCTTCACCAAACTCGCGAGCGATGAGGTCCAGATGGGAGCCGTCACGGGCCGATATACGTGCTATGCGCGGACCGACGCGTCGAAGTACCAGATCACGTTCGATCTGATGTGCAAGGATCTGAACGATCCCAAATGCATCAATCTTTTCAGCGTGGCTCAGGATGGAACCGGCGTGATCTACCAGCGACGTTAGCGTTCGGTCACCCCGCCGATCTTGCAGATGTGCTTCCACTCGTCGTCGGTCACCGGCTGAACCGAGAGGCGCGAAAACGTAACCAACGTCATCTTGGCGAGCTTTGGGTCGGCCTTGGCCTGCGCCAGGCTCACCGGTTTCGAAAGATCGCTGACGGCCTTCACATCGACCAGACCGAACTTTCCGGTGTCGTCCGTTGGATCGGGCCGGAACTCGCCGATGACTTCGACGATGCCGACGATCTCTCGGGCATCTCCCGAATGATAGAAGAAGCCGCGCTCGCCCTTCTTCATTTTCATCATATTGAGTTTGGCCTGGTGATTGCGCACGCCACTCCATGGCTCGCCTTTGGCACCCTTTTTCTTTTGCATCTCCCAGGACCAGGTCTCGGGCTCGGACTTGAACAGCCAATGGGCCATCACGGCTCTCCTAGAGCTTCGCGTCGCAGGCGTTGAACGTCGGCTTCCAGGGACGCACGTCGGAGCGGGCAAACAGACCGGCTTTCACGTACGGATCGTTCGCGTGCCACGTCTTGGCCGCGTCCAGGTCCGCGGCTTCGAAAATGATCATGCTGCCGGCCATGTCGCCGTTGGAATCCAGGAACGGACCGCCAAGGCGAATGCCGCCGGACTCGCGGCCGTAAGCGAAGTGGGCCTCGCGGGTCGCAAGACGCAGCGCGAGCGAGTTTTCCTTGTCGATGGCGATAATGCAGAACAGCATGGCGGAGATATCCTTTTCCGATGACGAGTGATCTTAGCGCGGCAGAAGCGCGATCAAAGCTGTTTGTGTTCACTCCGGCTTGAGCGGACGGCTCATCAGCCGTTCAAGCGCGGACGCCGGCGCAAGCGCGCCGTCGAGAACGGCAGCGACCGCTTCTGCGATCGGCATTTCGATTCCGTGTCTGCGTGCGCGGGCGACAAGCGCTGGCGCCGTTTCAACGCCCTCCGCTAGCGGCGATCCGGGAGCCAGCAATTCGGCCAGCGGCGCGCCGCGGCCGAGCTTCTGGCCGAACGCGAAATTGCGCGATGACGGACTCGTTGCGGTGAGGACGAGATCGCCCAGACCCGACAAGCCCATGAACGTTTCGGCACGGCCGCCTATCGCCTCTCCGAGCCGCGTCAATTCAGCAAAGCTGCGCGCCAGAAGCGCCGCACGTGCGCTTTCGCCCAGACCCAGTCCATCGGTGACGCCGCAGCCGATCGCGTAAACGTTCTTCGCTGCGCCGCCGAGCGCGACTCCGACGAGATCGTCGCTGGCGTAGGGGCGAAACTGTCCATGTCCCAGGCACGCCTGCAGACGCCGAGCAATGTCGATCCGTGCCGCGATGGTCACGGCGGTGGGAAGCCCACGCGCAACGTCGCGCGCAAATGATGGTCCTGAGAGAATGGCGGGCACTGCACGTGGCGCGAGCTCGGCAAGAATCTCGGTGAGCAGCAGCGCACTTCCACGCTCGATGCCTTTTGCGCAGAGCATCAGAGGCGTGTTCGCCGAGAGGAGCGGCGCGAGATCCAGGAGTGTTGCGCGCAAATGCTGCGCCGGTGCGACAAGGAGAACGGCTTCGCCACTTGCCGCTTCGGCCAGATCTCCGGTCGCATGAATTCCTGCGGGTAACGCGATGCCGGGCAGGAAGCGTGCATTCACGCCCGACTGGCGGATGGAATCGACCACGTCCGATTCCCTCGCCCATAGCGTCACGGAACGGCCCGCCTGGGCTGCCGTGAGAGCCAAGGCAGAACCCCATGCACCGGCGCCCACAACCGATATTTTCGTATAAGGCACTGAATTATATATATCTTCCGGCATTTTACGTCTCGTTGATGCAGTGCGAAAGATTGAACGCTTTGTTGATTATTCAGAAATTGTCACTATCTTTCCCTGTAGAAAGAAAAAAATCGCTGGGGCAGGGAAAAGAAGATGGCAGAGAAAGACTCCGTGCGAGATCAGATCGTGGACGCCGCAAAGAAGCGGTTTTCGCATTTTGGCTACGCCAAGACGACTATGGCTGAAGTCGCGGGCGACTGCGCCATGTCGCCGGGCAATTTATACCGTTTCTTCCCCGGCAAGCTCGACATCGCAGAAGCGATCGCAACCGAAGATTACTCCAAACATCTGGATCACTTGCGCAAGCTGGCAGTGGCACCGGGCAAGGACGCGCGCACGCGCCTGCACGATCTCTTGTTCGAGGAATTGCGCCGCACCTATCACAAGCTGGAAAAGGACCCGCGCGCCTTCGAGATGGCGCGCGTGATTTCGACGGAACGCCCGAAATTTGCCATCTGGATGCTGGAAAACGAGCGCAAGATTCTCGTGGACCTGCTCGAAGAGGCCGAGCGGCGCGGTGAATTCTCCATCGCCGACAAGGAGTTCACCGCCGAAATGGTACAGGCGGCGACTATGAAATTCCGCTACCCGCAGCTCTGGTCGAAGTTGACATTGACCAAGCTCGAACGCGACCTGGAGGGCGTCATGAACCTGCTTATCGACGGTCTGTGCAAGCGCGAGTCGGCTGCCCGCGCCGTTGGCCAAGAGGCGGCGGCCTGAACTGGGCCTAGCTACTGCCACAAAGCTTGCGTAAGAGAGCGCATGCGCCGCTTCGCCCTTGCAGTGCTTGTTTTCATCACAACGCCATTGCTCATGGCGGGCGGCTTGCCCGCGCCGTCGCGGCCGCGCGATCTCAGCGGGGCGGATCGCGTGGCTCTCGACGGTATCAGCGCCAGCCTTAACAGAATGGCGACGTTGAAGGGAGACTTCGTCCAGGTCGATCCGAGCGGGGATGTCGACCAGGGCGCTTTCTACATTTCGAAGCCCGGGCGCATGCGATTTGAATATAAGCCGCCATCACCGACGCTGATTGTTTCCGACGGTCGCACCATCGCCGTTGCGAACACCCGTCTGAACACGGTCGATCGCTATCCACTCTCCGAAACGCCGCTTGGACTAGTTCTCGGCAACGACATCGATCTGCGCCACAGCCCGGCACTGGTCAGCATTCAGCGTGAGCCGGGTTTGATCGTGGTCGGAGCGCGCAGCAATTTGAACGTTGCGCGGGCAAATATCTCGCTTGTCTTTTCCGACCCTGGCTACGAGTTGCGCCAATGGACAGTGATCGACAATCAGGGTCTGACCACGACTGTCGCCTTGCGCGATCTTGTTCCCGGTGCAGTGCTTTCGCCGTCGCTCTTTCAGCTTCCTGACAAGAACCCCTTCGCGCGCCATCCTCAGGACTAGACTGCGATGACACGAACACCCATCGTCGGATTTCCCTGCGACCGTCGCCTGCTCGGCAAGCACCCGTACCACCTGGTCGGCGAGAAGTACGTAACCGCTGTCCGCGATGGTTCCGGCGCACTTCCGCTGCTTATTCCCGTACTGGAGCCGCCGCTTGCGCCGGGCGATCTGTTGAGCAGCATCGATGGCTTGCTCTTCACGGGCTCGCCCTCAAACGTGTCGCCCAAGCACTATGGCGAACCCTTGCCGCGCGCGGGCGTGATGCAGGACGAACATCGCGATGCGACGGCTCTGCCGCTTCTGAAAGCCGCGATCGGGGCAGGCAAACCTGTCCTGTGCATCTGTCGCGGCTTTCAGGAACTGAACGTCGCGCTAGGCGGGACCCTACACCAGCATGTCCAGGAAGTCCCGGGACGTAGCGATCACCGTTCCAGGGACGAGGAACCACTCGACATCCAATATGGACCGTCGCATCCCGTTCACGTTCAGGAGGGCGGCATTCTGGCGCAGCTCACGACGGACAGGACATTTGCGGTCAATTCGCTCCACTCGCAGGGCATAGACCGCCTGGCACCCGGTCTGTTCGCCGAAGCGCTGGCGCCGGATGGCCAGATCGAGGCGGTATCGCTGCCGTCGGCCAAAGGATTTCTCTTCGCCGTCCAGTGGCATCCCGAATGGGCGTGGGCCGACAGCCCGATTTCGCGTGCGATCTACCAAGCGTTCGGTGCGGCATTGCGCGCGCAGATCGCATCTCGAACGTAGTTAAATTTATGCCGTCTTAAGAAGTCGGAACGCATCTTCGCGGTCATATCGAGGCCGTTGCAGATGACCGACGCCGCCCGCTTTCTGGGTTTTGCATTCGCCAACGCCGATTTCCTGTTCGAGATCGATGGGAAGGGCGCGATTCTCTTTGCCACAGGTGCGGCGAGCGAATTTGTGGGCGACAAGGCCGAGGGGATGATCGGCAAACCTGCCGGAAGACTCTTCAAGCCGTCCGACGGCACCAAGTTTTCGACTTTCATGCGCACGCTTCGGACCGGCGATCGCGCCGGTCCGTTTTCGCTGAATCTCGCCAGTGGCAAGGAAGTGTTCCTTTCGATGTTCAGACTGCCGCTGAACGACGACCGGATATCCTGCACAATATCGCGCGCTCCCTCGCGTCCAGCGAGCGTCGACCGCGACGAGAAAACCGGCCTCTCCACGCGCGAATCCTTCGTCGCCGCCGCGGCGCAAATGAAGGGCACGGACTCTGCGATCACGATGGTCGACGTACCGGGCCTGCCCGACGCCTGCGCCAAGATGGGCGCGGACGGCGCCGACAAGCTGATGCTTCATATCGGCGCCGCCGTCGCCGACATCGGCGCCAAGGCCGCCGCGCGACTTTCCGAGTCGAGTTTCGGCGTCATCGCGGACGCTGCCCTTGGCAAATCTGATCTCGGCAATCGTCTTCGTACCGCGCTTAAAGAAGGTGGCGCAGGTGATCTTCCGGTCGAAGAGGCATTGGTCTCGCTTAAGGGCAAAGATCTCAGTACCGACCAGAGAATGCTGGCGCTTCGCTATGTCGTCGACCGCTTCGCCAAGGGCGACCATGCCGACGTGAACGATATGGAATCTGCCTTTCAGCAGATGATGGACGAAACCATCACGCGGGCGCGGGATCTGACCGAAACGGTCGCCGAAGGCGCTTTCACGATGGCGTATCAGCCTATCGTCTATCTCAATACCGGAGAGATTTCGCACTACGAAGCGCTGACGCGATTCACGCAGCCGGGCAACACCGGTGAAACGGTGGAGTTCGTCGAACGCTTCGGGATCTCAGACGCCTTCGATCTTGCCGTCGCCGTCAAGGTGATCGCGGCCGTCGAAGAGTCGACGGTTCAGAATTCGCACATTGCCTTCAACATTTCGGGCCGCACGATTTCCTCACCCGCAACATTCGGATTGCTTGCTGGCATGCTCGCCCGCAAGCGCGCGCTGGCGCCACGGCTGATGATCGAAATCACCGAGTCATCGGAGATCGTTGACCTTGTGGCTGCGAACAAGGCCGTGCAGACCTTGCGCGCCATGGGCTTCCGGGTCGGGCTAGACGATTTCGGCGCGGGCGCCGCTTCGCTTCAATATCTGCACGGGCTGACCGTGGACTTCGTGAAGTTCGACGGAAGTCTCGTGAAGAAAATCGGCCGGTCCAAGCGCGACGAGACGCTGCTTATCGGCGTCATCAATCTCTGCCGCGAGCTCGGCGTGCACACGGTCGCCGAATTTCTTGAGACGCCCGACCAGGTCGCGCGTGCCAAGGAGATGGGCTTCGACCTTGGCCAGGGGCACTACTTTGGGGCCGCCGGCCAGAGTCTCTCGATGGCATCGCCCACGGTGCGCAAGCTGAAGCGCAAGGGCGTCCAGGAAGTCTGGGGCTAGCACGCCAACTTGCCGGATTCATCAGGGTTGACTCACTGTAAGTTCTCACTTACGGTAAGTCATGACTTACGGAAATGCCCTGACTGCTCTTGCCGATCCGACCCGCCGCCACGTGCTGGAGTCGCTTCGCACCGGTCCGCGCGCCGTAGGCGAGATCGCGCGGGGCATGCCGGTCAGCCGCCCGGCGGTCTCGCAGCATCTCAAAGTGTTGAAGGAGGCGGGCCTTGTGACGGATCGCGCCGACGGAACGCGCCGTGTCTATTACTTAGACCCCAAAGGTCTTGCCGCGCTGCGCGCCTGGCTGGACCAATTCTGGGACCAGGCGCTCACAGCTTTCCAGGCAGAAGTCGAGAAACCTTTGGACGAGGACAAGCGCAAATGACCAAGACATTCTCAATCGCACCCGTGCGCAAGACATTGATCGTCAACGCCAGTCAGGCGCATGCGTTCGATGTCTTCACGAGTAAACTCGACAGCTGGTGGCCCAAGGGGCATGGCATCGGCGCGACTCCGGTCAAGCAGTCGTTCATCGAGGCGCGCAAAGGCGGCCGCTGGTACACGACGCATGAGGACGGCAGCGAAACAGTCGTCGGGCACATGCGGGTCTGGGAAACGCCGCACCGCATCGTGTTCAGCTGGGAAGTCAGCGCCGACTGGAAACCCGATCCCTCCGTCGCTTCCGAAGTGGAGATCACCTTCACCGCCCAGAGCGCCGGAACGACCCGCGTCGAACTCGAGCATCGCAATTTCGAAGCCCTCGGTCAGGAAAACGGCGAGCGCATGCGCGGCAGCGTCGACGGCGGATGGCCCGGCCTGCTGGAAATTTTCCGCAAACAGGCCGAAGCTTGAACCGCAGACGGGGAGGGCACGCATGCGGCGCATTGCACACGCTTTGGCAGGGTTCGCGATCGCGGCGTTTCTGACTCAGCCAGCTTGTGCGGGAGTGATCGATTCAGCCGCGAACGGATTTTCCGTTGTGGAGAAGCTGCATATCGCCGCCGCACCCGAAAAGGTCTATGCGGAACTCATCATGCCGTCCCACTGGTGGAGCTCACAGCATACCTTTTCGAAGAGCGCGGCCAATCTGACGCTCGATGCGAAGGCGGGCGGCTGCTGGTGCGAGACATTGCCGGATGGCGGATCGGTCCGGCATCTGGTGGTTGTTTTCGCCGATCCGGGCAAGTCACTTGTCATGCGCGGTGCCTTGGGTCCGTTGCAAGGCCTCGGCGTCGAAGGCGCCATGAGCATTGTAATGAAGCCGGCCGGCGAGGAAACGGACCTCTCTCTGACCTACAATGTCGGCGGGTACCTGAAGGACGGGCTTGCCAACTTTGCGGCGCCGGTCGACGGAGTTCTGGGCGAACAAATGACGCGCCTCAAGGCGCTGATTGAAACTGGCACGCCCGATCTGAGAGCCGAGTCGCCTTGAATAATGGAATGCTGCCGACCGATTCCGATGAAGGCATGGGCGGCTCCTGCGGCGGCATTGCTTCATTCCGGTCGGAGAGCACCTGAAGAAAATTCACAAGCGGGGGATTGTCGTGCGCAATTTGGATCGTGGGCTTTCCGGCCTGCTCATTTTGGGGGCCATCGGACATACGTTTGGTGTCCTGAAATATTATCGCGGCCAGCCGCATCCCTTGTTCTGGGCACTTGGCGGGACGCTGTTGATCCTGCTGCTGGCCGCAGTCAATCTGCTTCGCACCGACAGGCCATCCGATCGGGGGCTGGCATGGATCGCCACTGCGGCGTCCGCGGCATACATCCTTGTCTCGATCGAGTTCGGGTTGCTCATGGGAAACATTCTTGACCCGCGCGCCGTTATCTTTGGACTGGTCTCGCTGGGTCTGACCATCTTCGGTCTGCGCACAGCATTGGGCAAAGCGTGACGCCGCGGGCCGCGGCTGCTAGGCTTGCCGCATGAATGCCAAGCGCGCGCTTCTCATCCTTTGTGCGCGGATCGGGTTCAACCCTTAGGATCCGCCGGGCGCGTGCGCGTGCCCGGAACTCAGCTCGCTTCGATCCTCACCTTGGAGTGCGCGCACCATGACGGCACGCGGCAGCAATCAGACAAAGCATTGGCAGGCGCTCGACGCTGCGCATCACGTTCATCCCTTTTCGGACACTGCGGCTCTCAACAAGGAAGGCGTGCGCGTCATCACGCGCGGCAAGGGCGTTTACCTGTGGGATTCCGAAGGCAAGAAGATCATCGACGGCATGGCCGGTCTCTGGTGCGTGCAGGTCGGATACGGCAACGAGGAATTGGCCGAGGCTGGTTACGAGGCCCTGAAAACGCTCCCCTACTACAATCACTTCTTCAAGACCTCGAATCCCTGGACGATCGAACTCGCGGCCAAACTCGCGACGCTGCTGCCGGACGGCCATGACCAGGTTCTGTTTGCCAACTCCGGTTCCGAAGCCAGTGACAGCGCGCTCAAGCTCATCCGCTATTTCTGGAATTGCATGGGCAAGCCGGACAAGAAGGTTCATCTGTCGCGCGACTACGCCTATCACGGCGTGACGTTTGCCGCGGCCTCGCTTTCCGGCCTCACGCCGATGCATCCGCAGTGGGACCTGCCCTTGCCGGGCTTTGAGAAAGTGCCGGCGCCCTACTGGTTCGGAGCGAAGGAAGCCGGGTATGGCGATATCGACCCCGACGCATTCGGCCTGCTCATCGCCAGGAAACTCGAAGAGAAGATCCTGGAAATCGGCGCTGACCGGGTTGCTTCGTTTTCTGCCGAGCCCGTTCAGGGCGCGGGCGGTGTCATCTTTCCGCCGGCGACATACTGGCACGAAGTTCAGCGCATCTGCGCCAAGCATGATGTTCTGCTGCATCTCGACGAGGTCATTACCGGCTTTGGCCGCACCGGCGAGTGGTTTGGCGCGCAGACCTACCGGATCGCCCCCGATATCATGACCATGGCGAAGGGGCTGTCTTCCGGTTATCAGCCGATTTCGGCAATTTCGCTCGGCCGGCGCGTTGCAAATACGATCCTCAATTCGAATGAGGAGATAGTTCACGGCTACACCTATTCCGGCCATCCCGTCGCCTGCGCGGTCGCGCTGAAAAATCTCGAAGTCATCGAGCGCGAGAAGCTGGTGCCGAGGGTCAAAAACGACATCGGCCCCTATCTTCAGCGCCGCCTGCGTGAAACGTTCGCTGGTCATCCCATCGTCGGAGAAGTGCGCGGCATCGGACTGCTCTGCGCAATCGAACTTGTTCGTGACAAAGCGGAACGGCGATTCTTCCCCGATCCCGGAAACATCGGCACGCATTGCAGAAACTACTGCTTCAATGACGGCCTGATTTGCCGCGCGATTCGCGACACGATGGTGTTAGCGCCGCCGCTGATCATCCGTGAAGACGAAGTCGAAGAAATTGTTGCCAAATTGAAAGCGGCAATCGACCGCACCGCTAGGGACTGCGGAAAAATCTAGGCGCAATCACAAGCGCGTGTTCGTCGCGAAGTGTCGCCGAGCATGCAATTTTTTCACCGAAAGTCTGTCTTTTCTGCGTATTAGACTGCGTAATTCAGAGTGACTGATTTGCATCAGTCATTAAAAATAATCAAAAAACTCCGATTCCGGAAAAAATAGTTGCAATGTGTGGCTTCGGTGCATAGGTTCACTTCGAAGGATGGACAAACGTCCAGCAAGCACTGCCCCCCCGCTCGCAAGCTGGGCAACATCCTTCGCGGTGCCGGTCATCCCCTCCCGGCACTTGCGCAAAAAAGCGCACAGGCGCCCGGTCGGCCCCCCGACCGGGCGTCGTTTTTTCAGGCCTCAGGCCGCGTGACCCGCCGCAATGTGAGATTGATCCGTCCGCCGCCCGGGACCAGCGTCGAACTGCCGCCAATCACCCGGTCGATCCCGTGAAACATCAGCCGTGACGGACCGCCGAACGTGAGCACGTCGCCCGAAGCCAGACGGACGCTTGTGGTCGTCCCTTTTCTAGACGCGCCGCCAAAACGGAAAAGCGCGTCATCGCCCAGTGAGACCGAGACCACCGGGGCCTCAGTCGCTGCCTCGTCACGATCCTGGTGGAGCCCCATCCTGGCGCCATCGCGGTAGAAATTGACCAGGCAACATTGCGGCGGAAGCGGATAATCGGAAACCGCACGCCACAACTCTACGAGCGCATCGGGAATGTCCGGCCAAGGGTGACCGGTTGTGGGATGCAACGGTGCATAGCGATAGCCACTCACATCCGACATCCATCCCAGCGGGCCAAAATTGGTTTCGTCCACCGAGAATGGTTTGCCGGAGCGCGGCATGACCGGCCGATAGAACGGCGCCGCCTCGGCGCGCTGCAGCACCTGCCCGACCAGCGCCTCCTGTTCTTGCCGGACAAAATATTCGCGCAGCAACATAACGCCAGGCGCGAGTTCCAGCGGCTTCACCATTGCCACTTGCTGGCGACCGGCTTTTCGAAGATCGCCTTGAACGTTCCGGCGTGGCCGTGCGCCTCGAGCCAACTTTTCAGTCGCGACGGCTCGTAGCTATCGCGAACCCATTCTGCGATCGGCCTGCCGGCAGACTCTTCTTGGGCAAAATCAAGGAACAGCCGCAGCCAGCGTTGGTGTTCCTTGGGAAAATGCAGAAACGGAAAGCGCGCAAACTGGGCCAGCGCCTTGTCACGCGCCGCCCAGCCGCCGCGATGAACAAGATAAAGCGCCGCTGCCAGGCTCGTGCGGTCTTGTCCGCCAGAACACTTGATCAGGAACGGTTTTGGTGCGCGGTCGAATGCGTCGAACACGGATACCAGCATGTCGCGGCGCGGCAGGTTTCGGGAATCCAGCATGACATCGAGATGTTCGATGCCGCCTGCTTGGGTCACGCGCCGCTCGTAATGCCACCAGCCGAACTTCGGATTGGGACCACGCAGATTGATCAGGCTCCTGATGCCGTGGCGGGACAGAAACGGGCCGAGGAATCCGGCGTAAGCCTGTGCCGCGCGAGCCGCCTCGCCGGGAACGATCCAGTGAAAATTGTACAAAACGTCGCCGGGGCCGCGCATGGCGCCTGTGTACCGGCGCGCGCTATCATCCGCAATCAGGCCGAGAGGGAATGACCGTGCCGCTGAAGACATTGTTGCTGCGCTGGCAGTGGACGACGCTTCTGGCGATCGCCGCGTTCGCGATCCTTTATTCCTTCGAAACCGGACTGAAAGCGGCCACGGGTGCCGGTACTGTCGACCTTCAGACGGCCCAGACGGCGATGGAGTACAAGCGGATCTTGGCCGCCTGGATCGCGCGCCCCCACGCTGCGACCGCCGGGTTCAGCCTTGGGTTCGACTATCTTTTCATGCCGCTCTACGGTTTTGCGTTCTACTATTCCGGCATCATCGCGCGAGAAGCGTTCGCGCCGAAAAAGGGTTTGGCGCGCCGTTTTCTCAACTACCTGGCCCTGGTTCCGATCGCCGGAGCGGCGGCGGACGCCATCGAAAACGCGCTCGAATTTTCCATGATCATAGGTGGTCCGACTGACAGCGCGGCCCAACTGGCCTTCACCGTGTCCAGCGCGAAGATGGTCTGCTTCTACGTCGGACTGGTGCTGCTGGTTGCGGCGATTCCGGGCTTCTTCAAGCTGCGTGCGCCCAAGAAGGAACAGGAGGCCTGAGGGCCTGCTTGGTCGCGTCTGGGAGCCGATTTCTGCCCCTCCGGCAAATGCCTTGACCCCAGAACTTCCCTCAGTATATTGCGCGGCTCCCAAAGGACTCGGCTTCTTTGGGAAATTTAACATTTTCAAGGACTTAACTCATGTTCGCGGTAATCCGCACCGGCGGCAAGCAGTACAAGGTGGTCAAGGACGACGTCCTGGTCATCGAGAAGGTTGCCGGCGATGTTGGTTCGACCCTCAAGATCGAGGAAGTGCTCATGCTGGGCGGCGACAAGCCGAAGCATGGCGCGCCGCTGATTTCGGGTGCGTCCGTCGCCTGTGAAATCGTCGCCCAGGGCAAGGGCGAAAAGGTCATCGCCTTCAAGAAAAAGCGCCGCAAGAACACGCACCGCAAGCGCGGTCATCGCCAGCCCTTCACCAAGGTGAAGATCACCGGCATCAACGCGGCCTAGAGATTCGGGAAACGACGTCATGGCACACAAGAAAGCAGGCGGCTCTTCGCGCAACGGACGTGACTCAGCAGGTCAACGTCTCGGCGTGAAGCTTTTCGGCGGCGAAAAGATCGAAGGCGGCAACATCATCGTTCGCCAGCGCGGCACCAAGTTCTGGGCCGGCGAGAATGTCGGCATGGGCAAGGACCATACGCTCTTCGCGCTTTGCGACGGTCAAGTCGCGTTCAAGTCGGGCTTCAAGCGCCGCACCTATGTATCGGTGATCAACGCAACGAATCCGGCGACGAAGAACGCAGCGGAATAGGCGGCTGAAGACATAGGCCGCCAAGAAATTGGCGGCCCATTACGGGAGGGAGATGGTCCGCCGTCTCCCTTTTTTGTTCCTCCCGCAACGGAGGAGCATCATGTCCATACTTGAAACCGAGAGACTGCTGTTACGCCACCCCGAGCGGCGCGATATTTCCGCGTTCGTGCCGCTGATCAGCGATTTCGAGATCTCCAAGAATCTCGCAAACGTGCCTCATCCCTACGCGGAAAAGGACGCGATCGAGTGGATCACGCGCCTGGAAGAACGCCGCGCCAACGGCGAGGGACATCAATTCGCCGTCACGCGAAAGAGCGACGGCTCCTATATGGGCGGATGCGGACTGCACACGCACAATGGCGAGCTCGAACTCGGCTATTGGTACGGCAAGCCCTACTGGAAGATGGGCTATGCCACGGAGGCAGCCCGCCGCGTGCTGGAATTCGCGTTCGACGAGTTGAAGGCTCAGGCAGTCTGGGCCGGCTGGTTCCACGACAATCCCAACTCCGGCCATGTACTCGGCAAGCTCGGCTTCAAGGCGAAGGGTTTCGAGGCGCGTTCCTGCCTGGCGCGCGGCATGGATGTCGGCTGCAATATCGTCACGCTGAGCTGCGAGGCGTTCCGGGAAAGGAGGCTGTCATGAGTTTTCATCCGACCACGCAGAGGCTGATCCTGCGCGCGCCGATGCTCTCGGACACGCAGGACGTCGTGCGCATCCTGAACGATTTCGACGTCGTGAAGAATCTGGCCGTGGTTCCGTTTCCCTTCACGGAAGACCATTTCCGCGCTGCTCTCGCCGAAACCGAGCGGAAACGGCGCGCCGGCGACTCGCGGATGTTCGCGGTCACGCGCGCGATGGACGGCGCTTTCATCGGCATGTGCGCCTCCGATCGCGAGGCCGATGACGTCTGGGAGTTTGGCTACTGGTATGGCCGGTCCTTCTGGCGGCAGGGCTATGCCACCGAGGCCGCCTGGGTGGTGATGCGCCATACGTTCGAGGACATGGGCGCAAGGGCCCTCACGGCGGGCTGGTTTGTCGACAATCCGGCCTCCGGCCGCGTCCTGCAAAAGCTCGGATTTGTCCCCACCGGGACAATCCAGCGCCAATGCGTCAGCCGCGGGGCGAAAATCACGTCGAACCGTATGCTGTTGACGCGGGACGATTTTGCGCGAAAGAAGGCCGCATGAAACGCATGAAACGCACGCGCCGGGCCGCACCATGAAGTTCCTCGATGTGGCCAAGGTCTATGTCCAGTCCGGAGCCGGCGGGAACGGCTGCGTGGCGTTCCGGCGCGAGAAGTTCATCGAGTATGGCGGTCCCTGGGGCGGCAATGGCGGCAGGGGCGGCGACGTCGTGGTCGAGGCCGTCGAGAATCTCAATACGCTGATCGACTTCCGCTACCAGCAGCATGTCCGCGCCAAGAACGGCGAGGGCGGCATGGGCAAGGAAATGACTGGAGCCAATGGCGACGACGCGGTGATGAAAGTCCCGGTCGGCACGCAGATCTATGAAGAAGACGGCGAGACGCTGATCGCCGATCTCGCGACCGTCGGCCAGCGCGTCAAGCTTCTACGCGGCGGCAATGGCGGCTTCGGCAATGCGCACTTCAAGAGCTCCACGAACCAGGCGCCGCGCCATGCCAATCCCGGCCAGCCCGGTGAAGAAAAAGTCGTCATCCTCAAACTGAAACTCATCGCGGATGCCGGCCTGATCGGCATGCCCAATGCCGGCAAATCGACGTTCCTGTCGCGCGTTTCTGCGGCGCGTCCCAAGATCGCCGACTATCCTTTCACCACGCTGGAACCGCAACTCGGCGTCGTGCGCATCGACAGCACCGATTTCGTCCTCGCCGATCTGCCGGGACTGATCGAGGGCGCGCATGAAGGCGTCGGCCTCGGCGACCGTTTTCTCGGCCACGCCGAACGTTGCAACGTCATCCTGCATCTCATCGACGGCACGGAGAGCGAGATCGCCAAGACCTACAAGACGGTCCGTGCCGAGCTCGAGGCCTATGGCAAGATCCTGATCGACAAGCCCGAGATCGTCGCGCTGAACAAATCGGATGCCATTCCGAAGGCGGCCGTCGCCAAGAAGCGCGCCGCGCTGGAGAAAGCCTGCGGCCACAAGGTGTTCGTCATCTCGGGCGTCTCCGGCGACGGCGTCGACGATGTGCTGCGCGCCATTGCCAAGGAAATCGTCAAGCGCCGCGTCAAGAAGATCATCCGAAAGGAAGCCAAGCCGGAGTGGTCGCCGTGAACGATCCTCTGGCCTCGGCCAAACTCGTCGTCATCAAGGTCGGATCCGCACTGCTCGTAGATCCGGAGCGCGGCACGTTGCGCCGCGCCTGGCTGGAATCGCTCTGCGCCGATGTCGTGGCTCTGCGTCGCGAAGGAAAGAACGTCATTCTGGTTTCCTCCGGCGCCATAGCGCTGGGCCGCCGCGCGCTCAAACTGCGTTCGGGCCCGCTCAAGCTCGAAGAGAGCCAGGCGGCCGCCGCCGCAGGTCAGGTGCGCCTCGCCGAAGCCTATGCCGACATTCTTGCGGGGGCGGACATCGTTGCCGCGCAGATTCTCCTGACGCTCGGCGATACCGAGCAGCGCCGCCGCTATCTCAACGCGCGCGCCACGCTGAAGACACTGATCGAGCTGGGCAGCGTCGCCGTGATCAACGAAAACGACACGGTCGCCACCGCCGAAATCCGCTATGGCGACAATGACCGGCTCGCGGCCCGCGTCGCCAGCATGATGGAAGCAGACCGACTCATTCTTCTCTCCGATGTCGATGGGCTCTACACGGCCGATCCGTCGCGCGACCCCGGCGCCGAGCACATCCCCGATGTGTCGGGCATCACGCCGCAGATCGAGGCAATGGCCGGCGACTCCATCTCCGGCGTCGGCCGCGGCGGCATGGCGTCCAAGCTTGCGGCAGCGAAGGTAGCGACCGCAGCCGGTTGCGACGTGATCATCGCCAAGGGCAAGTCGGACCATCCCATCGCGGCGATCCGCGGCGGCGCGCGGTCGACGCGTTTTGCCGCGAACGGAACGCCGGCGGCGGCGCGCAAGCGCTGGATCGCAGGCGTCCTGAAACCGGAGGGCACGCTCATCATTGATGCTGGCGCCGCCAGGGCCTTGTCCGAGGGCAAGAGTCTCCTGCCCGCCGGCATTCGCCAGATCGACGGCCGCTTCGAGCGCGGCGACGCCGTTCTCGTCAAGGACCAGACGGGCCGCGAGATTGCGCGCGGCCTTGCCGCCTATGGTGCGGCAGATGCCGAACGCATCGCAGGCAAGAAGTCCCTCGAGATCGAAGCGATCCTCGGCTATCGCGGGCGCGACGAGATGATTCATCGCGACGATCTCGCGCTGACAGGACTGGTGTCGTGAACGCGCCGCAATCGTCCGCGCTCTCCGCCGACATGCTGGCACTCGGCAGGCGCGCCAAAGGGGCATCGCGCGCGCTGCGCGAAGCTTCGACCGAAACTAGGAATAAGGCATTGCGCGCCGCTGCCGCGGCCATTCGTGCGCGCCAGCAGGACATTCTCGCCGCCAACGCCCTGGACATGGCGGATGGCCAAACAAACAAGGTGTCGCCCGCCTTGCTCGACCGCTTGATGCTCGACGACAAGCGGATCGAGGCGATGGCCAAGGGCATCGAAGACGTCGCTGCGTTGCCGGATCCCGTCGGACGCGAACTGGCGCGCTGGACGGTGCCGAGCGGCCTCGACATCACGCGGGTGGCAACACCGATCGGCGTCATCGCGATGATCTATGAGAGCCGGCCCAATGTGACGGCCGATGCCGGGGCGCTGGCGCTCAAATCTGGCAATGTCGCGATCCTGCGCGGCGGATCGGAATCGGCGCGCTCTTCGGCTGCGATCCACGCCGCGATGGTCGAAGGCGTTCGCGCCTCGGGCCTGCCGGAAGCCGCGATCAGTCTCGTGCCAACGACCGACCGCGCCGCGGTTGGACTCATCCTCTCCGGGCTCGACGGCGCCATCGACCTCATCATTCCGCGCGGCGGCAAGAGTCTTACCGGACGCGTGATGAGCGAAGCGCGCGTGCCGGTCCTCGCCCATCTCGAGGGCATTTGTCATGTCTATGTCCATGTGAAGGCCGATCCCGCCAAGGCTCGGGCCATCGTCGTGAATGCCAAGATGCGGCGCACCGGCGTCTGTGGTTCGGCGGAAACCTTGTTGATCGACCGCGCCGTCGCAAAATCTCTCGGTCTTGCGATCCTGGAGGACCTTGCGAGAGCCGGCTGTGAAATCCGCGGCGACGACGCCATTCGCGCGATCTTTCCCGCGGCCAAAGCGGCGACGGAGGCCGACTGGTCGACCGAATATCTCGATGCCGTCATTTCGGTAAAGGTGGTCGATGGCGTGGATGACGCGATCCGGCACATCGAAACGCATGGCTCGCACCACACCGAAAGCATCGTCACCGAAGACAAGCCGGCAGCGGAACATTTCCTCTCGGCGCTCGATTCCGCGATTGTCCTGTGGAACGCATCGACGCAATTCGCCGATGGCGCCGAGTTCGGCATGGGCGCAGAGATCGGCATCGGTACCGGCAAGCTGCATGCGCGCGGCCCTGTCGGCGTCGAGCAATTGACCACCTTCAAATACGTCGTGCGCGGCACGGGACAGATTCGCCCATGAAGACGGCTCTGCATCGCCCGCGCGCCAACTGGGTTCGCCCGCCCGGGCCGATTGCGCCCGGCATGCGCATCGGCCTGCTCGGCGGCTCGTTCAATCCGGCGCATGAGGGCCATCTTCACGTCAGCGAAGTCGCTCTCAAGCGCCTTGGTCTCGACTATGTCTGGTGGCTGGTGACGCCGCAGAATCCGCTCAAGCCGACCGCCGGCATGGCGCCGATGCCGGATCGCCTGCACAGTGCGCAGCGCGTCGCGCGCCATCCGCGCATCATCGTGATGGACATCGAACATGATTTTCACACCCATTATTCGTTCGACACGCTCTGTGCCCTGCAGAAGCGCTTTCCGCAGGTGAACTTCGTCTGGCTGATGGGCAGCGACAATCTCAACATCTTCCGCCGCTGGCATCGCTGGGCCGAGTTCGTGCAGCGCGTGCCGATTGCCGTCATTCAACGTCCCGGCACCGTTCTTTCGGCGCTTTATTCCAAGCCGATCCGGCGTTTCGGCCAGACGCGGGCGGAAAAGGCACTCTGTCTCAAGCGCACGCCGGCCATTTCGGTCATCGACGGCAAGCGCAACGCACAGAGCGCCACCGCCATCCGTTCCCGCCAGCGCTTTGCCGAGGGCTTTGTGGGCGTCATTCCCACGTGATAGATTGCTTTTACCGTATCTCCCGTGAGGTGCGCAGGAGGATGAAAACTGACCCGTAAGACCACCGGCGCCAAGAAGGCGCCTGCCAAATCCAAGGCCGCCGCAAAGCCGGCCGCCAAGAAACCCTCAACCAAAAAGCCGGTCTCCAAGAAGGTCGCCATGAAAAAGGCGGCGAACCAGCCCTTGTATGCGGTTGACCGCGCGCTCCTGGAACGCATCAAGGCCTCGCTCGACGACGACAAGGCCGAGGACATCGTGACGATAGAACTCGAGGGCCGCTCCTCGCTGGCCGATGCACTCGTCATCGCAACGGGCCGCTCGTCGCGCCATGTCGCGTCGATCGCCGAGCATCTCGCGCGGCGGCTGAAGGATGCCGGCTACGGCACGCGCCCGGTGAATGGCGCCCAGCAGGGCGACTGGGTGCTCGTCGATGCCGGCGACGTCATCGTGCATGTCTTTCGCGGCGAAGTGCGGGACTATTACGATCTAGAAGGCATGTGGTCCGTGAAAGAGCCACAGCGCAGCCGCGCCTGAACCATGCGCCTGCACATCATCGCCGTCGGTTTCGGACGCGGCACGCAGGAAGGCGCGCTGACGGAAGATTTCGTCGGCCGCGCTTCGCAGATGGGCAAGCGGATGGGAATCCCCGCGGTGCTCTGCGAGGAAGTTCCGGTCTCCAAGGAACGCGAACTCAAGAAGCGCATGGCCGATGAGGCCGAACGGCTGGCAAAGCGTGTGCCGGACGGCGCCCACATCATCCTGCTCGATGCCAAGGGCAAGGGCATGACGAGCGAGGACTTCGCCGAGATGCTCGGTGCGCTGCGCGATGCGGGAACCAAGGACCTTGCGTTCGTCATCGGCGGACCTGACGGCCTCGCAACACTGCCCGGCAAGCGCGCGGGACGAAGCCTCGCCTTCGGTCCGCAGACCTGGCCGCATCTTCTGGTACGCGCGATGCTGAGCGAGCAGATCTATCGCGCGCTCACCATTCTCGCCGGACATCCGTACCACCGCGCATAGGGTTTTCGCGTTATCCGTTCCTTAACCATGATGGGCGATGCTGCCGTGTCGTAATGGGACGAGCACCCATGGAAATCAAAGGACCTGGACGCGTCGAATCCGGCCCCGTTCGCCGTGTTTCCAAACCTGCGTCCGGCACGTCGAGTTCCTTCAGCGTTTCCGATCCGGGCGAAGTTCGCGGCTCGATCGTCAGCGGTCCGGGACCGATCGGTGCTCTCGATTCCATTCTCATGCTCCAGGGCCTCGACGATTCCACCGACGGCCGTTCCAAGGGCGTCGCCCATGGCGAGGAGCTGCTCGACATGCTTGACCAGATCCGCGACGGGCTTCTTGCCGGCGGCGTGCCGCGCGCGACGCTCAATCGCCTCGCCAACGCCGTTTCGCGCCGTCACGATGCGTTCAACGATCCCAAGCTGCAGAACGTTCTCGACGAGATCGAGCTGCGCGCCCATGTCGAGCTTGCCAAGCTCGAGATGATGGACAAGCGCGTCGCCTGAGCGGCGCATTCAAGACGCATTTGCCGGGATATAGCGGAATTGGCGATTGGACCGACTCGGTTCAAGAGCTGGCTGAATTCTTATTCTGTAATTCTTCGTAGGAAATCGGACGGTCACAACTTATCCAACGCGCGGAGCGACAGCGGTCGCGGTTTGCCGTGGAACCTGCCGCAAAAGTGTTGGATAACTCTATCCCATCTTGTCATGCCGTTCCCTCGCGCTCACTGCGTTCGCGCTCGCCGGGGATGACAGCGGATCTGATTAGATATCCAGCAACAGGCGTTGCGGGTCTTCCAGGTTTTCCTTCACGCGCACCAGGAACGTCACGGCTTCGCGGCCGTCGACGAGACGGTGATCGTAGGAGAGGGCGAGATACATCATCGGCTTGATGACGATCTTGTCGCCTTCCGCGACCGGACGCGGCTGGATCTTGTGCATGCCGAGGATGCCGGACTGCGGCGCGTTGAGGATCGGCGTCGACATCAGCGAACCGAAGACCCCGCCGTTGGTGATCGTGAACGTGCCGCCCTGCAGCTCTTCCAGCTTCAGCTTGTTGTCGCGGGCGCGCAGGCCGTAGTCGTGGATCTTGGCCTCGATCTGGGCGAGCGAGAGCATGTCGGCATCGCGCACGACAGGCACGACGAGGCCGCGCTCGGTCGAGACCGCAACGCCCATGTCGTAGTAGTTCTTGTAGACGACGTCGTCGCCCTCGATCTCGGCATTGACGTTGGGCAGCTCCTTGAGCGCGGCGATGCAGGCCTTGACGAAGAAGCCCATAAATCCGAGGCGGACGCCGTGTTTCTTTTCGAAGCTGTCCTTGTATTCGGCACGCAGCGCCATGACGTGGCTCATGTCGACTTCGTTGAACGTCGTGAGCTGGGCCGCCGTGTTCTGCGATTCCTTGAGGCGCAGCGCGATGGTCTTGCGCAGGCGGCTCATCGTGACGCGTTCCTCGCGGTCGGCGCGGGCGCGCGGGCCGGCATGAACCGGCTGCGGCGCGGGGCGCGTGGTGCGTTCGGCTGCGCGCGCTTCGAGCGCTTCCAGAATATCGCCTTTCAGGACGCGACCATCGCGCCCCGAACCGGCGGCGCCGGAAAGATTGACACCCGCTTCCTCGGCGATGCGCCGGACGGACGGCATGACAGGGGCTGCGGCGGCGGGCGCGGCAGCAGGCTTCGGTGCTTCGGCTTGGGGCGCGGCAGGCGCGGGCTTGGGAGCCGCAGGCTTCGGTGCAGCGGCAACCGGCTTTGCAGCCGGTGCGGCCGGCGCGGCAGATGCAGCGCCTTTTGCGCCTTCGGCGATGGCGCCGAGGACAGCGCCGACCTGAACGGTGTCGCCTTCCTGCACGGAGATGGATTCGATCGAGCCGTCGGCAGGCGCCGGCACTTCCACCGTCACCTTGTCGGTTTCGAGTTCAAGCAGGGGCTCATCACGCTTGACCGCGTCGCCCTGTTTCTTGAACCACTTCGAAACCGTCGCTTCGGTGACGGACTCGCCCATGGCGGGGACCTTGATTTCGATGGTCATGCTTCATCTCCGCCGCAAATCAGATGCGGCCCAGTTATAACGTCAAAGCCTCGGCGAGGAACGCTTTCAATTCGGCAGTGTGCTGAGTCATCAGGCCCGCCGCGGTCGATGCATATTCGGGCCGTCCGACATAGCGCGGGCGCGAGTTGCCTCCCAATTGGGCAATCGTCTGCTCGATGTGCGGGGCGATGAAGGTCCAGGCGCCCTGGTTCTTCGGCTCTTCCTGGCACCACAGGATCTCGGCCTTCGGGAAGCGGTTCAGCTCGAGCGCCAGGACGTTCTCCGGGAAGGGATAGAGCTGTTCGATGCGGATGATCTGGATGCGCGTCTCATCGAGCTTGTCGCGTGCTTCCATCAGGTCGAAATAGACCTTGCCGGTGCAAAGAACGACGCGCTTGATCTGATGGTCTTCGGCGAGTTTCGTGGTCCATGCGCCGGGTACGACTTCGGCCTGGTCGCGCAGCACGCGATGGAACGAAGCGCCTGGACCGAAGTCCGCCAGGAACGACGTGCAGTGCTTGTTGCGCAGCAGGGACTTCGGCGTCATCAGGATCAGCGGCTTGCGGAACGGGCGATGAATCTGGCGGCGCAGGACATGGAAATAGTTCGCCGGCGTCGTGCAGTAGGCGACCTGCATATTGTCCTGGGCGCAAAGCTGCAGATAGCGCTCGAGACGTGCGGAGGAATGTTCCGGACCCTGGCCCTCATAGCCGTGCGGAAGCAGCATCACCAGACCGCACATGCGCAGCCACTTGGTCTCCCCTGACGCGATGAACTGGTCGATGATGACCTGCGCGCCATTGGCGAAGTCGCCGAACTGCGCTTCCCACAGCGTGAGCGCCTTCGGCTCGGCGGATGAGTAGCCATACTCGAAGCCGAGCACGGCTTCTTCCGACAGCAGCGAGTCGATGATCTCGAAATTCGCCTGTCCATTGCGGATATGCTGCAACGGGTAGTAGCGGGCCTCGGTTTCCTGGTCGATCAGCGCGGCATGGCGCTGCGAGAAAGTGCCTTCGGTGGAATCCTGACCCGAGAAGCGCACCGGAATGTCTTCGAGCATCAAGGTGCCGAACGCCAGCGCTTCGGCCGTCGCCCAGTCAAATCCTTCGCCACTCTTGAACATCGCGTCCTTCGCCTCGAGCTGGCGGGCGATGGTCTTGTGCAGGTTGAAGCCTTCGGGAACTGCGGTCAGCGCGCGGCCGACTTCGTGCACGACATCGAGCGGAACGGCGGTGTCGCCGCGCCGATCGCCCTTGGGCGCCATCGAAAGGCCGGACCAGCGTCCGTCGAGCCAGTCGGCGCGGTCGGGACGGTGCGTCTTGGAAGCGGCAAGTTCGCTGTCGAGGCGTTCCATAAACGCAGCCAGCATCGCATCGGCTTCGGCCTGGCTCAGCGTGCCTTCGGCGACGAGCTTGCTCGAATAGAGCTGAAGCGTCGTCGGATGATCCTTGATCGCCTTGTACATCAGGGGCTGCGTGAAGGTCGGTTCCAGCGTTTCGTTGTGACCGAAGCGGCGGTAGCAGACCATGTCGATGACGACATCCTTGTGAAAAAGCTGGCGGAACTCCGTCGCGATGCGCGCGCAGTGCACGACCGCTTCGGGATCATCGCCGTTCACATGGAAGATCGGCGCCTGCACCATCAGTGCGATGTCGGTGCAATAGGCCGAAGACCGCGAATAGGACGGCGAGGTCGTGAAGCCGATCTGGTTGTTGATGACGAAATGGATCGTGCCGCCGGTGCGGAATCCCTTGATGCCGCTCATCGCAAAGCATTCCGCGACCACACCCTGGCCGGCGAACGCCGCATCGCCGTGCAGAAGCAGCGGCATCACGCTGGAGCGGGCGATGGTGTCGTTCTGCTGCTGCTGCTTGGCGCGCGCCTTGCCGAGCACGACGGGATCGGAGGCTTCCAGATGCGACGGGTTCGCAGTCAGCGAGAGATGCACTGAATGATTGTCGAACTCGCGGTCGCTCGATGCGCCGAGATGGTACTTGACGTCGCCCGAGCCCTGGACTTCCGTCGGATTGGCGCTGCCGCCCGAGAATTCGTGGAAGAGCTGGCGGTACGGCTTGCTCATGACGTTGGCGAGCACGTTGAGGCGCCCGCGATGCGCCATGCCGATGACGATTTCCTTCACGCCGAGCTGGCCGCCGCGCTTGATGATCTGCTCCAGCGCCGGAATCATCGCTTCGCCGCCGTCGAGGCCGAAGCGCTTGGTGCCGAGGAAGCGCAGCGATGCGAATTTCTCGAACCCTTCGGCTTCTATGAGCTTGTTGAGGATCGCCTTCTTGCCTTCGGGCGAGAACGAGATTTCCTTGTCCGGACCCTCGATGCGGCGCTGCAGCCAGTCCTTCTGCTCGGCGTCGTTGATGTGCATGAATTCGTAGCCGATGCGGCCGCAATAGGTGCGCTTGAGGATCTCCGTCATCCGGCGCGGCGTCGCGCTCTCCAGACCGAGCACGCCGTCGATGAAGATCGGGCGGTCCATGTCCTCGGCGTGGAAACCGTAGAACGCAGGATCGAGCTGCGGGTGCGGCTGCTTCGCCGTGATCTTCAGGGGATCGAGATCGGCTTCGAAGTGGCCGATCACGCGGTAGGCGCGAACAAGCTGGATGGCGCGAATGGATTCCTGCGCTGCGAGCCTGAGATCCTTCTCGCCGGCAACCGCCTTGCGCGCGGGCCAGTGGCCCGTCAGCGCGCTGACCAGTTCGCCGTTCTCGAATTGCGGCTTGGCGTCGCGGCGCCATTCGGGGCCGCGGCCGACCTGGGCGGGCTGCAGCGCGGACTGTCCCAAGCCTGCAAAATAAATCCGCCAGCTTTCATCGACCGCATCGGGGTTCTCGAGATACTGGGCGTAGAGCGACTCAACGAAGGCCGCATTGGTGCCCGAGAGGAACGACGTCGCCTCGAACAGGTCATTGGAGCTGCGGGAGAGACGGTCCTGGGGATTTTGACTTGTCATTTCAAGGGCTTAGAACGGGGCTTGTTGGGTCCCGCCCGATCCAGTTGCGGCATCATGCCGGAAGGCGTGGCGTGTAACGCTGAACAGCTGCCAATTCAACGCTTGATAGGGTTAAATATGGGTTCAATACGACCGGAATGCGACGGGTGACGGGAATCACAAGACTCACCGCACTCGATGCGCTGCGCGGCGTTGCGGCCCTCGCGGTCGTGGCTTGGCATTGGCAACATTTCTTCGCGATCTCGGGCGACTGGGAGCCTGGCTGGTCGCCGCAGCAGGAACCCTTCTACTGGCTCCTGAAGCCGCTCTATGTGCAGGGCTGGGCCGCTGTGGACCTGTTCTTCGTGCTTTCGGGCTTCGTCTTTTTCTGGCTCTACAGCGATGCGATCCGCGAAAAGCGCATGGCGGCCGGACGCTTTGCCGGGCTGAGGTTTTCGCGCCTGTATCCCCTGCATCTGACGATGCTGATCGCCGTTGCGGGGCTGCAGTTCATCTATTTCGGCACGCAGGGCCAGTTCTTCATCTACCAGGAAAACGATGTGGCGCATTTCGCGGCACATCTGTTCATGGTGCAGAACTGGTGGCCGCGCGCGCCGCAGACGTTCGACGGACCCACCTGGTCGGTGTCGATCGAGGCGCTGCTCTATTTGCTGTTCTTTCTGGCCTGCCGCGCAGGATTGAAGCGCGGCCTGCACTGCCTTGCGCTGGCGCTGCTGGGCGGGTTGTTGTTGCCTGTGGACGAGCACATTGCGCGCGGCGTGATCGGTTTCTTCATGGGCGGCTTCATGTTCACGTTGTGGCAGCAGCTGCGCGATCATCCGCGGCTTGCGCTCATCACGCGCGGACTGGTGATCGCCTCGTTCGCCGGCTGGGCGGCGCTCTGCATGATGCTGTTTCTGGACTCGCCCTTGCTCGCGGGCGGCGAAGGCAATGTGGGATTTCTCACGGCATTCGATTTCGGCCTCTGCCCGCTCACCGTGCTGACGCTGGCATTGCGTGAAGCGGGCGGGCGCAAAACGCCTGGCTGGCTCGGCTTTCTCGGCGACATAAGCTATTCGACATACCTGCTGCACTTCCCGATGCAGCTCACCCTGGCGTTGATCGCCTTGCGCATCGGGCTTGAGCCGGCGTTCTTTATGCAAGGCTGGGTGATGCTCGCATTTCTGGCGGCGCTGATCGGGCTTGGGAGCCTGTCCTACTTCTTCTTCGAGAAGCCGGTACAGAACTGGCTGCGCAAGGGCATCGTGCCGCGCGCGGCGCCGGCGGAGTAGTCAGCGGCGGCGCGGCAGGATGCGCAGCGTCGCCGTCGCGGCCGCAACGACCGTGCCATCCGCATCGCGCAACTCGCCGCGCGTCGTAGCGGAGCGCTCGTCGCGCGACATGAGCCAGGCTTTCGCGACCAGAACGGTGAGCGGGGCAGGGCGCAGGAACTCGGTTTCCAGTTTCACCGTCATCGACGTCTGTTCCGGCGGAAGCTGCGCGAGCAGCACGGCCGAGGTCGCAGAGTCGAGCATCGCCGCGACGAGGCCGCCCTGGACCGAGCCGTGGCGATTGGCGAATTCGGGCCGCGCCGTGAAGCGGACATGGATCGTTCCGTCGGGATCGAAGCGCTCGATGTCGCGGCCGAGCAGGCGCGCGACCGGCGTAAGTTCGGCGAGGTCTTCCTTCGTCACTTGCCGCCGAGCAACTCGACCAGCGTCGTGCCGAGCGCGGCCGGGTTCGGCGACACGCGGATGCCGGCCGAGCGCATGGCTTCGATCTTGGACTCCGCGCCGCCTTTTCCGCCGGAGATGATCGCGCCGGCATGGCCCATGCGGCGGCCGGGAGGCGCGGTGACGCCGGCGATGAATCCGACCATCGGTTTCTTGGTCTTGTTGTGCTTGATGAAGTCGGCTGCGTCCTCCTCGGCGATGCCGCCGATCTCGCCGATCATGATGATGCTCTTGGTCTCCGGATCGGCGAGGAACATCTCGAGCACCTCGATATGCTCGGTGCCCTTCACCGGATCGCCGCCGATGCCGACACAGGACGACTGTCCAAGGCCGACCGCCGTCGTCTGCGCCACCGCTTCGTATGTCAGCGTGCCGGAACGCGAGACGATGCCGACATTGCCGCGGCGATGGATGTGACCCGGCATGATGCCGATCTTGCATTCGTTCGGTGTGATGACGCCCGGGCAGTTCGGTCCGATCAGGCGCGTCCTGGAACCCTGCAGCGCGCGCTTCACCTTGACCATGTCGAGAACCGGAATGCCCTCGGTGATGCAGACAGCGAGCGGAATTTCCGCGTCGATCGCTTCCAGGATCGCATCGGCCGCGTAGGCGGGCGGAACATAGATCGCGGTCGCGGTGGCGCCGGTCTTCTCGACCGCCTCGCGCACCGTGTCGAACACCGGCAGGCCGAGATGCGTCGAGCCGCCCTTGCCCGGGGACGTGCCGCCGACCATCTTGGTGCCATATGCGATCGCCTGTTCGGAGTGGAACGTGCCCTGGTTGCCGGTGAAGCCCTGGCAGATGACCTTGGTATTCTTGTCGACGAGAATGGACATGAGTTCGAACTTTCAGTGATGTTGGTGCTGTTCTTTTCCTCCCCCTGAAAGGGAGAGGGTGCCCGGCGCAGCCGGGCGGGTGGGGGCTGTCGTCAAGGCGCGCCGGATGCCTTCAAGCACGCCTTCGAAATTGTCGTTCAGTTCGTGGTTCCAGAAGCGCAGAACCTGAATGCCTTTGCGAGAAAGAAATCGCGTTCGCGATTCGTCGTACTCTTGTGCTTCGGCGGTGCCGTGCTGACTGCCATCGAGCTCAACCGCGAGCTTCATGGCCGCGCAATAAAAGTCGAGAAAGTAAGGGCCAACCGGGTGCTGGCGTCGGAAGGAACAACCTGCAATCTGGCCGTCGCGAAGAAATGCCCAGAGTTTAACTTCGTGCATGGTCATGGCACGGCGCAGCTGGCGTGCACGCATGGTTTTTTCGCGCGTGCTCATACCGCCCCCACCCGATCCGCTTCGCGGATCGACCTCCCCCTTTCAGGGGGAGGATATGAAGGGTGAAGCTTCACTTCTTTTCCTTCACGGCCTTGACGATCTTCTGCGCCGCATCGGCGAGATCGCTGGCGGAGAGAATGGGAAGGCCGGAATCGGCCAGGATCTTCTTGCCAAGCTCAACGTTGGTGCCCTCGAGGCGCACGACGAGCGGAACCGAGAGATGCACTTCCTTCGCAGCGGCGATGATGCCTTCCGCGATGATGTCGCATTTCATGATGCCGCCGAAGATGTTGACGAGAATTCCCTTCACGTTCGGATCGCTGACGATGATCTTGAACGCGGCGGTCACCTTTTCCTTGCTCGCGCCGCCGCCGACGTCGAGGAAGTTGGCCGGTTCGCTGCCATAGAGCTTGATGATGTCCATTGTCGCCATGGCAAGGCCGGCGCCGTTCACCATGCAGCCGATCTCGCCGTCGAGCTTGATGTAGGAAAGGTCGAACTTGGAGGCTTCGACCTCCATCGGGTCTTCTTCTTCGAGATCGCGCAGCGCCTGGATGTCCTTGTGGCGGTAGAGCGCGTTGTCATCGAAATTGATCTTGGCATCGAGGCAGATGATCTTGCCGTCCTTGGTCACGACCAGCGGATTGATTTCCAGAAGGCTCATGTCCTTGGCGATGAAGGCATCGAAGATGCTCTTGATCACGCCGCCGATCTGCTTGGCCTGTTCGCCCTTCAGCTTGAGCGCCGAGGCGATGTTGTTGCCGACATAGGGCGAATAGCCCGCAGCGGGCTCGATCTGGAAAGTGTGGATCTTCTCGGGCGTATCATGCGCCACCGCTTCGATGTCCATGCCGCCTTCGGTCGATGCGATGAACGCGACATGCGACGTCTCGCGGTCGACGAGCGCGGAGAGATACAGCTCGCGGTCGATCGCCGAGCCGTCCTCGATATACAGGCGCTTCACGACCCGGCCAGCCGGACCCGTCTGATGCGTGACAAGGGTCATGCCGAGCATGCGCTTGGCTTCCTTCTCCACGTCCTCGATCGACTTGACGACCTTGACGCCGCCGCCCTTGCCGCGGCCGCCGGCGTGAATCTGCGCCTTCACCACCCAGACCGGACCGCCAAGTTCCTTCGCGGCCGCCACTGCTTCTGCGACCGTGAAGGCAGGTTTGCCGCGCGGCACGGGAGCGCCAAAGCCGCGGAGCACTTCCTTGGCCTGATATTCATGGATGTTCATGGGGAACCTTGGGCGTTTGGATGGCGGAATGCGCGGCACAATAGCAGCGGACCCTCACGGTGCAAGCTGCCCAAACCTCATGCTGGGGCGGGATTTGCCGCAGGGGCCTAAATGCCCGCTGGCTGGGGCTCGACCGCGATATCGCTGCGTGCGCGGGCAGCATGGGCGATGACCCGGTTGGCGATGAGAATCGCCAGGGCCGCCACCGCGAATCCGGCGATCACGTCGACAACATGATGTCCGCCCTGGATCGGCGTTGCGACCAGCACGACGGAATTCAGAGCAATCGCAAGCCAGCGAATGATCGCCAGCTCGCGCGCATGCCAGACGACGAACAGCGCCATCACGGCGTGGAACGACGGAAAGCCGATCAATCCCTTCGCGTCGGTGGGCGAGATGTGTCCCGGTCCGTGCGCAAGCAGCGAGACGAGTGCCTGCGCATAGTGCGCGTCAAGCGCGAGCGGCAGATGACGCGTGACGCTTGCCGGCAAAGTATAGACGCTGAAGGCGCCGAACGACGGCGCGAAAGTCCACACCGCCATGCAGATGGCAGCTCCTGCGGTCAGGCACAGGCAAAGCGCATAGATGCGCTCCTGGCGGCCGAACAATCCCAGCGCCGCCACAAGAAGAGCGAGCTGCGGCAGGACGGAGATGTAGGCGAGCTGCATGACGACGGCGACGAGCCGATGCTGCGACGCCACGCTCATCATCGCAGGCCAATCGACGCCGATCGCCCGGTCCAGCGCCGCGAGCGGGATATCGATGCGGTGACCCGCGACGGTGAGAAGCAGGTAGTTGAGAACGCTGAACCCCGCCGACATGCCGAGCAGGAAGCTGGTGCCGATCAGCATCGCGGCAAGACGATCTTCCTTGCGGACGCGGTCATAGTAGACGCCGCCGGCGGCGAAGATGAGCGTCAGCAGGGTGATGCCGCCATAGCCGACTGCGTCAACGTCGAAGTGTCCTGCGTTCAGCCAGACCGCGTCGACCGTTGCAAGCGCGGCGACGATGGCGAACAGAATGAGTTGGAGGCGCTTGGCCACAAACGAACCATGTGCGGGATTTCCCGTACATAGTAAGTTTGTCTAGTAAACCAATGCTTAGTAGCCAGAGTTGTCGCCCACGCCGCCGTCCAGCGGCAGGCCGGACACATCGGCGGCTGTTTCGGCGCTTTGCGCGGTGTAGGACTCGGTCACGCACACCTTGGCGCGGAACGAGAAGAAGAAGTCGGCTGTGCCGTAACGGCGCAGGTTGGTGCGCTCGGTGCAGTCCGGAACCGGAACCGCTGGCGCGCATTTGACCATGCCGTCCTTGAAATGGCGCAGGGCTTCATGGGCGCTGCATTCGAGAATCTGGCCGTGATCGTAAGTTCCGGCCAGACCCTGGTCCGACTGGAGCACTTCGCCGATCGTGATCTTGAGATGCGAGCCGGGGATGCAGCGCGCGACCTCGCCCTCATAGGAACTGTCGATCCAGGTATCGCCGAACATGTGCGAGGCCGGGAACTCGCGGCCTTCGGCTGACACGCAGACCGCATGGATGGATTTGACGACGGTGGCTTCCTGCATGTGGCAGGCGCCGCCGGCATGTACGGCCGCAATGGCGATCGCCGCGCCGGCGCCGTGCCCGCCGTAATTGATGATCTGATAGCTGCCGCTGTAGATCGTGACGTTTGCCGCAGCGCCGGCCTGGGCCGCCGCAGCCGCCTCCGCGAACGCAGACGCTTCCGCCGACGAGAACGCGTTCACTTTGTTGATCACGACGTTTTTGTTGATGATGACGTTCTTGTTGATGTTGATGTCCTTGTTGATGTTGATGTTCTTATTGATGTTGATGTTCTTGTTGATCACCACCGGCTTGAAGATGTTGATGTTCTTGTTGATGTTGATGGAGCTGCCGTGACCGCCATTGTCCGGGCAGGGCGGGGGCGGCATCGGAGTGCCGCCGTAGCCGCCGCCCATGTTGCCGGCCAGCGCCGGCGAAAGGGGCGCAAGCGTCACGGCTGCGCTCACAAGCGCTGCGGTGAAGCTGTTAAATTTGCGCGACATGCTATGGCTCCTTCGATCCGGCTGACTACATCCTGTCCGCCGCCCGGAACGGCCGGACAACGGAACAAAGCCTTAATGACGGAGCCCTTCGCTTCACAAAATGTGCCATCCCGCAGGACGCCCGGCGCGCCGGAGTTGTTCCGAATCGGCACAAACCGGCGCGTAGCACGGGTGAAGGCCGCTGCATGATCCCGATCTCGGACGATAATCCCTCGCGCACAAAGCCTTATGTCACGCTCTCGCTGATCGGATTGTGCGTTCTGGCGTTCCTGTGGGAGCTCTCGCTCGGCTCCAGGTCGGACGGCGCGCTCGCCGTGCTCGGCTTCACGCCGGACAATCTTGTTCACCCGCAGGATGCCCAGGCGCCCTGGCTCGGCATTCCGCCCTGGGTGACGATCCTGACGTCGATGTTCCTGCACGCCGGCTTTCTGCATATCGCCGGCAACATGCTTTATCTCTGGATCTTCGGGAACAACATCGAGGACGCGATGGGGCATGTGAAGTTCACGATGTTCTATTTCGTCTGCGGAATTGCTGCGGCGCTAACCATGCTTTTGATGGATCCCTCCTCGCGCACGCCGATCGTCGGCGCGTCGGGAGCAATATCGGGAGTTCTGGGTGCCTACATGCTGCTCTATCCGCGCGCGCGCGTGCACGTGATCGTCCCGCTCGGCATCATCTTTTATCCTTTCTGGATCCGCGCCGTGTGGGTTGTCGGCATCTGGTTCGCGATGCAGCTGGTTACGGCCGCGCTGACGCCGCCTTCGGCGCCGGGTGTCGCCTGGTGGGCGCATGTCGGCGGCTTTGCCGTCGGGCTGCTGCTCACCCCGCTGCTCAAATCGGCCGATGTGCCCTATTTCGGTCCGGTTGACTTTCGCGGGCCCTGGGGCCGCGGTTGACGGCTACGCCCGCCAAACCTGCCTTTATCGCTGTTTTCTCTCATAAATTCTGACTGGCACGCCTTTCGCTCTCCTCCTTGTCCATCACACAAGCGGCGTTCCGAAACGGGAAACGCCGAGAGCAAACAGGACGAACACGGTCATGAAACACAAGAACAGCCATCTGCTGGTGGGCTATTGGAGCCGTCTGCGCAAGGGACGCGCGGTTCCGGATCAGACCGACATCGATCCGCGTGCGATCAAGCGCATGCTCTCGTCGGTGTTCATCCTCGACGTCGAAAACCCCGCTCGCCCGATCTATCGGCTCGCGGGCACGCAGCTTTGCGAGCAATTCGGTTTCGAACTTCGCGGGACAGGTTTCCTTGCGCATTGGGAAACGCAGTCGGCACAGGCGTTGTCCTCGCTCCTGCGTCAGGCCCTGCAATTGCGTCAGCCCGTATGTCTCTCGTCGATCGGCGCCAGCGCCGGCGCCGGCATGGTCGAGCTGGAAACCGTTCTCGCGCCGGTGAGCTTCAATGGCGGCGAGCCGACGCGCTTCATCGGCATGATCCAGATCCTCAGCGACCAGTCGATGCTCGCCGGCCGGCCGATCGCCTTTCAGCGCCTTGCCGGTTCGCAACTCATCCGCGAAGACGATCCGCTTCCCACCTATGACGATCTGCCGCCGCCGCCGCCGCCGTTCAACGGCCTGCGCTCGCTGCGCAGCCATCCGCGCGCGCCGCACCTTCGTCTCGTGGTCTCGCACGGCAAGCCGCAGACGGTGCACTTCGCCGACGAAGAAGCCCGCCAGCTCATCGCAACGCTCGGCGCCGGTCTCACCCGGCCGCGTCCGGCCTAGAACTGAGCGGCGAGTCGGCTCGCACTAGAACGACTTCGCAAAATCCTCAGGGCTTGGGCGGAGACGAAGGTGAGGATGGAGCCTGGGCCGCCGCCGATGGATCCTGCGTCACGGGATTGTCGACCGGATCGTTGTGCAGGATCACGCGGTCGAGTTGCTGGCCGTTTTCGCGGCTTTTCAGATACGGAACTTCATACTTCTCGACCTTGGCGCGATAGGCCTCGAAATCGGCCTCGTCCGCAGGCAGGCGCTTGTCGCAGCGTTCCGGTGCGAGGTGCTGGGTTTCCTGGCACCACAGATCGAAGTTCATCGTTTTGACGTCGTAGCTGCCCTGCGCAGCGGCAGGGGCGGCGAATACCACCAATGCGCCGGCGGCGAGCAGAAGCATTCTGTTCGTTTTCATGTCTCCAGCCTACTCCGCGGCCGCGCCCACGAAAAGCCGCGGCGACGTCACGTTTAACAGGATACGACGGAACTACGACGTATTTGTCAGACCGCAGCGCGCGGCGGATTATTCCGCCGCTGCCACGCGGTCCTCGGCAATCTTGACGTGTTCGGCGGGTAGCGGTGCACGGCCAAGGATCATGTCCGCCGCCTTCTCCGCGATCATGATGGTCGGCGCGTTGGTGTTGCCGCTGACAAGCGTCGGCATGATCGACGCATCGACCACGCGCAGACCCTCCACGCCATAGACGTGAAGCTGGGCATCGACCACGCTTTCGGAGTCCTTGCCCATCTTGGCGCTGCCGACCGGGTGATAGATCGTCTCGGCGGTCCTGCGCACCCAGGCGTCGATCTGATCGTCGCTGCGCACATGAGCGCCGGGCATCAGCTCGGGGCCGCGATAGGGATCGAACGAAGCCTGCGCAAAGATCTCGCGCGCGATCTTGGTGCCTTCGCGCATGGCGCGGCGGTCTTCCTCGGCTTCCAGATAGTTTGGCTGGATTACGGGCGCGACGAGCGGGTCGTTCGACTTGATCGAGATGAAGCCGCGGCTTTGCGGGCGCAACTGGCAGACATGCGCCATGAAGCCGTGGCGGTCGGACTTCTTGCGCGTGTGATCGGTCATGAGGGCGGCGATGAAATGGAACTGCAGGTCGGGATTTTCGAGATCCGGCCGGCTCTTGAGGAACGCACCGGACTCGAGGCCCTGGCCCGTGGCGACGCCCGACTTGAAAAGCATGTAGCTGAGGCCGGTTTTCAGCGCGCTGAGCGGATTGGACTGGCTGTGCAACGTGATGGGCTGGCTGCTCTCATACTGGATCGAAGCATCGAGATGATCCTGCAGGTTCTTGCCGACGCCCTTGAGGTCGGAGACGACCGGAATGTCGAAGCGCTTGAGCAGCGCGGCGTCGCCGATGCCTGACAAGAGCAAGGTCTGCGGGCTGTTCACCGCGCCGCCGGACAACAGCACCTCGCGCGTCACCATCACGCGTACCGGCTGCTTGTTCTGGACGAACTCCACGCCGTTGACGCGCGTGCCGTCGAACAGGATGCGCGAGACATGCGCGTTCGACTCGATCGTCAGGTTCTTGCGCTCCAGCATCGGCGTCAGATAGCCCTTCGCCGCGCTCCAGCGCTGGCCCTGATGGATCGTGAGCTGGTACGGGCCGAAGCCTTCCTGCTGGTAGCCGTTGAAATCCTGCGTCTGGCGAAAGCCTGCGTCGACGCCGGCCTGCACAAAGGCGCGGAACAACGGATTGGCGGACCGGCCGTTGGACACGCGCAGCGGTCCTTCGCCGCCGTGAAAGTCGTCGCCGCCATTTTCATTGTGCTCGGCGCGCTTGAAGTAGGGCAGAACGTCGGCGAACGACCAGCCTTCGAGACCAAGCTGACGCCAGCCGTCATAGTCGCGCGCGTGGCCGCGGATATAGATCATGCCGTTGATCGACGATGATCCGCCCCAGCCGCGGCCGCGCGGCCAATAGAGACTGCGGCCGTTGAGATGCGTCTGGCCTTCGGTCTGGTAGTACCAGTTGTAGGGATTGGGTTTGCCGATCAGCGCCGGAATGCCGGCAGGCATGTGAATCATCATCGACTTGTCGCGGCCGCCGGCTTCAATCAGCAGCACTTCGACGTTCGGATCGGCTGAGAGTCGGTTCGCCAGAACGCAGCCTGCGCTGCCCGCGCCGATAATGACGTAATCATATGCCTTCATGACCTGTCCCCGGTCTTACCCACGCCTCCGACAATAACCAAAGATGACGCCGGTGTCGCGCTTGAGACGCGCGCGTTACGTCAGGGCAGAAGCGTCACGACGGCGCGGCGGTTCTTGGCTTCCTTGACGC
>Ga0265325_10000080_pt1 | contig 67808 bp, 32 predicted proteins | sample 41420metaG_FD_202090 | JGI IMG/M metagenome (GOLD analysis project Ga0265325, IMG submission 202090) | Rhizosphere microbial communities from Carex aquatilis grown in University of Washington, Seatle, WA, United States - 4-14-20 metaG | ecosystem: Host-associated > Plants > Roots > Rhizosphere...
TGCGCGACCACCAGAAATACTTCGCCGTGGAAGACGCGCAAGGCAAATTGGCGCCGCACTTTCTGGCGGTGCTGAATACGCAGGCTGACGATGAGGGCGCCGCGATCATACGGCACGGCAATGCGCGTGTGCTGCGGGCGCGGTTCAAGGATGCGCGGTTCTTCTGGGACATGGACCAGAAGACGCCTCTGGCGCAGCGTATGGAAAGCCTGAAGAACGTGACCTTCCAGAAGGAACTGGGCAGCTACTACTGGAAGACTGAACAGAACCTGGCAGTCGCGAACGCGCTGGCCACGATCGTCAAGAGCGCTGACGCTCCGTTCGACGAAGCCGCGCTGTTCAAGGCGATTGAGCTGGCCAAGACCGACCTGACGACGGAGCTGGTAAAGGAGTTCACCGAACTGCAAGGGATCATTGGCGGCCTCTACGCTCGGGCACAAGGCATCGGAGATAAAACAGCGCAAGCAATCTACGACCAATACACGCCGGCTTCGATCGAGGATCCGATTCCGGTTTCGGTGGAGGGGCAACTGCTTGGCATCGCCGATCGCGTGCAGACGATCGTGGCGATGTTCGGGATTGGCAATGCGCCGACAGGATCGAAGGACCCGTTTGCGCTGCGGCGGGCGGCGAACTCGGTGGTGAAGATTCTGGCTGAGTCAGGGTTGCCGCTGACCTTGAGCGACGTGGTCAATTCGAGCGGCGTGAGCGATGCCGGCAAAGCGCAGGTCGCAGAGTTTTTCCACGAGCGGCTGCAATTCTTTCTCAAGGACGTGCGCGGGTTGGCGTACGACGTGGTGAACGCGGCGCTCGCAGCGGGCGCGGACGATGTGCGCGACACGATTGCGCGCGCCGAGGCGCTGACTTCGGTACGGGGCTCGGCGGATTTCGCCGCCGTTTCGGCTGCTTGCAAGCGCATCAAAAACATCCTGCGGCAGGCCGAGGAAAAGGGCTTTCGCCCCGATGAGCAGAAGATCGGCAAGCTCGCCGGCAAACTTCCCCTCGAGGGGATTGACCTTTGGGATCGTTCGAAAGAGATTGCGCCGCAGATTGCCAGGCTCCGCGAACAGCGGAATTACAGCGAGGCGCTGGCGTTGATTGCGACGCTAAGGCCAACGATCGACCAGTTCTTCGACAAGGTGATGGTGCTCGATGCCGACGAGGAAGTTCGCGGCGCGAACCTTGGGCTGATCGCCGAAGTTGTGCGCAATTTTTCGCCAATTGCCGATTTCAGCGAGATCGTAACCGGCTAAGGCGCCGAGGCCGGTTGGTGGGAAGTTGAGTTCTTGCTATCCCACCCTAACCGCGATGAAGCTGCGGTTAGGATGGGGCACATCTCGGCGCGGGTTTTCCAGCCACTCTACCGGCCGTCGAGAAACGCGCGCACCACCTGACCTGCCTTCTCCGAATCGTTCCCGAACGAGATGTGTCCGTAGTCTGAATCGAGGACGAAGACCTTGGCGCCGATGGCCTTGGCAAAGTCCTCCGCCGGCAGTGGATTGACCATATGGTCCTGCGCGGCCACTAACACCAGAACGCGGGTCTTCACGCGGCTCTCCGCATCGCTCATCGCGCCGCTGTGAGCGACGTCATGATGGATCATCGCCTCCAGCTGATAGAGCCAGTCGTTGGCGTCGAAGGGAAGAATCCCCTTGGAGTAATAGGCGGAATAATCGGCAGCAAACTTTTCGGGTGGGTGCGCGCGCGCATAATTCGCCGGAGTGGTGAGGTTCATCTGGTGCAGGGCCTCAACCGCGCCCAAAGGTGGCCGCTGAGTATAGTGGCCATTTTGCCAGGCCGGATCGGAGCGGAGCGCATCCTCCTCCGCGTGCCAGAGAAGCAGATCGTAACCGGTGAGCCGCGGCGAACCCACGATGGGAATCGCCACGTCCATGAAGTTGGGGTAATCCACCATCCATTCGAATGTCTGCATGCCGCCCATGGAGATGCCCATGACCGCGTGCAGATGCTTGAGACCGAGCGTCTCCGTGGCGAGGCGGTATTCGGCGCTGACCATGTCGCGCGTGCTGAAGGCGGGGAACATGACGCCGGGCTGAGCCGTGGAATTCGACGGCGACGAGGAAACTCCGTCGCCGAATGCGTCGACGGTAATGACGAAGTACTTCGATGGATCGGCGAGTTCATTCGCGGCGACAAATCCGGTCAGGCTGTCGCTCGTGCCGGAGAAATACGACGGAAAGAGTAAGGCGTTCGAACGGTCGGCGTTGAGTCTGCCAAACGTGCGGTAGCCCAGTTTGCAGCCGGTGATCTGCTGCCCGTTTTCCAAATTGCAGACTCCCAGATCAGCGAACTGCTGCTTACCGTCGGGTGCGGGCTGTTGCGCCCTGCTTGCCGTGAGGATCGCGAAGGAGGCCAGAAGCGCAAGGAGCAACCGGAAGGCATGTTTTCGCATGACCAAAAGTCTACATCGCGGAAGGCCGAGGGCCTCAAGAGTCCCGGAAGACGCTCGCAGCACGTCTAAAATCAATACAGATGGCAGACACGCTTTATTTGAGCCTTTGGTACCCGAACCTGCGCCTGGAGGCGCTCCCCGACAAGCTGATTGCGGTGCTGCGAGCCTTTGCTTCGCATGGGGGCGAGGCGAAGGTTTACTCGGCCACAGTGTGGCCGGTGAGCTGGAACGAGACGCCTGTCTTTGAGCGGATCTATGGGCGCTTGATCGGCTTGATTGAACCGGGCCAGGTACCGGGTGCCGAGCCGCGCCTCGCCGTGGAAGAAGCGACGGAGCTGCTGCACGAGGACTACGCCTACGAGTTCCAGATTGGGTGGAACTTGTGGGAGTTGGAGACGGCAGGCGCCGGGACTCAAATCACGTCTGTCGCAACGGACTCCGATCGGGAAGACGGCAAGTCAGCAAAGCTTGATGCGCGTTGGGCACTAGGTCCAAAGCTGGTGCGCGTGACGGGGTACGGGCCGCTGTTTGATGAGGGTGCGTACGAGCAGGATGGTCACATCCGGATCGATTTCGGCAGCGATGCGCCGTTCCTCGAGGAGGATGTCGACTTGAGTGAAGTGGGCGCGAGACACATCGCAGAGAATGTGCGCCAACTGGTGGAGCTGACGGCGGGGGTGGAGAAAGCGTCGGGCGCGACGGCACGGTTGCTGTGGAGCGAGCTGGGCGAGAGCCTGGCAAAAAGGCTCGCGGCTCGACTCGGAATGGAAAACTAGGCGTGCGCATCACAATCGAGCGAATCCGGACGCTGGTGCTTGTGGCGGGAGTGCTGCTGCTGGTCACGCTGGGAGTGTTCCTGGTGCGAGCCAAGTTGAAGAATGTGCTGAACCGGCACGATTTGCCGCATCGGCTGGCCAAGGACATCGTGCAGGAGGCCAACGGATTCACCATTGTTCACGCCTTTGGGGCGCACTCGCAGTACAGGATTCACGCGTCGAGAGAGGTAGAACTGAAGAGCGACTTCGTGGAGCTGCACGACGTGCAGATTGACCTTTACGGCGCAGATGGAAACCAAATTGACCGGATTTCCGGCGACATTTTTGAGTACGACCAGAAGACAGGCCAGGCCACGGCGCAAGGACCGGTGGAGATGCTGCTGACGAGGCCGTCAGCGAGCACTGCAGCGGCCATGGAGACAGCGAGCAGGACGAAGGGGCGTGTGATTGCCGAAGTTGGTGCGTCGACAGGTCCACTGGGACAAATTGACGTGAAGACGAGCGGAGTCACCTTCGATCGGAACTCCGGCCTGGTGACGACATCGCAGCAGGTCGATTTCTCCACCGCGCAGGGCAGTGGCAGCGCGACGGGCGCGAGCTACGACTCGCAGAGCGGCCATCTGACGCTGGAACAGGCCGTTGAAATGACGACGCATCGCGGAGCGGATGAGGTGGAGATTCACGCGCGGCACGCGGAGCTGGACCGCGGCGCGCAGACGTGCGTCCTTCTGCAAGCAGTGACGGGGTACCACGGCGGTCAAGTGAATGCGGCCGAAGCAAAGATTCTGTTTCGCGCGGATGGGTCGGCGGAGCACTTGGATGCGAAGGGGGGATTTACGGTGGCGACCGCAAACGGCGGGCACCTGGCGGCTCCGGTGGCGTGGATGGATTTTGACGAGAAAAGCGAGCCGCGCCACGGACACATGGAGGGCGGCGTAACGATGGATTCGGCGAACGAGGGGCGCACGATGCATGGTACGTCGCCGTCGGCAGAGCTGGTGTTCGGCGCGAAGGGCGAGCTGAAAAGCGCACACCTGGAGCGCGGCGTTGAGATGAAGAGCGAGGAGACGAACGAGGAGAGCGCGAGACCAGATGCCGGAAGCGGCGGGTTGCGCATAAGACGAGTGTGGCGCTCGCCTGTGGTGGACATCAACTTTCGGGTGGCGAAGGTCACAGGCCGGGGACACGCAGAAAACGGACAGTTGGAAGTGGAGTCGATGCGCGGTTCGGGCGGGGTGACGATCACGAGCGAAGGCCAGCGCGGCAACGCGGCGTCAACGCCTACGACGATGACTGCCGATGTGGTGACGGGAACCTTCGGAGCGGGTTCGGTGCTGCGCGCGGTCAACGGCGCGGGACATGCGAAGATCGACGACATGACGGCGGCAGGGGCGAGGCAAACTGCGACAGGCGACCGGCTGGTGGCGGAGTTTGAGGGAGGCGGGGAACGGGGATCAGGGATCAGGGATCAGAAAAGCCGCCAAACAGGCAGCAAGGGAGCGAGGCAGCCAGGGGGCGAGGCAGCCGTTGGCGGGAGTGGGGTGTCAGGGGCAGAGGGGTTGCGGACGGCGGAGCTGGATGGGAATGTGGTGCTGTTTGAGCAGCCGGCGCAGAAGCCAGGCGCGCAGCCACCGCTACGCGCGACGGCCGGCAAAGCTCTATACGAGGGTAGGGGCGAGTGGTTGCATTTGACGATGAGTCCACACGTGAACGATGGCGGCATGGAGTTGACTGCGGATCGAGTGGATGTATCGCGTCAGTCGGGAGATGCCTGGGGACGTGGCGACGTGAAGGCGACGTGGGCCGATGCGGGCCAACAAGGTGGAATGAGACCAGGCGGCACGGCAGAGGGCGGAGCGACGCTGGGTGGCAAGGGACCGGCGCATGTGGTTGCAGCGGAGGCACAACTGAACCAGTGGACAGGCGAGGCGACCTTTCGGGGTCATGCGCGCCTGTGGCAGGAGTCGAATTTCGTAAGCGGGCCGGTGATCGCGCTGAACCAGCACCTGCAGACACTGGTGGCGCGAAGCAGCGATCCCGCAGAACCGGTGCGAGTAGTGATGCTGAGCGCGAGCGCGCCGGGTGCGGGCATCGGCGCCGCGCAGAATCCGGGTTCAGGCGGAGATTCGAGCCACTCGTCTACAGCCGCTTCAGTGATTCGCGTGCGCGGAGGGGATCTCAAGTATTCCGACGCGGACCGCAGGGCGATTATGCATGGAGGCGCGCTGGGCGCAGTGATTGCGGAAACCGGTACCGCGACGTCTTCGTCCGATGTAGTGGAACTGCTGTTGATGCCGCCGGGAAGTCACGACGGAAGTGGCGGTTCGCAGGCGCAAAGCGGTGGCACGCAGGCGCAAGTCGACCGGATGAAGGCAACGGGACATGTAGTGCTGACGATGCAGGGCCGGCGGGGGACCGGAGAACAGCTCGTGTACTCAGGCGCTACCGGAGAATATGTGCTGACAGGCAGCGCCGCCGCGCCGCCGAAACTGAGCGATCCTGAGCGCGGAACCGTGACCGGCGAGGCTTTGATTTTCGATAGCCGCGATGATAGGGTCAGAATCGAAGGCGGCGGGCGCGAGACTGAAACGCAAACGACCGCCCCGGAAACGCACGGGAAATAGGCGCCAACGCGCTAGCGAGACGCATGCAAACATTGATTGCCGAGGGGATCGGTAAGAGCTACAAGCGGAGGCAGGTTGTACGAGACGTTAACCTGCGAATCTCCCGCGGCGAAGTGGTGGGTTTGCTGGGGCCGAACGGTGCCGGCAAGACCACCAGCTTTTATATGATCGTAGGACTTGTTCAGCCCGAGAGCGGGCGCGTGCTGGTGGATGAGACCGACATCACGCGGGTGCCGATGTACCTGCGAGCGCGGAACTTCGGCATCAGCTATCTTCCCCAGGAGCCTTCGGTTTTTCGCAAGCTGACTGCGGAGGAGAACATCCTGGCGGTGCTTGAGGCCCAGCCGCTGGGCAACCGGGAACGGAAAACGCGTGCCGAGAAGCTGATCAACCAGTTGAATCTAGGCCACATCCGCAGCACGCGCGGGTATGCGCTTTCTGGCGGCGAGCGGCGGCGGGTAGAGATTGCGCGGGCACTGTGCATCCAGCCGAGCTTTATTCTGCTCGACGAACCGTTCAGCGGAATCGATCCCATCGCGGTGCTGGAGTTGCAGAAGATCATCTTCGACCTGAAGGCGAGCGGCATTGGCGTGCTGGTAACGGACCACAACGTACGCGAAACGCTGACAGTTACTGACCGGGCGTACATTATTGCCGAGGGACGGATCTTTCGCACCGGAACACCGCGCGAACTGGGCAATGACGTTGAGGTGCGGCGCATCTACCTGGGCGAGGGATTCTCGCTAAACTAAGTGAGTGGACGTGCCCTTAAATGAGGCATATTCTGAGGGTTCCTGCGGCGGGAGAGGGGCCCAAAGGCATTGTTTTCTTCTAACGATTCCGGAATGGGCCAAGCTCCAATTCGGGACAATGACGCAAACTGGTGATTCGATCTGAGACAGTTTCTGGATTAAGCTTTAACACGCACGATTACACTCGCATTGAGCCAAAACGGGAAGATACGTATTCATGCCACTACTGCAACCAAAACTGAGCTTGAAGGTGGCCCAACGTCAGGTGCTGACGCCGGGCCTGATGCAGATGGTGAGCGTTCTTGCGTTGAACAAGCTGGAGCTCAAGGAGATGATCGATGCGGAGATGGTGGAAAATCCGGTCCTGGAAGAGATTGACGAAACAGTTCCGATGCTGGATGAGGTTGCAGGCCGCGAGGAGCGGCTGGAGCGGCCAGTGGAGGAAGCGGCCGCGCCACCCAAGAAGGACGTTTTCGACGAGATCGATTTCGGCTCGTACTTCCAGGATTATCTTGACCCCGGCTATCGCACACAGCCGGAGTACGAAGACAGCGAAAAGCCCTCGTTTGAGAACTTTCTCTCCCAGCCTACGAGTTTGTCCGATCACCTGGCGTGGCAACTGGGCGCCCTGAGCCTGGACCGAAAGCTGCTTGAAGCAGCGGAGTTTGTGGTTGGCAACCTGGATGAGGATGGTTACCTGGCGGCGAGCGAAGAGGAGCTCGCCGCTGCTTTTTGCGGCGTTCCGGCCGACGTGGCAGCAAACAATGGCCATGCAGCGGAGTTCGCCTCGGCGCTGGATCTGATCCGGCGAGGGCTCGACCTGGTGCAGGATCTGGATCCTGCGGGAGTGGGGGCACGCGATCTGCGACAGTGCCTGGCGCTGCAGATTGAGGCGCAGCAGCAAGAGTTTAGCCATTTGTACGGGGCCGGGACGGACGAGATTGACGAGGAGCCTGCCGCGGACCCGCATGGGAGCTTCCGCGCCGAAGCCGAGGCCAAAATCGATGAGCGGCGGCGTGCGATGGAAGTGGCGGAGCTGATTGTGGAACACCACTTGCCTCTTTTGCAGAAGCGCGACGTGAAGGACCTGGCGCGAGCGGCGCAGGTAACAGTGGAAGAGGCGCACGCAGGGGTGGAGTTTATCCGCACGCTCGACCCGCGGCCCGGACGAATGTACAACCGCGAGCAAACGCGGCTGATCGAGCCCGATGTGTATTTTGTGAAGCGCGGCGCCGAGTGGGTTGTGAGCATGAACGAAGAGGACCTGCCCAGCCTGCGTTTGAGCCAGCGCTACCGGCGCATGCTGGTCTCCTCGGAAACCGACAAGGAAGTAAAGGAATATGTAAAGGAGCGGTTCCGCTCGGCAATGCAACTGATGCGGAACATCGCGCAAAGGAAGAGCACGATTTTGCGGACCTGCGAAGTGATTGTGCGGCGCCAGCAGGAGTTCTTCGACAAGGGCGTAGAAGGGCTGCGCCCGATGATGATCAAGGAAGTGGCGGAGGAGATCGGCGTTCACCCCTCGACGGTGAGCCGCGCCGTGGCTAACAAATACGCGCACACCCCGCAGGGAGTGCTCGAGCTGCGGTTCTTCTTCTCAGAAGGCGCGAACGGACCGGAGGGCGCGGACACTCCGCTGCTGGTTTTGAAGCGCAAAGTGCGCAAATTCATTGAGGACGAGGATGCGCGGCATCCGCTGACCGATGACCAGCTTGCGGCGATGCTCCAATCGCAGGGGATTCAACTGACGCGGCGGACCGTGGCGAAGTATCGCGAGGACATGAACATTCCGTCGACGCACCAGCGGCGGAAGAGGGACTAGAAGCTAGCCCTTAGCTCTTAGCTTTCAGCATGTTCGTGCGAAGGTAGGCACAGCGACTTCCCAGGTTTCAGAATCGAAACCTGGGAAATCACTAGCCCAACTGGGTCCACAGAGGCTCTGCGCTCCGGCAGTGAGTTGCCAAAAGTTGGAAGTTTGCTGTTACGGGCGCGACGGGATCACGCCGGGCTGGAAGAGATCCGACAGATCGGTTGCGTTGGCGGCGTCGCCCAGATAGGGTGATGATCCCCCGGTCGCTCTCACGTGGAAGATCTCCTGCAAGGTGCGCAGATCGGAAGAGTGTGTGTAGGGAATGGAGCTTGCGTAGGGCAGGCCATTCTCGTTTTCGTGTGCCAGCGGAGAGATGACGATCTCGCCGACGGTGTGGTTGAAGTCGTCGGCGTTGTCATTGGCCTCACCGTCATCTTCGCTTTCATCCCACCAGAGAATGATGACGCCGCCATCCTTGTAGGCTTTCGAGTCCATGATTAGGGGAACCAGCCGGCTAAGCGCGTTGTCGCCTGCCTTGATCTGCGACGCATCACCGGTGAGGCCCGCAAAGCCGCCGGTCAGGGCGCTGTGCTGATCGTTGTACTGGTCCGGAGTGATCCAGTTGTAATCGGCCACGCGGTCATTGGCGAGATCGAACGAGAGCTGCTGTAACGGCGCGTAGTTAAGCCGCAGCGGGTTTGTAGTTGTTGCATTGTTGCCTCCGTTGGTGTCGGCAAAGAACAGCATGGGATTGTGCTTGGGCGCGTAGTTGTATTGGCTTGAATCGTTATATGCGTTCAGGTAGTCGCCCGGACCGAATACACCGGAGAAGCCGGCCAGCGGAACAGTCCACCCGCTCTCAGCGAGGGGCACGTTGATGAGCTTGCCGCTGCTCGTGGTCAGGTCGATGTCCTCCTGATAGGACTTCCAGGATCTGCCCGCCTTTTGCAGGAGCCCGCTCAAATGCTGAGTCGTCGTCTGCGCGTTGGGCGGATTGTCCTTATAGGGATCGTCGTCGTTGAGAATTCCGAAGTTGGTGCCGGCTTCAGCCCAGAGGTAGTTCGGTTCCGAAGGATGGATGTGCGGATTGTTTCCGCCTTCCGTGGCCAGAACGTTGTGATAGGCAGTCGCGTAGGAAACCTGTTTGCTGATGTTCACGAGCTTCCCGTCGATAAAGGCGGTCGCGGTGCCGCTGACAAGGCTGTTGATGAACGGGGCATTCGGGTTTTGGAAGATGGGCTCAATGCCGCCCGTTACGGTCGTGGGCTGAGTCCAATCGTGATTCTCCAGGGCGATGACGAAGACGTGCCTGACATCGCGATCGTCGAAATCATGATCGCCATCATGATCGCGGTCCTGGGCGCGCGCGTACCAGCAGCCGAATGCAACCAGAAGCGCGAGCGCAGCCAGATTACGGAGTCGAGGGAAGAGAGACATGCGAACCTCCAGATTTTCGGGGATTTTTGGCACGAGTGGGTGCGCGCCGTCCCTGATATTCAGGGGAACCTCGACGACTCACCGATGCTGGAGGTTTTTTAGCAGGCGATTGTTGCGAATTGATGATGAGCGGATTAAAGAACGTCCCGCGGTCGTGCGCTCGATGTAAAAATCCTGCAACAAGCTTTGCAGCGCCGCATCTTGCGGATTAACTTCGTCGAAGCCCCTTGAACTGCGAACTTGTTCTGAAGCCGGCTAGTGGCAGTCCTTAAAACACAAGTTCTGGCTGAAGAACGGCAGAACGTGGTTCTGGAATCGATCGGCAACCGCACTTGTGTGCGTGCCGGGAAAGATCTCGAAGGTGTTGGCGACGCCGTAGTTATCGAGAATGCCGTGGAGCTTGCCGGCGTCGAAGCGCAGGCCATCCTGATCGCCAACGTCAATGGCAATGGCGTGATACTGCTTCAGATTTCCGATGTACTGATCGATGAATGCGAGAGGCGAGTTGGTCGCGAATTTCGCCACGATTTCCGGTTGCGGATCGCCGTCCTTGGTTGGCAGGTCGAAGTACAGCGGAGGGTTCCTGGGATCGGGAGCCCACGCCGCCGCGTCTGCATAAATGGCTGCGCCGAAGCCTGGCGACTGTGCCGCCAGGTCCGCTGGCGACTTGGCTGCCGCCGCTTTTTTCTCACCGCCAATCGCCCGCTCCTTCGCCTGATCGGCAGGACCCGGTCCGCCGCCGCCCATAGGCGACATGCAGCATGGACTCATGATGTAGATGCTGCCGAAGATGCCGGGATCCTTCATGGAGATGCGCGAGACGCCATAGCCGCCCATGGAATGGCCGACAAGGCCGCGGCTCGAAGGGACGGGGATGGTGCGGTAGTGCGCGTCAACATAGGCGACGAGATCGCGCGCGATGAAGTGCTCAAAGTCGCCTGTGGTGACGGAACTGGAGTACATGGAGCCGCCGTAGATGGACTTGGAGTCGGGCAGGACCACGATCATCTCGTGGGTCCCGAGAGCGAAGGAGCCTTCGATGGTTTGAGGTACATGGATTTCGTGCGTCCATTGCTCCGCGCCGATGAAGAATCCGTGCAGTGCATAGACGACGGGATAGCGGCGAGTCTTGCTGATGGCGTAGCTGGGAGGTAAAAAGACAAACACGTCGCGATCGACGGCTTCGCCTTCGAGGTTGCCCTCAAGCGACTTGGCGTGAACCTTGATGTGCTCCACCTGGACGGGCTTTGCAGTCGGGACGACAGGTGGCACATTTGTGGCGACCTGCGCGATAGCGGGCGCGGAGAGTACAAAGGCCAGCGCGAGAGCTATAACAGGGACGCCAAACAGCTTGAGTGTTTTCATTGCGACTCCATTGAACCTATTGGAACTGACGTGAGTGCCGTACGCTGCCGTCTCGTTTGCAATGCACGAAAGAACAGTGGCCGAGAGCGAGCCATTGAGAAATCGTTTACCAGAGTACCACCTGTTGTGAAGCAGGTGGGAGCTGACAGCTGAATGCTGCTCTTACATTGCTTCGGGGCTTTCAATGCCGAGGAGGGCGAGAGAGCCGACGAGCTCCCGCAGGGCGATGGCGGCAGTGGCGAGCAGGAAGGTTTTGCGCGCAGGGTCATCTTCCGTGAGGATGTGGTGGCGATGGTAGAAGTTGGCGAACTCCTGTGCAAGCTGGAAGGCATGCTTCGCGAGATAGGCGGGCTCAGAGGTGGCGATACATTGCTCCAAAACCTGGGAAAAACGACCGGCGCGCAGCCATAAGGACCAGATGTCTTCGTTCTCGTCGCCGGAGAGAAAGGCGCCAAGATTGGATGAGGGCAGGCTGGCGAAATCAGCGAGCACGGCGTCGGCCGTCGTGTTGCCTTTGCGGAAGATGTTGCGAATGCGAACGACAGCGTACTGAATATAGGGTCCGGTCTCCCCCTCGAAGCTGAGCGCGTCTTTGAAGTCGAAAGCGATGACGGAGTTGCGTGTGACCTTGAGCATGAAGTAGCGGAGAGCGCCGATGGCGATCTGCTCGGCGATTCTCTGCCGCACGGCCGCATCGTTCGAGGTCTGACGCGCGTCCACTTCGGCGCGCGTGGCGGCGATGAGCTTATCGATGAGGTCGTCGGCCTTGACGCCGAAGCCCTTGCGGCCGCTGACTTCGATGTAGGATTTTTGCTTGTCTTCATCCGAAATGTCGTAGCCAAGTTCGACGGCACAGCGGGGCGTAAGCGCGACCATCTCATAGCTGAAGTGCGTGTAGTGATCGGCCTGATTGGTGTAGCCCATGCCGCGGAGCGCCTGGATTACGTTGGCCTGGGGATCGGACTGACGCGCGTCGATGACGTTGTAGATGGCCGTGGCGCCGCCGAAGCCCGGATGGTTTGGCTCGCCGGATTCGGCGGAGATCCAGCACTCGTGATCGGGATAAGTAAAGAAGCGTTTGTAGCCGAAATCCTTGCCGAGCAGGCCGAATTTCCAAAGATGATAGGCAATGTCTTTGCCGACGTAAGTGACGGTGCCGTTGGAGCGGACGATGACCTTCGCGTCTTCGTCGGTGTCCTGGGTCGTCTCGGCTCCGGGGCGCGTCATGACCCAGCAGCCTTTGTTCTTGCCCTCGTTCTCGAAGTAAAGGACGCCGGTCTGCTTGAGCTTTTCGAAGGCGGCTTCCCAGAATTTGAGAGCTAGAATTTCGCTTTCGCGGGGCAGGAAGTCGTACTCGATGCCGAGCCGAAGCATGGTTTCAAGATGGCGGCGGAGCACCGCGGTGGAGATCAGGTCGGCGATTTCAGCCGTGTCGTTGCCGCCGTGCTCGATAAGGTGCAGCGTATCGAGGCGCAAGAGCTTCCGTTCTTTTATCTCTTGCTCGGTTCCGGTGGCATACCATTGCGACGTGCGGGCATAGAGGTCCCAGCAGTAGTAGTCGATGCGCTGGCCTTTGCGCGCGAGCTCAGCGAGCAGCGTGTGAACCTCGGCGACAGTTTTCTTTTCCAGATGCAAAAAGCCAACCACGACGTCGGCGACCTGGACGCCGGTGTTGTCAATGTAGTTTTGTACGTCAACTTTATACCCGGCAGCGCGAAGCAGGCGGACGAATGTGTCGCCGAGGATCGCGTTGCGCAGATGGCCGATGTGCGCAGCCTTGTTGGGATTGATCGAGGTATGTTCTACGAGCGAGTGGCCACGCTCCGAGGACGGCGGACTCCCCGGAAGAACGACCAGCTGGGCGGCCTCGGCGCGGTCCAGATATGCGTTGATGTAGCCAGCGCCGGCCACTTCGAACCTGGCGAAGCCGGAAAGCGAGCCGATAGCCGAAACGATCTCCTGGGCGATGATTTTCGGCGCCTTGCGCAGTTTGCGGGCCAGCTCGAAAGCGATGGGCGTGGCAATTTCGCCCAGACGCAGTTCGGGCGGAGTCTCCAGCGCGATGGAGCCGATCTCCAAATCGTATTTCTCTTTCAGGACGGCGCGGAGACGATCCGCGAGCCGCTTTTCGAGTTCGAGAACCACGCGAGAGCCTCAGAAAAATGCTTGATTTTCCTAGTGATTTTAGCATCCGCGGTGAGGCGGCCATTTAATGAGCGGTAAGCGAAGCGCAAAAAGCGCGCGGCAGGCCACTCAAGCGCCATGGCTTAAGATGGAAAGTGATTGCCGATCGTGCCATCTCTTCTTCTGTGCGCGAACGGAACGCGCTCTTCATGACCGATTCTGGATCGAATTCAAACCGGTTTTACCTGACCACGCCGATTTACTACGTGAACGCGCGGCCGCACCTGGGCCATGCTTACTCGACGATCGTGTGCGATGCGATTGCGCGGCGCAAGCGAGCCCTGGGGATCGAGACGTGGTTTTTGACGGGAACCGACGAGCACGGACAGAAGATCGAGCGCTCAGCCAAGGCAGCAGGATGCACCCCGGATGAGTTCGCGACGAAAGTGTCGGGCGAGTTTCGCGGATTGTGGGATCGACTGGGGCTGACGTACGACGATTTCATCCGAACGACAGAAGAACGTCATAAGCGGGGCGTGCAGAAGCTGTTTGCGGCACTGCGCGACAACGGGTACATCTACAAGGGCTCGTACACGGGACAATACTGCGTCTTTGACGAGGCGTATGTGGACGGGCCGCCGGGAACCCCGTGCCCCGATTGCGGGCGGATGACGGAGACCGTGAGCGAGGAGAATTACTTCTTCAAGCTGTCGGCGTTCGAACGGAAGCTGCTGGAGTTTTATGAAGCGAATCCGGGGTTCATGGGGCCGGAGTCGACGCGGCGCGAGGTAGTGAGCTTTGTCCGCAGCGGGCTAAGCGATGTTTCAATCAGCCGCACAACCCTCACTTGGGGGATCCCGGTCCCCGGCGACGAAAAGCACGTCATCTACGTATGGTTTGACGCGCTGGCGAATTACATCACCGCGCTTGGATATGGCTCAGACGATGACCAAAAGTTCAGAAAGTTCTGGCCGGCGGATATTCATCTGATCGGGAAAGAGATCAGCCGGTTCCATTGTGTGTACTGGCCGGCATTTCTGATGGCTGCGGGAATTGCGACGCCGCGCTCGGTGCGAGCGAACGGGTGGTTGCTCTTCGACCAGGGCAAGATGTCGAAGTCGCGGGGAAATATTGTTCGCGCGGAGACGGTTCACGAAGTGCTGGGCGCGGATGCGTTGAGGTACTTCCTGCTGCGGGAGATTCCTTTCGGACAGGACGGAAATTTTTCCTTTGACGCCCTCGTGCAGCGGTACAACGGCGACCTGGCCAACGGCTACGGGAACCTTGTGAGCCGCGTGGTGAACATGGTGCACAAGTACTTCGGCGGTGTTTTGCCGGAGGCTGGCGCTGAGACGCCGGCGGAAATGGCGCTGCGCGAAAACGCAGAAGCGGCGATTGCGGCGTTCGGGCCGGCGTTTGATGAATTGAGCTTTTCCGAAGCCCTGAAGTCGTTGTGGGCGCTGGTAGCGGAGACAGACGGCTATTTGACAGCGAATGCGCCGTGGAAGAAGCTGCCTGAACGCTCGGACGCGGAGCACGCTAAGCTGCAGGCACGCGTGCTTGCGACGGCGGCAGAGGCGATTCGCGTGATTACAGCGCTGGCGTATCCGATTCTGCCAGACGCGGCATCCAAAGTATGGGAGCAGCTCGGGCTGGGCAAGTTGGCGGATGCGGCAAAACTGGGATTTCTTAAGGAACTCGCGTGGGGCGGATTGAATGCGGGGACAAAATTCGGCGAGCCCTCGCCTCTGTTTCCGCGAGCAGAGAAGGATGTGATCGATCGTATGCAGAGTCTTGAAGACGAAAACAGCCGCAATGCGGCGGAGTCGGCGAGCGAGCGGGAGATTGTCGCGCCGTCGACAGCACCATCGGCAACTTCCGTCAGTCCTGTTGCGTCGACTGAGGGCGAGAAGAAACCCGGCGCAGGCAGCACAACAGCGACGACTGCAGCTCCGGACAATTCAGGGAAGACGGTGGAAACGGCCAAGGTTCACCAGGTGCCGGCGCCGATGGCCAGCAGCCGCCTGAATTCAACGCCCGCTCCAGCGGCCGGCGGAGCCCCGCCCATTCCGGTGCCGCAGCAGGGAACTCATGCGCATCCCGCGGCTGAAGCTGTCGCGGCTCAAGAAGGCCCGCGGCACATCACGATCGATGATTTTGCCAAGGTGGAATTGCGCGTGGCGCAGATCCTTGTGGCCGAGCGCGTTCCCAAGGCCGACAAATTACTGCGCCTCGAAGTCGATCTGGGAACCGAGAAGCGGCAGATTCTGGCGGGGATCGCGGAATACTACGAGCCGGAGAAGCTGATTGGGCGAAAGATTGTGATCGTCGCAAACCTGGCTCCGCGAAAGATGAGGGGGCTGGAGTCGAATGGAATGCTACTGGCCGCTTCGCTCGAAGGCGGAGCGCCTGTGCTTGCTGGTTTCCTGGAAGATGTGCCGCTGGGCGCGCGGCTGAAGTGAGACAGCGTTCAGCCGTCAGCTCTCAGCCTTCAACTTCTGTGCGCAGAGATAAGGCGGCAGCCTTCAGCACCTGCCTGTGCGAGCAGAGCGAGCAGTTGCTCAAAGCAATGGTGGTGCGGAAGGCGGGACTTGAACCCGCAAGCCTTTTGGGCGCCAGCTCCTAAGGCTGGTGTGTTTGCCATTTCACCACTTCCGCGCGGTAGGGCGGCACAGGCTGGGCCTGGCCACTTCAAGTCTAAGGCATTTTAGGAAATGCGGTCATGTCTTTGGTGCCAGGCGCGTCGACGTGCCTTCCCACCCTAAACGCATAAAGCGCGTTTAGGACGGGGCACCCAGTGCTCTGCGTGTGCGCGCGTTATTTCTTCTTCTTTGAAAAACTCCCGCTCTTGCCGCCGGATTTCGACTCGAGACGAATCTCGCGAATGACGATGGCCTTGTCGAGCGCCTTGGTCATGTCATAGACGGTGAGCGCGGCAACGGCTGCCGCTGTGAGAGCTTCCATCTCCACGCCGGTGGGCCCGGTGGTTGAAACAGCGGAGGTGATGCGTACGCCGCCGGCGACGATTGCAGTCTCAACATCGACGTGTGTAAGCGCGAGGGGATGGCACATGGGAATGAGATCGGCGGTACGCTTTGCGGCCTGAACGCCGGCGAAGCGCGCCACTTCGAGCGGATTGCCCTTGGGATTGGAAGGCAGCGCCGCGAGGACGGCTTTTGAAAGCTCGACGAATGCCGATGCGGTTGCGGAACGGCGCGTTGGCTGCTTGGAGCTGACATCGACCATCGAGGCCTGGCCCGACGAGTCGAAGTGCGAGAGGCGCGAGAGTTTGATGTGCGAAGGCTTGGGCATAGGATTCCTCAGGGAAGCAGAATGCGGACCGTCGAGTCTGCGCGAAGGCGATCGGCATCTTCGGGTACGACAAGGAAACAGTTGGCCCGAGCCATCGCGGCGAGATCGCCCGAGCCCTGCCAGGGAACGAGCGCGACCTCAGGCGTGGCGCTGGCAAATGTGCACGCAGCGGGGAGGAAACGGGTCAAGCCGGTTTTGGTTTTGATGTCTTCGGTGAGACGCGCGAGGGCGAATCGAGGGCCAAATTCTTGTCGTCCGGCGAGAGCAGCCACAACCGGTGCCCCATAGAGCAGGAAAGTCACGGCAGAAGAAACCGGATTGCCGGGCAGGCCGAAGCACTTCGTGCTGTTCGTGTTTTGGATTAAATCGGTGGAACGGCGGGGCATCTCGCCAAATACAAGCGGCTTGCCGGGCTGGATGCGGACGCCGGTGAAGTGAAAGCGTGCTCCGGCGCGGATCAGGGCTGGTTCGACCAGATCGAATTTGCCGGCTGACACGCCGCCCGTGATGAGGAGAAGATCCGCGGCAGCCGCGCGGGCAAGAGCTGCGTCGAGGGATTTGGCGGTGTCGCGCGCGATGGGGAGAATCCACGGATCGCCGCCGGCGGCAGAGACCATTGCAGCCAGCATCGCGCTGCTTGAGTTGCGAATCTGGCTGGGGCCGGGCGCGGAGCCGATGGACACGAGCTCGTCGCCGGTGGAGAGGATGGCCACCCGCGGCTTCAGGAAGACATCGAGTTTGGTCGAGCCGCACGAAGCAGCGAGCGCAATCTGCGCTGAGGTGATCAGCGTGCCGGCGGGTAGGAGTTTGTCTCCTTTGCGTGCTTGAGCGCCGCGGGCGACGACGTTCTCTCCTTTTTTGATTTTGCGCGGCGGCAGAAGACGAATGACGCGGCCGGATGATGCGCCAGCTTCCTCGACGTGCTCGAGCATCACGACAGCGTCAGCGCCTTTGGGAACTGGTGCGCCGGTCATGATCTCCCAGGCCGAACCAGGCGGAAGAGAACCGGATGGAGACTGCCCGGCACGGGTTGAGCCAACGACGGCGAGGGGGCGATGCGCCGAGACCTCACCCGCCCGGCAGGCGAATCCGTCACGGGTGGAACGCGCGAAGGGAGGCTGGTCAGCGTCGGCGCGAAGCGGCTGAGCGAGCACACGGCCGAGAGCCTGATTGAGGCGCACGCGCTCCGCATCAGGCCGAAGCCGTGCGAGCCTTGCAGCGCAGGCAGCGACCATTGCGGCAGCCTCGTCGTAACTGGGCAGTGCAGGACTCGACAATTTGGAACTGCGGCGAGCCGGACTCATGGAATGGATTGTAGAGGGTCCAAGGCGCGTCGCGTTATTTCTGCGGGCTTGCGCTGGGAGTGTTTGTTGCTTCGCCTGCTCTTTCGAGGATTGTGGCTACTTCAGCGGCATGGGTGCCGGTGGGAGCGAGCTGAAGATACTTGTGGAAGGCATCGGCGCAGCCAGGCGGCAGAATAAGCTTGTTGGTTTCAGGATCGACGCGGGCGTCTTCGGCAAGCCCCGCGGCCTTGATGTAGTAAAGGATGGCCTGGTTCGGATCGGCCTGGATGGCTTTGTCGGCTGCATCAATTTGCGCGGAGAAGTTCCGCGCGTTATAGAAGATCACTGCCTGATTGTGGAGGTACTTCGCGGCGCTCGACGGATCGGCCTTTGTGGCTGCGTCAAACGCGGCGTTCGCTTCGTCGACCATGAGAGTGCGGGCGTAGACCTCACCCAGACCGGCGTATGTGGCCCCCACAACCTCTGGCCGCGGCGGATCGGCTTTCAGCGCAAGGTCAAGAGCCTTCTTGAAGTTGGCTTCAGCATCGAGGTAATTCTCAAGACCCGTTTGAGCCCGCGCGAGATTGATCCACAGGACTGGCTCGGTGGGGTCGGCAGTCGCATCTTTCCTCATCAGGGTTTCGATTTCCGACAGCTTGGCATTCTCGATTTCAGCGGTCATTTCATCAACGCCCGCATCGCCCGGCGCCGCAGCCAGGTTTTGGACCGCAGTGACACGAGCATTCTCCGCAGCCTGAAAATCGAGATTCACAACTTGCAGGTCGGCTTCGACGGAGGAGGCTTCGCGCCTGGCATCGGATGCTGAGGCGGCGTTGGCATCCCTTAACGCCCGCAATTGATTTTGTTGTTCCGGCGAGAGTCTGGCGACAAATTCCCGGCGGGTCATATCGACGTCCTGGGCCGTATCCTGCCCGGCGATGACCTGGACCCCGCTGATGTAATCGACTATTTTGCCTTCGGGTGTTTCGGGCGCGCGGTAGACGACTGTGTATTCTCCCGGAGGCGCCTGACCGGAGTAATTGCCCGAGGGCGAGACGGGAAAGTTGTAGCTCAAACTTACGCCACCGTCCACCGAGAGGCTGACTGTGCCGTCTTTCTGCGGTACGCCGGCGGGATTGATGACACGGCCGTGAATCTGACCCGCGTCAGTGGCGGGCTGCTGCGCAGGCAAGACGACGACAGCGAAAAGCAGGCCAACCACGGACGAGAGGCCCCCGGCAAACATGCGCAGACGGAGCGCAGGACACATGAAATGAATTGTAGTTGGCGTCGGGCAGGCACAAAAGGCGCCCGCAGTGCGGACGCCTCTTGAGGCAAAAGTAAAGGCCGCCGGATTAGTGGGACTTTGGCGCCTTGTACGAAGAACTGATTTTTTCTCCCGCCTGTTGCAGAATGCCGGCTACTTCACCGGCATAGGGACCGTCGGGCGCCAGCTCAAGGTACTTTTGATAGGCTGCGACGCAATCGGGTGGTAGAACAATGCGGTTCGTCTTGGGATCGACGGTCGCGTTGGCGATCAACCCCTGACCCTTGATGTAGTAGAGGAGGGCCTGGGTGGGGTCAACCTTGATGCCCTCATCGGCCGCAGCTGCCTCGGCGGCATTGTTGTTGAGCTGATAGAAGATGACCGCCTCGTTCCTCAGAAAGAGTGCGGCGTTGGCGGGGTCGGCTTTGGCAGCCGCGTCAAAGGCCGCATTGGCTTCAGGAACCTTGTTGGTGCGCGCGTAAACTTCTCCGAGACCCTCGTTGGCCGCGCCAATGACAGGCTGGCGCGGCTTTTTCGATGCGGTTTCGAGGTCGAGCGCTTTTTTGTACGACGTAATGGCATCGTCATAGTTCTTGAGCCCGGCCTGCGCGTACCCGAGGTTATTCCACAGCAAAGCCTCATCCGGCTTGGCTCCAGTGTCTTTCGTCATCAAGCTCTGGATATCGGTGTATTTTGCGGTCTTGATTTCCTCGACCTTGGCGGCGATGTCCACTTTGGAAGCGTTCGCGCCGAGGGCCTGCGTCGCGGTTGCGAGGGCGGTGTCGATGTCTTTCTTGTCCTGGCCAACGGCTTTCAGGTCAGCGTTGAGATTGGCGATCAGCGCGTTTGCCTTGAGGGCCTCTGCGTTCACTTTTCTCAGATCCTCAAGCTGCTTCTTTTGTTCAGGCGTCATCTTGTCGATGTATTCCTGCCGCGACATATCGTCGTCCTGTTCGATGTCTTGTCCGGCGACGATCTTGATGCCACGGATTTCGTCCACCATCTGGCCAGCGGGAGTATCGGGGGCACGATAGACCAACGAGTAGGTTCCGGGCTTTGCTTCGCCGGAAAAGGCGCCCGTGGCATCGACCGGGAAAGTGAAGTCCAGCGTATGGCCGCCATCGAGCGAGAGGCTCTCTGTGCCGCCGCCCTGGGGCTGTCCCGTGGGATTAATGACGCGGCCGTGGATCTTGCCCGTCTTTTCGGCGGGCTGGGTCTGCGCTTGAGCGGATGGGATAGTCAATGCGAGGAGGCCCGCCGCAGCGGTAAGGCCCAGCAAAAGTGAAAGTGTGCGTTTCATGTTATCTCCTTGAGAGTAGCGGGACGAGTGCTGGCCGCTGTCTCTAAAAATTTCGAATTCCAAGTGCCGAGCGGCGAACGAACGTGCGAGGCCGCGGCATGTCTTTCCTCTTGGCGCGACGCTGGGGAGCCGTGACTCCAGTCCAAACGCCGTTTTCCCCTGATGAGTGGACAGGCGCAAACACGCAGGTCAATTCAGCAGGGCATGATTCCAGCCAAACCAACGTTAAATCCAACCCAGCACCCCGCACAAGGGGATTAAGCCCAATCGTCCCACTGCGGCCGATGACAGGGCCGACGCGAAATTTGCGCACAGTGGTTTAGGGTCCCAGGCCGTCTGTCCCAGAAGGACGCCGATTGGCGCCATCCGGATCAGCAAATGCAATGGTAGTGCGGCGGGCGCAAAGCCGCATGTGGCGTGTATCACACACTAGAATCTTGATATGAGGACTTCGATTCGCACAGCCACCGCAAGGGATGCGGCGCAGATTTTGGAGTTTATTCGGGCCCTGGCAGCCTTTGAGCGCGCACCGAATGCGGTTGTGGCGACTGAAGAGGGCCTGATCCGGGACGGATTTGGTCCCCGCCCCTTTTTTGAGTGCTTGATTGCCGACTACGACAACGTGCCAGCCGGATTTGCCCTTTACTTCTTCAATTATTCGACATGGGTAGGCATGCCTGGCATCTACGTCGAGGACCTGTTTGTTCTGCCGGAGTTCCGGCGGTTGGGCATCGGGAGGGCTCTGCTAAAACGGGTTGCCGCGATTGCGCTGGAAAACGGCTGTCAGCGCCTGCAATGGCAGGTTTTGGATTGGAACACACCCGCGATCGATTTTTATCGCACGATCGGCGGGGAGTTCATGGATGAATGGCGCACGGTTCGCCTAAACGGCGCGGCGCTGAAGCGGCTGGCCACAGGGGTCGTGGCAGGCGGGACCGACACGCCATGACATCGGCGGACTGCCGATTTGAGGACCGCGACGTGGCGATGAGAAAGCAGCCGAGGACAAAATGACGAAGATACGCGTGATCGGAGGCGGGCTCGCCGGGCCTGAGGCAGCACTGACGGCCGCGCGGCTGGGTTGCGAGGTCGATCTCTACGAAATGCGCGCGATCGTTGACGGGAAGCCTCGTTTGACACCGGCGCACCAGACCACTGACTTCGGCGAGCTGGTCTGCTCCAATTCTTTGAAGAGCGAGTCGGTCAATACGGCGCCGTGGTTGTTGAAGCAGGAAATGCGACGCGCGGGCTCGGCGCTTTTGCGGATTGCGGATGAAACGGCTGTACCGGCCGGCCACGCGCTCGCTGTGGATCGCCTGGAGTTTTCGCGGCGGATTTCAGAGGCCATCGCTGTGGAGCCGAAGATTCGCGTGATTCGGGAAGAAGTAACTCAACTCGGCACGTCACTCGTCCGAGACGAGAACAGCACGAAGTGCACGATTGTCGCGACCGGGCCGCTCACTTCCGATGCGCTGAGCCGGGAGATTGAGCGGTTGACCGGCGCGGGGCATCTTGCGTTTTACGATTCGATTTCGCCGATCGTCGACGCCGAGTCGATCGATATGAGCCAGGTCTACTTTGCCGCCCGGTGGGACAAGGGAACGGCGGATTACATCAACTGCCCGATGGACCGCACCGAGTACGATCGGTTCCTGGATGCGTTGCTCGCGGCCGAGCCGGCTGAGGAAAAAGAGTGGGAGAAGCTCGAATACTTTGAGAGCTGCCTGCCGATTGAAGAGCTGGCGCGGCGCGGGCGCGATACGCTGCGCTTCGGTCCGATGAAGCCAGTAGGCCTGCGCGATCCGCGGACAGGAAAGACGCCGTGGGCGGTAGTGCAACTGCGCAAGGAGAATTTGCGCGCCGACAGCTACAACCTGGTCGGGTTTCAGAACCATTTGAAATTCGGCGAACAGGCACGCGTGTTGCGGCTGATTCCCGGCCTTGGGAATGCGCGGTTCCTGCGCTACGGCCAGATTCACCGCAACACGTACATTTGCGCGCCGGTACTTCTTGACGAAACTCTCGTTCTAAAGGGAAACGCGCGCGAGCGCATCATGTTTGCCGGGCAGATCTGCGGCGTGGAAGGATACACCGAGTCGATTGCATCAGGCATGCTGGCAGGGATTTACGCGGCGGCGTTCGCGCGTGGCGGAGATGCACTCCCCGTGCCGCGAGCGACGGCCCTGGGTTCGCTCATTCACTACATTACGCACGCCGATGCAAAGAACTTTCAGCCAGCCAACATCACCTTCGACCTGCTCGAGCCCCTTGACGAGGAGACGCGGAGGCGGGTCCGGGATAAGAAGGAGCGGCATCGGATCGTATGCGAGCGAGCGCTCGCTGCGTTTGACACCTGGAAGGCAGCCGCGGAACTTTGCAGCTAAAATTTGCGTAGCTCTGTGGTACGCTGGGCCCTTCCCCGAAAGGAATGCTATGCAGCCGATCTCCGCTGTCGATTCCGTTGCGCCTGCGGTTGAACGCACAAAGTTGTTTCTCTTCCGGCCGTTCAGGTGGAGCACTTATCTGAAGCTCGGCCTGGTGGCGATCATTACAGAGGGCCTTGGGAGCAATTTCCACTCATCGTCGCCGCACGTGGATCATAGCGCAGGGCATGGCGGATTGGGGGCGACTTCAGGCTTCTCGCCGTTTCACATAACGCCGCAATGGATCGCGATCGGCGTAGCGGCGGGTTTGCTGGCGATGATTTTGTCGATCATTATCTTCTACCTGATCACCCGGCTGCGTTTCGCGTTCTTCCATTCCCTTACTCGCAACGTAAAGGAAATCGGACCGGGATGGAGGCTCTATCGGGACCAGGCCTCGCGGTTTTTCTGGCTGAACATTGTGGTGGGAATCTGCTTCATGGTGGTCCTCGTGCTGGTGGCAATTCCTTTCGCAGCCGGGTTCTGGCGGCTTTTTCAAGCAAGTCAGCAAGGCGGCCACCTCGATGTGGCCTTGTTGCTGGCGCTGGTTCTGCCCCTCATTCCGATCATCCTGCTGCTGGTGATCGCCGCAGTCCTGAGCGACCTGATTTTGCGCGACTGGATGTTGCCGCATATTGCGCTGGAAAACGCGACAGCCAGTGAGGCGTGGCGGCAAGTGCGGGCGCGCATCCGGGCCGAGAAGAGGCAGTTTCTTGTTTACGCAATCCTGCGCGTGATTCTGCCTACGATCGCGTCAATCGCCGTGATTATTGCGCTCGCCATTCCGGGCTTATTGCTGGCAGGAACGATTGGAGTGATGGAGTGGGGAATCCATTCGGCGTTCTCAGGCTCGACGGGATCATCCTGGCTGGTCGGTATCGTTCTTGAAGTCTTCTTCGGCCTGGTTGCGTTTGGCTTTGCGCTGTTGGCAAGCATCTGCATCGGGGGGCCTTTGAGCACGGGTGCCCGGGAGTTCGCCCTGGTCTTCTATGGCGGCAGGTACAAGGCACTTGGAGACATTCTTTATCCATCCCAGGCAATCGCGGGTGGAACGAGCGAAACTGTCTGATCGGCCGATAAGAACACCACCGGGAACCTTTCTGTATTCTCCAGTGTCGAATAGAGGGGTGGCACGTGCACGGCGAGGGCGTCGTGTGGACGTGTACCCTGAAGCTTGGGCGTCCATCGCAAAATTGTGACGATCGCTTTGGGGAACGGGGTTCCGATTGATGCATAAAGTGGCGGTTCTGGCGGGATGGGCGGCGCTTGGCTGCGGCGCAGTTTTTGGGGTGGCGCAGGGCGAGCAGCCGACTGCAGCGGAGAAGAAATCTGCGACCACCATCGTTCTGCCACCTTCGCCGAGGGCGCTCCTTCCCGATGATTTTGACGGATGGGAGACGACGGGACCATCGAAGGTTGTGACCGACGCGGCGCAACTCGACCCGGCGAATGCGGCAGCCCTGAAGGAATACGGATTCAATGCTGCGGTGCTGGCGGATTACAAACGCGAAGGCGACACCCTGAGCATGCGAGCGCTGCGCTTCGACGATGCGAGCGGGGCATACGGCGCATATACCTACTACCGCCAAAATGGCTGGCCCAAAGAAGACATTGGCACGGGAGCAGCCTCAGACAACAAGCGGGTCATCTTCTGGCAGGGGACGACGGTGGTGGATGCGACGTTTTCGCGCATCGGACCGATGACGGCCGGAGAATTGCGCGAGATCGCTCACCAGTTGCCGGTACCAACGGGGAATCGCGGACTGATTCCGCCGATCCTGGCGAATCTGCCGCAGGCAAAGCTTGACGGCCAAACGACACACTACGCGGAGGGGCCGGCCGGCTACACCGGATCCGGGGGCGCGCTGCCCGCCTCGCTCGTGGCGTTCGACAAAGGCGCTGAAGCAGTGACGGCCAATTACTCGCTCATTTCCGGTCCGGCGACACTGACAATCATCGACTACCCCACGCCACAGATTGCCGAGGCGCAGGAAGCGGCCATTCGCGCCTATCTAAAAGCCGGTAGCCAGGCGCAGCCGCCGTGGCCGAAGCCGTTGACCGATTCTGACCAGGCATCGCTGGAGGTGCGCCACAGCGGGCCGCTGGTGGCCGTGGTGAGCGGCGACGCGGTGCCTGACGACAGTCACAGGCTCCTGGAGTCGGTGCACTACGAGGACAGCCTGACAGCAGTTCCTGAGCCCGTGGAATCCGACGTGGAGAAGACCAGCAAGCTTCTGTTGGGGATCGCTGTGCTGACCATCATCGGGGCCGCAGCCGCAATCGTACTGGGCGGGTTCCTGGGCGGCGGAAGAGCGCTTTACCGCATGGCGCGCGGCAGACCGATCTCGTCGGTCTACGACGAAGAGTTCATTCATCTCGATCTGGCAGAAAAATGGGACGAAAGAGTCGAAGTCATCGAGGTGATTGAGAAGCGGCATACAAAGGGTTAATGCCGCGCATGCGCTGTGGAAAAATGGACTGAAACCCAAAGAAACACCGCAAAATCACGGGAAATGCCGAAGCGTTCGAGGCGAATAGTCGGCGAATAAATAGGGCCTTCGCAACAGTGGGTTCTATTGTTAAATTATTGAAATATAAGCACTTATTTTCACAAACATTTTCTCTTGACACTGCCTCCCCCCGCTCCTAGTATGCAGCCAGAAAGTTCTAATGGCTTTGGCTCCGTTGGAACTATTCTCCCTGAGGAGAGAGCTGCCCTGTTGCCGGGCGGCTCTTTCCGTTTATCGGACCCCTAGCCGGCTTGGGGAACCTCTGGAGTCGCTGGATCGGTCCATTCCTTACCGCATTGCTCGCATTTCCAGGAATTGACGGGATCGACGCCTTCAAGGACCGGGTCGCTGGCGCCGCACTTTGGACACGAAGGCGCATCGAACTCGGGGATTGCGGCCTCGGACTCTGCAATGATCTCGGGCGGGATGGGTCGGGCAGCAATTGCCCGAGCCTGATCAAGCTGGTCGGCGGCGACTAGCACGCACGGATAGCGGCGGCCAAATTCGCGCGCTTGTTGAACCCAACTTTCGATTCTGGCCTGCAGCAAGGCTGCAGAGAGTTCCCGCGCTTGCTCATTGGTATCGCATTCGCACAGCACTGTTTTCCACGTGTATTCATGCGGTCCGGCGTCATCGTCAGAAGAATTCGGGGCGTCGGGAACGAGTTCGGGTTGCCGCGAACCGAAGGCGAGCGCTGTTGGTCCAAGGATGGAATCGAAGACTGAAAGCGCGGAATCGTTTCGCCAAACTTCTGGCGCATTCGATACCAAGCGGGGCGATTCCGGTGCGGCTCTGGCTTTCTCAGGACCGAGGCCGCGGCTCGTCATCTCGGCGCGCAAAGCCTGCTGGGCGCTTTCAGTGAGATCGTTGAAGTCCGCGGCAAGCTCGCGCAGCTCGTCGTCGCTCAGCTCGCGATAGTGCGCCGTGAGTCTTTGCCATTCATCGATCGGGTCGGCTTGCATGGGCATCATTGTAGCGCTGAATCGAGGCGTGCGGGAGGTCCACGCGGCTTTACCTCGATCCGGCGCAACGATACAATCGAAAGGCAGGACAATCAAGGAACAGGCCGACGTAGCTCAGTTGGTAGAGCAGCTGATTCGTAATCAGCAGGTCGTCAGTTCAAGTCTGACCGTCGGCTCCAGAATCCATTCGAATTCAGGATGTGTAATGGCACGGCCTCTCGCGCGAGAGGCCGTTTTCATTTTTGCGGCGCTTCGCTATTGGGCAGAATTCCGTGAAGCGCAAAAAGATCGGGGCCCCCTTACACGAGTGAACTGTGTAAGGAGGCCCCGGTTAACGAACAACCCAGTGGATCGCCCTACTCGAGGGTGACCGTCAAGGTTGAGCTTGATTTGACCGATCCCGATGCGCCAGCAAGCCCTGCTGCAGGAGTCGCGGTGATGGTGGCTGTGGACGTAACAGGCTGCGTTGTCTTGCTTGAGGAGGTCCCACCGCAGCCGGAGACAAAGCCCAAGCCTGCGAAGAGGACCACCAACAGCACAAGCATGTAGAGCCGGTTGCGCTTCTTGAAGCCCAGGAAGCAGAGCGCTACTGCCAGAGTCGCCGGGAAGAGCGGCCTGAAGTCCTGACGGACAACGGATGCCGTCGACGGCGGCGTAATGGTCAGCGTCGTGGTTACGGTTGTGCCCTGAGGCAAGCCCGTTGTCGAATTCTGGGCAAAGACAGTTACAGGGTTGGGATTGAAGGTGCAGGAGTAGCCGGTTGGCAAGCCGCTGCATGAAAAGGCAATGGAGCTCACTGCGAAGTTATTCACGGAGGTAAGCGTGATCTGCGTTAAACCGACCGTTCCCGGCTGAATCGTGAGCGAGGACAGCGAAAGACTCATGTTCAGGTTCGGGTTCTGTCCAACGGGGTTGACTGCGAACGTCTGCGCGAGCGGCATGGCCGGGGCAAAGGTAAGGTTGTCGCCGAGTTGAGTAGCCGTAATGGTGCAGGCGCCGGCCGAGGTGACTTTGGCAAACGTAACTGTGGAACCGGCGACTGTGCAGACCGACGATGTGCTGGAAGTGTAGGTGACCGGGAATCCGGAACTGGCAGTTGCGCTGAGCGTCAAGCTGGCGCCGCCAACCTGCGTGCCCGGATTCGCCCACGTGATGCTTTGGAGCGGCAGGCCACCGAGAACACTGATGGTGATCTTTGCCTGCGTGGCTGCCGCGTAGTTGGCGTTGCCCTGCTGATTCCCGTCGATGATCAAACTGGCCGGGAAGTTCAGAGACTGGTTCGGCACTAGCGCTATGGTCGCCGTCGTAGTTCCGTTCGTCACGGAACTATTGAGGATGGTGAAGATCACGGCATTGCTGGGATCCGGGCTGAGGGCGATCAGATTATTCGTAGCGCCGCCCGTGGCCTGAATGCTGACCGTTGCGCATAGGGTGATGGGCGAGCACGACGCAATGTAGTGCAATGGTGTCGCGATTGGAGTGAAAGTGATGGCCTGAGTCGCCTGGTTGACGACCAGGACATCCTGAACCTGCGGAGCGGCCAGGTAGTTGGCGTCCGCGGCCTGGTTTGCATCGAGCACGATGGTGCCCGCAGTGGTCACCGTCAGCGTTGCTGACGAAGTGTTGCCGGTTACGGTCGTGGTGGAAATAGTTCCGGCACCGGTGCTGGATGCATCGACCGAGAAGGTGACCGGAGTGGAGGCACCGCCGCCGAGGGCGCTCAGGTTGACTGTCAATCCAGGTGAATACACGATCGGCGAGGCCGGCGGTGTGAAGGAGATTGCCTCCGCGGACTGGTTGATTGTGAGCGTCAACTGGACCTGCGGTGCAGCGTCGTAATACGTGCCACCCGCCAGGCCGCCCAATTCGTTGGCATCGATAACAATGCTGCCGGCCTGTGTAACCGTCAGCGTTGCTGACGAGGAGGTGCCAGTTACTGTCGTGGCGGAGAAGGTCCCTTTGCCGGTGCTGGATGAATCGACTGTAAAGGCGGCCGGGTTGTTGGAACCGCCGTTGGTTACCTTCACCGCGATCGTTTCGCCGGGCGAGAAGGTATAGGTGGTTGTTGTGGGGGCCGTAAAGGTGAGCGCCTGCGGAGTGGTCATCGCGAAGCCGGTCACCGTTGCAGTTCCCAGGCCGCCGTTGGTGGTATCGGTGACGGTCAAGTTTGCTGTTTGAGAGTTGGGCTTCGTCGCCGTGAAGGTGATGGTGGCCGGATAGGAAGAGCTGGAGACTGCGGTGGCAAAATTGGCCGAAATCGTCGAGCACGTTGTGCCGGCCGTAGCACCAAACTCCGTATTGGAAGACGCGATAGCCAGGGTTGCAGCCGTTGCGCAGGGCAAAGCGTTGTCAACGACAGTTGCGGAAGCATTGACCGGAGCGCCCTGATACTGGGCGTTGGGCGTCGTTAAGTCGCCGAGCAGAGCTTCGCCAAGGTTGTCGCCGCCAGCGTGATAGACCACGACCCACTCGTTACCACTGGAGTCAAGCTCCATGCCCTTTGCGCCGAGCGCGGATACGACGTACTGGTGCGCAGTGTCGGGACCGCCCGTTTGCGTATTGGGTATGGCAAACGTTCCTTCGTTTTGGGTCGCATAGTAGATGGTGCCATTGGATGTGACCGCCACGCCGTCCAACTGATTGTCGTAGTTGCCAGGAGAGGCGACGGTTAAGGTTTGCAGAAGGACTGGCGTTGCGGCAAAGCCTGTGCCCGCTGTGTACTTCAGTTCCATGAGGTTGGAGCTTGCGGATTCAAGGTTGCTGAAGTTGGTCCCGCTGGTGTAGACACCTTCGGTGAAGAACATATTGCCCCATGGATCGAAGGCAATCTGGCTGACAGCATTCACATCGGAGTAAACCAGGGTTGCGGCGCCGCCCGTCTGACAGGCCACGGCGCACTCATAGATTGCGCTGGTGCCCGGCGATGCCGGAACCGTCACCATGTAGAGGTTGCCGGAGGGATCGAAGGCAATCGCCTTCATTCCGCCGCCCGGATTCGTTGCAACGGTGCAAATAGCTGTATCGGTGCCGGTGCAGTTGGGCGCCGATGACAGGTCGCTCAACGCCACATACGCGCCATTCACAAACGGAATCTTGTAGACCGCCGAGTTGTAAAGGTGCCCCATGTAGAGGTTGTTGTGGCTGTCGATCGCGAATACGCCTCCACCGCTCATCGACACCTGGTTGACCAACGCGCCGGTACTTGCGTCAACGAAGTCGGTCTTGTTGTTGTAAGTGGTTCCGACGACGATCAGGCCGTTCTGCGTTATGGCAAAGCTTCCGCCCGCGGGATTCTGTCCGTCGGTGAAGGCGCCGCTCTGGTAACTCCAAACGATCTGGTTCATCAGCATCGCGGGAACGTCGGATGCGACCACGGTATTGCTGATAGTGATGGGCGCCTGAACCTGCGTTGCCGCAGCATACTGATTGCCGTTGGCTGCGCCGCCCGCCTGGTTAGCGTCGACTTTCACGGAGCCGACTGAGACCGCGGTGAGCGTGCTGCCGACGATGGTCGCACAGGTGGGACACGCCGAGGACGGATCGATCGAGAAGACGACCGGATTGCCGGAAGCGCCGCCTGTAGCCGACAACGTGATCTGCTGGCCGATTTGCAACGCAGTAGGCGGACTGAAACCGGTGATGGTCTGCGGCAGAATCGACGACACGGTGGCTGTGCCGCTCATGTTCACGCTGAACGCAAACGCGGGAGTCGCGATGTTGATCATAGCCGTGCCGGTTTGAGGTCCGTCAGGCGTCGAGGGCGGCGGGGCGAAGGTGCCCGTGAATTGGCAAGCCGCTCCGGGAGGCCCGGAAGATCCGGCTGTACATGCATTGGTCGCCGCCGGAACGAGAGTGAACATGGTGTTCGTAGGCTCAGTAACGTCAGGAGTTGCCAAGGTTGCGGCGGTGTTACCTGCGCTCATGAGGTAGACCGTTGCGGAGTTGGTTACGCCATCCGAAACGGTGCCGAGGTTGACGGCAGCAGCAGTACGTTGAATCGCGTAGGCCGCTTTGCCATGGCCACCGCCAACGTACAAGTTACCCTGCCAGTCCAACGACATCGCATAGGCTTGCGGAGCGATGGTTTCGACCGTGATCGCACTGCCTGGGGTCAGCGTACCGCTCAAATTGGGAACGCGAACGATGTTGCCTGTCGAAGCGTCGGAGACAAACACGCTGCCTGAAGCATCCACCGCGACGGCGACAGCCTGTGTCACATTGGGAGGCGCGATAGTGGAAATGGCGCCTGCTGGCGAAAAGATGAAGACCTCGTTCATCGTCGAGTCAGCAACATAAAGGTTGCTCGATGAATCAACGGCAATTCCCCATGAAGATTTGAGGCCGTTTGCCGCAGTCGCAAGGGTGACGCCGGACTGACCGACGATCGGGTTCCAGAAAACAACCCGCTTGTTTCCATTATCGGAGATGTACAGTGTGCCATTCGGTCCCACGGCAAGCGCGGTCGCGTTTGCCAATGCCGTGCCACCGAAGGTTGTGGAAGAGGAGATGACGGTCTTCTGCGTTCCGGCCACAAATGCGCCGGCGGTGCCGGTATTGGGAATCTCCACAACGTCGGGCACGCCGTCGTCGGCAATGAACAAATTGCCGTTGGCGTCAAAGGCGAGGCCGTCAGGATTGATAAAGCCGGAGCCGACCACAACCGGCGTCGTCGTTCCCGTGGCGAACTCGGAGACCGTGCCCGCGCCGGGGTCGGCCACAAACACGTCGCCGGCCGGATCCGCTACCACGTCTGTCGGGTTGGTGAGTCCGGTGGTATAAGCGGTGGCCACGCCTGGATCGACGTTGCCGGTAGCTCCCTGGCCGACGCCCGAGAGCGCTGCTGTTCCGCCGGCGCTATTCGCCGCATCAGTGATGGTCACTGCCGCGTTGCGCTCGCCGACCGCGATGGGGGTGAAGTTGACAGTGACTGGAAATGACGCGAATGCGGCTGCGGTCAGCGGCCCTGATGCGAAGACGCCGTTCCCTCCGCCGAATGTGGTGGAGCAGGTGGTGCCGGCAGCTGCGGTGAATTCGCTGGTGGGCACGCCAAACTCAGTGACTGAAACCGCCAGCGTCGGAGGCGTAGTGCAAGAGGCTGCGGCGTCGAAGATGGTGGCACTCACTGCTGTAGCGGCGGTGCCGGTGGGAGAAGCGCCGAGCGCCGCATTGCCGACCGGAATGAAAGAGACAACATCACCACCGTTATAGGGGATTCCATAGAGGTTGCCTTTGGAATCGATCGCAACGCCCTTTCCGCCTTGGGTGGCAACCTGATAAATCAAGCTTGGCGCGGGGCCGCCTGACTGCGTATTGGGAATAGCAAAGAGGCCGTCGCCGTTGACGGAGATGTACAAAGTGCCAGTGCCGGAAATTGCAAGGCCGCTGATGCCGTTGCCGTAACCGGCCGCGTTGGTGTAGCTCTCCACAAGGGTCGGTGAGGCGGCATAGGTTCCCGCAGTGAGTGGAATTTCGTAAAGGTTGGTCGCCTTGGTTTTGCTGTTGTTGCCATCGACAAAGAAGATATTGCCCCACGGATCGAGCTCGAACGCGCCCACCGGATTGGCGTCGGAATAGATCAGCTTCGGGGTCGCTGAGGAGCTGGCAATGCAAGCCAGGTTGCATTCGAAGATCGAGTTGGGGGTCGTGGTGGGTAGAGTGTTGGTTTCGAAGAAGAAGTTGCCCTGCCCATCAAAAGCGACGCCGGCGTAGCCCTGGCCGCCAAGGGTCCCGAGGAATGCCGAAACGGCAGGCGCGAAGATGCACGGCGCCGTGTCGTTATTTCCGCCAAGGCAGTTGGTGGTTGGAGCCGTGGTCCAGCCTACATACTGGCCAGTCGCGGAATTGTAAGGAACCTTGTAAACATTGGCGTTGTAGTTGCCGCCAAAATACAGATTGCCGTAGCTGTCGAGCGCAGCATTCGAGGCGCCGACGCCGGATGCCAACGTAGTGTCAGTGCCGGAGGGGGTGATCTGAAGAAAGTTGGATGTATATCCATCGCCGACGAGGACGTTTCCATTGACGCCGATAACAAACGTGCCGCCCACGGGCTCCTGGGAACCGTCCCAACCGCCGCCCGTGAGCGCGCCCAGCTGTACAGGCGCGCCGGAAACCACGATGGGTGGCTTCTGCGCGTGAACAGGTGCACCAAGGCAAAGGGCCAGCAGCGCGAACAGGGCCACCCATGTTCCTGCCGCAAGGGACCGCACTGGACTCGTCAATTCGTTCATAGTCGTTTGCATTCCTTCTCCTCCGATCTGTTTCCATCCCCGAACCGGGGAATCGCTGACGGTCCGGTTTGTCCCGTATCGTCCTTGGCCAACATCAAACTCGTGTCATGTTCCGCATCAAGCCACTAGCCCCGCTCTCAGCAATCTCAAGCGGAGGTCAAAACTCGTGTCCATCAATTCAACATCGATTGCCTCTTGAACTCCTGCTCCGTTCGAGCATCCGCGCTTCGAAATCCTTTCGCGAATCGATGCCCATGCTGGTTAGCCGTTCCGGTCAACGTTTCACTAGAACTGCCGCGCAAGATTTGGCGCGGAATGCCGAAACAAATCTCCCCATACATTCCCGTGAAAAGCCGGGCAAACCGACATAGGAAAAAAGAATCCCCCAAAAACCGGCGGCGGACGCCGGCACCCCTCCGCACACGGAACGGCCAAGCGAACTTATTTGGACTCCGTGCGGATAATCATACAAATTTGGTAACGGTACACCGTACTCGACAAAATTTGCCATTGTCAAGTGAAAAACGTTTGAGTACAGCGCAGCAGGGAGGCGGAAAAAATAGGGTTATGAGGCCCGGCACCGGTTCGCCTGAAGGCGGAGAATCTATCTTCACTCCCTGGCGATGGGGGCTAAAGAACGGCAGGTTGGAGTATTAACCGACCCTGCCGAGGCACGCCAGCGCCGGCCCGGAACCGAAAATCATGATACCGTTATCTGTGCCTGGCGACTTGGAGGCAAAGCGGAGTGCTTTCAATGTGGGCTTTTCCGCCTCGAGACCACGGAACGCCTGTCCGGTTTCGAGCTACGTCAGGCGGCCCAGAGATTTGGCCGGACAGAGGATGAAAGACCGTGCACCGCAAGAGGAAGCGGAGATAGACGGAAGAGGTTGGGTCATGAAGAGGACGGGGCGGCAGGCAGTCATTTGGCTCGGTATCCTGGCGAGTTTTTGGGCGGCGGGGTGCGGGGGTGGATCGAATTCGGGCGGAGGCGGGACGACCAAAACCAAGCCAACTGTTACGGCATGGCCCGCGGCGAGTGCGATCACTTATGGCCAGACGCTGGCTTCGTCGACACTGACCGGGGGCACCGCGTCGGTATCAGGCACCTTCTCATGGACGACCTCAACAACGGCCCCCGGCGCAGGGACACCCAGCGAGGGTGTGACCTTCACACCTTCGGATACGACCGACTACAACACGGTGGCGGGCTCTGTCGGTGTGGTGGTGAGCAAGGCGGCGCCGACCGTGTCGGCATGGCCTACGGCAAGCGCGATCGCTTACGGCCAGACACTGGCTTCGTCGGCGCTCAGCAGCGGGACGGCGTCGGTGCCCGGCACTTTCTCCTGGACGACGCCCGCGACGGCGCCTGCCACGGGGACGGCCAGTCAGAGCGTGACCTTCACCGCTACGGATGCGGCTGACTACAACACGGTGGCGGGCTCAGCCAACGTGACCGTAAATAAGGCGATGCCTGCGGTATCGGCATGGCCGACGGCGAGCACAATCACATACGGCCAGACGCTGTCATTGTCAGCGCTGAGCGGGGGCACAGCTTCGGTGAGCGGCGCCTTTACCTGGACTGCGCCCACGCTGGTTCCCAGCGGGGGGACCCCCAGTGAAAGTGTGACCTTTACGCCCGCTGATACAACCGACTACAGCACAGTGATCGGCTCCGCGAGCGTAACAGTGAACAAGGCGACGCCGACAGTATCAGCATGGCCCACGGCGAGCGCGATCGCTTCCGGCCAAACGCTGGCTTCATCGATACTGAGCGGGGGCACGGCGTCGGTTCCCGGCTCATTCTCCTGGACGACGCCCGCGATGGTACCCGCGACGGGAATGACCAGCCAGAGCGTGACCTTCTCCGCTACGGATGCGGCTGACTACAATACCGTGGCGGGCTCCGTGAGCGTGACGGTGAATCCCGCCGTCGCTTACACGTTGACAGTGAATTCCGCCGCGCCATCGAGCGGCATCTCGATCTCGCCCGTCTCCCCCGCTGACAACAACGGGGCAGGCTCGGGAACAACACCGTTTACGCGCACTTACTCTTCCGGCACTCAGGTCACGCTGAGCGCGCCGCTTTCCTACAACAGCTATTCTTTCGTCTCCTGGAGCGGATGCGCGTCAACGAGCGGGTCTGGCGGAATCAATTGCAACGTGACGGTCAGCGCCAACACGACTGTAACAGCAAACTACAACCAGGCAGGAATTTCGTCGATTACCGTGGCCCCGAACACTGCGACGATCGGCGCGCAACAGCAGTTCACAGCGACGGTGCACGGCACTGGTAGCTACTCGAGCGGCGTGACCTGGTCGCTGGCCTGTCCCTTGTGCGTCGGCTTGAGCCCAGGCACCCTGAGCGCCACAGGCCTCTACACCACACCATATCCAGCTCCGGCGAGCGTCACGATTACGGCAACCAGCACCATGACCGGCTTCACCAACGTGAGCGGCAGCGCGACCGTCACGCTAAGCCCGCTGGCGACGGCGAGTGGCCCAGCGCTAGTGGTGGACGTAGGCACGCCGGCGAATCCGAGCGAGAACCCGCATACCATCAGCCCGTACGTATATGGAATGAACGGGTATGTTCTGGATTCAGCGTCGGAGAAGATCGCCAACCCCGGTCTTGTGCGGTGGGGCGGCGACGGTACTTCGCGCTACAACTACGTGAACAACTGGACCAGCGCTGCCGCAGATTGGTACTTCGAGAACTTCCAGGGCGCGGGGTCCATGTTCCCAAACGCAGGCTCAAGCTCCAACTTCACGCAGTTCTTCCAGGGCGTGAACAATGTGGGAGCGGCGGCTCTGGGCACGGTGCCGGTTCTGGGTTGGGTCTCAAATGGGACGAACGCATGCAGCTTCACTCAGACAGCATTCCCCAACCAGGTGAGCCAGAATTCAAACCCGGCCTTCAACAGTTACAACGGCCGGATGTGCGGCGAAGGCTACTACGCCCAAGGATATGGAGGATGCACAAGCTCGAACGGCTGCGCAATCCTTGGGAGCAACACGATCGCCCAGATCACCAGCACTTCGGAGCCTGCACCGAGCATTACCGACCCGGCGACTCCGCTCCCCGGCTCTTCTAGCTCGGCGCTGACTACGTGGGCGAATGGCACATGGTCGGGCGGATGGGTGAATTCGATTGCAACCAATCCAAGTTACGGCAACGGCGCCAGCGGCAAGGGCGTAGCTATTTGGGATCTGGACAACGAGCCAACGTGGTGGGACGCCGTGCACCGCGACGTGCATCCTGTCGCCTTTACCTATGACGAAGTGACGAACGGAGGAATTGGCACGGCGTTGGCCATCAAGACCGCCGATCCGACGGCTCTGGTCAGTGGCCCCGTGATCGACTACTGGGAAGCGTACTTCTACTCGAAGAAGGATATTGAAAGCGGCTGGAGTTCTGGTTCGCCCTGCTACCAGCCGTGGAGCAACCCCACCGACCGCGAATCGCACGGTGGCGTGCCGATGATCGAGTACTACCTGCGGCAATTCAACAGCTATTCGCAAAAGTATGGCATTCGCCTGCTCGATTACCTCGATATTCACGGGTATTTTGCGCCGGACTATCCCGCTAGCAGCGGAAACTCGGTGGCATTTACGACTGCTGGAGACACCGGGGAGCAGGAGGCGCGCATGAATGCCACCCGTGTCTTCTGGGATCCGACCTACACAGACCCGAACGATCCGCAGCCGAACTACATCACCGATTCGAACTACACCACCAGTTGCTCGGTGCCGGCGCAGGCTCCGCAATTAATACCAATGATGCAGAAATGGGTCGCAAACGATTACCCCGGGACGAAGACAGCGATCGATGAGTACAACTTCGGCGGCCTGGAATCGATCAACGGCGCTCTGGTGCAGGCCGATATTCTGGGCATCTTCGGCCGCCAGGGCCTGGGAATGGGTGCGTTCTGGCCGTCCACCAATTACAGCCAGCAGGGCCCAGGCAACTACGCCTTCGCGATGTACCGCAACTACGACGGAAACGACTCCACATTCGGCGACACGTATCTCTACGCGACCAGCGCGGGATCCGGTGGCGATGGCGAGGGCCAACTGGCGGTTTATGGCGGACAAAGAAGCTCCGACAACGTCATCACCGTAATGGTGATCAACAAGACTTACGGCTCGTTGACCTCAACCATCAGCCTGGAGAACTTCGCGGTGGCGAGCGGTACGACGGCCCAGGTTTACCAATACAGCAATGCGAATCTGAATGCGATCATGCAGCAGGCCGGCATGAGCGTGACACCGCCATCCGGCAGCGGGACGACGAGCACGATCGACAGTTACAGCTTCCCGGCGCAATCGATCACGCTGTTTGTGGTGCCAGATTAAGGACCCAGCAATCCAATGGGCGCGCGCGTCGTACGCAAGAATGAGTGACCGCCGCGGGGCGCGGGGTCACTCAGCGCCCGATCTTCAATGGTTATGGAATTGTGATCGAGCAGGGCATTTCATGGTATCGCAATCATGCCCTGCGAAAAGAAGCGGAGCGCGTCTCGGTAACGGCGCGTTTTCCAATTCGGCCGGAAATGCAACAAGCGAATCCTTACCGTCGCCTCCATCGAAAGATGGAGGCGCGAAGGCCGGCTCTTCGCAAGGGCGGCGAGGCCGCAGTTTGTGCAAAGGGCGAGCGCGGGGCCAGAACCCTGAGGCGCGGCGCTGGAAAGGCTCTCCTGGATAGAAGCCCTCAGGGAAATGAGCACAAGGAGCGGAGCGATTTTCCTCTGATCAATCGCAGGGTCTTCCTGATCTTGCGAGCAGGCGAGCTCATCGAATCCCGACCCTCAAACCAGAGCGTCGCCTCACCGAATTCGGAGTGGACGAGTTCCCCAGGCGAATGAAGACGATGGCGTTTTCAGAGGCCGGCGTGTCTCCGCGGATTGATGCAAAGCGCCCACCGCAAAGGGCCGGAGAGCCTCAAAGACAGGCAAACCCGCGATATCGATCCCATCATTGAAAAACCCAGAAAGAATTCACTTGACAGAGTCTCACCCCAAGCTTCAGAATTCCCTGTCATCAATGCAGAACGAGAATCTGCGTCCGAATACTCAAAGGCTTAAGTTGCACTTAGGGGTTTAGTTGGGGTGTGCAAAAAATTAGGGCTGGTGTGGGGACCGGGAACCAGCTGTCAAAGACACAAGGGAATGTAGCCGACGGGGGGACTACTATGAAGTTCTTTTCAGGGAACAGGCCGACTGCCTCGTTGCTGGTGGTGCTAACCGCAGTGCTGATGTTGGCGCCGATGGCGCTTCGTGGGCAAGCGACAGGAAATGTGACTGGCGTTGTTGCGGACACGACAGGGGCAGTGATTCCAAAAGCCGCGGTTGTATTGACCGACATCGCGAGCGGAATCAAGCGCACCACGACCAGTAACGGCGATGGGGCTTTTGCTTTTGCTGGTGTAACCCCCGACCTCAGTTACCAGATCACGGTGACGGCTGATAATTTTGACCCGTGGCAGTCTCAGCCGTTCCCGGTGCGCGCCGGCGACCAACTGAGCTACTCGGACATCAAGTTGAAGGTCGGCTCAACCGCCGCAGCGGTCACGGTAGAAGCGCAGGTCGATTCCAACCTGGCCGCGCTCGACACTGGTGAGCGCAGCGACATCATTACTTCGAAGGATTTGAATACCCTCACCATCGTCGGCCGCGACGCCGGCGAACTGGTGAAGATGTTGCCCGGATTCGCGCTGTCCACCGGCGACCAGGGCCTCTTCAACCGCCCGGGATACAACAACGCGGTGGTGGGCTTAAGCGGCCCCACGTCAGCCTATATCGCCAATGGCTCCGGTCCGGCCGGCATTGCCATCGTCAGCGACGGCGTTTCGCTTACCGACATTGCTACGAATTCGGGGTCGGTGCAGCAAATGAACGTCGAGATGGTCTCCGAGGTCAAGGCTACGAATTCCTCGTATGGCCCGCAGTACGCGAAGGGACCCGCAATCATCAGCTCGTCGACGAAGACGGGTGGCGCCACGTACCACGGCTCAGCCTATTTGGTGGCACGCAATGCGGTTTTGAACTCCAACGATTGGTACGACAATTACCTCCGCCAGTCCCGACCGGACGAACAGTACTTTTATCCCGGCGGTAATTTTGGCGGTCCGCTGCCGATTCCGTTTACCGATTTCAATCACAATCGGGACAAGCTGTTCTTCTTCGCGGGGTACGAGTATTACCACCAGGTCTTTGAGGCCGACCAGCAGGCGATTTCCTCCTGGGTGCCGACCGCGGCCGAGCGGCAGGGCGATTTCAGCGCGGCCTCGCTCGACGCCGAGCTGTGTGGCGCGCGCCCCGACGGCAACCCCAATCCCAACGCCATTCTGCCCATGTGCTACGTGGATAGCTTCTTGCCGAATGGAACTGCGGTTGCGAACAACAATGCCAATCCGTATATCAACGGCGCCGGCGCGGCGCTTGTGAACTGGTTCCCCAAGCCCAACGCGGATCCATTCACCAACCCGTTTGGCTACAACTATATTCAACAGCTCCAGCAGAACCAGAACGGCAGCGTATTCCGGTCCACGCTGCAATACAACATCAATTCGAACAACACACTGTTCCTGGTCTACGGGCTGCAGAGGGAGATTGACGAGGATCCAGTTGATCTCGGCTCATTCCCGACTGGTTCGGTGCCTTATCCCGGCGCCATCACGACCGGCGATGTTTCCAATGTGCTTTCCGCGCGCTACACGCGCTTCTTTGGCGCGAGCGTGACCAATGAGCTCTCTGCCGCGATGTCGTTCGTCAGCCTGCCGGGAAAGATGGGTAACCCCTTGGCGGTGGATCGGTTTGACATTCCGGGAAATGGCGGACTGGGGTTCAATTATCTGGGAGCGTACAAGAACAACAATGACTTTTCCGTGCCTGCCATTGCCAACGGGGCTGGGAACGGCTATCCAAATCTGCTGATGCCTGGCGGATTCTACAACAACCGGGTCCACACCAAGAAGGTCGATCCAATTGTCCAGGACAACGTGAGCTGGCAGTTGAAGAACCACTTCCTGCAGTTCGGCATTTACGGTGAGCAAGGCACCTATAACGGCATCTCGGATGTGGGCGCCTATCCTCAGGGTGAATACACTTTCAATCCCGGAAACTCGTACTTCGAATATTCGCAGACCAATCAGGCGCCATATAACGGCTGCGTGAACCCGAACTCGTCCGGCAATCTGCGCAACTCCGGCGCAGCTTATCTGGGAAGCTGTTATAACCCCACGGCGATGATGTACGAGGGGTATGCCGATTCCTTTAACCAGTCGAACTTCACGCCACTGGTTGACATGCGTTATACGACTGTGGCGGGATTCGCCATGGACACGCTGAAGCTCCACAACTTTACCTTGACCTTCGGCGCGCGCTTCGAGCACCTGGGACCCTGGACCGACCGTTACAACAATGGCCTGGCCACATTCTCCGACAGCCTTTACAAGTCGCAGTGCAATGGTTACACGCGCAACTGCAACAGCGCCGGCGACCCGGGCATCACGTGGGCTTCCCAAAAGAGCGGCGTATCGAACTCCGTCAATTCACCTACGACAATCTTCGTGACTCCTCGTCTGGGGGCGTCATGGGACGTTTTTGGAAAAGGCAAGACCGTATTACGCGGCGGCTGGGGCATGTACCGCAACCAGGAGCAGTTCAATCCTTACGCATTGGCTGCTTCCACCGCTCAAGGTTATAAATTCACGAACCTGGTGGGAGCGCTGACCTACAGCCAAATCGACAGCCAGTCACCCACATTGCCTCCTGATTTCAGCGCCTATGTAATTTCGCCGAACGATAATGTTCGTCCGATCTACTACGAATTCAATGGCGGAGTCGACGAAAGTCTGCCATGGCATTCGCACCTGTCTGTCGCGTATGTCGGCAACGAGAGCGTCAACCTGGGATCGTATAGCGGAAGCAACAGTTACAACAGCGCATCCGACATTAACATCATCTGCGGAATTGAGACGGGTTGTCCAGCGAACAATAACCCGAACATGGCGGGCGCGGGCGACAATCTCTTCAATATCGATTACTCGCATATCCCCACCAGTTTGACGTCGCTTTATGGCAACCCGGTCATCGACGGCATCGGCGGGCTCGGCACTCCGGAGTACGATCTCTACCGCCCCTACCCGTTCTATCAGCACATCTACCAGCTCAAGCATAACTTCTACTCGAATTACAACAGCGCGCAGATCGAGTGGGACAAGAACGCCGGAATGATTTCGTGGGGCGCCAACTACACCTTCGCCAAGAACCTGGCGGTCGCCTCCTCGTACAACAACCAACTCGTCGATCCGGTGAATCTGCGCAACGACTATAACCCGGTGCCGTACGACCGGACGCAGACTTTCAATATCCATTACCTGCTCGACCTGGGCAGGCGCTACAAGGGCGGAAACTGGATCTTCAAAGAGCTTGCGAATGGTTGGCGGATTTCTGGAATCTCGCAGCTCGCGAGCGGCTTCCCGCTGGCCTCGGAAAACGGCAACAACTTCGGTTTCGGATATGCCGGCTTTGCGAATGCGGTGCAAGTCTCCAATCCAAACCAGGCAAACCAGCAAGCTCAGACTTCGTGCGAGAACGTCTACGGGATCAAGCCTGACAAGAACGGCAATACATTCTGCGTGAATAACATGAACCCGGTGGTGTGGCTGGGGACTCCGGACGTGCAGTTGATGCCCGGACTGGTAAAGGGCGTAAGCCTCAAGGGCGGTTCTCATTCGCACCAGTTCATCAATCCCCTGGCGTTCAGCATCCCGGCGCCTGGAAGCAATGGAGCTTATCGGCTTCCTTACCTGCGCGGCCCGGCGTACATGGACCACGATTTGACGGTGATGAAGGATTTCTCGATGGGAGAAGGAAGGACCTTGCAGTTGCGGGCGGCGGCCTTCAACTTCCTTAATCACCCACTGGTTTCGTTCAACAACAACAACACGACGAACCTGAATCTCGGTCTCCAGGATGCGGTCGTTGGTCAACCGGTAACGCAAAACATGCTTCAGTACCAGGATTTCGGTATTGCGAATATCAAAGTCGGAAACAGGCTGGCGGAGTTGGAAGCGAAGTTTACGTTCTAATGTGCCTCGTCCGGGCAACCGCTGCGCGAAATTGCCGCGATACCCGGTTGGGGGCTGGCAAACGGCCGGCATGGGCGGAACGGCCGGCCGAGCAGGATTAAGAAGTGCGGCGTCCGTCTTCTGGTGAATCCGCGGAAGCGGGCAGACGGGTAAGCCGCTCGTAACGGGATTTCTGATTGAGCTTGTGGGAGGAAGTGTATGGCCATCGAATCGACAGTCATGTTTCGTAGAGTTGCACGGATCGCGTGCCTGGTTCTTCTTGCCGGCCTGTTGCCGAGCGTTGCCTCCAAGGCACAGTTGCCGATCAAGGCGCCGGCTCCGGTCTCGGTGGGCTCAGTCATTCCCTTCAGCCATGGCGGCACCGGCAACTGGATCCAGATTTATTCAATGAAACAGGATCCGATCTACGGGCATATTCTCTTCCTGGATTCCGCCGGCAGCGTGATCTACGACATGGCGCCGGGCGCATCGTTTCCGACAGAGATCATGGCGCCCGAACCGTCAAATAAGAACGCGTCTGACTGTTCGGCGCTCGAGTACAAGGGCTCGTACTGGAACGCCGCCATTGCGTTCGATAAATGGGACAACCTATATATTACGGATCGTTATGGTTCTGCCGTCCAATTCTGCCGAGTTCCATACAACGCTGCCGCGGGCACATGGACCTTCAACAATACGTACATTTGGAAGGGGCCTACCTACACCAACGCCAGCAACCAGACGTTGTCGATTCCGCCCCAGGATCTCCAGGTGGGAGATGACGGCGTTACCTTCTATGTCAGTACGTCAAGCACCTCGGCAATCTACAAGTACACGGTCGATGTAAACGGCACCGTCTCTGGAGTTACGGCCCTGATCACTGGCCTGGAGGCTGGGGCTACCCAACTTGCCGTCGACCACGCCGGCAACGTGTATTTCGTTGAGAACCAGGGTGCGTATCCCAACAATGTGCATGGCATCCGCGAAATTCCCGCTGGGTCCCCCACCATTGTCGGTGACGGGACTGGAACAGCCGAGTCTGCGCTGAAGCGCATTGATCAGGGCGGCTGGAACGGCATCACCGGCATGTTCATTGATCCCCAGGGGAACATGTATTTCGGCAGCACGAACAACATTTCTTACGGTGGGCAGGCGGATGGCGTCTTCATGATCCCCAATGAGGGCACGCCGTCAAACCCGAATCTGGTTTGGGCGGATACGGCAATGATTTCGCCGGTGGATGGCGGATACCCTCCGATGGTCGATAAAAGGGGTTTCCTTTGGATCGCAACCAGCTACTACAACAACTGGGCACCTGCCGGTGTGAACGGCCCGCAGTGCGATACCACTACCCAACAGGCCGCGACAGCGACGTGTTTGTTCTCGACTATTGTGCTTTGGAAGCCCGGCGCTCTGAGCCTGGGAACTTCTCCGGTAGGTGGGCCGAGCACATTGCCGATCACAGCTTATGCGGAATCAGCGGGCGGCGGATCGCTGACGCTGACTGCGAAAAACTCCTTCACTGAAAACGAGGTGGTCACGATCTCTGCAAAGTCGGGCGACCCCTTGTACGCACTCAATGGGCTCAACTTCTACGTATCAGGAACCGGCCTGAGCAGTACGGCTTTCCAGGTTTCGACGAGCGTTATCGCTGCAGGCGCAAGCGGCTCTACTTCTGCCATGGCATCCGTCAACCAGACGCAAGCCCTGTATTACACGTTCAACAAGGCCACTACGCCGGCCAGCTTCGCTCTGGCGCAACCAAGCAATGCAAATTTCACGCCCGTCGCTAACAATCCAATGTTGAATAACCCGCCGCCGACAAATCCGGTGCAGCCATGCGCCGCGGGCACTTTGTATCCCGCATTCAGCGCCAACATGACGACAACCAGCGCATACAGCTGGTGCCCGTATTACGTGCAATTGAACACCACCAAGGCCGGCCCCGTCGAAGGCGAGGTGCAGTTGCTCGACTCCGGCAATAGCGTTATCGAGGGCAGCAACGCCTACCTGGGCGGTACAGGGCAGGGCGCGGCTGTTTCGGTGGTTTCTTCGGCCACCGTTCAGTCCATTGCTTCCGGGCTGAACCAACCGAAGCAAGTGGCCGCTGATCTTTTTGGCAACACGTACGTCGCAGACGCGGCCTTGAAGGCCATCGAGAAATACCCCGCCGGCACCACCAGTCCAACATCGGGCAAAGTCCTTGGCAGCGGCCTATCGGCGCCCTCCGGCGTAGCGGTTGACGGTGTCGGCAATCTCTATATAGGGGACTCCGGCAACATCTACCTGATTCCGTTTATCAACGGTGCCTTGGCTACGTCGCAGCAAACAAAGATTGCCTCTGGTTTAGGCACGGGCAACCTGAATCTTGCCGTCAATGGCGAAGGAGATCTTTTCGTAGCAGACGAATCTGGGAAACAGGTGCTTGAGATCCCGAATCCGCAGACAGAACTGCTCGCCCAAAACTATCCGCCGATCGTGCTTGGATCGGGATTCACGGGTCCGTCGGCGATTGCCACCGACAGCTCGGGGAATGTCTGGTTGGCCGATGGATCGAATCTGTGGGAGATCACCATACCCTGGGGAAGCGCGACCAAAGTTGCAAGTGGTCTCCAGGCGCCAGTGACCGGTTTAGCCGTGGACCCGTCGGGATCTGTCTTTGCGGCCGAAGCCAGTGGGCTGGTGTGGATTCCGTATAGCACGACTACAGGCGCACTGAATATCAACAGTCAGATTCTGTTGACAAGCGGATTGGGCAGCGGCCCCGCCATACCGTGGGGCGTTTCGCTTGACGGAAACCAGAATGCCTACGCGTCGTTTGGCTCCGGGTCAACCGCCGGTTTGGCGCAACTCGGCATTGGCGGCTCGTACAATTTCAGCGCCGTTACCGAAATCAATCCCAACGTTCCGACCGAAGTGGATGCGCAAATTCTCAATCTGGGTAACCTGCCACTGACGGTCTCCGACGACCCAACGATCGATCTTACTTCCGGTGCCAATGCCAGCGATTACACCGTAGCGCCGGCAACACAAAACTCGCCGGCTTGCAGCTCCACCACGAATACTCCGCCAGGCGGTTCCTGCTACCTCGGCATGGTTCTTCAGGCACCATCTGCGGGCCAGACAAACGCTTCCATCGTGGTTATGAGCAATGCCGTTAACGCGACGTCGGGCGTCAATATCGCCGTGTCGGGCAATGTAATCCAGGATCTTCGGCCGGCGGCCACGGCTGCGATTGCAGTCACACCTGTCACAGGTGCAGGTTGCGCAGGCGCGACTTATCCGGGGTGCAACACGATTCAGGTGACCGTAAGCGCCGGCGCAGGCTTCGGTACGCCGACGGGGACGGTGACGCTTTCAGTGGGAAGCGCCATCGGCAATCAGCCCAAACAAACCCAAACCCTGAATAGTGCAGGTGTCGCCACATTCACTTACAGCGCGCTGTTCGGCGGGACCTATACCGTCAACGCGGATTACAGCGGTGCAGGGACAGCGGGCGCCACCCAGAACACATGTTCGACAACCACCTGCTTCTCCGGGGCCGCAGCCAAGGGCACTTTCACAATCGCCCGGGCAATCCCGACAATCACAGTTGGCCTGCCGGTCACGAACAGTCAGTGCCTGAACTACACCACTTTGACCAGTGGGACCGCTTCGCCTAACTGCGCCGCTAATCCGGGACTTGTGACCGTGTGGGCCGGAAACACCTATGTGTACTGGACAAAGCCTATCTACCTTTCGGCTATTGTGAGTTCATCGGTGGGAACGCCGTCAGGCACCGTAACCTTCACGCAGAATGGACAACCTGCCGATCCGACTCAAGGTGTCAATGGGGCCATTGCGCCGAACGGCAATGGCGTTGCGACGTTCCTGCTGCAGAATCTCAACGTGGGTATCTACAATCTGTCGGCTGCCTACGGCGGCGACGTGAACTATGCCCCGATAAGTCTTGCAGCGCAAACTTTCTACGTAATCACTCCAAGCATTCAAATCACAGCGTCTGGAGGCGCGACCATCACGCCCGGCGTCCCAACTCAAGTGACTCTGACGCTGATGCCGCTCGTGGGGTTTGGCCAAAGCGTGAGTTTGGAGTGCAACTCGTCCGATGCGCCGATCAAGCTGGCTGCCACCAACCCTGTATCCACGTTGCCTCAGTACTCCGAGTGCTCATTCAATTACGCCAATCCCAGCACGGGCACCGTGGATGTGGGCAAGAGCGGCACGGGTCCGACGACCATCGTAATGACCATCAGTACAAACGTGGCGGTCAATGGTGGAACTACGGCATCTGTTGCGAGGCAGTCGCCCTGGGCGCTGGCCGGCATGTTCGGTCTCGGTTTGGTTGGCTTAATCGCCGGGCGCAAGAAACTCTACCGTTCGATGGCTGTAATCTGCATTGCGATAATGCTCTCCGGCTTGTTCATGGGCATCACCGCTTGCACCAACGCCGGGTACTCCACGCCGCCACCTGCGCCAAAAGTGGCGACACCCGCCGGAACCTACCACGTGCAGATCATCACTTACGATCCGGAGGCGCTGATTCAGAACTCTCTGACAACGCCGATGTTTACGCTCCCCGTCGATGTTCAATAGCGGTTGCGTAGTCCGGGTTGAAATAAGCAGCGCTTTCCGGGAGCTGGAGGCGGCTCCCGGAGAGCCAAGAAGAAGGCAAAAAGCCTCAATCCGCGAAGGGTCGGGGACCGCTCGCGGAAGATTGATACGAGTTCGTTTCGGGAGGAATGCAATGGCCACCACGTCGTTCACCGTACTTCGCCGGTTTGCCGGCTTTGCATTTACGCTGATGCTAGTTGGCCTCTGCCTAACTGGAGCAGCCGTAGGTCAAGGTTCACCGCTGGTGACCGCCAGTTCTGCCGCAGGTTTGTCTCACCCCACCGGGTGGGGAACCATCCAGGAGTCGGCGGTCGATCAGGCCGGCGACTGGTTTGTGGTGGATTATGCGAACGGCGCGCTTTACGAGTTTCCTGCGGGCGGAGGAGCGGCGATTGTGATTGGTTCCGCGTCCCCTACGGCGAGCCTCGGCGGCGGTTACCAAAACCCCGTCATCTTCATCGACCCAGGCAACAATCTCTACTTGGGGGCCAACTGGAACAATTGCATCGTCGTGTTTCCGTGGGATGCGGCAACGAAAACCTGGACCGGACTGACCACTGCCGATTCTGGCGGTAAACAACTGTCGCCCGGTAACCCAACGACGACGATCTGTACCAACTCCGGGAACAACAATGAGCCCGAAGCGTGGGCACAGTACAGCGTCAGCGATCTCACGGGCTCGGGTCTTGGCTACTTCCAGCCCTGGGCCATTGGCCTCGGGAACAACAACGACCTTATTATCGGCGACCAAGGCGGCTCCAACGGCATCGACGTTCGGGAACTCTCCGTTTCAGGCGCGTGGTCCAATCCCAAGCAGGCCGGATGGAACTGGTCGCCAGCTGCGGGTTTCGCCGCACGTCCGATCTCGATTGCGCAAGATCCGGAAGGCAATGTCTACTTCGTTGAGGACGGCGGGACCCCAGGGGTCCTTGAAATTCCCGGGACCGCAACGAACGGGCAATACACGTCAGACACGGGCCTGGCCCGCGTGGACCCGAATCTGCCTGCCGTGAAGGGCGTGGCTATCGATGCTGCCGGCAACCTCTACATTAGTGATTCGCAAAAAGGCGTCTTCATGGTCCCGAATCCGTCGGGAACCCCGCAGACCTCTTCGGCAGTCCTGATTTCCGGGGTGCCTGCTGGTGGCCAGGTGGCCCTGGATCCTGTGCACAATTTCATGTACGTTCCAACTTCGCAGTCGCAACCCAACGGCCAGGCGGATGTGGCCAAAGTCGGCTTTGGGTATGCCGAGTTCGGTTCATCGGCCGTAGGCAAAACAGGCACAGGCGGGTCGAATGTTGTCTTTGGCTTTAACGGCGCGGTCACGCCAGCGAGTTTCAGCATTATTGAAGATGGCGTACAAAGCCCCGATTTCGCCATCACGGGTGGGACCTGCACTACCGGAGTAGCCTACGCATCCGGCAAGAGTTGCCTCGAGAATCTGTCGTTTACTCCTAGTTCTGTGGGAAACATCTCCGCCAAGCTGATGATGCTCGACTCGAGTAAGAAGATCTTGGCGTCCATGGTCCTGCATGGCGTCGGAATGGGCGCGAACATTCAGGCGACTCCAGCATTGCAGTCGACCTTAGGCTCCGGCTTGATGACACCGACCCAAGTGTCGACCGACGCGCTGGGCAGTGTTTACATCGCGGATCCGGGCCAAGCTAAAGTTCTCAAGTATGCTGCGGGTTCTTCCACTGCGGTTTCCGTGGGCACCGGATTGACGACTCCCACTGGCGTCGCGGTTGACGGCGCAGGCGATGTTTTCATTGCGGATAGCGGCACCGGCAGCGTGTACGAAGTGCCCTTCGGGCCGAGCGGCTTGAATGCGGCTGGCCAGGCGACCCTTGTGAGTGGCCTGGGCTCTAGTGGCCTGACCCTGGCCGCGGACGGGCTGGACAATTTATATGTCTCCGATCCAAGCAATGGACGGGTTGTCAGGGTGAGCGGTATCAGTGCCTCCACCACTTCCAATCTGGGACAGGCGGAAACCGCGCTGACCTCCGGCTTTACCGCGCCCTCTGCTGTGGCTACGGATTCGACCGGCAATGTTTACGTGATCGACGGGGTGAATCTTTTCGAACTCGTCGGTGGCACGGGCACTCCGGTCACGTTGCTGAACAACCTGAGCGGCGCGACCGGTTTGGCCGTCGATCCCTCCGGTGCAGTCTATATTTCCTCAGCGAGCGGCACCACGCGTATTCCCTACGTAAGCGGCGCCTTGAACCTTGCGGGTGAGATCGCTGTTGCCTCCACGGTGAGTGGTACTTCGTCGGTCGCTCTTGACCGCGCGAACAACGTCTATCTGGTGCAAGCATCGGGCGGCGCCGTAACCCTTGTGAGCACCAACGGCACGCTGACTCTTCCCACGCCTGCCACCCTTACAGCTTCAACAGATGCAACTGCCACGATCACCAACACCGGAAACTCGGCGCTGACCGTGACCGGCTACACCAGTAGCAATTCAGTGGACTACGCGGCTGCCGATACCGCGACCGGCGGCTGCAAAGCTGGGAGCCCGTTGGCGGCGGGCGCTACCTGCACGGTGGACGTCACGTTCCAACCTGGAGCTGGAGAGCAAGGGACGCTCACCAGCCAAATTGGGATCGCGAGCACTGCTGTGAACTCTCCAATCGCGATTACTGCCAATGGCACAGGACTGGCGCTTTCCACCTCCGCAACAAGCGTTGCCGGGGGAGCCAAAGCGGCAGAAGTGATCAATACTCCGCTCACAATCACTGTCGCTCCGAAGAGTGGAGCGGGCGCTGCCCCCACCGGGACAGTTACAGTGAGCTACACAACCTGGACCGTGGTCATTCCGAGTTCGGGAGCCAATGCTGGCATTCCCACCATAACGCCGCAAACAGCAACGGCAACATCGAATCTAACCAGTGGCGGCGCCACTTTCACCCTGTCTCCAGTGTTGGCGGGGACACAGACGATGACCGTGTCCTACAGCGGTGATCGAGTCTACGGCCGTTCGACAGGGACGATGTCGGTTAACGTGGCAAAATCCGCGATTACCGGGATCGCTCTGCCCGTGTTCCCCGATCCGACCGATAACAACCTGCCCTTCGTTCCTGCGGGGACTGGCAGCGGTACCGTTCCATATGACGGATCGGAAACGCCCTTCCAATACAACTTCATCATGAAAGTGGGAACCGCTGCGGGCGTTCCAACCGGGACGATCACAGTGATGGACAACTCGAGCAAGTGCCCTGCGGGAACCTCAGCGGCGGGAATCGGCGCGGCATCCTGCGTGCTGGCCGGATATGCGACCCCAGGCGGGTACTCGGGCGTCGCATGCCCAACCTCGGCAGGTGCTGGAGTGTTGACAATCGCGAACGCGGGCTCGATCACCGGCGCCCAGGCATCCTTCCCAACGAGTTGTTTGTGGTATGTGCCCCAGGGTATCAGCTATTCGCCAGTGATTTTCACGCACGACATCTACCCGGTGTATAGCGGTGACACGAATTTCCTCGGCGTTACCGGGCCGACGTCAACGGTGCTTCAGTCGGTCAGAGGGCCCGCCTTACAGATTACCCAAACCGGTAATGCGGCCTCGCAAACCGTTGCTCCATCGCTCACAGTGTCCGCCGGATCTTCGGTGAGCATGAATCTGACTCTCACTTCGATCCTCGGGTATGGGCTTGCCGGACTGAACTCCCAGTTGAACGCTACGAACTTCCCCGTAACGCTGACGTGTGACAATCTGCCGCCACATACACAATGTTCGTTCAGCTATCCCAACCCGGACCCGCTTGTTCCCAACTCCGTGGATATTCCGTGCCCCTCCGGAGCGACGACAACACAAGTTGCAAACGGTTCAGTTCAATGCACGCCGGGACTGGTGACCGTGACTTTCTACACCGATGTAACAGCGGGCACCACGACCAGTCAGAACGCTCGCACAACCTCCATCACGCTGGCGGCAATCTTTGGCTTCGGAATGATGGGGCTCTTCTTCAGGCGCAAGACTTTTGAAAAAGGCCGGATGCTGCTGATGGCGTTCCTGATGATCGCCGGAGGCGCGCTGGCGGTCAGCATTACCGCTTGCAACACCACGACCTTGGCCCCTCTGGCATCGCTGAAGACGCCTGCTGGAACCTATCCGGTGACGATCACGGCGGACGAAACGGGTTCGTTGTGTGTCTCTGAGCCTGGAGGCGCCGGTGACAATTGCATCGTTCCAGGGAGCGGATCGACAACAAATAACGGCATCAAGGTCTATGGCACACAAAACCAGGTCTCGATACCGTTCTACATCAATGTGACTGTGCAATAGCACGGCATAAACAGGGAATTCGATAACCAACATCGCGCCGCGGAAGCGGCGCGATGTTGTCTGGGATGGTGTTCAGTCCAGCGTTGCGTGGCTAAGTAAATTGATTTAGGATGGGTGGGCTTCAGAAGACCGGACCCGATCCGCGTCTTGATATACAGGTCCTCGACCAACCATCGAGGACCGACTGATGGTTTGAGGCGTGTTCTGAAGACCGATTCCGCGCGCAAGCGATTGCTGACAAGTCCAGACGTAAATCAAGAGACGCAGTCAGCCTTCTATCTACATGATCCTAAGGAGAAGTTGGTTATGCGGGTTACTACGGCTTGGTGGCTGGTGACGGCAAGTCTCACGATCGCAGGATGCGGTGGTGGCGGCGGCGGCGGAACATGCACAACGAATTGCCCGACTAATGCGATCTCGGTCGCGGCGGTTTCGCCTGCAAACGGGGCCACCGGTGTCTTAATAAGCTCCGCTGTCACCGCCACCTTCAACATTGTGGCAAGTGCGTCGTCAGTGACCAACTCGACCTTCACATTAACGCAGCAAGGCGGAGGCGCCGTTGCTGGAACCGTCAGCGTAAGCAACGGCGGTCTCACAGCTACATTCACGCCAACCGCCCAGCTCGCCTACAGCACCACGTACACGGCGACGCTCACAACGGGCGTGCAAAGCACTGCCGGAACAGCGCTGGCCGCTAACTACACCTGGTCATTCACGACTGCCGCCGCTGCTCCTCCACCCGCTCCGACCGTGTCAGCCGTTACGCCGCTGGCCAACGCGACTGGCATCGCCATAGGCACAACGGTTACGGCAACGTTCAGCGAAGCGATGGATTCCGCAACCATCACCGGATCAACTTTTACGTTGACGCCGCAGAATGGATCGGCCATTGCTGGGACGGTCACTTATAACAGTACGAACCTGACTGCGACACTTACGCCCGGCGCGCCGCTGGCCAATAACACGGTCTACACAGGCACGATAACAACGGGCGTAAAAAGCTCCTCGGAAGTCTCGCTGACCGCGAATTACACCTGGACATTCACGACCGCGACGGCGACGGTAAAGCCGCCGTCGGTCTCGGCGGTTACACCACTGAACACGAGTACCACCGCCGCGATTAACACGACCGTGACTGCAACATTCGATCAGGCGATGAATTCGGGGACGATTACTGGCTCGACCTTCACCCTGACTGGGCCGGGAAACGCGCTTGTGCAGGCAGCCGTCAATTACAACGCGGGCGCTATGACCGCGATACTTACGCCTTCGGCGAACCTCGCCTACAACACAACGTATACGGCGACAATCTCAACCAGCGTCACGAGTTCCGGAGGAGTCGCGCTGGCCGCGCCTTACACGTGGAGCTTCACCACAGCGGCAGCGCCCGTGCCCACCGTCACATCCACAGTACCGACAAGCGGCGCCACGGGCGTGGTCGTGGCTAATGCTTTGACGGCAACCTTCAGCGTGCCGATGAATTCGTCCACAGTCACCGCGACGACATTTACACTGGCCACAACCAGCGGCAACACTCCCGTCAGCGGCTTGGTCAGTTACAACACCGGCACCTTGACAGCAACGTTTACGCCCAATGCATCGCTTGCTTACAACACGTCATACACGGCGACCATCACGACGGGAGCGCAGAGCTCGAACAATGTCGCGCTCGCCTCGAATTACGTCTGGACGTTTACGACCGGTGCCAGTCCGAATCAGGTGACAGTGGACTTCGGCGCGCCCCAACAGACGATCCGCGGCTTTGGCGGCTCGACGGCATGGCTTGGACATATGCCCTCAGCCGTGTCTACCGCGTTGTTCAGCCCGACAAGCGGACTCGGCCTGAGCATTCTCCGCGTCCGCATCGATCCCGAGGGATCGTCGACGGGCGGCGGCACTCACGGTGATCCGTACGAAACCGGCGAATGGGACTACGAAGCCGCCAATGGCGCAGACGCCATCGCAGCAAATCCGAATGCCATCGTCTTCGCTTCGCCCTGGACGGCGCCGGCTGCCTGGAAGCTCAACGGCACCAGCACGACCGTTAGTGGCACTACCTTCAACGAGACATTGAACAGCAGTTGCGCTGAAGGGGCGGGTTACTGCGGCGGCTATCTGGATCCCAACCACTATGCCGACTACGCCAACTACCTGGAGGATTTTGTTAAGTTCTTCAACACCACCAACAGCTTCCATCTCTACGCCATCTCGATGCAGAATGAGCCGGAGGAGAACGTCACCTACGAGTCCTCCGTCTGGACTCCGCAACAGATGGACACATGGATTTCAGGCAACGCCTCCACGATCACCTCGGATGCGTACTCGACGAAGCTCATCATGCCGGAGTCCGATAGTTTCAACCCAGTGGATGCCCTAACGGCTCTCAGTGACACGAATGCGCAAGGCCTCATCAGCATCATTGGCGGCCACCTCTATGGGGTTCAGCCGGCACCATACTCCATTCCTTCAGCGGACAGCCCGAAAGAACTTTGGATGACCGAGTTCGGACCCTTGAGCACAACGGCATTAACCTGGGCTCAAGCCTTAACGACCTATGGCGAATCGATCCATAGCTCAATGGTCACCGGCCAATACAATGCCTATGTCTGGTGGGGAGTTTTCGGTGCCGCCACCGGAAGTTGCGCTACCAACGCCGGCACCTGCGGTTTGGTCGACAACGCCGGGGCTGTACAGCCGATGGGCTACGTGATGGGCCAATACTCGAAGTTCATTCAGCCTGGCTACGTCCGCGTTTCGGCGACGGCGACTCCCGTCTCCGGCGTTTACGTTTCGGCATACATGAACAGCTCGCCATCGCACTACGTGATCGTAGTGATCAACTCAAATACAACGTCGGAAAGCCTTTCGTTCGCGCTCACAAACGGCAGCGGCGTCACTTCGCTGACGCCGTACCAGAGCACTTCGGCGGCAGGGTTGGCGGCACAGACCGCAGTCACGGTTTCGGGCGGGCAGTTCAGCTACACCTTGCCTGCGCAGAGCATCGTGACTTTTGTGCAATAGTGCGAAGCGAGGAGATCGCTTTAGAGTGCGGCATTCTGGACTGGCGTGGATTTGCCGGGATCGGGCGAGCTGTTCTGCGTGCGGAAGGCAGCCACGCCACAGCCGACGAGCGCGGCTTTGTCCTTGAGCTCTGAGACGCGCAATTCGGTCGTGGAATCGCCGATCTCGGCCCGCACAGCTGGCAAGAAAAGATTGGCAGATCGGGAGATTCCGCCGCCCAATACGATTACGGCCGCGTGAAACTCGGCGAGCAGCGTGCGAGTGACTACCCCAAGATGCTGGCCGAATTCGGTAAAGGCCAGTTGCGCGGCCTGGTCAGACTGAGCGGCGGCAGCCAGGTCCACAACTTCACGCTTCTTGCCTGTGGAGCGCTCGTAGTTTCCCACGATGGCCCGCGACGAGATGAAGTCCTCCACGATTCCGCCCCGGTAGGGCAGATTCCAGATTTCGCCGCTGCTTGGCACCCCGGGCCCTTCGGTTACGAGATGACCGTCAACTGCAAACGCCGAACCGATTCCAGTTCCCAGGGTGAGCCCAACGGCGCGGCCAAAGCCGCGAGCCGCTCCCGCGCCAATTTCGCCTAGCAGATACGCATCGGCGTCATTGAGGAAGCGTACCTGGGCGGGCTTGAAGCCGAATCGCTGGGCAAGCCCCTGGCGCAGGTCGACTCCATAGAGATAGGGCAGTTTGTGGCGCATCAGGCTCACGCCTGCTTGAAGATCGAAAGGTCCGGGCACGGCAAGCATCGCCCCGATAACGCCTTCTTGGCCAATGTTGGCTTTCATTCCCAGGTTATGCAGGAGATCAAGGAAAGCGCCGGAAGTGGACACGGATGCGTGAGGCGCACTGGCGACCGAGCCGAGGCTGAAACCGGGGGCACAACAGACGGCCGCGGCAACGTGGCTGCCGCCGACATCGAACGCAAGAACACGGCTCTCAAGGAAATCGGACACCACAAGCACCGGGAACCTCGGCCGATGAGAGCGTTTCCATACGGATGAGATTGTTACCATTTGTATCACAACCTGCGTTTTCAATCCGGAAATCTTTAAGGAAATATTTGGTACGAGGCTCAGAAAATAGGCGTTGACTCCATTTCGGGCTGCTGGCATAATTTTCAGCTTCTTACTTTGAGCCCGCCGCCGCGTGTGAGCAAGAGCCTTCCTGTGATAACGTTATCGCTCGCTTTTGCCGCAACGCCCTCGCCGCAATGGATTGCCGGTCAAGACCCTGGTACCCGGTCTGACTTTCTTGGTGGCGCCAGCTGAACGCGAGAATGAATGCGGCAGTCACGAGGCCCTCTGCATCCAACCCGGAGAGGGCGGCGCGAGGGTCGGGGGCGTTGCCCCATGCTGCCCGCCGTTCCAAAGAGTCCACTGAGCGCCAAGCATAGGCAAGCAATGCGATGTGCTGGATTTTTCATAATGGATCATCCCGTCCGAGGCCGGAAGTGTAAGCTTCATTTCCCGGTCAGCCAACGTGCCGCTGCTACGATGAACGAAAGCATTCTCGATTCATTTGTTGCCGTGTTTGGGTCGTGCAGGGGGACTTTTTCTTTAAGAAGACGCCACATGGCCAGCAGCTGTCCCTGAGGATCAAATCCGAAAATGCTGTAGCTATCACCCCTATGCGCGATCATCTGGCCACAATCATCGATGACTTTCGCCGCCTGGACCGCGACATTGCCGTCGTGCGCTACCAGGGCAACCGCCGGCGGGTAACGACGTATGGCGAACTGGCGCGGCTTGCCGGGCGCTTTGCCGCGCTGCTTGCCGCACGGAGCATCGTCGAGGGCGATCGCGTCCTTATCTGGGGGGAAAACAGCGCCGAATGGCTCGCGACCCTGCACGGTTGCGTGCTGCGCGGCGTGCTCGCCGTGCCGCTCGATGCATTTGGGACCGCTGAATTCGTGGCGCGTGTCGCAGCGGACGTGAAACCGAAGCTGGTTATCGGCGACGCGGTGCTTTTGGCCAAACTTGCCGCAGCGCGCGACAGCTCGACCTTTCCCAAACTTGCCTTCGAAGATTGGCAAAGCGAGGTCCCGGCCGAGGAGATGGGCGCGATCTCCGGCCTCACGAATCAGACCCCGCTGCAGATTCTTTTCACGTCCGGCACCACGGGCGACCCCAAAGGAATCGTTCTGACTCATGGCAACGTGCTGGCCAGCATGGTTCCAATCGAAGACGGCGCCAGGCCCTACATGCCTTACGAGCGGCTGGTTCATCCGCTTCGCATCCTGCATACGCTGCCGCTCAGTCACGTCTTTGGCCAAGCCCTGGGCATTTGGGTCCCTCCGCTTCTCAAGGCCGAGGTGCATTTCGAGAGCAGACTCGCAGCGCCGCGGCTCATCGAGCAGATCCACGACGAGCGAATTTCGGTGGTCGCGGCAGTGCCGCGCGTTCTGGCCGTGCTCAAGGCGCATTTGGAAGCAACACACGACGGACTCGCCGAACGCGTGGCAGAGACGCTGATGAAGCCGGCCGGGTGGCATCGCTGGTGGCGCTTCCGCAAGGTGCATCGCGAATTCGGGCTGAAGTTTCTGGTATTTGTTTGCGGCGGCGGCGCGCTGCCAGGCCCGTTGGAGCAGTTCTGGAACGCGCTCGGCTTCGTGCTCGTGCAGGGCTATGGCATGACCGAGACGACAGCCATGATCACGCTGAATCATCCTTTTCATGTGGCGGAGGGAACGATCGGAAAGCCGGTCGAGGGGAGCGAAGTGAAGCTCGGGCCCGATGGCGAGGTGCTGGTTCGCGGGGCGGTCATTTCCGGAGCCACATGGGAAAACGGAGCCTTGAAACCGCGCGAGGACGAATGGTTAGCGACGGGCGACATTGCGGAGCGGCAGGAAAGTGGCGAGCTCAAATTCCTGGGCCGGAAGAGCGAAGTGATCGTTACCGCATCGGGCGTCAACATCCACCCGGAAGACATTGAAGCGGCGATCGAGGAACAACCGGACATTGCGGCATGCGCGGTGGTCGCGATGGACACTCCGACTGGGCCGGAGCCGTGCGCGGTGATCGCGTGTCGTGGAGCGGGAAACTGCGGACAGGCAGCGATCGAGCGCGCCAATGCCAAGCTGCCGGAGTTTCAGCGCATCACGCGCTGGCTTCTGTGGCCGGAGCCCGATCTGCCGCGGACTTCGACGGGTAAGGTGAGGCGCAAGCCTGTTTCGGAGTGGCTCGCGCGCGTGCAGGCTGCGGCCGCAACGCCCTCCAGCGGCAAGGCGCCGACGGACAGCGATCACGCATTCGGGCCGTCCGCGGACTGGCTCTTGACGCTGATCACGCAGATCACCGGAGAAGCTCTCCCCGGCGTGGGCGACGAGCTGCGACTGACTGAGGATTTCCATCTAGACAGCCTGGGACGTGTGCAACTGGCATCAGCTATCGAGGAGCGGCTGGGGACTGTTTCAGGCAGCAGCCTGCTTGAAGAGGTGCAGACGCTGGGAGATCTGCGAAGAGTTGTCGAAGGCGGGGCAGCAGAGGAAGCACAACCGGCCCAAGCGGTTGCGGTGCGGGCCGTCGCTTCGGAACCGGAGGGTCATCAGCAGGAAGGCGCGCCGGGCGAAAATGCAGCAGCGCCGAAGGCCGCGCCAGTGTCAGACAAAGCGCAACAAGCCGTAGCGACTGTAGCTTTGCCACAAGGCGTGTCAGCCGCGCCGGGCGAATTGAAGCGGCCGCGTTTCATTTATCCCGAGTGGCCGTGGTGGAAACCGTTCCAGTGGATTCGCGCAGCGTTCGTCGAAGTTGCCCTGCGGCCCGGCACGTGGCTGCTGGTCAAGCCGCGGGTGTTCGGCCCGGAGAAGCCGCTTCCGAAGGGGCCGCTGCTCATCGTCTCCAACCACGTCACATCCTATGACGGAGATCTGATCGTCTACGCGCTGCCCGGGCCTTATCGGCGGCGGATGGCCGCGGCAATGCTGGGCGAAATGCTCGATGACTTCCTGCATTGGCGCAATCCCTGGAAGCCGGGAAACAAAGGCTTCTATATCTTCGGGCCGCCCGCCTACTATCTGGTTACCGCGCTCTTCAATGTGTTTCCGCTGCCGCGCCAGCGCGACTTCCAACGGAGCTTTGCTCACGTGGGCAAACTCCTTGATCACGGTTACAACGTGTTGGTCTTCCCAGAGGGAACGCTCTCCCCCGATGGACAGGTGGCCAAGTTTCGATCGGGTATTGGTTTGCTGACCAAGCAGAGCTATGTGCCCGTCTTGCCGGTGGCCATGCGCGGCCTGGGCGAGCTGAAGACGCACCAGCGCAGCTGGTTCCGGTCAGGTTCGATCGAAGTCCATGTGGGCGAGGCCATCAGTTTCGGTCCTGAAGAGAGCGAGGCGGCGATCACCGCCCGCCTGCACGATGAGGTGGAGCGGCTAATGGGCAATGCAGTGGGCGAAGGGTCAAGTTAAGCAAAAAGCCGTAGGCAACGCTTGCGAGTTCTCACGCATCTGAAATCTAGTCGTATCCCCCGCCTTTCGCGATAAACAAAGACTTGCATTGATCCCGGCGCGGGAGGTCGGCTCTCCTCGCTTGCGAAATGCTGACTCCAATGCCCTACGGGTTCGTGGTTCTTGGGAGAAAGTTCGATGAAGCAAGAGATAGGCCCGGGCGATCGCTCTAACACAACCGATCTTGAGCCGACCGCTCCGCACGAGATGCCCGGGCTCGTCGAACGCTTCGACTGGTCTAAGACTCCTCTGGGGCCCGCAGCCACATGGCCCGACAGCCTGAAGGCCGTGGTTCGAATTCTTCTCACTTCGCGCTTTCCTATGTGGATGGCCTGGGGCCCGGAGCTCACATTCCTCTACAACGACGCATATCGCCGCACGACTTTGGGTAAGAAACACCCATGGGCGCTGGGCAAGCCCGCGGCCGAAGTGTGGCACGAAATCTGGAAAGACATCGGCCCGCTGATCCAGCAGGTGATGAGGACCGGCGAGGCTTCATGGGATGAGACCCTCCTGTTGATCCTCGAACGGAGCGGATATCCCGAAGAGACTTACCACACTTTCTCCTATAGTCCGCTCTCGGATTCGGACGGCCGGATCGTGGGGATGCTTTGCGTCGTAATGGAAGATACGGTGCGCGTGATTGGCGAACGGCAACTCGCCGCTCTGGGCACGCTGGCGGAGTCACTGGCAGGCGCCATTTCCATGCAGGATGTGTTCGCCGCAATCGAGCATGGCCTGGCACATCAGAAGGATATGCCTTGCACGCTCACCTATATGTTCGAAGAGAATGGCACCCGCCTCAAACTTGTCTCCAGAACAGGCTTCGACGCAGGTCACCCTGCTGCTTCCCTGATCATCGACCCGGACGAATCTCCCGCTGCATGGCCCATCCAAGAGATTTCAAGTACAGGTCGCGGTTTCACGGTCGACAATCTCGTTGAACTTTTTCCTGACCTTCCGCCGGGATGCTGGGACAGGCCGCCGGCCCGCGCAAGGCTGGTTCCGATTGCACGGCAAGGACAGGAGAAGCCGGTGGGCGTTTTTATAACGGCTCTCAATCCTTACCGGCAGTTCGATGGCTTCTACGAGGGATTTCTCGATCTGATCACCGGGCAGATCGCCGCCAGCATCAACAACGCCAGCGCTTATGAGCAGGAAAGGAAACGCGCCGAAGAACTCTCTGAGCTGGACCGAGCCAAAACCGCATTCTTTTCCAACGTGAGTCACGAGTTGCGCACTCCGCTCACCCTCATTCTTGGTCCCATTGAAGATGCGCTCATGAGCCAGGAGCCGCCATCTCCGCAGCATCTGGAAATGCTCCACCGCAACGCACTCCGACTGCTGAAGCTCGTCAATGGGCTGTTGGACTTTGTTCGCATTGAAGTGGGAAAGTCGCGCGCGACGTTTGAGCCCACCGACCTCTCCCTGTTCACAGCTCAGCTTGCCAGCGTCTTCCGCTCCGCAATTGAGCGCGCCGGATTGAAACTCATCGTCGATTGCCCGCCGCTGCCGGAACCTGTCTATGTGGACCGGGAGATGTGGGAGAAGATCATTCTCAATCTCATCTCCAACGCGCTCAAATCCACTTTTCACGGAGAGATCCGCGTCACTGTGCGACCCGCGGGGCCTCACGTTCAGGTTTCAGTGAGCGACACCGGAACAGGCATTTCGGAAAGCGATCTGCCCAGGCTCTTTCAGCGTTTCTCGCGCATCGATGGCGCGCGCCGGCGCAGCCACGAGGGCAGCGGCATTGGCCTCGCCCTGGTGCAGGAACTGGTGGAGATGCACGGTGGTTCAATCCAGGTAAGAAGCGCGATCGATGTGGGAAGCGAGTTTAACCTTACCGTTCCGTTCGGACAAGAGCACCTGTCTCGCGGCCGCGTGGTCAACGACGGCGCAGCGGAGTCTTCGCTTCAAGGTTCGGCAGTTGCCTACGTGCAGGAAGCGATGGGCTGGCTTGGTGCCGGGGAGAAGCTGAAAAACGAGATTGCTCGCACCGCTGCCGGAGATGAGCCGCGGAAAACCGCCAATCCCGCCGAGCGCAAGCCCGTAATTCTGTTGGCAGACGACAATGCCGACATGCGGGAGTATGTTTCCGGCTTGCTGGCAGGACGGTTCCAGCTCGTACAGGCGACAACCGGGAAAGAAGCGCTTGCCGAAGCGGAACAGCTGGTTCCAGACCTGGTTCTGACCGACGTAATGATGCCGGAGATGGATGGATTCGCACTGCTCGCCGCCTTACGGCAGAATCCGGCCACTCGAAGTGTCCCCGTCATCATGCTCTCGGCGCGTGCCGGTGAAGATGCGCGCATCGACGGCATTGACGCGGGGGCGGACGACTATTTGACCAAGCCGTTCAGCGCCAGGGAACTGTTGGCCCGCGTCGATGCCCAGTTGAAGCTGGCAAGGTTACGTAAAGAGGCCGTCGAGCAGCAAGCCGCGCTCAACCTTGAAATCTCCAGGGCAAAACGGTTTGCATGGGAGGCCCTGGAGCACATTCCTGACATCTTCTACACCTTCGACCGCAATTACTGTTTCACTTACGTTAACGCCGCCGGTACTCTTATCGCACAGCGCCTGGGAAAGGATCTTCTCGGAGAGTGTCTTTGGGATCTGGTTCCGGAGCTCAGGGGCACCATAGTGGAATCAAGCTTCCGGCGGGCGATGGAGCAACAGGTCTCCGTAGAATTTGAATACTACTATGAGCCTTTTTCCAATTGGTTTCATTACCAAGTCTATCCGCTGCCCGATCAAGGCATCATCATGTACGCACGGGATATCACCGAGTCGCGGAAAACGGAAGAAGCGCTGAGAAAGTCAGAACAGCTGGCGGCAGCAGGCCGGCTGGCCGCAAGCATTGCTCATGAGATCAACAATCCGCTTGAAGCCGTGACCAATCTGCTCTATCTGGCCAGAATGGACAGCAACGTAACGAGTAATTCACGGGAATTGCTTGAGGAAGCCGACAAGGAGTTGCGGCGCCTTTCCCATATCGCCGCGCGCAGCCTCAAGTTCTATCGGCAGCACACGGCGCCGTCCTGGTGTTCTCTTGAAGAGCAGATCGAATCGGTCCTGTTCTTTTATGAAACGGAAATCAAGATGCGGAACATCAATCTGGAGCGCCGCTATCGCCCAGCTCAGCCGGTGCTCTACCATCCCGGAGAATTTCGGCAGGTGATCACCAACTTGATTGGCAATGCGCTCGATGCGCTTCCACGCTTCGGCCGGCTTGTGGTTAGCGTTCGGCCTTCGCAGGATGCTGCAGGCCGCGCGGGTGTGGCCATCACCGTCGCCGACAACGGTTCCGGCATGGACCGTGAAATGCGCGATCGCCTTTTTCACCCCTTCGCGACCACCAAGGGTGAGGCTGGAACCGGGCTCGGATTGTGGGTATCGAAGGGCATCCTCGACAAACACAACAGCACAATTGCGGTTCGAAGCGGGCGGAATCGCGGCACGGTTTTCCGGCTTTTCATTCCTTTGGAAGCAATGACGAGCGAAAATCCGATCGTCGAGCCACTCGCAGGAAAAGACCAGGCCCCTCCGCGCTAGCAGACAAGCGGCGCTCCCCGACGCCCGCAGGAACCCGATTGAGAGCTTCTGCGTAGAAGAGGTAGGGGTCACCGTGGCAATTCTTTCAAGCGTTGCGCACAGCAGCGGAGCTTTGCGGCTTGAAAACGAACGAGGTCCGGCGTGGGTGAACGCCGTTTTGCTAGCGATCTGGTTGGCTGCTGGTGCAGTCGCCTTTCTGCCCTTCGCATTCGACACATCGCCGTGGGATGCGGTGACGTTGCGGGTTCCAGGCAATCAGGGTAACTGGTGGCACTTTCTCGCCGGCGCTCCAGCGTTCCTGGCATTTCCGATGATCTGGCTGCGGCTGCGTGCGCTTTTTGCAGAGCGGCCTTCGACCGCGGCAGGCAGACGGGCGATCTGGATTGTGGTTGGCCTGTCTGCTTGCGGGACAATGCTGGTGGAGACGCCGTTCCTGCTGCACCTGGCGGGAACGAGCGACTGGCAGCGTTTCGCTGTGCTGGGCCTTGGTTTTGGCGTCATGACCGCAAGCGGTGCTCTGCTGCTCCTGAGGCGACGTCAGATTGCGCCCACGCACGCGTGCATCGCTGGGCTGGATACTGCATATCTCGCCAATACGTCGTTGATTCTGGTTGTCTATGCCGGGGCGCCGGGAAGTGTCTCGTCACGAACCGGCTGGTTCGTTGCGATGGTCATCGTTTGGCCGATCGCTCTGGAACTGGTCTGGATCCTTTCCCGGACATTTCAGATGCAGGCTCTGGCGGAGAGCCACATTCGCTCATAAAAGGGCCACGGGTTACCTCGGATCGGGCCGGAAAGGCGCGGACCGGCGGACTCTGCTTCAGCAGGCGCTCGCCTGGAATCCCGAATCGGAATTATATGGAATGACAATTGAGTCCACTGGATTGTTAACAAGATTTGGCCTCCCGATATCAGATTTGCCGGTAAACTACGAGCTTATGGGCTTTGGATCAGCGAAGCAGTGCTTGACGCCATTTGATCCCGCTGGGAAGACGCACACACACGCCAGACGCTTTGTCTTTTTCAGCGATTTAGATCTCGGGAGCGTGCAGAGTTTTCTCAGCAGCTTCAGACCAACGAGGGTTTTCATGAAATTCCTTCGCGTGTCTCTGAGTGGTGGAGCGCTTTTTGCCATCGGACTTTGTGGCTGCGGCGGAAACGCCAGGATTGCCACGCAAGCGCCGGCGATCACGAGCGCCTCAACGGCCAGCGGGACCGCGGGAAGCGCATTCACTTATCAGATCACGGCGACAAATTCGCCGACCAGTTATGGGGCGACGGGTTTGCCGGCATGGTCGACTCTGAACACTGCGACAGGGTTGATTACAGGGACGCCGACGGCGGCAGGGGCCTCGACCGTGACGCTGAGCGCGACCAACAGCGGCGGCACCGGGAAAGCCACACTTACGATTACCGTCACCGCCGCGACGCAAGCGCCGGTGATCACGAGCGCCACGACGGCCAGCGGAACAGTGGGCAGCGCGTTTTCCTATCAGATCACGGCGACGAATTCGCCGACCAGTTATGGCGCGACAGGTTTGCCGGCGTGGTCGACTCTGAACACTGCGACAGGGTTGATTACGGGGACGCCGACGGCGGCAGGGACTTCGACCGTGACGCTGAGCGCGACCAACGGCGGCGGTACCGGAAACGCCACACTCACAATCACCATCACCGTGGCGGGGCCGGTGACCACGAGCGGCGTAACACCAATCAGCGGCTCGACGGCTGGCGGGGCGGCGGTAACGATCACAGGCACAGGGTTCACCGCGGGAGCGACTGTGTCATTTGGAGGGGTCGAGGCGACCGGCGTAGTGGTGACGAGCAGCACTACGATTACAGCTTCGACGCCAACACATGGCGCTGGACCCGTAACCGTGACGGTAACGAACCCAGGAGGAGCAAGCGGGAGTTTGGTGAAGGGGTTCGCCTATGTGGCCGCGCTGCCACTCAAGAACAGTGCAAATGATAGGTACTTTGTCGATCAGAACGATACTCCGTGGCTGATGATGGCAGATTCACCTCAAGGCATGATCTGCACGATCGACGCAAGCGACATGGCAACGTACATGAGCGCCCGGGCAAGCGAAGGATTCAATTCCATCAACCCGGACGCAATCTGCACCACGTACACCGGCGGCAATTCAGCTGGAACAGCCTTTGACGGAACACGACCCTTCACCAATGGGACGTCTCCAGCGAACTACGATCTCTCCACACCGAACCCGGCCTACTTTGCCGAGTTGGATAGCCTCATCAACCTCGCTGGCTCGAATGGGCTGGAAGTAATTCTGGACCCGATCGAAACGGGAGGATGGATGGGTACGCTCGAAATCAACGGCCCGACAAAGGCATACAACTATGGAGCCTATCTAGGAAATCGGTACAAAAGTTTTCCGAATGTGATGTGGTTGTCGGGGAACGACTTTCAGACCTGGTCAACCAGCAGTACGGACAATAATCTGGTCAATCAAGTGATGGCGGGGATTGCGAGCACCGACTCCAATTATTTGCAGACCGTTGAGTTGAATTACTTTCTTAGCTACTCCAATCAAGACATGCTTCTCTCCAGTGTCCTGACGGATGATGGTGCGTATACCTATTACGAAACCTACGATTGCGTGTTACAGGCCTACGCCAGCACGCCGACAAAGCCCGATTTTCTCATCGAGGCAAATTACGAAGGTGAGAATGTCGCTGGAAACCTGCCCGCTGCCGCTGGACCCTATGTGTTGCGCCAACAAGCTTATTGGACCTTGACCTCTGGCGGCGTCGGACAGATTTGGGGGAATCGCTATTTCTGGGGCTTTATTCCAGGATGGCAGGGTCAGCTAAGCAGCCCTGGTGCGCTTGAGATTCAGTACCTCAACCAACTCTTCGACAACGTTGCCTGGTGGAACCTTGTCCCGGACACAACGCACGAGGTGGTTACCGCCGGGTATGGAACCTACGATGGCTCCAATTCGAATCTCACCACGGCCACATACTGCACCACAAGTGCGGCCGCGAATGGAAGCCTCGCATTAACTTATTGTCCGAACCCATCGAAGTTTACGGTGAACCTCGGCAAATTCTCCGGTCCGGTGACGGCAGAGTGGTACGACGGCTCCGATGGCGCCTACACTGCAATATCGGGTTCGCCGTTCCAGAACAGTGGTCTTCAAGACTTTACGACTCCCGGCAAGAACCACGATGGAGATCCGGACTGGATCCTGGTGATGGCTGTCCCCGCCGCCAACTGAAGACGATTCTTTTGCAACCGAGGCCGCTGCCGCGAATGAGTAGTATGCGTCCGATCATTCGCAACTCACGTTCGACATTGGGCCCAATTTTGATGAATCGCTGATTGACGGCCCTCCCTGCCGCGAGTAGTTGGAACCGGGGTCAGGACTCGAGGCCTGGGCGAGTGTACATGAGGGGTCACGATGGATTAGCCTCTAATTCTTCCCTTTGGAGCATGCGAGGGCGCATTGACAGTGATGGAACCTACGGAAAAAGAGCTCGCACAACTGCTGGAACAGGCACAGAAGGCCGCGGAGAATTCGTATTCGCCGTACTCGGACTTCCGCGTGGGGGCGGCGTTGCGACTGGCCAACGGCGAGACGGTGGCGGGGACCAACGTAGAAAACGTGAGCTATGGGCTGACGATATGCGCGGAGCGGGCAGCGGTAGTGCGAGCAATTTCGCAGTTCGGCCCGAAGATTCGAATTGCGGCGATCGCGGTGGCGAATCTAAATGGAACGGCGAGCCCGCCGTGCGGCGCCTGCAGGCAAGTTCTGGCGGAGTTTATCGAGCCCGACGCGCCGGTGATTTTTCCGGTTGCCGGCGGAACGCGCACCATGGCCTTCAGCGAACTGCTGCCGCTCGGGTCCGAAATGAAGTTGAAGTAGGCGCTTACAGCAGATTGATCGACACCCGATTCATCTGCCGCGCCATCTGCCTTGACTCAATAACCCCTTTTGCTGAAGCCCTGGATGGTCAACAGGCCACCCGCCGCTATGGCGGTATAGCCGAGCGAAAACAGCCAAAGCCCAAATCCGGCCATCTCGTGCACCTGGGAAACGAAGAGGAGCGCCAACAGGTTTGCAGGGCCGCACAGCGCGCCGATGAACACCAGGTATCCGGCGAAGAGCAGTTTCCGCGGAGGCGCTGCCTTACTCGACAAGTAGCAGAGGGCGGCTGCAACGGCGGCGATCAGAGGAATGAAATAGACAGCTCCGATGGTTTTCCCCAGTTCGAGGCCGCTGAGACTGGTCGCTGTGTCCGCCGTCATCAGAATCGGAATGGCGACAGAAACCCAGGGCAAAAAGAAAGCGATGATGGCAACGATCGCGCCTGCGCCGGAGATCTTCTCGCCGAGCGACATGGCAGCGAGCAGCGCCTGACCTTGCTGCGCAAGCTGCGCCGTCGTGACCGTGGCAGCTGCTGCTGAGGGCGAAGGCGGCGGAGGCGGCGGGGCTGCAACACCGGGGCTGGCGGGTTGTGGGCGCAAACTCGTTCCGCATTGCTCGCAGAACACGGCTCCGTCGGGGTTTGTCTTTCCACAGGCAGGACAGTTCATCGCAGATCTCCTTTAAGTTGATAGGGCCTCTTGAGGCCTGGCGCGCCATTCCGGACAGGCAGCTTCGGATACATCCACGACAGGTTGCGCATGGGTGGCGGCGGCCTCTCAGGGGCTTCGCTCCGCGCCAAAAGCGCTTAGCGAAGCTGGATCAGGGGGGTTGACGAATCTTAGGGAAACAGGCGCGGCGATGTCAAGCGCGATGTCATGTGAAACCAGCGCACCATTGCCCATTGAGCCGGGCATGATGCGGTATTCTTATTGCCTTGCACCGCAGGTTCGAGACCATGGCATCCGACCCAAGAGCGCCTCTGCACATCATCGACATCATCCGCAAGAAGCGTGACGGCGGGGAGCTGGACGCGCGCGAAATCGCGTTCGTGGCGGCGGGCGCGGCAGATGGGTCGATTCCGGAGGCTGAGCTTTCAGCATGGCTGATGGCGTCGTGGATCAGGGGCCTGTCGCTTGATGAGACTCGTGCGCTGACTTTCGCCATGCGCGACTCGGGCGTCAAGTTTTCGCCGATAGGGCTGGGCCGGCGGACGGTGGACAAGCACTCGTCGGGCGGGGTGGGCGACAAGACCAGCTTTCTGGTAGCTCCGCTGGCGGCGGCGTGCGGCGTGGCCGTGCCGATGATCAGCGGGCGCGCGCTCGGGCACACCGGCGGAACGCTGGATAAGCTCGAATCGATTCCCGGCTATCGCACGGCGTTGTCGCTGGCCGAGTTCGAGGCGGTGATCAAAAGGTGCGGTGCATCGATCATCGGTCAGACAGACCAACTGGCTCCCGCCGACCGAAAGCTGTACGCGCTGCGCGACAGAACGGGAACGGTCGAGAACCCAGGGTTGATTTGCGCGTCGATTTTGAGCAAGAAGCTGGCAGCAGGGCTGGACGGACTGGTGCTCGATGTGAAGACCGGTTCGGGCGCCTTCCTGCGCAAGGCGGAGGACACGGAGTTCCTGGCGGCGCTGATGGTGGCCACGGCCGAGGCTGCGGGGACACGCACGGTAGCGCTGCTGACCGACATGGGCCAGCCGTTGGGACGTGCGGCCGGCAACTGGATCGAGTTGGTTGAGTGCGTGGAGCTGTTGCGCGGCGACAGGCCGGCGCGGAGTCCGGAAACGAATTTCGACTTGCGCGAGCTTTCGCTGATTCTGGCCGGATGGATGATCCATTTAGGCGGGAAAGCGGAATCGGCGAAGACGGGCTACACGCTGGCCGAAGCCGCCCTGGATGATGGCGCGGCGCTCGCGGCCTTTATGAAAATGGTGGATGCGCAGGGCGGCGATGTAAGAGTCTTTGACGATATGCGCGCTTTTCATAAGCCGGGCGCGACCGAAGAGGTTGAGGCGTGGGAGTGCGGGTTTGTGGCCGAGATGGATACAACTGCGCTGGGCTGGGCGGTGCAGCGCACGGGCGCGGGGCGCGAAAAGGCGGGCGAACCCGTCGATCCGCACGCGGGAATTCTTTTCCATGCGCGTCGTGGGGCCAAAGTGGAGCGCGGTGATCCGATGGCGACGGTGTATGCGACGAAGCCAGAGTTGCTGGCGGAGCCGGTGGCGATTTTGAAGAAGGCGATTCGGTTCGCGAAATCTCCGCCGGAACCGGTGCCCTTGGTGGGGCGCATGTTCACCAAAGAAAACGCTGAGGCGCATCTGGGATTGGGGCGGCATTCG
>Ga0265325_10000082_pt1 | contig 66088 bp, 53 predicted proteins | sample 41420metaG_FD_202090 | JGI IMG/M metagenome (GOLD analysis project Ga0265325, IMG submission 202090) | Rhizosphere microbial communities from Carex aquatilis grown in University of Washington, Seatle, WA, United States - 4-14-20 metaG | ecosystem: Host-associated > Plants > Roots > Rhizosphere...
TCACTATTGCGTTCGGCGGCATTGCTCTGCTCTTTCTTTCGCTTGATGCGCAGTTCGCCGGCTTTGTGCAGATTCTGGTTTACATCGGCGCGGTTGCCATCCTTATCGTGTTTGCCATTCTGCTCACACGCGGTTCTGACGTGCCCAAGGACGGAGTCTTCAGTCCGACCTGGCTCACTGGCGTCGCGATTGCTTCCGCGGTTTTCGCCGTCATGGGGTGGGCCGTCATCAACAGCGTGAACGCCATTCCGCAACTGGCTGCGGTTCCGCATGTGACTGTGCACGACATTGGCGTGGCCCTTGTCGGTTCCTACGTTCTGCCGCTTGAAATCGTTGCCCTCCTGCTTACCGCGGCGACCGTTGGCGCCGTCATCGTGGCGATGCATGAGAAAGGCGGTGCTGAATGACGCCTCTCGGCGGTTATCTTCTGGTCGCGGCACTCATGTTCGCCATCGGCCTTGCCGGCGCGCTGGTTCGCCGCAACGCCATTATGGTTCTCATCGGCATTGAGCTGATGCTGAACTCCGCGAACCTCAACTTCATCGCCTTCTGGCGCTATGGGACGCATCCTGAAGCACTGACGGGCATGATGTTCGCCATCTTCTCCATTGCCGTTGCCGCTGCTGAAGCCGCTGTGGGCCTGGGTCTTGTTATCGCCATTTATCGCCACACTCATACCACTGAACTCGACAAGATCAACAGGATGAAGGGGTGACCTTGATACAGGAAGTCAGTTCGTTCACTCCTCAGACTGCGGCCTCGGCCATCTCGGGAATTCTGTGGCTGATTCCCGCGCTGCCCATCGTGGCATCCGGTTGCATTGCGGTGCTCAAGCAGCCGCGCCGCCGCGCTGCGGCAACACTCTCTATCGGCTCGCTCGGCATTTCTCTACTGATCTCGATCGCAGCGTTCGCGCACGTGCTCTCTGGCTGGCTCGCAGGCAACGCAGTTCGTGAATCTGTGAACTTTACGTGGATACGCTTCGGCTCTTCCGCAGTTGATCTTGGCTGGGTACTCGATCCGCTCTCTGCGGTGATGCTGGTGATGGTCAGTTTCGTAGGTCTGCTGATATTTATCTACTCCACTGGTTACATGGCCCATGATGAGAATTTCACCCGCTTCTTCTGCTTCCTCTCTCTCTTTGCGGGAGCCATGCTCGGCGTCGTTATCTCCAACAGCATTCTGCTGCTGTTCATGTGCTGGGAACTGGTCGGACTCACTTCGTATCTGCTTATTGGCTTCTGGTATCACAAGCCCTCGGCCGCGGCAGCCGCAAAAAAAGCGTTCCTCACTACGCGCGTGGGCGACATTTTCTTCCTGCTTGGCATCGTCTGGCTTTTTGCTCAGACTGGCACGCTGCTTTTCTACAATCACGGCACAGGTTCGCTTGAGCCTCTTGCGCTCGCCAGCCTGCTCACTCAACATGCTGCTCTCGGACTTACCGCGGCTGGTGCGATCGGCTTGCTCATCTTTGCCGGAGCAGCTGGCAAAAGTGGTCAGCTTCCCCTGCATGTCTGGCTGCCGGATGCTATGGAAGGCCCAACGCCTGTCTCCGCGCTCATCCATGCGGCCACCATGGTTGCCGCCGGCGTGTATCTGATCGCGCGTGTTTATCCGCTCATGCAGGCCGGGGCACTTACTGGTGGTGTGACAACGTCTCTCACTGTGGTCACCTGGGTTGGAGCATCCACCGCGCTCTTTGCCGCACTCATTGCAGTCGCGCAGAATGACATCAAGCGCATCCTCGCCTACTCCACGGTTTCGCAACTCGGTTACATGATGGCCGGCCTCGGCATGGGTGGAGTAGCGGTGGGCATGTTCCACCTCATCACGCACGCATTTTTCAAGGCCCTCCTGTTCATGGGCGCGGGCTCCGTCATCCATGGTTGCCACGAGGAGCAGGACATTCGCCGCATGGGTGGACTGAAAACCTATATGCCGCTCACTTTTGCCACCTATGGCATCGGCATGCTGGCACTCTGCGGAGTACCAATCTTCTTCTCCGGTTTCTGGAGCAAGGATGCGATTCTGGAGTCGGCCCATGGCTGGTCGATTTCTCATACGCCTTATTACATGCTTGTCTTTGGTGCGGTGATTACGGCCTTCTACATGACGCGGCAGGTTAGCTACGTGTTCTTCGGTCAATGGCGCGGGCACGGACACGCACACGAAAGCCCGCGAGTGATGACGACACCTCTCGCGATTCTGGCTTTCTTCGCTGTCACGCTCGGCGCAATCGGCACGCCCGCATGGCCATGGTTCCGCGCGTTCCTCGACAACCGTGCTTCAGAAGTTGATCTGCATGCCTTTGCCGAACCGGCGTGGCTGATGCTCCTGCTCACATCATGCTTCATCGTTGTTGTGGGGATCGGCCTTGGCTGGGCGCTCTACGGCAACAAGTCACCTGAACCCGACGCATCCGATACCCTGCAGGCTGCAATGCCTCATGTCTGGACCGTTCTCCAAAATAAGTTCTACATCGATGAGTTCTACGGCGCGACTTTCATTGCTTTCTATGCGTGGTGGGCACGCGTTGCCGACTGGTTCGATCGCCGCGTGTGGGGCGGGGCAGTTGCCGCGGTCACTTGGCTCTTCGGCCTGTTCGCTCAGTTCAATCGTTTCTTCGACGCCAACATCGTGGATGGAACCTTCGATAAAGGCTGCGAAGAGATCTCCACCGGCGGAGGCCTGCTGGCTAGCATTCAGTCCGGAGCCGTTCAAAACTATCTCAGAATCCTGGCCCTCGCCGTCGTGGCCCTGGTGCTGATTCTTTTCTGGAGCAGCCGGCCATGAACGAATTAACGACCGGATTCCCGATCCTTACGCTCCTTACCGTGCTGCCGCTTGTCGGTGCGGCGATTGCGCTTTTCTCAGGCAAACACGCGCGCTTCGTGGCGCTCGTCAGTGCTCTCGTCAGCCTGGCCGTCGCCATACTTATTTGGATGCGGCTGCCCATCGATGGATCCATCGGCATGGTCGAACATGCTGCATGGGTTCCATCTCTCGGCATCGAGTATCATCTCGGCGTCGACGGGCTTGGAGCGCTGATGCTGGTGCTTTCAGCCATCATTACACTCATGTCGATTGACGCTGTACAGCGCGAGCATCACAATCCAGGCCTCTTTTTCTGCCTTGTACTCATTCTTGAATCCGGATTGTTCGGCTCTTTTACCGCGCTCAATTTTTTCCACTGGTTCATGTATTGGGAGCTCAGCCTGATCCCGGCGTTCTTTCTGATCAAGCTCTGGGGTGGCCAGCGCCGTGGTTCGGCGGCTACGCAGTTTTTCGTCTACACCATGGCCGGTTCCGTAGCGCTGCTAGTCAGCTTCCTCGCGGTGTTTCTTTCCACCGGCAGCATGAATTTCATTAAACTTGCGCAGCTTGCATCCACTGGCGCGCTTGAGCAGATGGTTACAGCGCACCTTGGGCCGGTAACAATGTGGCTGGCTATTGGCGTGCTCGCTGGCTTCGCTGTAAAGGTTCCGCTCATGCCGTTCCACACCTGGCTGCCCGAGGCTTATGCTGAGGCGCCATCGCCAGTCACCATGCTGCTTACAGGCGCCATGTCAAAGATGGGCGTCTACGGCCTGATTCGAATCGCGCTGCCGCTATTCGGCCATCAGATATCGCAGATACGTACACCGCTGCTTGTGCTCGCAGCCACTACCGTAGTGATGGGTGCATGGGCCGCGGCAGCGCAAAAAGATTTAAAACGCGTCTTCGCCTATTCCTCGGTTAACCACCTCGGCTATTGTCTGCTCGGAATATTTGCGCTTGCGGTTCCAGCCGCAAGCCACGCCGCGCAAGCCAGTCAGGCCGCCGCGCTCAACGGCGTCATTCTGCAGATGTTCAATCACGGCATTACCGCTGCTGCGCTTTTCTGGTTCATCGCCATGATTCAAATGCGAACCGGGGGCCATCGCGGCATTGAAGACTTTGGCGGTCTGCGCAAGCCGGCTCCGGTGTTTGCCGGCCTTATGGGAATCGCGTTGTTCTCGTCGCTCGGCTTGCCCGGCCTTAACGGGTTCGTTGGCGAGTTCCTCATCTTCCGCGGGGTGTTTCCGCTGGCCTGGGTCGCGGCAACAGTTTCCATTCTCGGCCTGCTGATTACAGCGGCCGTCATCCTTACCGTGATTCAAAAAGTATTCACTGGACCAGTGGCCCCGCATTGCACTAATTTTCCCGATCTTCACTACGGCGAGCGCATGGCTCTGGCGCCAGTAATCGGCCTCATGTTCCTCATTGGACTTTTACCTCAATTGATTGTCGACAGCGTCAATCCGACAGTCATTAACTTGCTGGCTCACTGGAGATTTTAGATGTTGGCCTGGACGATCTATCTCTCGTTTGCCGGGGCGCTCATTGAAGCCCTCTTGCCAAAAGGCAAGGCAGGTCTCGCGCGCTGGTTTGCGCTTTGCATTGCATTGCTCGGCCTGCTGCATGCAGTCGGCGGATTCATTCAAGGCATCGGCCAGGGGCGCAACGTAATTGTGGATGTTCCCTGGGTTCCGTCAATGGGCATTCACTTCCTGCTCGCAGCAGACGGCATCAGCCGCGTGCTAGTGCTGCTTACGGGCCTCGCGGCTGTTGCAGGCATCCTGTTCAGTTGGAACGTTGAACATCGCACCAATGAGTTCTTTGCGTTCTACCTCGCCCTTATCGGCGGCGTTTACGGCGTATTTCTCAGCTTCGATCTGTTCCTGCTGTTCGTCTTCTACGAAATCGCTATCGTTCCCAAGTACTTCTTGATCGCCATCTGGGGATCGACGCGCCGTGAGTACGGCGCCATGAAGCTCGCGCTTTACTCGTTCGTCGGCTCGGCAATGGTGCTCATTGGATTGCTGGCCGCGTACTCTACTGCCGGCAGCCACTCCACCAGCCTGATCGATCTCGCGCATGCGGGCCTTCCGGTCAGCTTCCAGATGTGGTGTTTCCCGCTGGTCTTTATCGGCTTTGCAATTCTCGCGGGCATGTGGCCCTTCCACACTTGGGCGCCGACTGGCCACGTTGCCGCGCCTACCGCTGCGTCAATGCTGCTTGCGGGCGTGGTCATGAAGCTTGGCGCATATGGCTGCTTGCGTGTCGGCATGGGCCTCTTCCCGCGCGGGCTCGACGCGTGGGGATGGACGTTCCTCGGCATCGGGTCGTGGCGCGACGTGTTTGCGATTCTCGCGGTGATTGGAATTGTTTATGGCGCACTCGTAGCGCTTGCTCAAACCGATTTTAAATTCGTCATCGGCTACTCCAGCGTCAGCCACATGGGCTTTGTGCTTCTCGGCCTCATGACGCTCAACCAGATCGGGGTCACCGGTGCCGTGCTGCAGATGTTCTCGCACGGTGTCATCGCCGGATTGCTGTTCGCAATCGTTGGCCGCGTTGTGTACGACCGCACTCACACCCGTCAGTTCGCTGAGCTTGAACCGATGCACCTTGCGCGTCGATTACCCTTTGCTGCCTGGGCATTCGTCATTGCCGGAATGGCCTCCATGGGGTTGCCGGGGTTCTCCGGCTTCGTTGCTGAACTACAGGTACTCATCGGCGCGTGGATCGCCAAGCCCTGGTGGACTGTCGCTGCCGGCCTCGGCATCGTCATCGGTGTTGCGTACACATGGCGCGCGCTGCAGAAAGCATTTTTCGGCGATCGGCTCCCAACCGCCGAAGAACATCCCAAAATCGGCTGGCCCGACCTTGGCGCAATCACCTGGCCTGAAATCACCGGTGTGGCGCTGCTTACTTTGACCAGCTTCGCTGTCGGACTCTATCCGCGCATTCTCCTCGATACCATCGAACCGGCCGTCAAGGCGTTGCTTGCGGGAGGGGGACAATGAACTACGTAGATCTCTTCCGCGTCACGCTGCCCGAAACTGTTCTCGAAATCGCCGCGCTGTTAGTACTTGTTGTCGACCTGGGCGTTGTGCGCAAAGCCGCGCTGCAGATGCGTCTTGCCGTCGCAGCCATTGTCGGCATCGCCGGTTGTGGTGTTGCAATCTGGTCTTTGTCGATGCAGGGAAGCACAGGCCTCACTTACGGCGCGGGCAACGATCTCATCCTCCTCGGCGTTGGCGGTTACATCGCCGCTGCACAGGTGGGCATCCTAGTTCTCACTGCGCTCACGCTTCTTCTGCTTACCGGTTCTGTTTTTACCCGCAACGCGGGCGAGTATGTCGCCATAGTTCTAATGGCGGCGGCAGGTGGTTTGCTGATCGCAGCGGCGCAGGACCTGCTGGTCATTTTCATCGGCCTCGAATTGCTTAGCCTCGGTCTTTACGTCCTGACGGCGTTTGCCAAGGCCTCGGCAAAGAGCGCTGAAGCCGCAATGAAGTACTACCTCTTCGGGGGCATGTCGGCGGCGTTCCTGCTTTTCGGTTTCAGTTATTTGTACGGCCTTACAGGGTCCACCAATCTGCACCAGATACTCTTGCAGTTGCACAACGGCGATCTGTACCAGGCAACGCCCCTGCTCAATGTATCGGTGGTGCTGATTGTTACGGGGCTTGGATTCAAGGTGGCCGCGGTGCCATTCCATTTGTGGGCGCCGGACACCTATGAAGGCGCCCCCGCGCCGGCCGCAGCGTTTATCGCTTCAGTGTCAAAAGTCGCCAGCTTCGCATTGCTGATTGGGATTGCGACTGCTGCCGTGCATGTCTTCGATGTTCCGGGTAATGCCGCTGCGAGTGGGCAGCAACTGCATTTGGGGTTCGGCGGCCCGTGGATGGTACTGCTGGTCACGCTTTCCACCGCATCAATGGTGCTCGGCAACCTCGCGGCACTCGTGCAGGTTAGCGTGCGTCGCCTGCTGGCGTACTCGGCAATTGCCCACGCCGGCTACATTCTCACAGCCGTCGCGTTCTTCTCGTATTCGCCGCTCAGCACTAACGCCATCCTCTATTACATCCTCACTTACGGCCTCACTATAATCGGCGCGTTCGGCGTCATCTCCGTCGTGGAGCGCGCAACGGGCAGCGATCGCCTCGACGCGTTCCTGGGCCTGCAGAAGCGCAATCCATTGCTTGCCGCGGTGCTGCTGGTTCTCTTCCTTTCACTCGCAGGAATCCCGCCACTCGTCGGCTTCTGGGCCAAATTCAATCTGTTTGCCGCAGTGTTGAGTGTCTCGGCGGGTGTTGTGCCATTCACGCTGGTTGCGCTCGCCGTCGCCATGAGCGCCGTGTCGCTCTACTACTATCTGCAGGTGCTCAAGCGCGCCTACGTTATGCCGGCGGTCGACGACACGCCAATCAAGGCGCATCCAGTCACGCTCATCGTTCTGGTGGCAATCGCCGCTGCAGTAGTGCTAATGGGTTGCTTTCCAACAGTGCTGCAGAACTGGATTGCAGGATTCTAAAAACAGCTATTTGCCATTAGCTTTTAGCCGTTAGCTCGTTGGTGGTGAGTTGAAGAGCGTGCTGCCCACCAAATACAGTACAAGTAGAAACGCCGCCCGGAGATTGTTCTCCGGGCGGCGTGGTTTTTCAGCGCTATCCAGCTTGCTTGCTGACCAGCTAACTAACTAGTACTTGACGATCTTTTCAAACGAATCTGGCTTGAGGCTTGCTCCGCCTACCAGTGCGCCGTCGATTTCTTCCTGGCCAATCAATGCGGTCGCATTGTCGGGTTTCACGCTGCCACCGTAGAGTATGCGCATGCCTTCAGCAATCTCGGCGCCCAGCAACTTGGCCACTTCGGCGCGGATCATGCGATGCGCTTCAGCCGCCATCTCCGGCGTTGCGGTCTTACCAGTTCCAATCGCCCACACGGGCTCGTAAGCAATCACAATTGGCTTCGCCATTTCAGGCGTGATGTCTGCGAACGCACCTGTTACCTGCGTCTTGAGCACGTTGGCCGTGTTGCCCGACTCGCGTTCTTCCAGCACTTCGCCCACGCAGACAATTGGGACGACGCCGTGCTTGAGAGCTGCAAGCAGCTTCTTGTTCACAATCTCGTCTGTTTCAGCAAAGTACTGCCGGCGCTCGGAGTGTCCAATCAGCGTATGCGTTCCGCCTACAGCCTTCAGTTGGCCGATAGAGGTTTCGCCAGTATACGCGCCCTCTTCAGCGAAATGAATGTTCTGCGCACCCACCGCCACATTCGAGCCCTTGGCGGCTTCAACTACGGTTGGCAGCAGCACGGGCGAGGGAAACAAGGCGATTTCGTCACGGGTGTGTCCGGCAACGAGCGGCAAGAATGCATCCACAAACGCCTTGGCTTCTGCCGGCGTCTTATACATCTTCCAATTAGCAGCAATCAGTGCTTTACGAGCCATTTTTTCAGGAACTCCTTGTTTCGATTTTATTGGATTGAATTCGGCTGATCGGGTGACGGCTGGCACAGCGGAGAAAATTCACACAGCCCCGATAGGTACCCGGCCGACCGACCTAAGCGCCAGACCCAGCCGATGAAGACAAATCCTCAGGCACAGCGCCTCTCAGAAACGCCGCCCGATGCTCAGGATCGCCCAGGTCCATCGTGAAATGCTGCCAGACGCCGTCCTGCAGCACGCCCATCTTCCATGGACCTGAGACCTCATCGGCGAACTGCCACACAACGTGGTAACCCTCTTCGTTAGTGAACCCTTCGCCGTCCGCCTGGATGATCGCGTCGCCGCGTTCCCACAGCGCCGAACGAAGCGCATGCAAGGCATTCCCGCCATCCACCGTCTCCGTTCCCTGCAGATGCTGAAACGCGTAGATTGTCTTCACTTCAGAAAGATAGTCCTCGAGCCATTGCACGCCGCTGTTCGGTTTGCAGTCGCGGAGATCTTCGAGAAAGTCCGCTAATTCGTCCTGCCCCACAGAGCCATCGCTCACAGGATTGCGTTCCAGTAACGCCACCTCAACCTCGTCGAGCCCGGAAAGCAGAAGTACATCCCACTCTTCATCACTTCCTTCTTCAACAGAGAGCCTGAAGTCGGGGTGTTCGGCGCGGATTAACTGCGCCAGTATTTCGAAAGCAGGGAACTCATCATCTTTTGACAGAACCCGCGTGTAATAAGCCACAGTGTTTTTCCCTCCGAGCGACCGCGAAATCATAAAATAAGTGGCCCCGCATCCATCGCAAAGTTCGTGCTGGATGCGGGGCCACTCTGCTTATTGTTGCAGAATTACTTGTCGTTAAGAGCTTCAACGCCGGGTAGCTTTTTGCCTTCGAGGAACTCCAGTGAAGCTCCGCCGCCGGTTGAGATGTGCGTGATCTGGTCGGCAACGCCAGCCTGATTGATAGCGGATACCGAGTCGCCGCCGCCGATGATGGATATGGCTGCCTTATTTGCCGCTACTGCTTTGGCAATGGCGTTGGTGCCCACCGCAAAGCGCGGGAATTCGAATACACCCGCAGGCCCATTCCACACAATGGTGCGCGCAGTCGAAATCACTTCTTCTATTACCGCTATCGACTTTGGACCGATATCGAGTCCCTGCCAGTCAGCCGGGAAGTCCTTTGCGGTATCCCACGGCTGAGTCTTGGCGTCGGCTGCAAAGTTGTCGGCCAGGATATTGTCGACCGGCAGCATCAGCTTGACGCCCTTTGCCTTGGCCTTTGCAAGCGTCTCTTTGGCAAGCTCGATCTTGTCTTCTTCCACCAGGCTCTTGCCTGTCGCTACGCCAAGCGCGCGCTGGAACGTGTACGCCATCCCGCCAACGATGATGAGGGTGTCAACCTTGTCGAGCAGGTTCTGGATAACGTCGATCTTGCCCGAGATCTTGGAGCCGCCGATGATGGCCACGAAAGGCTTCTCTGGCGCTTCAAGTGCTTTGCCAAGATAAGTGATTTCTTTTTCCATCAGCAAGCCGGCCACTGCAGGCTTCAGAAAGTGCGTAATGCCCTCAGTGGATGCGTGCGCGCGATGCGCAGAGCCGAACGCGTCGTTCACGTAAATCTCGGCCAGCGATGCCAGTGCTTTTGAGAACTCGGGATCGTTGTCTTCTTCTTCCGCGTGGTAGCGCAGATTTTCAAGCAGCAGGACCTGGCCGGACTCAAGCTGGCGCGCCATTTCGCCGGCTATTTCGCCAACGCAATCAGGCGAGAACGCCACGTTGACGCTATCGCCCAGTTCCTTGTCGAGCAGTTCGCGCAGGCGGTCAACAACCGGGCGCAACGAATACTTGGGATTCGGTTTTCCCTTGGGGCGGCCCAGGTGCGAAGCCAGAATCACCTTAGCCCGGTGCTTGAGCGCGTAAACGATAGTTGGCAGCGTGGCCACAATGCGCGTGTCATCGGTGATGGTCGAGCCGTCCTCGGTCAGCGGCACGTTGAAATCAACTCGGATGAATACACGCTTGTTGGTCAGATCGATGTCGCGAATAGAAAGCTTCGCCATGGAAATGTGCCTTCCTTAAAAACAGTGAACAGTGGTCAGAAAACAATCCTGGATGCTTTGCATCAGCTCACCTCTCAGTTCGATGCGGCGAGCAATACACAATGAAAAGTGGACAGCGAATTGAATGCTACTCACTGTCCACTTTCGGCTGATTGCTGTATTTACAGACCTTTTGAAACCAGGAAGCCGATCAGGTCGACAACGCGGTTTGAATAGCCCCACTCGTTGTCATACCAGCTCAGCACCTTCACGCTGTTGCCAACAACCTTGGTCAGAGGCGCGTCAACGATGGAAGACAACGCGTTGCCCTTGAAGTCAGAGCTGACCAGCAGGTTGGTGTCGTAGCCCAGAATGCCTTTCAGCTCACCCTCTGAGGCGGCCTTGAAGGCGGCGTTCAAAGCTTCAACTGTCGTGGGCTTCTCGGCGATGTAGGTCAGGTCGACGATTGAAACGTTTGGCGTTGGAACGCGGATGGCAAAGCCATCCAGTTTGCCAGCGGTCTCGGGGATTACCAGCTTCAGAGCCTTGGCGGCGCCGGTCGAACTGGGAATCATGTTCAATGCGGCAGCACGGGCGCGGCGTAGGTCCTTGTGCGGAAAGTCGAGAATGACCTGGTCGTTGGTGTAGCTATGAATCGTGGTCATGATGCCGGAGACGAGGCCCGTGGTTTCCAGAATCACCTTGACGACCGGCGCCAGGCAATTGGTAGTGCAACTGGCGTTGGAGATGATGTTGTGCTTGGCCGGATCGTACTTGTTCTGATTGACGCCCAGCACCAGGGTGATGTCTTCGTTGGTGGCCGGGGCCGAGATGATGACCTTCTTTACAGTCGCGCCAAGGTGAGCCTTTGCCTTGGTCGCATCGGTAAAGTGACCGGTGGATTCAACCACAATCTGCGCGCCCACTGAGGCCCAATCAAGCTTGGCAGGATCGCGCTCAGCCCATACCTTGATCTTCTTGCCATCCACCGAGATGTAATCTTCGCCGGCGGAAATGTCGTTCTTCAGATTGCCCAGAATCGAGTCGTACTTGAGCAAGTGGGCAAGTGTCGCGGGGCTGGTTAGGTCGTTAACTGCAACAAATTCAATGTCCTTATTGCCAAGGGCGGCGCGCAAAACGTTGCGGCCAATGCGGCCGAAACCGTTGATACCAACCTTTACTGCCATGTGTGATGTCTCCTTCGTTAGTCGGTGAGGCTGTGGTTTTTTGTGCGTGAACAATGCGCGTCTGGAGTGTGCCAGAAGGCGAATCTACCAAACTCTTGATCGTAACATTTTGGACGATTGCGCCGAAACAATTCCGCCGGCGCTTCTTCCATCTCCGAACCGCTCATCGCTAGGATGTAGTGAAAGGCGCATGACTGTATGTGACGGATTGCACAGAAGAAGCAGCTTATTTATTGGGGGTCCTTTCGGTGGAGGAGCACCTCCGCCGGACCGGGACCAAGGTTCCCATTTAAGTACGTATGCCCTTCAATCAGCACAAGTCCCGTATTTACAGCGTGCCGGAGTCATGTATGATTCCGGTATAAGTAACCAAGGTGTTTAGTTTCGCATGAGAAGACGTTCCAGACGCGGTCCCAATACCTCCGAATCCACAGGGAAAATCGGCCAGGAACTCCCACCGAATCAGCCTGCTCCGCTTGTTCCTTACTATCCTGACGAGCCCGGTGCCCCGGCCCAGCAACCCAAGCCTCGGCCCGATGCGCGCCCCCAGGCCAATCGTCCGCCCCAACAACCGAGCCAACCAAGCCAGCCGCGCCAACCGAAACAGGAACAGAAGCCCCGGCCGGAGTGGAACGAGCCGCCAGGTTCCGGCCGCCTTGAAGTTGAAACCCAGCCCGAAATGCCCGTTGCGCCGCCTCCTGAGCCCGGAGAACGCACGCCCAAAGGCTTCGTCGTGCTAGCCATCGGCCTGCCCGGTTCCGGCAAGACTACGTGGTTCGGCCGCCGCGGCATCACCCCGCTCTCCAGCGATCTGCTGCGCAATATTCTCTTCGACGATGTAGAGGAACAGCGCTATCAGGGACTGGTGTTTTCCACACTGCGCTCGCTGCTGCGCGCCCGCCTGATCGCCCGCATGCCCATGAATTATGTGGATGCGACCAATCTGTCGACTCACGAACGCCGCCAGTGGATCAAGATGGCCAAGAGCTTTGGCTATGAAGTACAGGCCGTCTTCTTCGACGTTCCGCTTGAGGTGTGTCTCGACCGCAATCGCCAGCGCGATCGTTCAGTAAGCGAAGATATTATGCGCAAAATGGCAGAGAAGCTGAAACCGCCAGTCTTCGAAGAAGGATTCGAGAAGATCACAGTCGTCAGGGTTAAGAGCGCAACCTAGTTCGTCTCAACATAAAAGCCGGGTGCCCCAACTTTCCGCAGTATCATCGCGGAAGGGGGGGATGCCACTGATGCATCTGAGGTATCTTCCCCATGAGCACAACTCCCTACATCGAGCCCTGGCTACGCGGAACGTACTCTGACGTTCCTGCCGCGGGCCGCGCCGTACTTCACGCGCTAGATCTGGCGCTTGAAGACATCAGTAAGTGGACCACGGGCCTGACCGACGCTGAAGTGCACTCGCAGCCCCTTGGTTTGCCGTCCATCGCTTTCCACCTGCGCCACATCGCACGATCTACCGACCGCATTCTTACTTACGCTGAGGGTGGGCAGCTTTCTGCAGATCAGCTTGGCGTACTGAAGACCGAGCAGAGCGGTGCAGGCGATCCGGAGTCGCTGGCCGCGCTGATTTCGGAAGTGGAAGTGTCGTTCTCGAATGCCGCCGATCGCATTCGCGTTTTGGCGACAGGCAACTACGACACACCGCGCGGAGTTGGCCGCAAGCAGCTACCCACATCGCTCGGTGGCGCGCTGATCCACGTAGCCGACCACACGCAGCGCCACACCGGCCAGGTGGTCACAACAGCAAAAGTGATCAAAGCGCTAAGAACCAGTCAGGAAGAAAGCCAGAAGCTAGAACCTAATAGCTAAAAGCCGCTTTTACTCCGACTGATCTTCCGCCACGACCATTTCGACGATGTGCCCCATCTTTTCCTGCTTGGTCTTGAGATATGCAGCGAAGGTTTCCTGCGGCACCACTTCCGCGGAAACGCGCTCGGCCACGGTGATCCCGGCCTGCTCCATGGCGGCCACCTTTTCGGGATTGTTGGTCATCAGCCGCACGCTTTTTACGCCGAGCAACTGCAGCACCTTCGCCGGCAGCTCGTACTCGCGGCAGTCAGCGGCAAAGCCGAGTTCAACATTGGCTTCCACGGTATCCATGCCCTGATCCTGCAACTCATAAGCCTTGAGCTTGGCCATCAGGCCAATGCCACGGCCCTCCTGCTGCTCGTAGAGCAGGATGCCCGCGCCGGCCTCGCTGATTTGTTTCAGTGCCAGCTCAAGCTGCAGGCGGCAGTCGCAGCGCAGCGAACCGAACACATCGCCGGTCAAGCACTGTGAATGGATCCGCACCAGCGGCGGCGCGGAATGGATGTCGCCCATAACGAGCGCGACCAGTCCCTCGACCTCGCCGTTCGCTTTACAGCCATCGCTCGTCTGAGCGTTTCCTTCTCGTCCTTCGAAGCCCAGGATGCGGAAGGCGCCCCAACGGGTAGGGAAATCCGCCTCGGCGACCTTCTTCACCGTATCGAATGCCATACATCCATTTTACGGCGACCGCGTGAGCAACCGTACCGAGCTACTCGCCAAGCGTCCTTATCCTGCTGATTCGTAATCAATTCTGAGGTCGAATCCGGCATGGGTACTGTACATTTGAGTCGTGACCGATACGCTCATCCTCATAACGCTGCTGGTCAAGCTGGGCGTAGCTGCCGCCGCTGCCAGCGCCCTGGCCCGGTCGCGCACGTTTCAGCGGTTGTTGTTTGCAGAGTCGCGTACTCGCGGGCAGACGATGGCCCTGATGGCCTTCATGCTGGTGCCACTCACGCTGGGTGTGTGGGTGCGCACAAAGGTAGCTAATTTTCAGGCCGCTGACATTTCGTTTGAGACCACCATTCTGCTCGGTTTGCTGGTGGGGCCAGTGTGGGCCATGGTTGGCGGCATCGTGCTGTCGGTCCCGGCCATCATTCATGGCGAGTATCTGGCGCTGCCATTCAACGCTGCGCTCGGCCTCGCTGCCGGACTACTTGGCCGCTTTCTTGAGATGGACGAGATCTGGTCGTTCACGCCCTTCATTGATCTGAGCTTGTGGCGCTGGGTTCGCCGCAATCTGATCAAGCCGCGCATCGATCGTCAAATATTGATGCTGTTTTTGATCGGAGGCATGGAAGTATGTCGCGAGTGGATTGCGCGCGACCTGCCCAAGCCCACCGGGCCGCGGCGGCTGTTCGCGCTCAACACAAGCAACTGGGGACTGCAGATTCTTGTGTGGCTCTGCGCGCCCATGGTCGTCGGCATCACGCTCAAGGTGTGGAACGCGCTGCGCATCGAGCTCAAGCTTGAAGAACAGAAGCGCCTGCTGCTTGAAGCGCGCCTCGACGCACTGCAGCGCCAGATCAATCCGCATTTTTTATTCAACACGCTCAATTCCATTGCCGCGCTGGTGCGCAGCCAGCCCGAACTTGCCCGCGAACTCACGGTGAAGCTGGCCAATATTTTGCGCGCGCTTTTGAAAGATCACGACACCTATGTTCCGTTGCGCGATGAACTGAAGTTTACAGATGATTATCTCGACATCGAAGTGGTTCGTTTCGGCGCGCACAAGCTGAGAGTGGAAAAGGAAATCGATCCGCGCACGCTTGATGTGATGGTGCCCAGTATTCTGCTGCAGCCGCTCATTGAGAACAGCATCAAGCACGGCCTTGAGCCGCGCATCAACGGCGGCACCGTGACGTTGCGGAGCCGCTTTGAAGGCGAAGGTCGCGTGTTGATTGAAGTGGCCGACGACGGCGTCGGCATGGGCACACGGCCTGCATCGGCGCTTGCGCGCCCAGGAGCGGGCATCGGCATGAAAAATGTGCAGGAGCGCCTCGACGTTTTGTACGGCAACCTCGCGCACTTCAACATCGTGTCGAATCCCGGCCGCGGTACGCTGGTATCGATCGAGATCCCAGCGATTATGCCGGAGTAGGTTTACGCCGTAGCTCGCTGCTGCTGGTGCCCACTTCCCAGCTTCACGCTCACTACCTTTGACACGCCACGCTCCTGCATAGTCACACCGTAGATCATATCCGCGGCCTGCATCATGCGCTTGGAGTGCGTTACCAGCAGGAACTGTGTCTCCTTGCTGAGCGAGTGCAGCAGGTCCGCAAGACGGCCCACGTTAGTTTCGTCGAGAGCTGCATCCACTTCGTCGAGCGCGCAGAACGGGCTTGGCTGGAACTGGAAGATGCCCACAAGCAGCGCCAGCGCCGTCAGCGATTTCTCACCGCCCGATAGCAGCAGCACGTTCTGCAGTTTCTTGCCCGGCGGCGAAGCGACAATCTCAAGACCGCTCTCTTCGAAATCCTCGGTATCCGTCAACCGCAGGAACGCCTGGCCGCCTTGGAAGAGACGCGAGAACACGACACCGAAGTTCTCATTGATCCGCGCAAAAGCCTCTTCAAACTTGGTGCGCGTAATCTGATCGATTTCCTTGATCGTCTCCTGCGTGTTCTCAATCGACTCGACCAAATCTTTGCGCTGCGTTTCGAGGAAGGAGTGGCGCTCTGCCGTTTCCTTGTATTCGTCCAGCGCCATCATATTCACCGGGCCCATCTGCTCAATGCGCTGCTTCAGGCCGCGGCAGATTTCTTCCTCGGCGGCGAGTTCTTCAGCCTGAATTCGCGAGAAGCTGGTGTCCGTGCGCAAGTACTGAGCTTCGACATTGACTTCAGCCAGGCAGCTCTGCTCAAGGTATTCAAGATCGGAGTGTAGCTTGGCCAGCTCGCTTGATTTACCGGCGCGGTTTTCTCGCAATTGATCGAGATTGGCGCGGCCCGTCTTGAGCTGCGCTTCCATCTCAGCCAGTTGCAGCCGGAGCGCCTTCGATTGCTCGGCAATGGTCTGGGTCAGCGCCAGCGCCTCGGCCCGCGCCGCAACCAGCTCCGTTTGCTTTTGCGCAAGCGCCGCGCTCTCAGCAATGCGTTGTTCCTTCTCCGCAGTGGCGGCCGCATTCTGCTGTTCGATGGCCTGCACTCGCCGCACGAGATCGGCAAAGAGCCGGTCGATGCGTTGGAAGGATGCTTCAGCACCGCGGCGGCGCTCTTCCAGGCCAGCCAACTCGGCCGTCAACTGCGCAGCTTCCTGCTGCAGGGCTTCACGCTTTTCGCGCATCAGGTTCAGTTGCGCCTGCTGCTCGTCGTGGCCCTTTTCAGCCTGCGCGTGCTCCGCTTCAAGGCGCATCAGTTCTTCGCGCTTCTGATCAATCGAGCTGCGCTTGGCATCGCACGCATCCTTGTTGCGCGCTGCCTGCAGAGTCCACTCCTGTAAGCGCCGTTCAATGCGCTGCGCTTCGCCTTCCATCTGCTTGAGCGTTGCGCCCAGGTTCGCTGCTTCCGTCTCAGCTACGCGGCGTTGCTCGCTGCGTGATTCAAGTTGCGCTGTCAGTTCGTCGATATTGCGTGCCAGGATAGCTGCTTCCGTCTCGGCTTTTCCCAGCTCTACTTCGAGCGTGGCCAGCCGACCTTCCGCTTCGCGCAGTTCGCGCTTCAGCGCCAGCGGGCCTTCACTTGCCGGCTTGCCTCCAGTCACTGTTGCGTTATGGAAGCACTCGCCTTCTGGCGTTAAGAAGTATGCATGGGCATAGCGCTCGGTGAGCTGCCGCGCCAGTTCCACATCGTTCACCAGGTAACTGTGGCGCAGCTTGGGGAGAATCGCTTCAAGCGAGCGACCAAAGCCATTCAGCACCTTGATGGCATCGCGCAGCGGAATCAATCCCGGCTCATTGACGTTGCCCGCATTCTCATCGAAAAGCATGCCCTGAGCATCAGCGTGGATCAGGAACGTCGCGCGCCCATCGCCCGCCTTGAGCACACGTACGCCTTCTTCAGCGGCGCCCCAGTTTTCGACAACAACATAGTTGAGCTCTTCGCGCAGAAACTCGTCGACCACGCCTTCATGCTCGCCGCTGACCTCAAGGAAATCAGCAAGCGTGCCCACCGGCGAACGACCGTGACCCAGCGCACCCGGCCTGAGCAGCTTGCGCACGCTGTCAGTGGAGTAGCTGTGATTTTTGATGAGCGACTCAAGCGAGTCGCGACGGCCTGCAACGGCGGCCTGATCGCTTCGCAGTTGATTGGCCTGCGCGCGTCGGGCGCTCTCTTCAGAGCGCTTGGCCTGCAGAGTTTCGCGAAGGGAAGCGATCTCACTCTCGAGCCGCTTCAGCTGATCGCCCGCGGACTCAAAACTCAACCGAGCCTGTCCGCTTTCGACGCCGAGATTCTCCTGCTCGTTGCGCGCCTGGCCCATCTCAGAATGCAGGCGTTCCGCTTCGCGTTCCAGTGCGGCAAGGCTCTCTTCAGCCTGAGCCGTAAAGTTGCGAGCGTTGCCGGCCAAAGTTAGCAGGTGCAGCGCGTGGCGGCGGCCTGCCTCGAGCTCGCGTTCGGCCCGGAACACTTCTTCCGCGGCAGTTCGGGCTTCTTGCTGGCGGGCCTCTACTTGATGACGAAACTCGCGAGCCTCGCCGGCGGCCGACTCAAGAAAACTGTGTTGTTGCGCACGCTCTTCTGTAATGCCGGCCAGCTGCAGGCGCGTCTGCTCAAGTTCAGCGGCTGCGGCGGCAATGCGCGTTTCAAGTTCTGCCACCCGCTCGGTGTTGCTGCGCTCACGAGCGGTTGCACGTTCCAGCTCCACAGCGGCTTCGTTGGCCCGCTCTTGCGCGTCGTGGCCAGAGCGGTCAAGCTCATAGCCGCGTTCTGTAAACTCGTGCTGGCTGGCTTCCTGCTGCGCAATCTGCTCGACCGATACGTTGACTGCCTCAGTGATCGCGGCGATTTCTTTTTCGAGCCGAGACTGCTCTTCATCCATGTGCGCCATGCGGCTTGCAAGCACCACACGCAAGCGTCCGCGCAGTTCATCGCGTACTGCCGCAAAACGTTCTGCTTTAGCGGCCTGCCGCTTGAGCGAGTTCATCTGCCGCGTGACTTCTTCAAAAATATCGTCGACACGGGCTAGGTTCTGCTTGGCACTTTCCAGGCGCAGTTCAGCCAGTCGCTTTTTGGTCTTGAAGCGCGTAATGCCGGCTGCTTCCTCAATAATGGCGCGGCGATCGTGCGGTTTGGAACTGAGCAGCTGCCCAATGCGCTCCTGCCCGATCATGGCGTAGCTTTCCGGACCAAGGCCAGTACCCATGAAGATGTCTTGAATGTCGCGTAGACGGCAAAGCTTGCCGTTCAGCAGGTACTCGCTTTCGCCGGTGCGGAACAGGCGTCGCGTGATGACGACTTCGCCTTTTTGAGCGGGCGTGCGCTGGAACTTGCGGCGGCGAATTTTGAGCACCACCGGCTGCGGACCTTCCGCGCTGGCCTGCTCCTCTTCCCCTTCGCCTTCTTCGAGCACTTGCCCAGGCTGCTCGTCTGCGATGATCTCTTCGGCTTCGGCTGCGCGCTTGCGACGCAACTCATCCTCGTCCCAGTCACTCGGCCCTTCATGATCGATGACGACTTCAGGCTCGACGGCAACCGGTCCCTCGTAGGCTTCCGGATCGATCATGGTGATCGAGACTTCGGCCATACCGAGCGGCTTGCGATCGCGCGTGCCGGCAAAGATCACGTCCTGCATGTGGCTGCCGCGCAAGGTTTTGGCGCTCTGCTCGCCCAGCACCCAGGTAACCCCGTCCAGAATGTTTGACTTACCGCAACCATTCGGTCCCACCACCACGGCGATCCCCGTTCCCGTCACGTTGATCTCGGTACGGTCGCAGAAGCTCTTGAAGCCGAGGATATGGATCTTCTTTAGTTTCAGCATCTTTACTCCTGGATAATTGGCAAATCTAAAGCGGGGCAAGTATGAATAGTTGGACGGCCATTACATTCAAACTGGTTTCCTTCCAAGTGAAGGAGGGATCAATGTTGCTACCCGATGAACTGACTCTAAGGACAGGAATCGCTGGGGTCAACGGAGCAGAAATCGGCTCTTGTGGATAAGGAAGGACAAAATTCGCAGAGGCGAAAAAATCATTGGAAAACAGGGCAGAATCTATGGGTAAGCGAACGAAACCACCGTCACCCGACAAATGGCTGACATGACTTATCTATCAGCATTTGTCTTTCATTTCTTGAGAAATCGGGACTGGAAACGAAAGCGGCCATCCCACTTGTAAAGGAATGGCCGCCCCAGGTTAAAGAGTGAATTCCGTTGATAGGTGTTGCGAAGTGTTTAGGCCACAGCCTGCACGTTCACTGTGTCTGAAATTGCAGTCAGGGTTTCATCGGCTTTAATTTCATCTGACTCTATGGATTCAAGTACATCAGCGTCCTCGTCAAGGCCAAGTAGTTCTGCCCAGCGACGGAGAGTTCCATAAACCGCAATTTCGTGGTGCTCGACGGTTTGCGCGCATTCGATGATCACAATATCGCGGATGTTGGGATCTGTTGCGTCCTTGATCGAATTGTCGGCTTCAGATGCGAGGCCGCCGATGGCCTTGCAAGTTTCTGGAGAAACATCCTGCTCATTGGTGTCCAGCAGCCGTTCCACTTTCACGACGTGCTGTTCGGTTTCGTTGAGGTGGTTTTCGAGAGCCGATGCCAACTCCCGATCAGTACAGCTTGCTATAAGTTTTGGAAGTGACTTCGTGATCTTCTGCTCCATGTCCAGGGCCTTCCTCAATTCCATGACGTAGAGCGATCGCAGGTCTTCGATATTTGCCGAGAAAAGTTTCATCGTTTTTCCCCTTTGTAAGTGTCAGAACAACCCGCAATTGCGGAAACCCTCTATTGATGAGCACGAAATTCCGGCAATCTCTCCGGCCGGTTTCGCCTTCATCTTGGATGCGGTGCGCTTGCGAAGGTTGGCGAGCGATCAGACAGATTCGGGGATTAGGTGCCCGCATTTTTCAGAAGGTTTCTCAGGGGCTCGCTCGAAGCACATTTTGGCAGCAAACCATGCATAGCTACGCCGGCGAGGTGGCATAGCAATACATCGATATTCGCGTTAGCAATCGCTTGCCAGGGAGAAGCAATTCGACATAACGCTCACGATCCCGCTATAGTCGCCCGAACTGCTTGACCGCAGCGGTGATGGACTTCAACTTCTCGATGGCCGCATACATCGTGTGCTCTTTGAAGTCCATCTGCTGCGCAAGAATCAGGACATCTGCCGCATGTGCGCGCGGTACAACCACGACACCGTCGCTGTCCGCTGCAATAATGTCCCCTGGATGAATGGATACTCCGTCAATCACGACTGGAACCTGCGAGCCGACGAAGCGGTAGTGCCCCACCAATGTTGACGGCGTAACTCCGGTGGCATAAACCGGGAATCCAATCTTTCTCAGATAAGCCGTATCGCGTACCGCGCCATCGATAACAGCTCCGGAAAACTCACGCGCTGCCATTGCCGTGCCCATCAGTCCGCCCATGCCTGCGATGTCCGCTCCATCCTGGATCGACATCACATAAACAGAGTCTTTACTTCCGTGATCGATGGCTTCCAGCATTCCATCTACCGCATGTGAGTCATGATTCTCTTGCTTCTCAAGCCGCACCGTTAGTGCCCATCCCGCAAGATGCGTCGGAAACAACGGCTGCATCTTGTGGGACAGATACATGCGCTGCCCGAGAAGCTGCTCGATTGCATCGGACACCGAAGCAACCTCAACATGTCGATAGGCGGCGAGTAGTGCGGTCGGATCGTTTTCATATTCCTTTGCCGTTTGTGCGTCCGTGGCCTGTGGCGACTGCGCGCTATCGGAAACTGCAGCGCCTGCCTTTAGCACGGTAAAGGCCGCAATGCACAAAACCAGTACCGCCAGTCCCGTCAGGGATGCGAGCAGGAGGAGGCGATTCGGTTTCGATTGATTCTTGTCTTTTGATTTTTCCATTCCAGAAATCCCCATCGGATATCCTCCGCTGCTGTTTCAATTGGCCGCGATATTGCAGGCCTGTTTTCGCATCTGCTCCACTCTATATGAAGGGCCTCAGTGTGCTCCATCGCTGGCGCTCGGACCGTCGTGCCAAAGTTTTGGGAAAAAAGAAAAGGGGTAGTGAACCATTTCCGGTTCACTACCCCTGACACCAGGAGGCTATTTATTCAGAACAATCAGACGACGTAATTATCCCGCCGCGCCGAATTAGAAGTTCATCTTAAGCGCAAGCTGGATGATGCGATAATCCGCAAGGCTGCTGCCAACGGCGCCTACCTGTGTGCCGACGGTCTGGCGAATGGTGCCGAAGGTGCCGTTTGAGAAGGTCACGTTGGGGTCGGAGATCTGCGGGTGGTTGAACAGGTTAAAGAATTCGCCGCGGAACTGGAAGTTAATGTTCTCGTGTGACGCGAGGGGGGTAAAGGTTTTAAAGAGCCCCATATTCGCGTTCCACAAGGTCGGTCCACGCCAGGTTCCTTTGCCCGAGTTGCCATATGTTCCCGCTGCCGGCTTCGCGAACACAACTCCGGCAACGGTGTTGAGGAAGGGCTTGCAGTGGATGACATTGGTGGGTGTACCAACTGGGCACGGGGTTGGAGTACCGATCTGTCCAAGTGAGCCCGAACCAACGAAGTCCATGCGGTCACTCCCGTTGTTCGTCTGGGATATATCGGTTCCGGCGAGAATGGTTAACGGATCGCCTGTTGTGATGTTGTAAAGGCCGGTCCATTGCCAGCCCCCTGCCACGGTGCGCAGGGCAGCATTGGAGCCTGTCATCTTGGGCAAATTCCAAACAAACGACGCCACAAAATTGTGTGTGTGGTCAAAGCTCGCGGGTCCGGTCTCGAAGGCATGCTGGCGCGGGTCGTAATACGACATGCCAGAGCCGATGCTTGAGCCGATGTCCGTGATGCCGCCATTTTCCGATAATCCGTAATCCGTCGCCTTGGAATATGTGTAATTGGCGAGCAGTGTGATCTGGTTCAGAATTCCGGATCCACCCGCGGGCCTCTTTTCAAAGCTGAGTTGGAGACCGTTATAGTTGTTGGCGCCGGTGTTCTGGTTTTGGTAGATTGTGCCAAAGGGCTGATAAGGCCGCCGTGCCTGGGTCGATGCTGAGCTGCCCGCCGTGTAGACGGCTGGGTTCAGGTTCACATCCTGCCTGAGGTGCGTGCCACGTGTTCCTACGTAGGAAGCGTGCACCACGGTATCGGGCCGCAATTGGTACTCGTACGTTATGTTCCAGTTGTAAATTTCTGGCGTGACCCATTTTTGACCCGGCACTAAGCTGAAAACCGTCGGGTTGGCGATGAACGTAGCGTTCTTGGGAGCATTCGCAAGCGTGTAGCGTTGCGGGAAGCCCGTCGTAAAGCTCGGATAATTTGCCAGAGGATTCGTGAGCGTGCCTATCTGTGAAGCTCCGGTGGTTGAATCGTTCAAATCAATACGAAGGCTGAAAGGTGCTGAAATCGCCGCGTCGTTCAGGAACAATCCAGGGAGCCGCGAGTAAAAGAAAAGTCCCCCACCGGCCCGGACCGACATTTTACCTGTTCCGGTTGGATCCCATGCAATTCCTACACGCGGACCAAAGTTGTTCAAATCGCTCGTCTGTCCCCGATCGGGAACGGCGATGTTGTTGTATTTGTCGCCGACGAAGAACAGGCCCGCTGGTGCACTCGGAATCACGGACGAATGAACGCCGGCGGCGTAAGCATCCGGACGGAACTGCTCGATGCGTCCCCAGATTTCCTTCATCACCTGTTGCGGTTCCCAACGAACGCCAAGGTTCAGCGTCAGGCGCGGAGAGATCTTCCATTTGTCGTTGGCGAAGAGGCCCGTCGGGTTCTCGTGCGAATCGGAATAGTCACCCGAAGTCTGGCTGAACTGATGCTGATATCCGAGCACAAAACTCGCCATCGACAGTCCCGTCACATCATTGGTGAAATTGAAGCTGCCGTTTTCCAAGTCGGTATTGCGGATGATCGACTGATCCAATTCAAGTTCATAGCCGAAGGTCATGCTGTGCTTGCCACGGTCCCATGCCAGCAGTTCGCGAACGCTGCCGGAATTCCTGGCGAACATTGCATTCGTGAAGGAATTGTTGGTGGTAAAGTCGCCGGCAACCGAGAAGTTTCGCATGCCGCCCTGCGCCGCAGGCAGTTGGTAGATGGTTGAGCCGAATGTGGTCATATCCGGAACCGTACCTCCCGGACCGCCCTGCTGCCCACGGGTCGAGGTCGAGCGCACAATATCCAGCGTGAGTGAGTTGACGATGTTCGAAGTAAGGATTCGTGTATAGCCGAGCGTCCAATTCTGCGCCTGAATTACAGAGCCCGGACCGATCGTAAGAAGATTCTTGCCGTCATATGTTGGCGCATGCACGTAGCGGTTCAGGTAAAAACGGCCAAACAACCGGTCCTGACCGCGAAGCGTCTGGTCAAACCGCGCAACGTACTCGTCAAAATTCTGCTGCAATGGCGTGCCATACGTGACAGACCCGCCTGCCGATCCTGCCGGAAGCAGCGGCAGCAGTGCGGACATCTTGACTGCCACCGGATCGACTGGCCCAATAGACGCGTTGTTGCCGCCATACGGAACGTGAGTGAAGGGATTGTTGATGACTGTTGTCGGATTCGTGAAGTGGAAATCCCCCTTCATGTTGTCCACGGTCGGAACAATTGCATTTGAGGCGTTATTGACGCTGCGAATAATTGTCTTCTGCCATCCGCCGAAGATGAAACTGTGGTTCTTGAAGATTGGACCGCCGACAGTTCCGCCAAACTGGTTGCGCTTGAGCGGATCTTTTAGGTTGGCGAAGTAATTGGTGGCATTGAAAACCCGGTTGCGCACAAACTCGAACAGATCGCCATGCCACTCGTTTGTGCCCGACTTGGTGACCACGTTCACAACTGCGCCTGCGTTATTGCCATATTGCGCGTCAAAGCTGTTGGTCTGAACGCTGAATTCCTGTAGTGCGTCGGGGAAGGGGAACGGGAGGTTGGTGTTGCTCATCAGGTCTTCGTTGTTGGCGCCGTCAAGGTTGTAACCGATCTGGTCTGGCCGGGCACCGTTTACTGAAATCGCCACCGCGCCGGGAATCTGTTTCGTGTCGCCCTGCAATCCGCCGGAATTGTTGGCAACAGCCGATACGGCGCCGGGAACAAGCAATGTAAGGTCGGCTGCGTTTCTTCCGTTGAGCGGCAGATCGGTCAGGCGCGAGTGCTCGATCACCTGGCTCAATACCGGACTGACGGTATTGACCTGGACGCTCGATGCCTCAACCGTGACCTGGTCAGTTGCCTGCCCTACCTGCAGATGTATATCCATATTGCGGACTTGGTCAGCCAGCAGGATGATGTCCTGGTTGTACTGCTTGAAGCCTGGCGCCACGATGGCGACAGTGTAGGTGGCTGGCGCAAGCGAAGTAATGTTGAATTGCCCGCTACTGTTGGTTACATCTTCACGAACGAAGGACATGGCCTTCTGCGTTACCGTAACCTTGGCGCCGGGGATTACCGCGCCTGAAGGATCTGTTACCGTGCCGCTGATTGCAACGCTACCGCCGCCCTGCGCAAAAGCACCGGCCGCGACAATAAGTGCCAACACGACAGAAAGCAAAATTCTTGAACGCCACATGGATTGTCTTCCTCCTCAAAAGGTCGTCTGTTGCCTTGCGTCGCAGGTCTGGTGGCACCTGCGATGCGCCTGAAAGCTGAGTGTCTTATCTGTTTTAAATTTCGACCGTAGAAACCCAGCCACGTACTTTAGCACCGGCTTTGTACAATACGCAACGATTTTTTTCTGCTCTTGAAATAAAGACGAAACAGCAGGTGGCCCATCGCCGTTTCGACACCTGTTTTACCGCCTTCTTGGTACAAAATGACATGAAGGATAGCTTTTCAGCGATCGGCAAATCAGGTGAAAGCCTCGCTTGCATCCGCCGGGTCTATCTCCAAAAGGAAACAGACAGCATGAGTCTGATTTGCCGAGAAAAAACTAGTTAAGATATTGATTATAATAAGTTAATTTGACGACACGCGAAACCGGTTCCGAACCTGAAGGCCTCATAAAAACTTTCCGAGTAATGTTTTACAAACTTCGGGGCTCGACTTTATCTCAACGCGCCCAATCCATAGGCGGTTTACGGTACCCGAAGGCGGCGTCAATCACGGCCGCAACCGCAAGGGCAGTTTCGTCTTCGAACGGTCGCGCGGCTATCTGTATACCAATAGGTAAACCCTCTTGAGAACTCCCCACAGGAACCACTGCGGCTGGCATGGCCGTGGCATTGAACCACTGCGTATGACGTACAGCATCGAGGTACCCTACACGCATACCGTCGATCGTCCAGTTGCGCTCGTTGTGCCGGAACGCCGGAATGCTTGCCACCGGGCATAACAGAACAGGAAACGTGCTCAGTTCCTCCAGGAACTTCGACCGAACCAGATCCAGCTCAGCCAAGGAAAAGAGCAATTCCCGCGTCGACAACTCCCCGGCAGCTTCTGCAATCGAAAGGAACTCGCGGAAGACAGGGCTCAGCTGGTCGTGCTTGCCTTGAATCTCCGGTTCGTAGAAAAGTGCTCCACACTGGACAAAAAACGTCGTCCAGAGCTTTCTAAGCTGCTCCAACTGTGGCGGACGGAACGGTTCAACACGGAGGCCTGCCTCGCGCAAGGCCTGTGCTGCGGACTGCACCGCGCTGCGGGTTTCCTGCGTGACTGGAACCAGACCGTCGTCCTCAAAATAGCCGACTGTCAGTTGCCGTACGTCGTTGAGTTTGGGTTTGCGCAGCGCAATTGGGGGGCTGACTGGATCAACAACATCCTGGCCGGCGAGCACGTCGAATAGAAGCTGAATATCGCCGATGGTGCGCGCCATAGGACCAATCGCTCCCAGGATGGCGAACGGTCCAACGCATGGCGGCATATGTCCGCGGCCCGGAATGCGGCCCGGAGTGGGCTTCAGCGAACAGATGCCGGTGAAATGCCCCGGTTGTCGAACGGAACCGCCACTGTCACTGCCCAGGCCGGCCGCTGAAAGCCCCGCCGCGATGGCCGCGGATTCGCCCCCGCTCGAACCGCCCGGAGAACGTTCCAGATCCCACGGATTGAGCGTGCGGCCGTGCAACAGGTTCGCAGTTTCGTACGCCATCAAAAACTCCGGGCAGTTAGTTGTGCCCAGGATCAGCGCTCCGGCGGCGCGAAGACGTGCCACCACCACCGCGTCCTCTTTTGGGACATCACCTTTGCGCAGTGTGCTGCCAATTTCACACCGGTAGCCCGCCGTCGCTATCGACGATTTGATTGTGACCGGCAGTCCGTGCAAAGGACCGCGCGGCTCTCGCCTGGAGTCCAGCTGCCTGGCCTGTGCACGAACACGCTCTGCATCGAAATCGACCAGCGCGTTAAGCACCGGGTTCAGCCGCTCGATCTGGCTGATGTGCGCTTCTGCCAACTCTGACGCGGAGATTTGTGAGCTGCGGAGAAGCTCAAGCTGTCTTGTTGCAGGAGCAAAGACGATTTCATTCACGATTGCGTCTCCGGTATGGACAGCGTGTCACCGGCTGAAAGTATCGAACTCATTGGCCCTCGCTGGAATTGGAGTCTATTGATCGAAGTTTATCGTGTCCGGCGCCGTACCGTTGAGGCCGAGCATTCAACCCATTGTGATCGGCTTCCAATGCTGATTCTTCGGTAATTGACGTCATAGCAGAGAATCCAATTCCACATTTCCCTGAGGTCTCGGCTCAGGCAGCAATCTGACTCCCAACATAAAGTCACCACAATGCAAATTCAGGTAATTGCGTTGCAGTTACCTCCGCGCCATCGTTCATTGGCTCAAAGGGTGGATTGTTACGAGTCACTCCACAAACGACCATTGTGAGGAAGCACGAGTGGTATCGACCATCCCCGACTGCAGGAAGGAACTTCGGTGTCATCTCTTCGCAACGATCGAGATTCAGCACTCAGTGCAGGGGCCAATGCTCAGCGCAAGAGGGCAAAACGCGATGTGTTGAGTGAAGAAGAATTCAGGCAAATGCTCGCGCTTGAACGAAAGCGATCCGAGCGCACCAAGGCGCCATTCCTTCTCATGCTCGCCGAGTGCACTGCTGCAGCGAACCATGAATCGGAAGCTGCGACGCTGGGCAAAATGGGTTCCGTTCTATTCAACGACAGCCGCGATACCGACGTGATCGGCTGGTACCACGACGGCTCCGCTCTGGGAGTGCTGTTCACCGGACTGTCAGCCGGTGAGCGCGGTCCTATTCTCGAAAAGATTGCCGGACGTGTGAAATCAAAGCTCGAGCGGGACTTTGCTCCCGATCAATGGCAACAGGTACGCTTTTCATTTCACTTCTTTCCCGACGACTGGGATTTGTCGAACCTCGATGATCCCGGCAATCCCTCCTTGAACGTTGACGCCACTGTGGCCGCGAAGCGCAAACGAATTCCGCTTGCATTCAAACGGCTCATCGACATCGTCTTCAGTTCTGTCGTCCTGATTGTGTGCTTGCCACTGTTTCTCTGGATTGCCCTCGCTATCAAGGCTTCTTCAAAAGGTCCGGTCTTTTTCAGGCAAAGGAGAATTGGTCAATACGGAAAGCAGTTTGTTTTTCTGAAATTCCGCTCGATGTACGAAAACAACGAGGTCCTCGTTCACAAGAATTTCGTGACGGAATTGTTCGCCCACACCACCCTCGAAAAGCCGTTACGCGATGAGCGCAACGAACTCTACAAAACCCAGAATGACAACAGGTTTACAAGGGTGGGCAGATTTCTGCGCAGAACGAGCATGGATGAATTGCCGCAGTTGCTGAATGTGCTCAAAGGCGAGATGTCGCTGGTCGGACCGCGTCCGGCCATTCCTTACGAAGTTGAGATCTATCAAACCTGGCACCGGCGGCGCGTACTCACGGCCAAGCCTGGAATTACGGGCATCTGGCAAGTAGCCGAACGCAGCCGCGTCAAATTCGACGAGATGGTTCGAATGGACCTTCGCTATGCCATGGCATGGTCACCGTGGCTCGACTTGAAGATTCTTTTGCTTACGCCTTTCGCGGTTTTTCGCGGAAGCGGTGCGTTTTAAAGGGCCATATGGATTTTGGAGTCATTGGTTACGGGTACTGGGGCCCAAACATCGCCAGGAACCTTTCGTCTCTGGAACGAGCGAAGGTACACACGATGTCTCGATCAATCAATCTTTACGGATGTGAAATCGGCGATGAGACGAAGATAGGCGCATTCGTAGAAATTCAGAAGAACGCTCGCATTGGCCGTCGTTGCAAAATCTCAGGCCACTCCTTCATTTGCGAAAGCGTGGAGATACAAGATGGCGAGATTGGTCTCGGATTCTTGATTGCGACCGTTAGAGGTATAAGTCGCCCAGCCACACGTGAGTCCATTCAGTTCCATCGTCGCGAGCAGATGCATCGTCTGAGAGAGACGCTCACGCTAAAACTGGATGTCAGGCACCACAAATTGGTTTCGCCACCTCGTATTACCGAGGTTCGATAGCATCGCGCTCGGCGCAAAGCGAAACATGAGTATATCGAACGAGCAGGTCACAATCCGAAAAGGCGAGGGCGCTCTTGTTAGTAAGGAGATCGGCGTCGTGCATGCAACCAGACCCATGGCATTCCACAATACTCAGGTGATTGTGAACGCCGATGATTGGGGCCGCGATTACCTCACGACGGATAGAGCGCACGATTGTCTTCGAGCCGGAACAGTTTCGTCGGTAAGTGCCATGGTTTTTATGGCCGACTCCGAGCGCGCTGCTGAACTGGCTAACGAACGCAACATCGACGCTGGGCTTCATCTGAACTTCACCATGCCTTACTCGACGCAGAGCTGCCCGCCGCGCCTCAAGGAACATCAGCATGAGATTGCGCGGACATTAACCGCGCATAGGTTTGCAGCGGCACTTTATCAACCCAGGCTTACAGCTTCCTTCGAATACGTTGTACAAGCGCAATTGGAAGAATATGAGCGGCTGTACGGCGCACCCCCGGCTCGCATCGACGGTCATGATCACAGGCACCTCTGCGCCAATGTGTTGTGCCAGGAGCTGCTGCCGCATGGATGTATCGTTCGCAGGAACCTCACCTTCAATAGCGGCGAAAAGATACTTCTGAACCGGCTTTATCGACGTGCGCAAGACCAGCGCCTGGCAAGACGGCATCGCCTTGCGGATTATTTCTACGACCTGCATCCAGTCAAGCCTGCTGCGCGGCTGCAGAAGATCTTTGCATTGGGAGCACGATTCACCGTCGAGATTGAAACGCATCCCATACGCGACGAGGAGTACAGATTTCTGATGGATGGAGAAATTCGACAATTTGCGGACGAAGCGCAGGTGGCAAAAGGCTACCTGCTGCGCTCGCGCGCTTCGGACGGAACACTGGAGAGCCTCGCATGAACTACACAGAAATGGACAAGAGCCGAATGGCGGTTCCGCTTGATCTGGCATGGCTCGGCCACACCAGCAGCAATCCGATTCCTCACATCTCGGTTTGTATCTGCAGTTATCGAAGGCCAAAACTTCTCAAGCGTCTGTTGCTAAAACTCAATAATCAGGTGACCGAAGGTCTCTTTACCTATTCCATCGTGGTCGCCGACAACGACTTCGCCAGGTCCGGCGAGGCTGTAGTCGTCAAGTTGAGTTCGCTTTCCAGACTGCCCATACGGTATTGTGTTGAACCACGACGTAACATTGCGCTCGCTCGGAATAAGGCCATTGAACATGCCGAGGGCGCATACATTGCGCTCATTGATGATGACGAATTCCCTGAGCCCACCTGGCTCTTGGCGCTCTATCAAAATCTATGCAAGTACCGTGTGGATGGAGTCCTGGGAGTAGTGAAGCGCCACTTCGAAGAAGTTCCACCGGCATGGTTCCGCAAAAGCGGAATCTACTCGCGCAAAGTAAATCCCACTGGAACGGCCGTGCGATGGAAAGAATCGCGAACCGGCAACGCCTTGCTCAAGCGGGGGATGTTTGTTTGCGATCCAGCGCCGTTTCGTCCCGAGTACCGGGCGGGCGAGGATCAAGATTTCTTCCGGCGCAAGATCGAAGCGGGCTACCGGTTCATCTGGTCTGAGGATGCGGTCGTTTGTGAAACCATCACCCCCGCTCGATGGAAACGGAGCTACATTCTGCGCAAGGCCGTACTGCAGGGAGCAACCGCCGCTCTGCAACCCAACTGCACCTGGCCTAACGTCTTGAAATCGCTGGTTGCTGTGCCTCTCTATCTCGCCGTACTGCCGATATCGCTGCTGATGGGCCATCAATATTTCATGCGACTGATGATCAAGATTTGTGATCACTCCGGCAAGCTTCTAATGCGCGCCGGATTCAATCCGATCAAGGAGGAATATGTCTCCGACTAGCCACAGATCGATTCGAAAGATGGCGAGCCGATGATCGGAACAGCAACATCCGCTCCCACGCCCGATGTGCCGGTCCGCACCGTCGAGGTGAGCACGCACGGCAAGTGGAAAAAGGTCCCCGCAGTCGAAATCAACGGGCAAACGATCGTCGTGCGCGGCAAGTGGATCAGGATTGCTAGTATGCACGACGAAGATTGGCTTACGGCGAGTGTCATCGATCCAGCCGAGTGTATCCGGGTCCTGAAGGACCGAAGTGCAGGAGTACGAGCAGACATTTTCTATTTTTCGCAAAAAGAGCCGGACACCGATCCTCGTTACAACTACCCGCTGGAGATGCGCAGCCTTGCCGTAGCGAAGGTGGACAGTTTTGATGCCTGGTGGAAAAAGGTATCTCGCGGAACAAAGTGCAATATCAAGCAAGCGAAGAAGCGCAGCGTTGAAGTGAATGTGCGCCAATTTGACGACGAACTCGTCCGCGGAATCATGAGCGTGCAAAATGAAAGTCCGATCCGGCAGGGAAGACGCTCCTATCACTACGGGAAGTCATTCGATCAGGTAAAGCGCGATCATGGGTCGTATCTCAATACATGCGACTTCATCTGTGCGTATCACGGTGATGAGATGCTCGGATTCCTCAAGTTGGTCTACCGCGGCGACGTTGCCTTGATCATGCAACTTAATTCGAAACTGAAACGGCAAAGTTTGCGGCCAGCCAATGCGATGTTGGCGAAGGCTGCGGAGGTTTGCGCCGCCAGGGGAATCCGTTACCTCGTTTACGGCGAGTACAACTACTGGAACAAACGCGAGTGCTCACTGCTCGATTTCAAGGCTCACAACGGATTTGAAGAGATGCTTGTGCCCTCTTACTACGTGCCGATCACGACCTGGGGATGGTTGCTGGTGAAGGCCAGGCTTTACCGCGGTCCCCTCGGCATTCTACCCATGCGCTTGATCGGCCCCGCGCTCGATTTGAGGCGCAAATGGCATGAGTTGTTCGCAAAGATGCTCCGCGCAACGCCGGCCATCTGCGCGGAGACACAGCAAAGCAAAGACTCGATTGCAAGCGGTGTCTAGAGTGCAGTTTCGCGGTAGATAGAGAGATAGAGCGAATGCCGGGTTTAGTTGGTCTCATTACGAAGCTGCCACGACAGATTGCCGAAGCAAGACTGTCTCGCATGGTAGCGGCTCTTCGTCATGAGACCTCTTATCTCACCGGCACATGGTGTGATGAATCTCTGGGTCTCTTTGTGGGCTGGGTCGAACGTGATGAGCAGGTGGCCGCATGTCATTTCATTCGAAGCGAGGATCGCGAACTCACTTTGTCCCTTTCCGGCGAAGTGTTCCCTGAGGTCGACTCTAGTTCCGATAAGCGCTCACTCTTGATTCAGCACGCTGAGAACGACGCGTGTTTTCCGAGGCGTCTAAATGGCATTTTCCAGGGCGTACTGGCCGATCGCGGCAATGAGCGAGTCATCCTCTTCAACGATCGATACGGAATGCAGCGCCTTTATTGGCGGCAATCCCCAGACGCATTTTATTTTGCTGCCGAAGTGAAAGCCATATTAGAAGTCTGTCCAGAGTCAAGGTCGATCCGCCCGGACGGTATGGCGGAATTCATCTCGTGTGGTTGTGCGCTCGAAGATAGGACGATCTTTAAAGGGGTTTCGGTTCTTCCCGGCGGGTCCGCATGGGTATTCAAGAACGGAACGTTGACCTTGAAGGGAAGTTATTTCAATCCGAAGGAATGGGAAGCGCAGCCGCAACTCGATTCGGAATCTTTCTATCGGGAACTTAAGTCGAATTTCGCCGCGAGAGTTCCGCGTTACTTCGACGGCCGCGAATCAGTTGGCGTTTCGCTAACCGGCGGGCTCGATTCCAGAATGCTCATGTCCTGGTCGGGCGCCGCGCGTGATACTCTGCGCTGCTTTTCCTTCGGAAGCGCAATTCGTGAATCGCAGGATGTGACAATCGGGCGCCGCGTCGCCCGGGCCTGCGGACAATCCCATGACGTCATCCCGGTCGGACAGCAGTTTCTTCAGAAATTCTCGCAGTATGCCGAGCGCACCGTCTTCCTGACGGATGGCTGTGTTGAAGTAAAGCATGCCCCCGATTTGTATGTGAGCGAGCAGGCAGCACAAATTGCGCCTGTGCGCGTCACCGGCAACTACGGCGGCGAAGTTCTGCGTCATGTTCGCACATTTAAACCCGTCGAACCGCCGCCCGGGCTTTTTAACGAGGGACTGACCAGTCATCTGGCTCGCGCCAATGAGACGTATTCATCATTAATTGGAGGTCATCCGCTTTCCTTTGCCGTTTTCCGTCAGGCGCCTTGGCGACAGCACGGCCTCCTGGCGTTGGAACGCACCCAGCAAAATATTCGTTCTCCGTTCCTCGATAACGATATTGTGCAAGTCATTTATCGTGCGCCTCAATCGGCGCTGATGAATAACGATATATCGTTGCGCTTGATCGCCGATGGAAGCGGGGAACTGAGAGCGATCAGGACCGATCTGGGGCTAGGCGGAAATCTGCCTGGCTGGATTGCCGCCCTGCAGCAGGCGTACTTCGATTTCACATTCAAAGCCGAATACGCCTGCGACTATGGAATGCCCGACAGTTTAGCCCGCGTCGATTGCGCAATGAAGCGCCTGCATCTGGAACGCGCATTTCTTGGGCGGCATAAGTTCACTCACTTTCGCGTTTGGTATCGGGATGACTTGAGTGATTATGTTCGCGAAATCTTGCTGGATTCCCGCTCCCTCGCGCGGCCTTATCTCGATCGCATTGCTGTTGAGCGCATCGTGCAGGAGCATTGCGTGGGAAGGCGCAACCACACCAACGCCATTCACAAACTGCTCACGCTGGAGCACATTCACCGTTTGTTTACTGACACAAGATGACCCAATTCATCGGCACAATCGTCTGTATCGCTTGCATCGCGTGGCTCTTCTATCTCGACCGCGAGAGTGATGCGCAGCCTTCGCACGCATTATGGATACCGACTTTATGGCTCTTGATTTGTGGCTCCCGATCCATTTCAGAATGGCTGGCGATGCGGCCGACGGTTTCGCTTGCGCTGCAGTATTCTGAATCGAGCCCCATTGATGCCGCATTCTACTCAATCCTGATCTTCGCCGGTGTAACGGTTCTCAATTTCCGCGCACCCCAGGTACGAGGATTTCTCCGTCAGAATCTCCCGCTACTCCTCTTTGTTACTTATTGCGCGCTCAGCGTCTGGTGGTCCGACTACCCATTTATCGCATTCAAGCGATGGGGCAAGTCGGTTGGCGATGTAGTCATGATCATGATTGTGCTTACTGATGCACACCCAAAACTGGCGATCAGGTGCCTGTTCAAACGCACCGCCTTCGTACTGTTGCCACTCTCGGTCCTATTCATCACCTGTTTTCCCGGCCTCGGCAGCGGCTACAACGCTGAAGACATGACCATGATGTACTTCGGCGTAGCTACCTTCAAGAACATGCTCGGGTTGATCGCCATGGTGTGTGGACTATTTTCATTGTGGGTCGCGACTTGTGCATTGGAAGATCGCACTATGCCACATCGTCAACGCCATCTGTTTGCGCACCTCATCGTATTCGCCATCGCAGGCTGGCTAATCATTAAAGCCGATTCGATGACGTCGCTGGCGTGTCTTGCGCTGGTGGGAGCGGTAATGGTTCTCATCGGCCAGCGAAGCATTTTGCGTTGGCATCCCGGCGTTCCGCTTGTGCTCATCGCGGCACTCGCTTTGCCGGCAATTGCAATCTTCCTTAACCCGCTGGACTCGGTGCTGCATACACTCGGCCGCAACTCAACGCTCACTGGTCGGAAGCTCATCTGGCATGCAGTGCTGTCACTGCGTACGAATCCGTTTTTCGGCACCGGCTTTGAAAGCTTCTGGCTGGGCAATCGCCTTGAAACCGTTTGGCACATGAGCGTCGACGGCATTCAGGAAGCTCACAACGGCTACATTGAAGTCTATTTGAACCTTGGTTGGTGCGGCGTCGCCCTGCTTGGTGCGGTCATGGTGTCGGGATATCAGAGAGCTCTCGCGGAATTGCGAGGCGATCGTCAAGACGCGCGTTTGCGGCTGGCGTTTCTAACAGCAACGCTGGTTTTCAGTATGACCGAGGCCGGGTTCAGAATGCTCAGTCCAATATGGCTGGCATTTCTTCTGGCCGCTTCTGATTGCCCGCCATTCTCGATCGCGAAGGAAGAAATCGGAATACCGAGATTACATTGGTTGCGCGCCGCACCACCGAAACCAGTCAGAATTCTTCGATGAAGAGGGCAGCGCATTTTTGAGGAACTGAAAAGGAGCATCATTGAAGCCATTTGATTTAGACGGAGAATTCGCAAGTGGGGTGTCAGGAAGCGGCGCCAGGCTCACGCGACTCGCCGTGCGCGGGGCAGGCATGACTGTGCTCTCAAGTGGCTTTTCACTCGCGATCCAGATTGTCGCCACGGTCGTGCTTGCGCGCGTTCTTGTGCCCAGGGACTTCGGCCTGGTTGCGATGGTGACGACGTTCAGCCTGCTGCTGTCAAATTTCGGCATCAATGGAATTACCGAAGCGATCGTCCAGCAGGAAAAGCTGGACAGTATTCAATCTTCAAATCTCTTCTGGATGAATCTGTGCATCGGCATGCTGCTCACATGCGGATTTGTCGCGACAGGTTCTCTGCTTGCGAAGTTCTATGCTGAACCTCTCGTCGCAAATGTTGTGCATGGTATCGCTTTGTCGATTGGTCTGACGAGCGTTTCCGTCGTTCATCTCGCCCTGTTGAAGCGCGCTATGCGCTTCTCAGCGCTGGCAATCAACGACATTGTTGCAAAGATAATCTCGGTTGCGATATCGATTGCTCTTGGCTGCTCCGGCTGGGGATATTGGGCGCTCGTTGCCGGCGTTTGCGCTCTCCCGCTCAGCACAACCATTGGCGCGTTTGTCCTGTGCCCGTGGATTCCAGGGCGCCCGCGCTATGCAACCGCCACCGGCTCGATGATGAAATTCGCAATGTTAACCTACGGCCGATTCAGCCTGAACTATTTTGCGCGCAACGTCGACAATTTGCTGGTCGGCTGGCAATTCGGCGCGCCGGCACTCGGGTTCTATAAGAAGGCCTACGACCTGTTCTCACTTTCAGCGTCGCAATTAGTTTCGTCCATCTCTGTTGTCGCGGTCTCTGCGCTCAGCCGCGCTCGAAACGACACTGCGCAGTTTCGTCATTATCTGCTCGGCGCCATTGCCGTCATGACGTTCATTGGGATGTGGATTGCAGGCGACTTCACGTTGATCGGAAAAGATCTCATTCGTGTATTGCTCGGCCCCGGCTGGGATGAAGCGGGAAACATCTTCGTCTGGTTTGCCCCGGGAATAGGCGCGATGATGCTGTACGGAACCCACGGTTGGATTCACCTTTCCATTGGCCGCGCTGATCGATGGTTGCGCTGGGGCTTGATTGAGTGGGCCGTCACTATTCTTCTTTTTGTAGCCGCTATTCATTGGGGCCCGCGCGGCATTGCTGCTGCTTGGTGTGTGTCGTTCTGGGTTCTGACTCTTCCCGCAATTTGGTTTGCGGGCAACCCAATCGGGCTTGGAGTTCGGCCAGTTATCTCGGCGGTGTGGCGTTATGTTGTCGCTTCCTCTATTGCAGGCGTGGTTACATTCTTAGCCGTGCTACATCTTGCCGGCCCGCTGTTGGCAGATGGTGTCTCGCAAGCGATCCTGCGCATCGCACTTGTATCCATCTCGTTTTCAATTCTCTACATCGCCGCCGTTGTCGCTCTTCACGGCGGACTAGAGCCAATCCTACGATTGGTCCGACTTCTTCGCATCATGGTTTCAAATGCAGAAAGAGAGCGGGTGACCACGTGAAACTTGCTTGCATCAGGATTGCGATATTCGCCATTGTACTTTCTGCGTCGTTTGCAATGGGCCAAAGCTGGAAGCAGATTCTTCCCGCAGGCAACGCCATCGATTGGACGAAAGCGGGTGTGGGCGGAATCCCGGCTCGCAAGGATATCTGCGCTCGCATCAAGCCGCCATCCAGAGTGGAAGCGATCAATTTCGCACTTGCCTCTTGCCGCGACGGCCAGACGGTTATGCTTGGCGAAGGCACTTACAACATCAATGGAACAATTCAAGTTCCATCGAACGTAACGCTGCGCGGAGCGGGTGCGAGTCTGACCGTCTTGAAGGCGACGGGGAAGGCAGGCGGAGACGTCATCAGCCTGGGTTCAGACAGTGTCGATTATGCGCCACTTGGAATTCTGAGCGGAGCGACTGCCGGTTCCACTCAAATTGAATTGACGAATGCTTCAACCGTCAAGGCCGGCATGAATCTGGCAATCGCTGAGGTCAACAACCCAGGTGTTGTAACGTCTGCTGGCAGCGGTGGCAACTGCAATTGGTGTGACGGCTGGACAGACGCGGGCGAACTCGCGCGTGGACAGATCGTTGAAGTAACGGCGGTGGCCGGGAACAAAGTCTCCTTCGCGCCCGCGCTCTACAGTGCGTATACCAACCTGCCGGGTGCGGTTCCGTTCAGAATGTCCGCGCAGTATGCGGGAGTTGAGGACTTGCAGGTGTATGCCACCAATTCGGGTTACGCGTCAAACTTTGGCCTGCATATGTGCGCGCACTGTTGGATCAGGCGCGTCGAATCGAATTACACCGACGGCGATCATGTCGAAATCTACTGGGGATTTCACGATGAGATTCGCGATAGCTACTTCTCAAACGCATTTCTGCATCGTCCCGGCGAGCATGATTCCGACTTGCAAATTGGATACAAGACCAGCGCAAGCCTGATTGAGAACAACATTATTGATCGAACTCACGCGGCCATCATGCTTGAGTGGGGAGCCGCCGGCAATGTTGTTGCCTACAACTACTCCACTGGGGAGTTTGATAGCGGCGCACCCAATCTCGTAATCGGCGGCATCATCTTTCACGGCGCACATCCGCAGTTCAATCTGCTTGAGGGCAACGTGGTTACCAAGATCGAAGAGGATCCGGTCTGGGGCAGCTCAAGCCAAACCACGGCCTATCGCAATTGGGTCGTAGGCTCCAACCGCATTTGTAGTCCGATGAATGGGCGCGCGGACGTAACATGCGCGGGAGCGGAAAGTCATTACGGCTTTCAGGCTGCGCGAGCAATCGATTTGTCGTACCTCGCCACTGTCGATAGTTACGTTGCCAATGTTGTAGGTTCCGCGCAAATGCAGTCGCTCATTGGATACAACGCTCCGCTCAAACAAAGTGCGTCGGTCGAATTTCCTGCGCGGCGCAATTACGATGCACTCGCCTACGGCTGGTCATTCGGCTACGGAAGTACGAGCGACGACGGAAGCGGCTCAGGCTGCAGCGGCGGAACGTATGCCTGCCACTGCAGTGGCATCGCCGCTAAAGACTTTATTCACGGCAACTACAGCAACATCACCAAGTCGATCGATTGGACGGCGAACGCACCGCAGCAGTTGCCGGCGTCGTTCTACCTTCCAGCGATGCCGAAGTGGTGGAACTCAATTCCATATCCTGCGATTGGCCCCGACGTGAATGACGGATTCGGCCCTGGTGGCCATAGCTATGGCAATCCTGCGCAGGCCTGCTATCTCCACATCATGCATGGCGTAGACGGCGGAGAGCGAAGCCCGCTCACCTTCAATCCCGATCAATGTTACGGAACAATAAGTGCAACGGTGAAGACACAATGAGTGCAATTGAAAAGAAAACCACGCTGGTCGTCGGTCTCGGAGAGGTCGGCCGTCCGCTTCTGACCGTACTTCGCCGGCACGAGTCAGGCACGATCGGCATTGATATCGAGCCGGTCGCTATCCAGAGTCCCATCGGTATCATGCATATCTGTTTTCCGTTCAAAGACCAGGCGCAGTTCCAGGATGCCATCGTTGCATACGCCCGTAAGCACGTACCCCAATTGATCGTCATCAATAGCACCGTGTTACCTGGAGCAACGCGCGCAATCGAGCGCGCATGCGGAATTCCTTGCGTCTACAGCCCAGTTCGCGGCAAACACGCACGCATGGCCGACGAGCTATGTAGCTACGTAAAGTTCGTCGCCGGCACAAATGCTGAGGCGACGGGACGTGTAATGGAGCATTTCAAGTCAACAGGCATGCATTCGGAGATGATGACTACACCCGAAGCACTTGAGCTGGCGAAGCTGCTTGAGACGACTTATTTCGGTTTGCTGATTGCATGGGCGCAGGAGATGAATCGCTTTGCGCAAGCTCTGACCGTGGATTATTTGGAGGTCGGCAAATTCTTCGACGAAATTCCGTATCTGCCCTCCGTGCTTTTTCAGCCCGGCTATATTGGCGGCCATTGCGTGATGCCGAACATCAATTTGCTTCAACAGCGTTTTCGGTCCGATTTTCTCGATGTGGTCAACAGTTCCAACGAGAACCGCAAACTTGAACTTGAGCAGGCTGAGCAGCAGTCCGCGGTCAATATTCTGCAGCCCATTGCACTGAAGTAAACGACACTTTAACGCCGAAGCTAGCTACGCCTGGTCGCGGACAGAACATGAATCAAACGGGGCTCAAATGAAGAAGATCTGCATGGTGGCGTATACCAACTACCTCTCTGATGCGCGTCCGAAGCGAGAGGCGGAAACGCTTGCGCGCAGAGGCGACCAGGTGGACTTTATTGCTCTAGCCGATGCTGGAAGTCCCAAAATCGAAACCGTCAACGGGGTGAGGCTCTTTAGGCTTCGGCAGAATCGCTATCGAGGCGACAGCGGGCTCAGCTATGCGCTCGCTTACGCCAGGTTTCTTTGTGCCGCCAGTGTCAAAGTTGCATGCCTGTTCCGTCGTGAGCGCTACGACGTTATTTATGTGCACACCATGCCGGACCTGATTGTGCTTGTTGGGCTCCTTCCGAAAATCTTCGGAGCCAAAATCGTCCTGAACGTTCACGACATGATGCCCGAGCTGTACATGTCAAAATTCGGAATTCATAAAAGCCACTGGCTCATCCGCTTGCTCGTCCTGCAGGAGCAATGCAGTATCCGGCTCGCCGACGAAGTGATTTGCGTCCACCATCCGCACCGCGATGTGCTTTGCGGCCGTGGAACTCCTCAGGAAAAGATCACGGTCCTGCCCAACGTTCCCGATCCATCGCTGATGCCGCGCGGAGTGACAGCTTCAGCGACCGACGGAAGTTTCAGAATCGTGTATCACGGGACCATTGCCCGGCGATTGGGGCTCGACCAGGCAGTGCTTGCGTTCGAAAAGATAGCCGAGTCCTGCCCCGGCGCGCGCCTTGAGATATTCGGCACGGGCGATGCCGCCGTTGATCTCGAAGCTCAGATTGCGGCCTCAAATGCGCGCGAGAGAATCCACTTCAGCAACGAGATGTTTCGCGTCGAATCCATTACGCAGCTGATTCAGGGAGCCGCAGTGGGCATTGTTCCCAATCGCCGTGACGCGGCAACGGAATTCATGTTGCCTGTAAAATTGCTCGAATATGTCTTTCTCGGGATTCCAGTAATCGCACCGCGGCTGCGAACCATCCAATACTACTTTTCAGAAGACCACCTGGCCTATTATGACCCCGGCAATGTCGATGAACTGGCCGCTTGCATTTGCCGTCTCTACCAGCATCCCGGCGAAAGTGAAGCGCTGGCTGGAAAGAGTTCCCAGTTTGCGAAGAAGTTCAATTGGGAGACACTCAAAGAGGAGCTGTATCGAGTCGTCGACGCCGATCGCAACGGTAGGAAATACCTTGCCGATGCAAACATTGCCTACCCGCACGAGAGGGCCTGAACAGTGGCGTTGATATTACGCATCGATGTCGACCGCCCTTATGGTAAAGCGGGATTGCTGCGCCACGTTGCCAGCCGCGTAAGCTCCGACTTGTACCTGCCACGCATGAACTGGCTCGGCTACCTTCGCGAACTGCAAGCCATTCTCGAAATCCTCAACGAGCGCGGCAAATCCGCCTATGTATTCTTCAGGAAGTGCACCTACCCCACTCCACAGATTTGCGAGCTGATGCAAGAAGGCGGCCATCTTTTTGGTCTGCACCTTGAAAACTCTCGTTCGTCCAGCACTTTTCACGAAGAGCTTCTCTCTCTAGAGCACAAGCTGGGCATGAAGGTTACGGCATTCTCCAAACACGGTTCGGGACGCATGCGTCTGGGGTTGCATCACTATCCTCCCTACGAGCCTGAACGGTATCTGCCCTGGGCCATGGATCTGGGCATGAATTACTTCTTCGGCAACCTCGAAGATCCAGAGCTGGAACCTCAGAAGCACGGCGATCTCACGATCTATCCATCAGCCTTCTGGCTTGAATCGTCGTGGCGCGATGTCGACCGATTCCCGATTGAGTGGCTGTTGCGAGAGGCGGCTGAGCGAGATGTCGTGCTTCTGTTGCACCCTGACAACGTAACGGCAAGCGCACCCATCATGCGCGAATTTCTGCTCGCCCTGGACAAACTCAACACAGTAGTTTTGCCGGACTCCTGGCACTGATATCGCCGTCGCAGGTAACCATTCAATGCGTGACCAGCGATGCCCTTGGTTACCGGAGAGCCACTTGAGCGTCCCCCCGTTTGAGGGATTCAAAGGTGGTTTCGTGAGGCCTATTCTCACTCTTGCAGCAAGTCCTTAGCTGGTGGCCGTTGTCTAACGATCGGTGTTCGGAAGGGAATGCCGTGCGCGCGAAACGCCCAGGCAACCTTGCAGGCTCTTGGAAAGACTGTCCACAGGTGCCTGCACTTTGCCGCTGCGGAGAGGCAGGAGAATGAAGCACGACCCTGGATCGATGTGCGCCCTTCTGCTTCTGGCTGGAACCTGGCCGCTTGCTGCCCAACAACTTAATGCTGCACAAATCGCCGGTGCGCCTGAGCCTCACAATCAAACGCAGACACAACCCACACCAGAGCTGAAGCCGAGCCCGCTCGAGATTCTGCGCAAATTTGAGCCGGAACGCAACGAGGAATACCGAATCGGCAAAGGAGACGAAATTACGATCGACTTTGCCGGCCGGCCCGAGATGCAGGCAAAGCTGATTGTCGGCCCGGATGGGCGCATAACGCTGCCGCTTGCCGGCGACATCATGCTAGCCGAGCTCACTCGCAGCGAGGCAGACAAAGCCATCGAGTCTGCATTGGCCGCTTACTATTCCAACCTCGTTGCCCAGGTCACCGTTACCAAATACACAGCCAACCGCGTCGTGCTGGTTGGCGCTGTCGATCATCCGGGTATCTACTCCTTCGACGGCACTCCTTCGCTGCTTGAGGTGCTTGCACGCGGCGGAGTTGAAGCCGGGCCCAATCGGTCCGGACAAACGCCCGAAGTGAATCAGATTCCTGAGCGCTGCGCGATCTACCGCGGCAGCGACCAGGTGGTGTGGGTCGAGCTACGTGCGCTTATGGAGTCAGGCAATGCAATGGCTGATCTGCGGCTGCGCCGCGACGATGTTGTTTACGTACCTAGCGTTTCAGAACGCTTTGTTTCGGTACTGGGCGAAGTCCAGCATCCGGGAGCAATACCGCTTGCCCATAACTCGACCGTAGCCAGCCTGCTGGCCCAGGCCGGTGGAATTACCGACCACGCCGGTAACAACGCGCACATTCAAATCGTGGATCCGTCCAGCGGCAGCTCGCATGTGCTCACCTTTAAAGAAGTGCTCGATCCGGCCAAGTCGCTTGAGGTCACGCTGCGCCCAGGCGACATTATCTATGTGCCCAAGAGCGGTTTCTATCGTGGCACCTATGTGCTTGAGCGCTTCAGTCCTCTGGTCACCGTTGCATCGATGGCCTTCTATGCGGGGGTCTTATGATGTTGCCGCGCGGGCCCGTGGTTCGGTCGCCTTCTTCCACTGGCGAAAGCTCTGACGGGCAACAAACTGTGTCCGGTGTTTCACGCAGACGCGACAACGAGCAAATCATCCGCCTGAATCTTCTACGCGCTCTTCAGCTTCATCGCCGCCTTGCGCTCACATGCGCTCTTGGCGGCGTGCTGCTTGCGGTCGCTTATGTACTCCTCCAGTGGCCGATTTATACCGCCAAGAGTCAGATCTATGTACAGCCCGTGCAGCCAAAGGTCATGTCGTCGGGCAACGACCAAAACTCCTCAGTCAATGCGGCTGCTTACGACGCATACATTCAGCAGCAGGTGCAGAGCGCATCCAGTCCTGCTGTGCTTGCTTCTGCGCTTAAAAAGCTTGGTCCGGGGTGGCAGCGCAACAATGAAACCGAGCAATCCGCTGCCGACCGTCTCGGGCATGCGATTGAAGCGGTGCGAGTGGGTACAGGGTATGAGATCGCCATCACCGCGCGTGCTTCCGATCCGGTGCTGGCTGCGAAAATCGCCAATGCCGTTGCTGAGAGCATTGCGGAGAAAGCCTCGGTGGAGGGAAATGCCGGTGATGCGCAGCGCATCACAGTCCTGCGCGATGAGCGCGATCGCATCCAGAACGAACTCAAGCAGGACTATGAGGAACAGGATGATCTGAACAAGCAACTGGGCATGGCTGCCGTCGGACCGGTGGCTCCAGATCTAATCGACGAGCAAATATCCAAAACAAGAGACGAACTGATCAAGGCTCAAACTGACCACGATCAGGCCTCGGCGAAGTTCAGCGCAATGAAAGCCGGCCAGAGCGATTCATCAGCGGCTTTGAATGCTGAGGCTGACGATCTGATCGCTGAGGATGCCGGCCTCAGCAGCATGAAAACATCGCTCAATCAGCGTCGCGCCGTGCTGATTACGCAGATGGCCAACCTCACGCCGCAAAATCCCGGCTACAAGCTTGCGGCCGATGAATTGGCCAAAATCAATGCCAGCCTCGACGCCATGATGAAAGATCTGCGTTCCAGTGCGGCCGCACGCATCCAGCAGAAGCTGAGCACCGATCTTGAGCGCACCGCTCGCGTTGAAGATCAATTGAACGGGCAACTGCGCGAGCTTGCGCGTACGGCCGCCGGCGCCACTCCCAAGCTGCAGCGCGTCAACGATCTTGCAACCGACATAGTTCGCCTCCGCAATCGCTTCTCGACGGTCGACGAGCAGTTGCACAACCTGATTGTCGAAGACAGCGCTCCCGGCGCGGTGCACGTGTCGGTGGCGGCCGTGCCTCCGCTGCACCCCAGTTATGGCAAAATCCTCAAAGGCGCATTGCCTCTTGCCCTGGGCGGCGTCCTGCTCGGTTTGCTCGCCGCGGTGATTGTAAACAAGCTTGACCCTCGCATTTATATCGCCGCGGATATCGAAGACGCGCTGGGCTTCGCGCCTATAGCGGTACTGCCGGATTTTGAAGAAGTGTCCGACGGCGTCACCGCTGAGTATCTGCTGCGCCTTGCCGTCGCCATTGAACACGCAGGTAGAAAAGGCAATATGCGAACCTGTATATTTACTGGTTCTTCCCGCCACACCGGTGTGACGACGATTGGCGAACGTGTCAAAAACACTCTCTGCGCCATGGGGCGACGCGCCGTGTTGCTGGATGCAACCGGACACGCACGCGATGAGTCTCAAGTGCCCGATGGTTCTGCCGGCCCGCTTGTGCAACGGGATTTCAGTGCGGAACTCGATGTGGAGAACATCGTACTCGTCGATACGCCGCCGCTTGCCCTTTCAGCGGAGACTGAATATTTCGCTCGCTCCGTTGATGGCGCGCTTGTTGTCGTCCGGTCGGGCGTTACCACACGGGCACAATTGCTGGCGGCCGTAAATACGCTGCAGCGGCTTGAAGTAGGTGCGGTAGGATTTGTATTGAACCGGGTGACCCTGGCGAAGGCTGACCCCGGCTTCCGGCATTCTCTCGAAGACATGGAAAAGCATCTTCGCAGTCAAGGCAATTCCAGCTCGATGTGGCCGGTCAGTTGGCACGGGTTTCTTGACGATCCCGCGCGCAAGCCGGAGTCTGCTGTTGACGATCTGTCTCCAGAGCAAGCTGAACCGGCCAGCGATACCGCGATTTCGCGAATTCCAAACACGGTAGTTGAATTTCCAAAACCCACCGCAGAGGCGCCATCGCTACCCAAGTCCGCCCTGCCCAATCACGCGGAAACGTCATGGTGGCTTTTGCCGAATGCATCCCCGGCTCCCCCGGCGCCCACTCAGGCTTGTGCTGTGGAACCGGTCAAGTCAGAATACCCGGCGTCCGCACCGCCAAGAATCCAGCCTCCGAAACTTCCAGACTGGTTCTGGGAAGGTGGGCCAGGTGGATCGGGCGACTTCCTGCGACTTTCTGCCCCGGAGAATGCTGAATCCTCATCAGAGCCTTTGCAGTCCGATGCCGAGGCGCGCATCGAGCGACTGCGCGGGCTGTTTGCAAATGTTGGCCTCGCCGCTCTGCATCGGAACCGCGGATCTGTCGCGCAGGACGAAGTCCTTCCGCGCGAAGAACAGCTTCCGCGCACGGAACAGTTTCCGCACGAAAAACAGCTTCCGCACACGGAACAGCTTCCGCGCCCGGAACTGAAAATCGCTGCGCAGCAAGACTCACCTGAATCTCCTGTTGCAGCAAATCAATTTGAAACCGCTGTCGTGCAGCCGGCCCCTGTCGCGATTTCCGCTGCCAATCTGCCGGAGCCGGCATCAGCCGTATTGATAACTGCCGAACCCCAGATACTCTCGCCCAAAGAGTCGGTTACGGTGAAAGAGCCAAAGCGCAAACCTGACAACAAGTCATCCGCAGATTGGGACGACGACGAAATTCACACTCTGCCGGCCAAGCGCGGGCAGTACGGATCTCGTTAACTTACAAATCCATCCCCCTCTACCGTTTCTCTCTTCGTCCGGCATTTCAGCATCTGGCTCGCGCATAATGGAATACGAAGGCGGCTCGGCTCGGTGCAGTGTCTCATTCCCCGCGAGCGGCATCTCAATTCACGTGCCTCACAGGAGGGGTCTCATGCAACGTCGCGAATTTGTTAAATCGGCTGCGGCAGCCGCCAGTATTGCTTCGCTCGCGGCCTTAATGCCGGCCGAAGAAACTACGCCAGCCTCGAACGGCATGATCTACCGCAAACTCGGCCGCACCGGGGAACGCGTGTCTGCTATCGGCCTTGGTGGCTACCACCTGGGCATGCCGGCGCTTGGCGAAGCAGAAGCGATCAGGCTCATGCACCAGGCAATCGATCGCGGTATCAATTTCCTGGATAACTGCTGGGACTACAACGGCGGAGTAAGCGAAGAGCGCATGGGCAAAGCGCTCACCGGTGGTTATCGCGGCAAAGTTTTCCTGATGACTAAATTCGATGGCCGCACCAAGGTTGAAGCCGCGCGCCAGATCGACGAAAGCCTCCGCCGCCTGAACACCGACCACATTGACCTGATGCAAATTCACGAGGTCATCCGCCTCGACGACCCCGATCGCGTATTCGCCCAGGGCGGCGCCATGGAAGCCATGCGCGATGCAAAGCAGGCCGGCAAAATTCGCTACATCGGATTCACGGGGCACAAGGACCCGCTGGTTCACCTGCGCATGCTTGAGGAAGCACGCAAGCACAACGTCCATTTCGATACCGTGCAGATGCCGCTCAACGTAATGGATGCGCACTTCCGCAGCTTCGGGCACGACGTGCTGCCTGTACTGGTGCGCGAGGGCATTGCGCCGCTGGGCATGAAGGCGTTTGGCGACCACTTTGTTCTCGACAGCAAAACCGTCACGCCTATCGAAGGTTTGCATTACTGTTTGAATCTGCCCGTCTCCGTGCAGATCGCGGGCATTGATAGTCAGCAGGTTCTCGACCAGGCTTTTGAAGCAGTAAAGACCTTCAGGCCAATGTCAGAAGCGCAGGTAGCAAAGCTGCTTGAAAAAACCAGCGAAGCCGCGCAAGCGGGACAATTCGAGCTCTACAAGATTTCGCCGCACTTCGACGGAACGATCGCAAACCCGAAGTGGCTTGGCTAAAAAACAGGGCGTTTACGGCCCAAATACTCGATTAAACGCGCTTCGACTGAAATGCGCCCTTTTTGGGCAATAATGGGCAGTTTTCGGGGGCCATCTTACTTATTGGTCCTGTCGGCCCCTGCTTAACTTTTTTATCGTCAACGCGGAGTTGCCAAAGAGTCGTGCCTTCCCGTGTGGTGTGGTTTTACCCGCCATCAAGAGCAATCCAAGGCTTGGTTGATACCGATTTGATGTATAAGTGGTGAGCAGCTTCGATTTTGTTTCTTTATAGTCATTCTGCGATTGCGATGACGGCAGGAGTACGGTCTATATGGACAGGCGAGAAGTGCTCAAGGCGAGTTTGGCGAGCGCAGCTGCAATTGGAATCACCTCAAAACGGTCCATGGCTGCGGCCATCGATTCCGCGGCCGGCGCGGACGTCCAGGTTGGTGGAGGGCAGGAAAACCAACAGCCGGTGCTGGCGAGCGTGTACGACTATGAGGCTGCAGCCAAGCGGAAGATGTCGCTGCCGGCTTGGGAATACTTCAGCAGTGGATCGGCCGACGAGATAACACTAAGACGGAACCGTGAAGCGCTGGACGAGCTACAGCTTAAGCCGCGCGTTCTGGTGGACGTGACGCGGGTTGATACAAGTTGTACGGTTCTCGGCAACAAATTGCCCCATCCAATCCTGCTGGCGCCGACGTCGTCGCATCTTCTGGCGCATCCTGATGCCGAAACGGCTACGGCACGCGGAGCCGGAGAGGCAAAGACGATTATGGTGGCGAGCACCCTCTCGAACCGTAGCATCGAGGATATCTGCAGAGCCGCATCCGGACCGATCTGGTTTCAGCTCTACGTGGACGACGATAAACAGGCTGTTCAGGCACTCATTGAGAGAGCGGAGGCGGCAGGATGCAAAGCGCTATGTATCACTGTGGACATTCCAATGCCTTACGCACGGAACCGCGAGGAGCGTATCCGCGCGCAGTCGCCGATTCTTCCATTCCCAAACCTGGGGACCGAGGCGAGGCCTGGGGGCGGAGGCGGCCGGACTCGGAGGCATTTCAACTGGAGCGATCTTGAATGGATCCAGTCATTTGCCAAGACTCCGGTCATTCTTAAAGGGGTTCTCAATCCTGACGATGCCGATGAAGCGGTGAAGCGCGGTGTTGCTGCAATCGTCGTTTCAAATCACGGTGGCCGAGTTCTGGATACGGAACCGGCAACAATCCAGGTGCTTCCGGCGGTGGTGGACCGCGTGGCCGGTCGTGCACCGGTGCTCTTCGATAGCGGTATTCGGAGGGGTACTGATGTATTGAAGGGGTTGGGCTACGGTGCTTCTGCTGTTTTAATAGGGCGACCTTATTTGTACGGATTGAACGTAGCTGGGGCCGATGGAGTGCGCGATGTCATCAACATTCTCAGATCCGAACTGGAGGTTGCGATGGCGATGACCGGACGTACCCGCCTGGATCAGATTGATCGCTCAATTTTCTGGAAGTTTCGTGACTACAGCTCGTAGGTGATTGTGCCTTTCAGCCTCAGGTGATGCAAAATCGCCGAGTCACTCATCCAAGTTGGATTACGAGGTTTATTCCGAGTCGAACGGCTCAGCTTTCAGCGAGCCATCGCGCTGCTTTACCAGCATCTGCACTTTACCCTCGGCGGCGTCGAGTTCCTGCTTGCAGTTGGCGGTCAGGTTCACGCCTTCTTCAAAGAGCTTCAACGAGTCTTCAAGAGTCAGCTCGCCCTTTTCAAGTTGGTCAACGACCGTTTCGAGTCTCTTGAGCGATTCTTCAAACGAAGGCATTCGATCTACTCCATCGGCTCTGACTGACGCCGGCGCTTAATACGTGATTCGTTGTTACATCATTCCCGGTATGGTGTTCTTTCCCTGCGGCAGCACGCTGGCGATTACCTCACCGGCCACATTGAAAAGCCCGAACGGCGCGCTTACCTGCACGCCCTGCACATACGGGCGAACAGCTTTCAGCATCTCCTGCGCAATTTTCGTGCCTTCACTGCGTGCTGCTTCCGGCGAATCGGCCTGCGCCATGCGCAGCATAATCTCTTCCGGCATGGCGACCCGCAAATCGTTCTTCATGTATTCGGCATTGCGCAGGCTGGTCAGCGGCCAAATACCCGCGATCACCGGAATTTTGTGGTCCTTGATGCGCTCAAGAAAACGCTCGAGCAGGTTCAGGTCGAATACCGGCTGTGTGATTGCGTATTCCGCGCCCGCTTCAACTTTGTATGCGAACCGCCGCAACTCATTCTCGAGGTCCGGCGCGCCGGGATTGGCGGCCACTCCAATGGTGAAGTTGGTGCTGGTGCCAATGGAATTGGCGCCGATGTCGAGCCCCTGGTTCAAACTGTGCACGATGTTGACAAGACCGATGGAGTCAACGTCAAACACAACAGTCGCATCAGGATAATTTCCCAGCTTGAGCGGATCGCCAGTGACGCAAAGAACATTGTGAAGACCGATAGACGATGCGCCAAGCAGGTCCGACTGGATGGAAAAAATATTCCGGTCGCGGCAAATGTAGTTCAGAACCGTTTCGATACCGGTGTGCTGTTGAATTTGAATGCAAAGACTCTGAGCGCTCATGCGCGCCGAAGCGTGGGGCGAGTCGTACACGTTGATTGCGTGCACGCCGAGCTGCGCCATCAACGACGAGCCTTCAATCTCCTTGGAGCAGTCGATGCCCCGCGGAGGAACAATTTCAACCAACGTGAGGAATTCGCCCGAGGAAAGCAGCGAACCTACGCGCGAGCGTGCGGCAATCGGAGCGGGCGGTGTTTCAGGGTTGGCCACCGTGACGGTGCCGGAAACCTCGATCGGAGCAGTCTCGTCCATGGCCCGAATTGCCGAGCGCATGGCGCGAATGTGGTTTGGAGTAGTTCCGCAGCAGCCGCCCACAATTTGAGCGCCGGCTGTAACGGCCTTGCGCGCAAAGCTTGCCATGTATTCCGGCGAGCACAAATAAATATTTCGACCCTCAACCGCGCGCGGAACACCGGCGTTGGGCATCGCGGCCAAGGGGAGCCTTGTTGCCGGTCGCATGGCTTCAATCGCAGTGAGCACAGTAGTTGGGCCGGTGGAGCAGTTCACCCCCACAGCGCTTGCGCCCCACTCAGTGAGCAATGCGGCGGCCTGCTGCGGAGACGCGCCGTCGAGGCAGGTAATTTCGTCGTCCACCGTGACCATGACAACAATGGGCAGGTGCGGAGCTACTTTGTGGGCGGCTTCCAGCGCCTGCCGGGCCTCGTTCAGCGCCGGCATCGTTTCAACAATCAGCAGATCGACACCGCCGTCGACCAGGATCTGCATCTGCTCGGCGAAGGCGGCGCGGGCTTCATCCAGGCCGGTTTTCCCGAGCGGCTCAAGCCGCACGCCAAGCGGGCCAATGGATCCGGCCACCCACGCCTCTCCAGCCTGCTTTTCTTTCAGATTATTTACAGCCTGCCTGGCCAAGCGCGCTCCGGCGGCGTTGATCTCTGCCATTTTTCCGGCCAGCCCATAGCGGCTCAGGCGAATGCGGTTGGCGCCGAAAGTGTTGGTTTCCAGAATCTCCGCGCCTGCCTGCAGGTACTCCTCATGGACCGACAGGATCAGCCCAGGGTCCGACAAGTTCAACTCGTCGTAGCAGCGGTTGATAAAGATGCCGCGAGCGTACAGGACTGTACCCATCGCGCCGTCGGCGAGCAGGGGGCGGGAGGCGAGGATCTCGGCAAACTGGGTCATTCAATTGCAATGCTACCGCAATTCATGAGCCATCGTATGTATAAGCTACGGAACCGCAGTCGACGCGACCCTCAGGGAGCGGCGACCTTTCCCATATTTCAGGGGGGCATCGGAATCTCAGGAATTGCCTCAAGCCACTCAAGCCTGTCGCGCCAGAGGAGTGGTCTGCTTTGTTATACTTCGGGAGTCATAAGCTGGGCAGAAATGGGATTCGAAAGGCCGGTTTTTGCGTCTTCCCGGCTGTCCACGAAGCCTGTTCCAGGAGCTTTGTCGGGTCTTGAAACCCGTGCACTGCCATCATCCGCGGACTGTTCCGCGTTATCCGCGAACGCCACCGCGTAACTTGCGGACTGTGCCGCGCAATTGATTGAGGGAAGAGATTTTGAAGAAGAGCAGTCTTTGGATTAGCGCCAGCGCAGCCCTCTTGGTTGCAGTATTGCTGGCTGGATGTGGAACCACTAGCTATTTCGCAGGCCGCGGCTTGCCCCCAAGCAAGTTGCAGAATCGCGTCCTGATCTCCGTCCAGAACGCGAGCGCTTTCGTAAAGGGCGAACTTACGTTCGTTGATGCTTATTACGACATCCGCAGCGGTTTTAGGGGCCAACCCACGTCCTTCTCAATCTCTGGTTATGGCGGATCGCTGCCGGTCACTATTCAGAGCATGCCGGAAGAACAGCTTGCCGTTGTCTACGGATCCGGGGACGGCAGCTTGATTCCTGTCGATTACGCCGGCGAAAAAACTGGCACCGCAATTTCTGGGTTGAATGGACTATCATCCAGCGTCTTCATGACCCGCTCGCGCAAATATGTTATTGCAGCCAGCGAGCAAGCGCGCGTGCTTACCGTGGTGGATAACTCCAAAGGTGGTTCCTTCCCACTGAGTCTTCCCGGCGTTTATCGCGTCAGCGTGAACCCCGGCGGGACCATGGCGCTGGCCTTTGTGCGCAACTCCAATTACGTCTACTTTCCGCGTGAGCTTACCGCTGCGCAATCGATCGCCTATGCAGGCGGCCCGTCTGCCTGGCCCAAGGCTGCGGTAGACTGCGAACCGCAAAATGCGCCGGGATGGTGCCTCTTTCAAGCTCAGAGCCCAGACCAGATCGACTCGACCGGCAACTTCTACGGAGCGCCGCTCGTATTCGATCGGCCCGTGAAGGCGCTGTTCTCTGTCGACGGCGGCACCGCCTACGTGCTGAGTTGCGGCGCCGAGTGCGGCGGAACCAATTCGGCCGTTAGTGTACTGCCTGTTTCGCCGCTGATCTTCCCACTCGGTCAAAATTCAGGCTTGCTGCCGTGCAACTCGGCTCCGTGCACAAATACAAACACCAAGCCGATGACGACGATTCCGGTTCCAGCCGGCGCCAGCAATGGCCTTATCAACAACACCACCATGTATGTGGTCGGGCAGCGACTGATGCCTGACGGTTACTTTGGCGGCTTCCTTACGCTGCTCAATCTCACCACCAACACTGTCGTTGCATCCACATCCGGTTCGCCCAACCCGGTTTCCATCAGCGATGGCATTTCCGGCGGTACCAGCCGCATGGTTCTGGGCGATGACAATACGCTCTGGATCGCAATGACCAAGTGCAATCAGGGTGAGCGCTTCTACAACAACAAGCCCTTCGGCTGTTTGACCATGTACAACACGTCCTCCAACAAGGTTGTCCTGCTTGAGCCGTACTTTGGCGATGCCACCGGCGTGACCGCTGTTACCGGCTTGCATAAGATCTACTCAGCGCAGGGCGGACAGGTGTACATCAACACGACCACCGACGGAACGGCCATCGACAACCAGTACGTTACGGTCACTGGTACTGCTTCAGACGTCGCGTACATGGACGCCGTCTCCGACTCCGACAACACCGTCTACTGAGGCATTGACTGCCGTGGCTGCCGAATCCATCGCTGACGTGCTGGCAATTGCCGCTCATCGCGATGACGTGGAGCAAACCTGCGGAGGAACCATGCTCCGCATGGCGGCGCGCGGCTTGCGGACCGCCATCCTCGATCTGACGCAGGGCGAAGCCGGAACCCGCGGAACCGCAGAAGACCGCGCCAGAGAGGCTGCCGACGCCGCAAAACTGCTGGGCGTTGCCTGGCGGCAGGCGCTGAATTGTCCTGACGGCGCTATTGAAAACACAATCCAAAACCGAATTGAAATTGCGCGAGTGCTGCGCATCGTTCGTCCTCGCGTGGTGATTCTTCCGTACTGGCAGGCGCGTCACCCCGACCACGCCATCACTGGCATACTCGGATACGATGCGTGTTTTGTCTCCGGCCTCGCCAAGGTTGACACCGGCGCTCCGCCGCACAGGCCCTTCAAAATCCTGTATGCAAGCCTCTACGCCGATGTGCGCCCCAGCTTTGTCGTCGACATCACGCCGTTCATTGAGCAGCGCCACACCGCTCTGATGGCGTATAAATCGCAATACGCCAACCAGGCAACGGGCAGCGGCCTCTTCGTTCCTGAAGAGGAAATCCGCGAGCGCACCTTCGCTGAGGCGCGTCATTACGGATTGCTCGCAGGCGTGCGTTACGGCGAGCCTTTCGTGCAAAAGGAAGTCGGACTGGTTGACGATTTGACGCTGCTTCCCGTGCAGTCCCTCTGACGGGCCTTCGGACTTTATAAATGTTTCTTATCAAACTCCAAAATAGAATAACTTTGTCTTATATGTCCATTTCGGCGACACTGAGTCAGGAGACGACCTGTGACGCAGACATGGGATCCGCATCAGTATGAGCAGCACGGCGCGTTCGTTCACGAATTAGCTGGAGGCGTTCTCGATTGGCTGGCGCCAGAAGCAGGCGAACGAATTCTCGATCTCGGCTGCGGCGACGGGCAACTATCAAAGCGCATTGTTGCCGCCGGCGCAAGCGTGGTCGGTCTCGATTCATCGCCGCAAATGGCTGCAGCAGCACAGTCTCTTGGTATCGATGCAATCGTAGGCGACGCCGAGGCTATCCCATTTGTATCGCACAGCGTTGATGCAGTGTTTTCGAATGCTGCTCTCCACTGGGTTCGCAATCACGACGCAATGCTCAGCGGCGTCAAGCTCGTTCTAAGACCTGGCGGCAGGTTCGTTGCCGAGTTTGGCGGCTTCGGCAACATTGCGGCCATCCGCGTGGCCATGCGTGCTGCCATCGAAAGGTTCGGCTTCGACGGCAGCAAAGACGATGTGAACTACTACCCCACACCGCCGATCTACACTCGCCGGCTTGAGCAGCATGGATTCACCGTGGACCGAATGGCTCTGATCCCGCGGCCCACGCCGTTGCCTGCGAGCGGCATGAGCGGATGGATCAGAACTTTCCGCCGCGGTGTATTGGAATCGCTGCCTGAAGGCGTCCGCGACAAAATCGTTGAAGAGGCTGTAAGGCTGCTTGCGCCCGCGCTAAAAGATGAAGAAGGGAACTGGATTGCCGATTACGTGCGTCTGCGTTTCATTGCTCACGCGTGATTGAAAATCGAAGTGACTCACTGGCGCGATCGAGTATGACAGAGTTAGCTAATGATTCGAATAACTTAGTCGGTCGATCTCCACGGCGGTTCACAAAAAGCTTGCATTCATTTCGCGAGTTATGGCAAAGTAACAGCAGCGTAGGAGAACGCCCGATGAATTACAACACGCACAACTCGATGCGTAGATTGGTAGAGCTCGTTAAGAGCCCCACCGGTCGCCGGGCGTGGTTTGTCACTCGATTCTAAGCCGCTTTCTCAATCCTACGCGTACAAGCATTCAATCTGAGTTTTTCCAAGCGGCGTAGAAGCCCGATCCATCCATAGTCCATCGGTCAGGCTGTTTCTTCGCATTTTTCTCTGGGGAGAAGTGTCAGTTGAGTTATGGAGTTACTTACTTGCGCCGCGTTGATAAGTCACGCGGAGTTAACGGTGAGTTATGTCTCAAAATCAAGGGCGAGTTACTCGCGACTGCCGAAGTGGGCCGCCGGTTTCGTCCAATAACAACTTCCGGTAGATCCGGATCAGGATGAATTGCCATGAGCAAATTGAATATCAAAAACGGCACTCCGGTCGGAAGCGTCAATCTGTGCGAGAGCTGCACCTTTGGCCAGTGCATTGCCGGCTACCGCGAGTCGGATCGCTTGGTGATCTGCAACAAAGTCACGCCGGATCTGATGATCCCGTTTGTGGTGCTCGAGTGCACCAGCTTCATTGACAAGTTCCGTCCGAACTGGGATCAGATGCAGAGGCTGGCAATCGACATTCAGCCGGTCCGCATTTCATCCCGCACTGCTGGCTTCAGCGCAATAACGGATGCACGCAGCACGCAAACAACGGACGGTGATGACGAAGTCGAAGATGAAGCAGCGCTCAGTGAGTAGTTTGACGCCGCTGCGCAGAAACTCGTGCCCGCAACCATACGCCTGAGTTACCGCCAACGCGGTAACTCAGGTGCAAACTCAAGTAGAAGCTAGTTACTGCCACTCTTCGCGTCAATCAGCTTCGAGTGCTTTCATTCGAAACAGTAGCCCGGCAAGTGCTCCGCCAATCGAAGGCACGAGCAGAAAGAGCCACACCTGCGCCATCGCCTGTCCTCCTACGAGGAGTGCCGGTCCAAGGCTGCGAGCCGGATTCACACTCACGCCCGTAATGTGAATCCCGAAGATGTGAATGGCCACCAGCGTGATGCCGATTGCCAATCCTGCAAAGCCCGATGGCGCCTTCGCTTGCGTGGAGCCGAGAATCACAATGACAAAAATTAGCGTCGCGACAAGCTCAAACAGCAGGGCTGACTGAAGGCTATATCCGCCCTGGTAGCCGGGCCCCCAGCCATCTTGGCCAAGGCCATTGGCAGCCAGGTTGTATCCGCCGCCAACCCCGGACACGATTGCGTAAAGTACCCATGCAGCGAATATGCCGCCCAGAAACTGACCTATCCAGTATCCGAGCATGTCCTTTAAGGACATGCGTCCGGCGACAAACACTCCCAGACTTACGGCGGGATTGATATGGCATCCCGAGATGGAGCCGATGCCGTAGGCCGCGCCAATGAGCGCCAGTCCAAAGGCAAAGGCTATGCCGAGAATGCCGACTTTGTCGCCTGCTACAACGGCTGTTCCGCAACCAAAGAGCACCAGGATAAAAGTGCCCACCAGCTCTGCAAAATATTTCTTCATGGTTTCTCCTGCGTAGTCATCGAAGGCGGAAAACCGGCTGCCGCCCCCTGATGGCCTGTCAACGAACGAGGGCCTTTTAAGGCGTTGTTTGCCGGGAGAAGGAAATGGCTCGTTCAATTGTCAGGGAATACGCGCACGAAGTGTTGCAGGCCATGGACTTGGCCGTCAAGCGAAATTCAAGGCTCCGCGGTTTTGTTTTTCGCTCGCCGATCCAGAGGCGCTGCGCAATTCGGATGAGCTGTCCGCCCCAGCAAATTCATCAAACGTTTGCATTCTATTTGCCTCACTGCATTACTCTGTTAATGGTTCGGTGCGGCCCACGCAGCTTGCAACGAAGTCGGCCGCCGAATGAGGGCAGACCGTTTGAGTCAGACCATATTTGTACTGGAAGACGAAGCCGACATCGCGAGGCTGGTCCAGCATCATCTTGAAGCAGCGGGATTTGATGCTCGCCTCTATCACACCCCAACCAATCTAATTCCTGACGCCGAGCGCAAGCCGCCGGTGCTGTTTCTCCTCGACATCATGGTTCCCGGAGGAGACGGCACGGATGTTTGCCGGCGCTTACGCAATCATCAGGGTCTTTCTACCATTCCCATCATTTTTCTCACCGCACGCGCGGGAGAAAACGACCGCGTGCTCGGGCTGGAACTTGGCGCCGACGACTACATCACCAAGCCATTTTCGACCAGGGAGCTTGTGGCCCGCGTCAAGGCTGTGTTGCGCCGCTTTGAGCGGCCAAGCTCGCCTTCGATCATCAGCTTTGAAGAGGTGGTCATTGACGCCGGCGCCATGCAGTTGATGGTGCGTGGTGAGATTACCACCACCACAGCCACGGAGTTCCGTCTGCTCGACTATCTGGCTCGCCATCCCGGGCGAGTCTTCAGCCGCGATCACCTGCTCGACGCTGTCTGGGGCGACGCCCGTTTTGTCACGCCGCGCTCGGTAGATGTTTACGTACGCAGGATTCGTGAGAAAATCGAGGTCGATCCTGAAAATCCGCGCTACCTCAAGACGGTGCGGGGCGCGGGTTATCGATTCGAGTTGCCCAAGGGCGAGTAACATCATTGACGCATAGATTCTTCACCAAGCTTCTCGCGCTTTTCCTTCTTCTGCTCCTGTTCCACACCTTGATTCTGGAATTGGTTTTTCGTGGAATGGTTGAGCAGAGGGGAGCTACGACACTGCACGTGCTGGGCCGCGACGCCCTCTGGGCGGGGCTCATCGCGCTGGCTGTGGCTGTTCCCATCTCGGTGTGGTTGGCCGGCCGTATTTCTGCGCGGCTCGAGGTCGTGGTAGCTTTCGTGCGCCGGTTGGCAGAGGGTGACCTAGAGGCTCGCATCCCTGAAGGCGGAAACGATGAGTTTTCTGCCATGGAAGGAGCTCTTAATCGCACGGCTGAACGGCTGGGCAGAAATTTTGCCGAGCTTGAGAGCCGCAGGCAGGAACTCGCCGCAATCCTTGACTCCATGCAGGAAGCGGTTGTCGCCATCACCCCCGAAGGAAATATCCGCTGGTCGAACGCCGTCATGGTGCGGATTGCCGGTACGCAAATTCACGCCGGGCGCCCGCTGGCGCATTCAGTTCGCGATCCTGAATTGCTGGCCTGTGTGAAAGGCGCGCTTGAAGAGCACCGGGTCCACTTTGGCAGAGCCAGCGTGCTCGCCCCCGGGCACGTGTTTGAAGTACACGCGGCGCCACTTCCCAGCGGCGGAGCACTTGCCGTTCTCCACGATGTAACGAGCGTTGAAGTGGCGCAAAAATCACGCCGCGAATTCGTTGCCAACGTCAGCCACGAACTGCGCACGCCGCTTACGTCGATTCAGGGTTACGTGGAAACGCTTCTTGAAGAGCCGAGCCCCAAACCAGAAACCGCGCGCGAATTTCTTGGCGTAATCCTGAAAAACGCCATACGCATGAATCGGCTTACTGAGGACCTGCTGGCCCTGGCCAGTGTTGAGAGCCCAGATTACAAGCTCGCTCTTCAGCCGGCGCGCGCCAGCGCTTTGCTTGATGATGCAATTGAATCGCTCGGTGGTCTCGTGGTTGACTCCGGCGTCAAGCTGCAATCCGCCGGGGCTCCAGACTCCGTTGTCATGGCCGACCCCGACGCATTGAACCAGGTATTTGGAAACCTGATTGAGAACGCTCTCAAGTACGCCAAAGACGGCAAGCGTATTCGCGTGGGCGCGCGCGCCCTCGATCACGAGGTCCAGTTCACGGTGCAGGACTTTGGTCCCGGCATATCATCAGAACATCTTGAGCGGATATTCGAGCGCTTCTATCGTATCGACAAGGCCCGTTCGCGCGAGTCAGGCGGAACCGGACTGGGGCTGGCAATCGTGAAACATATCATCCAGGCACATGGCGGCCGCATCTGGGCCGAAAGCGAATTGGGTAAGGGGGTCTCTTTTCACTTCACATTGCCGTTGGCGCCCGTCGCATCTTTGCCGCAGCCCGAAACGGTTAGCCATCAGATTCAGTAAGCGGCTGCCTGCGAGCGATGTCACATTCTGGCATAAACGAGGCTGGTTAGTACGGGGCAGGGAATTGGCGCTGTAACTTGCTTTTCATCATGCGCTTACACGGCTCTAGCGAATGTGAAAACCGTGTTAAAACGCCCACAATTCAACTCCCCGTAACATAAGCTCTTGACAATGGAATTCGGCAGTAAAACTGCGTATGGAGCGTAAAAAAGTGAAAAAGACACTCGTTGCCTTAGCGTTGGTGGCGTTTGCACTCGGTGCAGCCCAGGCACAGAAGCTGACAGCGGCAGGCGCAACCTTTCCTTATCCGATCTATTCGAAATGGTTCAATGAATACAGCGCAGCGCATCCCGGCGTTGAGATCAACTATCAGTCGATCGGCTCGGGCGGCGGAATTCGCCAGGTAACAACCGGTGTCGTGGACTTCGGCGCTTCTGACATGCCCATGGATGACGCGGCCCTGGCAGCTTCCAAGATCAAGCTGATCCACATCCCGACCGTGATGGGCGCTGTTGTTCCGGTCTTTAACGTGCCCGGCGTCAGCGACCTTCGCTTTAGCGGTTCTACGCTGGCCGACATTTACCTGGGCAAGATCTCAACCTGGGACGACGCAGCCGTTGCCAAGGACAATCCTGGTGTGAAGCTGCCCAGTCAGAAAATCATTGTGGTCCATCGTTCGGATGGCAGCGGTACCAGCTTCATTTTTGCTGACTACCTGAGCAAGGTCAGCAAGGAATGGGCAGGCGGCCCCGGAAAAAGCACTTCACCCGGCTGGCCAACCGGCGTTGGCGGCAAGGGCAACGAAGGTGTTGCAGGTCTCGTTCGCCAACTCCCCGGCGCAATCGGCTATGTCGAGCTGATTTATGCATTGCAGAACAAGATCAATTACGCCGCAGTGAAGAACGAAGCAGGCAACTACGTGAAGGGCTCGATCGAAGGCGTTACGGAAGCGGCGGCCAACGTCAAGAACATGCCGGCTGATTATCGCGTCTCGATCACCGATGCTCCGGGCGCAAACACATACCCGATTTCGAGCTTCACTTATTTGCTGATTCCGGCCACGCCGATCAATCAGGCCAATGCAAGCACAATCAAAGACATGTTGAGCTGGATCGTAAAGTCAGGCGAAGGCGAAGCATCAAGCCTGTCTTATGCTCCGCTGCCGAGCAGTGTTCAGGAAAAGGTCCTCAAGACCGTCTACGCAATGAAGTAGGAATCACCAGAGATGGTCCGGCGCACTGCCGGGCCATCTCGTTCATTTTTGAGTTAACCCGCCAAGTGCTCGCCGATCAAGCGAACCACCAGTGGCGTGAGTGCCTCGCCCGTTCGCGGCAACACAAACGCTGTCTCTTCCTGATCCCAGTCAAGCTTGAAGCTGGTAGAGAGTGCTGAGATCCATATCTGGCGTATTGGCGTGTTCGGCGTAATCACGAACTTGCCCGGCGGCTCTTCAAACAGAACATTCAACACCCCGTTCTGTTCTTCCACTTCAAAACCAGCGTCGTCCGCCTCTTCAAGTTCTATGAGGTGCTGCTTGAGCGTGTCGAGCGCGGCTTCGGCGTGACGGCGAAATTCATTTTCGTCCAACATGGCCTCAGTGTAGCAAGACAGGCCTGCATTGGTTGCCAGAGGCTTCTGGCTTGTGAACTCACTCCATCATGTTCAAAGAGCAAATGCACGGCCTACCTTGAAAAATCCGCAATGAACAATCAGGGAACTGTTCAAGGATGAATATTAAAGTCCTTCAGACTTTCGCCGATATGTTTGATAGGGAACTAAACGGGAGCCGATATGGAGATCAGTCCAATTCCCGGAATTCGCGCCGTGCCTGCGATAAAGGCGCCAAAGAATGACTCGCGGCCGTCCGCTGTCTTCGACATCGAAAGTGCGTTTGGCCCGCAACAGGACACATTTCTAAAGAACAACAAGGAAATGTCCGGCGGCCAGGACGACAGCGCCGCAGAGCATGGCGAGTCTGCCGAAGAGGAACACTCCTGCAGCTCAGACTCAACCGTTAACCTGTTTGCATAAATGCAATTTGTTAATGTTTCCTTGTCACTGCCCCTACAGCGACCGCTTGAACAGCGTCGTTGCAATCAGCAGAGTTCCAATCCCGAAGACGAACAGGAACAACAAGTCAAACTGAATTGCCACCCATCCTCCGTCTTTCAGCACAATCGACTTGAATCCGTGAATGGCATAGGTGAACGGATCAACGATCGAAAGCGCGCGTAACCACGCCGGGAATGCAGTGATGGGATACATTGCGCCCGAGGGATAAAACAACAACAAGTTCAACACGCCAAACATTGCGCGCGGCACCAGCGGATCATCCACTCGCACCATCATCAGAAACATCATGCCGTTGAACGCCAGTGCTGTGCCTAGAATCAGCGCCAGAGTCTGCAGCATGATCATGGGATGGAAAATGATGCCAAGCCCGGCCATCAGCGATCCAATCACCGTCAGGCAGATGCCGCTCATTACGGCCTTGATCGACCCCGCCAGATTCAACCCCATCACCAGTTCAAGGCGCGTAATCGGAGTTACCAGGTAGCCCTCATGTACGCCGCGAGCCTTGTCGTCGATATAGAGCATGCCGCCGCCAATCATCACTGAAATGTACATGGCCAGCGCAATGCAAGCCGGCAGCAGGAACTTCATGTAGCTGACATACGGGTAAAGCTCCACGATGCTCAAAGCGATGTTGCTTGCCAGACGCGGCTGGATAACCGGAGCGCTGAGCGCAGAAACTAATGCCTGCATCTCTCCTTCAATGCTGAAGGAAGTGAACTGGTCAGTGTTATCGACTACAAACCCAACTTGCGGTGCATCTTTCGCATACACCCGGCGCGAATACTGCGCCGGAATAATGACAGCGCCATCCACCTTGCCTGTGCGCACATCTTCGCGGGCGGTAACTTCGTCGTTGTAATTAATGGTGGTAAACGTCTTGATGTTGACGGCGATGGAGTCAAAGCCTTCGCGAAGTTTTACCGCTTCCGGTCCGTGATCGTTGTCCACAACGGCAACCCGCGCGCCAACTATCTTGCCGCCAAATGCATTGCCCATGATTATCAGCTGCAAAACCGGCATCATCAACGACATTATCATCAGTGTGGGTGAGCGGAAGAACTTCCGCATCTCACGCTCGACAATGGCCATCATTCTGTTCATGGCTGAGCTCCTGGACGAGGCGGCAATGTAAAGGCCGGCGGCTTCACCTGCTCATCGCGAAGCTGGCGGCCGGTGTAGTAAACAAAAACGTCGTCGAGCGTGGTGTTCTGCACACTTAAAGAAGAGAGCGTCTCGCCGAGTGAAGCAGCCAGTTCTACAAGCTGCATTGTCGTCTTCGATCCCGAAGACGTAAGCACACGATAAAAGCCGGCGCTTTCAGCCTGCACGCTGGTCACGCCATCGAGTTTTTCAAGCCGCTCACGCCACGCATCCGACTCCTGATCAAAGTGCACTTCAACCACATTGGCACCGGGCACGTTGTGCTTAAGCTCAAGCGGAGTGCCGAGCGCAACCAGCTTGCCGTGATCCACAATCGCAATGCGATCGCACAGCTTGTCGGCTTCTTCCATGTAGTGCGTGGTCAGCAGCATGGTCAACTGCCGGGTTCTGCGCAGGTTGTCAAGCATCTCCCACACTGCAATGCGAGAGACGGGATCGAGGCCTGTCGTCGGCTCATCCAGAAAGAAAATGCGCGGATTGTGCACCAGTCCGCGCGCAATCTCAAGCCGCCGGCGCATGCCGCCTGAAAGCGTCTTCGTCTGCGCGCCACGCCACTTCAGCAGGTCCACCGCTTCAAGGACGTCGTTGATGTTCTTCATGCGCTGCGCCCGCGGAACACTGTAAAGCTTGGCGTAGATGCTCAGGTTCTCTTCGACCGTCAAATCCGGATCGCTCGTCAGCGCCTGCGGAATCACGCCGATCACGCGCCGCACATCGTCGGGATCTTTGGCCACGTCGTGTCCGGCGACGATCGCCTTGCCGCCGGTAAGCGGAATCAGCGTCGTCATCATGCGGATGAGTGTGCTCTTGCCCGCACCATTCGGGCCCAGCAGGCCAAAGATTTCGCCGTCGGCAACTGTGAAGCTCACATCCTTAACCGCTTCAAAGTCGCCATAGCGTTTTACTGCATGTTCTACCTGAATGGCAGCCGGCTTGTTTTGCAGGCTGCCATTCGCGGACGCGCTCATTGGTTCACCAACCTGTCTTTGGGAATGTAGACCTCGACCGTCATGCCGGGAACATATTTTTCATCCGGGTTGTCAATCAGCAGCTTCAACTGGATTGTCTTGATGTCCCGCTTGCGTGCGCTCACATCGCGCTGCGTCGCAAAGTCGGCCTGCGCAGATTTGTTGATGATCTTTCCCCCAATGGCCCAGCCGCTGGGAAAAACCACGCGCAATATGTCGCCCAACTTCACGCTGTCTGCCTGCGTCTCCGGCAGCGGCGCGTAAACCCAAGTCTGCGTCAGGTCCATGATGCTCACAATCGTTTGTCCCATGGTGACTACTTCGCCCTGCCGCGCGGCCCAAACAGCCACGCGCCCGCTCACCGGCGACACTACTTCTGCGTAGCTTTTTTCAATCCGCGCCTGGTCAGCCATCGCGCTCGCGTTCGCTACGTCGGCGCGTGATGAAACTACATTGCGCTCTGAAACAGCAGCCAGGAGCTCATGTGCGCGTGCTTGTCGCAGCGCCGCTTGCGCCGCGGTAAGGGAACTCTCCGCTGCCGTTTCGGCAGCCTGCGAAGCTTGCAGAGCGGTTACCATTTCGTCACGCGCCTGCGCGCTCATAATGCCTTGCTGAGCAAGCGCAACGGTGCGGCTCGTATCCGCCTGCTGATGGTGAAGGTTTGCCCTGGCCTGGGCCAGTGACGCCTCTGCAACTCGTACCTGCGCCTCGGCGCTTGCGGTGGCGCTTTGTGTTTCGCCGCTGTTCTGCCGCTGGGTTTCGACGCTGCCATTCAGCTTTGACCTTAGGCTGGCGGTTGTAGCCTCTGCGGCTTTCAGCACGGCGTCCAGATCGTCGCTCTCAATTACCGCGATAACTTGTCCGGCTTTTACATAGTCGCCTTCTTTCACCGTGAGCGTCTGAATACGCCCAGCGATGCGCGCATTGACCAAGACTTCATTGGCGTCCACAGTGCCAATCAGCTGCAGATCGCCCGTGGGCCTGACCGTAACCAGGTACCAGATCAGCGAACCGATAGTCAGCAATGCCAGAATGGCAAAAACTCGATTGCGTGCGTTCACTTGGCTTTCCTCTCGAACATTTTGAATTCGCCGCTCTCAGGCATGGGCGTGCAGGCCAGAACTCGCGCAGCGACCTCTGCTCCGTGTTTTCGATCCACAAAAATCGACGCGCCGAGAAATTCAATCGACACCTTGCGCCGAAACTCCATCGCCTCTCGCGTCAGCGGATTGGCATCAGACATGATGCCCACTACCGGCGCCGATAAAAAATAAAATACGTTGGCTCCCAAGGCTGCATACATCACCTGCCACTCATCGGCCTGTACCAGTTCACCGTCGCGCATTCCTTCCGTCAGAAGATCGCGGATCCTGAACATCATCGGCCGGAACACCTTCTCCACAATGCTCGAGAAAGAGTTCTCCTCGCCTCGATGGAGCCGCACCATCTCCTGCTGCATTAGGCTTTGGAACGCGCGCTGCGAGTGAATGCGGTCAAAGTGGTTCAGCGCGAACTGGACAATCTGCTCTCCGGGGGAGTGATCCGGCGTTAAAGCAGACAAGCTCATCTCAAGAACCCGCTGCGCAACCGTCTCAAGGGCCGCTCTGTACAGCGCCTCTTTGCTTTTGAAGTAGTAGTAGAGCAGCGCCTTGTTCACGCCTGCGATTTCGGCAATCTGCTCAGTGCGCGCGCCGGCCAGGCCATTCTCGCTGAACTCCCTGACAGCAGCGTCCAGAATGCGCGACCGCGTGTGGTCTGCACGTTCGGATTGAGTACGAGTTTGGGTGCGCAATGCCATTATTAACTAACCAGTTAGTAAAATAACCCGATTGCGACCGGAAATGCAATCTCTATCTGTTAAAACGTTGTAGGTCAGCTACTTATTGCAGGAGGATTGATCTCGCCATTGGGAGGTTGAATGCAAGCTGCCGAAGAGCCCTCAGGCGGAGTGTGCTCCGTGGAGGCCCGATTTTGCCGCTTCGATACCAATTGGAAATCCGCCTGAGAAACCTCAAAACTCAAGTTGCATTCGGCCGGCATAGATCGAGTTGAGAAGCCCCTCGGCATATTAGATATCCCAGTCAAAGGCTCTGAGATTAGTCGACAAACTGGCCGCCATATTTGCCAAGGCAGGCTGGTCCTTCTCCGTGGCCAGAGCACCAAACAGCACACCAAAAACTACTCCGACGATCACAACAGCCCCAATGATTCCTCGTTTGCGGTCGGTGTGCTTTCCACTGATGGAGTTGTAGCCTCCATAGCCTTGCTTGAGCTTCCGTACATCGGAATGTTTAAGCGTGACATCGGTCTTGTCGTCGATGTCGTGGAATGTGAAACTCTCCGAATCATTCGAAACAAACGTTCCGTATCTCTCCGCTCCGTGGAACGGAATCACGCTGATTCGGGACCAAATCAATGCCAGCCCCTCGCCTCCATCGGTGGCGTGCAACCTATGCGATAAGTTTCACTTAGAGGACAGCGCGTTTCGGAGCGATCCTGCAGATGGGTCCAATTTAGGTCCAATAAGCAGACTCGGAATTTGCATTCAATGCTGTCCGAAGTTTTGCGTAATTTCCGGTTACCGACGTGGCTCTCTGCCATTCGGAGTTGTTAACTGATTCTATGCATGCGGCTTCTGACGCGGCAATCAACAGTTGTTGTAGTCAGGCGCGCCGTATAGGTGTTAATTGCGCCCGCCACCTGCAGCGGCTTCTCTTCCCAGCCGCCAGCGCGAAACCGGGCCCCCAACGAGCTCTGATTGGAAGGTTCAACCATACATCTTCCTGGCGTCAAGCGGCATCCAACTAACCTGCCATTGCAGCTGATTGCGCCCCAGCTACCCTAACCAGTTACTCCAACAGGGCGCAAAGTGCGACAGTCGTCGCGTTGGAGCCGTCCCACCAACAACAAGGTCTCTGCCCAGAGGAGAAAGATTACCATGAAGCGTCTTTTGGTCTGTACCGGCCTTTTCATCGCCGCCGCCACTCTATTCGCCCAACAAACGCCGCCCCCAACCCCGCCGGCAACCCCGCCCGAGACCGTTGCCCCACAAAGCCCGCCGGCAACCCAGCCGGCAGCCCCGCCCGCCACCGAGTCGGGGACGATCGGCGCCAAGGCCATCACCATCACCTACAGCTCGCCCAAGGTCAACGGTCGCGCCGGCAAAATCTTCACCAAAGACGGCCTCATCAGCCACGATGCTCACTATCCGGTATGGCGCGCAGGCGCCAATGCCGCTACAAAACTGCATACCGATGCGGCTCTCGACATCACAGGGTTGAAGGTTCCCAAGGGCGACTACACCCTATTTGTCGACATCACCGACCCTGACAACTGGGTCCTGATCGTCAACAAGCAGACCGGCCAGTGGGGCTTGGCGTACGACAAGGCGCAGGACCTGGGCCAAGTCAAGATGACCATGGAGAAACAACCGGCGCCGGTCGAGAACCTGAAGTACACGATCAAGGACTTGAGCGGCAACAAAGGCACGCTCACCCTGGTCTGGGAAAACCTTTCCGGATCCGTACCCATTTCTGTGCAATGATAACCGGCGTTTCTGGAGCAATTTGCGGCAGGGCGGCGGTTTGCAGGCGATTGCCGCCCTGCCGATACAACGGCCACATCCTCCACGAGCTCATGCTCGCCCGCCAGCACCTGGCTGACACTCTCGATCGCCTCGACCTACTATGACCCGGACACCGCGTCTTTAAAGGACCATAGATGCAACCCGCATAGCTACAACCGCCTAAATAAAAAGCTATAGTCAGCGTTGCAAGAAGTTAATGTCGAGATTCTGGTCGTATTGTTTGAATGTTAAGTCAGTGAGGAGCACGCGGTGTTTCATAAGCTGAACTCAGCGGCGACGCTGATTCAGAGAACAACCACGGAGGCTCCTCGAGACCATATGTATTACAT
>Ga0265325_10000083_pt1 | contig 66086 bp, 62 predicted proteins | sample 41420metaG_FD_202090 | JGI IMG/M metagenome (GOLD analysis project Ga0265325, IMG submission 202090) | Rhizosphere microbial communities from Carex aquatilis grown in University of Washington, Seatle, WA, United States - 4-14-20 metaG | ecosystem: Host-associated > Plants > Roots > Rhizosphere...
GTTGCTTGGACCGTCCGGCTGCGGCAAGACCACCTTGCTCAGGATCATTGCAGGTTTCGAATACCCCACGTCAGGCGAGATCCGTTTCGAAGGCCTGCGCATCACGGACGAACCGCCGAACCGGCGGCCATCAAACATGGTGTTCCAGTCCTATGCGATTTTTCCCCACCTGAACGTGTTCGACAACATCGCCTACGGCCTGCGCAAGGATCGCTTGACCCGCGCCGAACTGGGCCGCCGCGTTGATGAAGCGCTCGCGATGATCAAGCTCGACGGCTTCGGCACGCGGCGCGCGGACGAGCTTTCCGGCGGACAGCGCCAGCGCGTCGCCCTAGCCCGCGCGCTGGTGCGCCGGCCGAAGGTGCTCCTGCTCGACGAGCCGCTCGGCGCGCTCGACCGCCGCCTGCGCGAAGCCATGCAGATCGAGCTGCGCGCGCTGCAGAAAAGCGTCGGCATCACCTTTGTCTTCGTCACGCATGACCAGGAAGAAGCCTTGTCGATGTCCGATCGCATTGCTGTCATGTCGAGCGGACGGATCCTGCAGGTCGCCGCGCCCCGCACGCTCTATGAAGAGCCCAATTGCCGCGAAGTGGCGGACTTCATCGGCCAGATGAATTTCTTCAACGGCAGGCTCATCGGTCAGGACGGAGCCGTTGGCGTGATCGATCTTGGTCCGATGGGAAAGGTCCACATCGCAACTGAGCTGGGCCCCGACGTCCTTGTCGCCTTGCGTCCGGAAAAGATCGTGCTGTCGTCGAGCGGCGTGAAAGGTACTGTCACGGCCGCCGCCTATCTCGGCGAGCGCAGTCACTACAACGTTGCTGTCCCCGGGCTCGCAGAACCTGTTTCGGTCGCGAGCCAGAACGCAGAGAAGATCATCACGCGTGGGCACGCGGTGGGCGACACCGTGTACCTGTCCTGGCCGCCGGATGCGCTTGTCGCTCTGCCAAAAGACTAGCCGAGAACGCGTTCAAAGATCGCGCGCACGTCGGACTGTGCCTTCGCCAGCCGCGTTTCCAGTTGCGCGAAATCTGCACTGCCGGCGGCGCGCACCAAGAGGCCTTTGAGGCCCGGCGTTGCGGTTGCTGGATCCAGCGTGCCGTCGAGTGCGATGCGCAAGACCTGAGTGAGGGCGTGTTGCAGCGATGCAGCGTCGATCAATGACTGCGCATCGTTCGCGGAAAGCACGCCGCTTGCACCAAGCTTGCGCAGCGCGGCGATAGTATTGGCGTCAAGAACATCCACGCCGCGCGGCGCGGCGCAAAGCTGAAGCGTCTGTGCGATGAATTCGATGTCGACAAGACCGCCAGAGGCGAATTTGAGTTCCCAGCGATTGCCGGGCGGGAACTGTGCCGCAAGCTTTTGACGCATCTCACGTGCATCGGCAATGATCTTCGAGGAGTCAATCGGCGCCTTCAAGGTTCGGCCGATTACCTCTTCAACATGCGTCTGCAAATCGGCCGGAGCCGAAATCACGCGTGCACGCGTCAGCGCCATGCGCTCCCAGGTCCAGGACTCGCTCGCATGATAGCGTGAAAAGGATTCCAGGCTCACCGCGACCGGTCCCTTGTTGCCTGTCGGCCGCAGCCGCATGTCGACTTCATAGAGACCGCCGGCACCGGTGAGTGCGGTAAGCGCCGCAATGAGCCGCTGCGCCAGCCGCGCGTAATAGACGATCACGGGCAACGGTTTCTGGCCCTTGCTCGATTCAACGTCCTGCGGCACGTCATAGACAAAGATCAGATCGAGATCGGAGCCTGCCGTCATCTCGCGTCCACCGAGCTTGCCCATTGCGACGACGGCAAAAGCGCCGCCCGGCATCGTGCCTGCGGTCTCGCCGAGCTCGCGCTCGACGACTGGCAGCAATCGTGCAACGGCCGTTTCGGCGATGTTTGCGAAAGCCGGACCGGCCGCGTCTGCCGTAGCCGTGCCCTGGATAACCTGCACCCCGACACGGAACATCTGTTCCTTGGCGAAGCGGCGAACCGAGTCCAATGCGTCTTCATAGGTCGAGACGCGCGCGAGCTGCTCGTTCAGCAGCGCATCCAGCTGATCGCGCGATGGCAGCCCATGCAGGAAATCGGCATCGATCAGCGCATCGAGCGTGGCCGGTGCCCGGGCAAGATGCTGCGCCAGGCGCGGCGCCGAGCCCATGATCGCTGCGATCAGCGCGAGCAGGTCGGGCCGGGCCAGGAGCAGCGAGAAGAGCTGCACGCCGGCGGGCAGATTGGTCAGAAAGCGGTCGAACTGCGCAAAGGCTGCATCGGGATCGGCGGTTTTCGCGAGTGCCGGCAGCAGTACCGGCACAAGCTTGGTCAGCAATTCGCGCGCCCTTGTGCTGCGCGTGGCGCGAATGCGGCCATGGTGCCAGCCGCGGATGGCCGCGGAGGCATGGGCCGGATCGCGAAAACCCATGCGCCCGAGCGTTGCGAGCGTCTCGGGATCTTCCTCGACACCGGTGAAGACGAGATTGCCCTCACTCGCCGTCAGCTCCTTCTCGCGTTCGAACAGCCGCGCATAGTGATCCTGCACGGTTTCAAGTTGCCCGGTCAGCGCTTTGCCGAACGACTGCGCATCGGTGAAGCCCAGGAAGCAGGCGACGTGCGCAATGTCTTCCGGCGCCTTGGGAACAGTGTGAGTCTGCTGGTCCTCTATCATCTGCAGCCGGTGTTCCAGCGTGCGCAGGAATCGATAGGCATGCTTCAGGTCCGCGACGGTCTCGGCGGTCACAAGGCCGCGCGCACAAAGCGCATCGAGCGCCGCGGCCGTGCTGCGCTGGCGGAGCTCCGGCAGCCGTCCGCCAAGGATCAGCTGCTGTGTCTGCGCGAAGAATTCGATCTCGCGAATTCCGCCGCGGCCAAGCTTGATATTGTGTCCCGCGACCGCGACCGTTCCATGGCCCTCATGTGCATGGATCTGGCGCTTGATCGAGTGGATGTCCTCGATGGCCGCATAGTCCAGATTGCGGCGCCAGATGAACGGCGTGATGGCCTTGAGAAAGTAAGCACCGGTCTCCGGATCGCCGGCGCAGGCGCGAGCCTTGATGAACGCCGCGCGCTCCCAATTCTGGCCCATGCCCTCGTAGTAGGTTTCCGCTGCATCGATCGAGATGGCGACCTGCGTCGCGCCGGCATCTGGCCGCAGGCGAAGATCGACGCGAAAGACATAGCCGTCGGTCGTGATTTCCGTCAGCAGCTTGACGATGCCGCGCACCAGATCGACAGCAGCGCCGCGCGGATCGTCCCGTTTCCTGAACGGAAAACGCCGTGGGTCGTAGAACACGACAAGATCGATGTCGCTGGAATAGTTGAGCTCGAACGCACCATACTTGCCCATCGCGAGAATGGTGAGGCCGGTCGCCGCTTCCAGTGCCGCGCCGTCCTGTTGCGCCATCTCCGCCTTCTGCGCCGCATCGCGCAAGACGAAGCGCAGCGCGCCTTTCACCGCGGCGTCGGCAAATTCCGTCAGCGCCTGTGTGACCTTCTCCAGCGGCCAGACTCCGGCGATGTCGGCCAGCGCGATCGCCAGAGCGGCGCGGCGCTTGGCGACGCGCAGGCTGGCCATCGCGTCGGCCTGGGTTTCGGCGTTCGCCGCTTCCAGCGCGAGGGACATTGCATCTGCAACTATCGCGTCGGGGCCATGTTCAAGCAGAGGTTTCAGGAGCGAGTGCTCGCGCAGCGCAAGCCGGCCGAGGAAGGGACTGTTGCCGAACGCGCCCGCGAGAATCACGCGCTCTGCGTCAGAAGGCACGAATCCGTCCGCTTCAAGCGAAGCGAAGGTGCGCTCGGCGCGCGCGCTGTCAAAAGGGGCTGGCGGCGTGGCGCCGTCGAAGGCTGTCATTCGCCTAGAATGTCATGGTGCGCAAAGGGCGTCAGCCCCTGCGCGGCGCATGGCGCGGAAAGCGGATGATGGCGCGCAAGCCGGGCATATTGTCTTCCAGAAGCAGTCTCGCATCGTGCAGCCGTGCGACGGCGGCGACGAGGCTGAGGCCGAGCCCGGTGCCCGGTGAATTGCGGCTGGCTTCCAGGCGCACGAAGCGTTCAACCACGCGCGCCCGCTCCAGCGCCGCGATGCCAGGCCCCGTGTCGGCGACGCGCAGCTCGGCGCCGAGCGGCGTTTCGGACACGCTCACTGTCACCTTGCCGCCCGAAGGCGTGTACTTGATCGCATTGTCCACGAGATTGGCGAGTGCCTGCGAGATCAGGCTGCGATTGCCGTCGATCATCGTGATGCCCGACGGGCTGATTTCCAGATTCACGCCCTTCTCTTCGGCGAGAGGCGCGTAAAGCTCGGCCATGTCGGCTGCGATGGGCGCCAGATCGATTGCCGTCATTTCGCCGCGCGTCACGCCGGCGTCGGCTTCCGCGATCAGCAAAAGCGCATTGAACGTCGTGATCAGCGAGTCGGTTTCGGCCACGGCGGCCTCAATCTCGACCGTCTCGGCGCTGGCCGGATCGAGATGGCGCAGCGTCGCTTCCAGCCTGTTGCGCAGCCGGTTGAGCGGCGTGCGCAGATCGTGGGCTACCGAATCGGTGACCTCGCGCACGCCCTTCATCAGCCGCTCGATCCGGTCGAGCATGGCGTTGAGATTTTCCGCCAGCGCGTCGAACTCGTCATGCGCATCGCCGATCGGCACGCGGCGCGACAGGTCGCCAGCGATGATCTCGGTGCTCGTGCGATTGATGGAGTCCAGCCGCGCCAGCATGTTGCGGCTCATCAGGGCGCCGCCGCCAAGGCCCAAGAGCAACACAAGTCCGACCGTCCAGGGGAGCGTTGTCGTGAACAACTGTTCGGTCTGGTAGCGTTCATGCACGTCCTGCGCGACGAGCAGAAAAAATCCGCCGGCCAGCACAAAGACGCGGCCGCGCGCGCGGCGGGTGTCGAGCTGGTTCTCGATGCGACGCTGATAGTCGAACTCCACGAAGTTTCCCGGCAGTGTCACGCTGGCCGGCCACGCGTCGAGATTGCCGACGATGGGCTGCTTCAGTTGGTTGGCAAGAAGATAGAGCCCCGGTCCGCCATGCGCCGAGCGGGAGATGACGACGTCTGCGAGACCGCGCAGTCCCAGCTGCTGATACTGTTCGGAAAGTCCTGTGATCTCGGCTTCGATGATCTGGTCGGTCTGGGCGTCGAGCGCGCGTTTGGTGTTCCAGTAGGTGAAAGCGATCAGCGCCGTCACCGACACCGCAAACACCGCCACGTAGACGAGAACGATGCGATAAGCCTGCGTCCGAAGGATGCTAGGCGCGCGCACGGATCATGTAGCCTGCGCCGCGCACGGTGTGCAGCAATGCGGTGTCGAAGCCCTTGTCGATCTTGGCGCGCAGGCGCGAGATGTGCACGTCGATGACGTTGGTCTGCGGATCGAAATGATATTCCCAGACGCTCTCCAGGAGCATGGTGCGCGTCACGACCTGGCTGGCATGGCGCATCAGATATTCAAGAAGCCGGAATTCGCGCGGCTGCAGATCGATGGCCGATCCTGCGCGCTTGGCGGTGCGGGTCAGAAGGTCGAGCTCGAGATCACCGACTTGCAGGCGCGTCTTCACTGTCTGTGGGGAACGGCGGCGCATCAGCGCATCGATGCGCGCAAGCAGCTCGACAAACGCATAGGGCTTTGTCAGGTAGTCATCGCCGCCGGCCTTGAGGCCCTTCACGCGATCATCGACTTCGGACAGGGCGCTGAGGAACAGAACCGGCGTCGTGTTGCTGTGCTCGCGCATTTCCGCAACGAGCTTGAGGCCGTCCATCTTGGGCAGCATCCGGTCGATGATGGCGACGTCGTAGGGGCGGGACAATGCAAGAGTAAGTCCGGTTTCGCCGTCCGCGGCGTCGTCGACAACGTGTCCGGCTTCCTTCAGGCCGTTGACCAAATAGCGCTGAGCTTCCAGATCGTCTTCAACGACGAGAATTCGCATCGCCATTCCTCCGCCCGAAATTCATCCGCAAAATGGGTCCGCACCGGCAGCAGTGACGGGGGGATGCCACTGCTGCCGGCGCGGGGGGCCGGCCGCGCGAATGTCGCCGCGGCCGGTACGCAAATACTCAAGCCTGTCCGATATCGACCGCGACAAAGCGGGTGCCGCCTTGCGTGGCGACGAGAAGAAGTACCGTGTGATGGCCGCTGGAGCGCGCAGCGGCAACCAGTTGCAGAATGTCGCGTGGTGTGTGCACCGGCTTGTTCGCCACAGAGAGCACGACGTCGCCGGGCTGGATGCCCTTGTCACCGGCGTCGCTGTTCGAGTCGACACGGGTGACCAGCACGCCGTCGATGTTCTGGTCGATGTTGAAGTTGCGGCGCGCCTCCGGCGTCACCGATGCAAGGCCAAGTCCCATCGCTTGCGCCGCGCCCGCCTGGCCGCCGTCGGTCTGCGAGTCGTCATTGCTCGCGGGATCGTTGGAGGCCACGCGCTGATCGGGGCGATTGCCGATCTGAGCTGTGATCGTCCGCGTCTCGCCGCCCCGCATGACCGTGAAGCTGGCCTTCGTCCCGGCAGGGAGAGCCGCAATGTGGCGCGTCAGGTCGCGCGAATCGTCAACTGTGCGGCCGTTGAGCGCGACGACGACGTCGCCCTGCTCGAAGCCGGCCTTGGCTGCGGGGCCGCCGGGAACGACTTCAGCAACGATCGCGCCCTTGGGTGACGAGATGTTCAGCGTGGATGCGATGTCCGGCGTGATGCTCTGGATGTTCACGCCGAGATAGCCGCGCTCGACATGGCCGTGCGCCTGTAACTGGGCGACGACGTCATGGACGATCGAGGATGGGATGGCAAAGCCGATGCCGACGCTGCCGCCGGACGGCGAATAGATCATCGAGTTCATGCCGATGACCTGACCGCGCAGGTCGAACGTCGGGCCGCCCGAATTGCCGCGATTGATCGGCGCGTCGATCTGGATGAAGTCTGTATACGGACCATTTCCGATGTCGCGGCCGAGCGAGGAGACGATACCGGCGGTGACCGAGTTGGACAGGCCGAACGGATTGCCGACGGCCACGACCCAGTCGCCAACGCGGATCTGGCGGTCGTCGCCGAACTCGACGGTCGGCAGCGGCTTCTCGCTCTTGACCTTGAGCAGAGCGATGTCGGTCAGCGGATCGGTGCCGATGAGCTTGGCCTCGAAACTGCGGCCGTCGGGAAGCTTGACCGTGATCTTGTGCGAATTCTCGATGACGTGATTGTTCGTCACGATCAGGCCGGACTTGTCGATGATGAAACCCGAACCGGCGGAGATCGCCTTGTGCGGCGTGCGTGACAGGCCGCCCTGGCCGTACTGGTTGAAGAAGTCGCGGAACGGTGCGGGAAGATCATCTGCACCGGCTGCGGCGGTCTCTACCGTCTCGGACGTGATCGTCACGACCGCCGGGCTCACCCGCTCGACGAGATCGGCGAAGCTGAAAGGCGCGCCATTTTCGAGCATGCGCGGCGGGGTTTCGCGCTGTACGGGTTGGGCCGCTGCCATTTCCCGGGTCGGCTGGCTGGAATCGGTGGTCTGAACCGCGGGAGCCAACGCGAAGGCGCTCACCCCCATCAGAAGAATGGCGGCAGCCGATCCGAGCATGATCGCCCGGCTGTGACGCTTGACCGGTTGCAGATTGTCTTCAGGCATCGATGCTCTCCTTGGCCTCGTCGAGGGCGGACGGGACATCCGCCAAATACGCCCCAAATATTACTTGTTTCTCTCCGAATTATTAAGTCGCCGTAATGTCTCAAGGCGTCTTTTCGTCCGGATGACCGCCTGCGGAGAGGATCGGATCGCTCAGACTTCGCCCGGCGGCGACTTTCTGGCCCGGACCACAACCCACATGGCTATGCCAGCGCCCAGGATCAAGACAGCAAATGGTGTCAGCCATAAGGCGTAGGTGCCGGGCTCGAACGGCGGTTCCATCAGGATGAAATCGCCGTAGCGCGAGACCAGAAAGTCGACGATCTGCTTGTCGCTGTCGCCCGCCTTGATGCGCATCCGAATGAGGTGGCGCAGATCGACCGCGAGAGATGCGTTGGACTCATCGAGTGACTCGCCCTGACAAACGAGGCAGCGCAGTTCCTTCTGCAGATTGCGCGCGCGCGCTTCCTGCGCCGGATCGGACAACGCGTCAGGCGCCGGCGACGCCTGCGCCAGCGATGCAAACAGAACCAGCGCCAGTGCAAGGGCGACGCGCATCACTCGGCCGGTGCCGGAACCGCGGCGCCTGCGGTGCGTGAAACACGCAGGCGGCTCCACAACGCTGCGAAACCGCCGAGCGCCATAACCAGGGCGCCGAGCCAGATCAGCGGCGCGAGCGGATTGACATAGGCACGGACGATCCAACGGCCCTTGTCGCGCTGATCGCCGAGCGCGAGATACAGATCGCTGACGATGGTGGTGCGGATCGCAGTCTGGATCGTGTCCTGCCCTTCGGCCGGGAATATGCGTTTTTCGGGGTGCATCACGGCGATCTCGCGTCCGCCGCTGAGCACGGTGATTGTCGCGCGTGCGGCATCATAGTTCGGACCCTGTGCAGCCTTCACGCCGTCGAAGCGCAGCGTGTAGCCGGCGACACTCATCGTTTCGCCGGGTCCAAGTTCCTCGAGCGCTTCACTCTTCCACAATGTTGTCCCGGCCACGCCCATCAGCGTGACGCCGAGGCCCGCATGCGCAAGCGCCGACGCTAGTGCTCCTGCCTGAAGCGTCTTGAGGCCGCGCGCGCGCAGATCGATCGCACTGGCGGCAATCAGCCAGGCCGCGACGCCGAACGCACCGGCGCCGGCCAGCGTGTGCGGCGAGGTGAATGTGAGGATGGCAAACGTCGTCACCAGCGCGATGCCGACCGCCGGTGCGAGCGTGCGCAGCGCAGCCGCCAAATCGCCCCTGCGCCAGCCAAGCCTTGGCCCGAACGGAACCAGAAGCAGCAGCGCGATGAAGATCGGCGCGAACGTGATGGCGAAGAATGGCGGGCCAACCGAGATCTTGGTGCCCGTCATGGCGTCGAGCGCCAGCGGATAGAGCGTGCCAACGAAGACGGTCGCGGTCGATGCGACGAGGAAGACATTGTTCAGCAATAGTGCGGTTTCGCGGCTTGCCGGCTCGAAACTTGTTCCGCCTTCAAGGCTCGGCGCGCGCCACGCAAACAGGCCGAGCGCGCCGCCAATGGCGCCGACGATCATCGCCAGAATAAAGACGCCGCGCTCGGGATCGTTGGCAAAAGAATGCACCGATGAAAGAACGCCGGAGCGCACAAGGAACGTGCCGATCAGACTGAGCGAAAAGGCCGCGATGGCGAGAAGCAATGTCCAGCTTCGAAACGCGCCTGTGCGTTCGGTCGCCAGAGCCGAATGCAGCAGCGCCGTCGCCACCAGCCACGGCATGAGCGACGCATTTTCCACCGGATCCCAGAACCAGAAGCCGCCCCAGCCGAGATCGTAATAGGCCCACCAGCTTCCGAGCGCGATGCCGAGAGTCAGTGCGATCCACGCCACGAGCATGAAGGGCCGCGCCGCGCGGGCCCAGTCGCGTTCCTTGGTGATCAGCGCAGCGGCGGCATAGGCGAAGGACGCCGACAGGCCGACATAGCCGCAATAGAGCATCGGCGGGTGAACCGCGAGGCCGAAATCCTGCAGCAGAGGATTAAGTCCGTTGCCCTCGAACGGCGCAGGATCGAGCCGCAGGAACGGATTGGATGTGAGCAGAATGAAGACAAGAAACGCAATCGCCAGAATCCCCTGAACGCCGAGCGCTGCGCTGGTCAATTGCGAACTGCCCCGGCGCGACCAGGAAATGGCGGCGGAATAGACCGCGAGGACAAGAACCCACAGAAGCATCGAGCCTTCATGGTTTCCCCACACGCCGGAGATTTTGTAGATCAGCGGCTTCAGCGTGTGCGAATTTTGCGCGACGTTCAGAAGCGAGAAATCCGAGACGATCGACGCATAGGTCAAAGCGCCGAATGCCAGCGCAATGAACACGAAAAGCCCGTTGGCCGCGCCCGACGCGATCGCCTGCGCCGATGCGGCGCCGTTCCGCGCTCCGGCGATGCCGGACACGGCCATCACCAGCGAGAGCGCCAGCGCGAGACAAAGCGCCAGCTGGCCGATCTCTCCGGTCATGCGCGCTCACTCACTGTGCGCCTTCCTTCCAGCGGCCGGAGCGCTTGAGCGCGTCGACCACTTCCGGCGGCATGTACTTCTCGTCATGCTTGGCGAGAACTTCGGACGCGGCGAACGCGCCGCTGTCGTTGAGCGCCCCGAGTGCGACCACCCCCTGCCCTTCGCGGAACAAAGCCGGCAGCACGCCGTGATAGGTAACCGGAACGGCCGCAGCACCATCGGTAACGGTAAAGGTCACGCCTGCGTTTTCGCCGCGATGCACGCTGTGCGTGGCAACAAGGCCGCCGATGCGAAACGCCACGCCCGGCTGGACATGCTTGGACTGCACATCGCTCGGACTATAGAAATAAAGCACGTTGTCCTTGAGGGCGCTGAGAACCAGAGCAGCGCCACCTGCACTCGCAATGACAAGGGCGGCGACAAAGGCTACACGGCGGCGCTGTTTGGGTGTCATCAAGTCCACTTTTGCGGTGCGGCGCGACTATATAGAGCGATGCACCGGTCGCGCCAACGTGGCGCAGGGCCGCCCCGCTTCGGCCCCAATCGGGGATCATGCTGTCCTCTCCAATAGGGGAATTACCGTGAAAATAATCGGTCTGATCCTGGCGGCCGCGGCTGCGTTGGCTTTGTCGGCCTGTTTTCCACCCACCACGACCCATCCGGTCGGAACGACGATCGGCCTCAAGAACGATCCGCTGCTTGTCGGGACCTGGAAGGCGGATCCTCCGCCGGACGAAACGGACCACAAATTCTACTATTACCATTTCCTGCCGGGAAAGGACGGTACGATCCTGGCGGTGCTTGCTCCCGGCGACGGCGAGGAAAGCGATCTGATTCTCGTCAAGCTCACGACTGTCCGGCTCGGCGCGGCTGGCATCATGAATGTGCGATTCCTGCCCGGACCGGACAACGCAGATGTCGGGCAACCGGCGGGCACGATTCCGGTCCTCTATCGTCTTGATGCCAAAGGCACGCTGCTTCTCTTCACGCCGAACGAAGGCAAGGTGAAGGACGCCATCAGGGCCGGGAAAATTGCCGGCAATACCGGCGAGAACTCATCCGGCGATGCGGTCATCACCGCTGATGGACCGGCGCTGGACAGGTTTTTCCTCAGCCCCGCCGGACTGGCACTGTTCGACAATAAGGTCACCGTCCTCAAGAAGTCGGATTGAGCGCGCGCCACTGCAAGGCGAGCAAATCATAGTTCGATGAGAGCGCGTGGCCGCGACGGAGCTTCACGCCCAAATAATTGTAATGAAAACGATCTTCCGAACAAGACTTGCGCGTAAAGATTCTCGCGCTCAATTTCCGCGGCCTTCGCAAGCTGGAGAGCGACGCAATGGCCGACGAAGCAGCGCCACCGGTCTTCAGGAGCGAAGCGGGCAAATCCCGCTACCTGGAAGCTTATGATGCGGTCCTGCGCGACTGGCCCGTTCCCTTTGAAGAACTCGATGTCGCGACGCGGCTGGGATCGACCCATGTGATCGCGAGCGGCCCGCACGCCGCGCCTCCCGTAATTCTTCTGCATTCGCTCGCCGCCAGCGCAACGCTGTGGCGGCCAAACGTTGCGGCGTTGAGCGAACACTTTCGGATCTATGCCGTCGACGTGATCGGACAGACTGGCAAGAGCGTGCCGGCGAGGCGCATTCGCGACCGCCACGACATGGCGGATTGGCTCGGTGATGTGCTCGACGCGCTCGGTATTCGCAGCGCTTCCATCGTCGGAAGTTCCTATGGCGGGTTCCTCGCAATGAACCAAGCCTCGCTCACGCCCGACCGTGTCGAACGCATCGTTCTGATCAGTCCTGCTGCCACCTTCGTGGGTTTCTCCTGGAAGTTCCACTATGTGATGCGCATCAAGGGACCGTTGCGCAGGTGGTTCCGCGGCAAGCGGGCGCCGGACAGCACGGTTCTGCCGGGCGGAACCCCGCTCGCGCCCAGCGGATGGGGCAAGCTGATGTCGGTGACGATGTCCGTGTCGGCGCGGCCGGACCTGGCGCCAGCCATCGTGTTCAGCAAGCGTGAGTTGAGCGCGATCCGCGCGCCGACTCTGCTGCTGATCGGCGAAAGGGAAATGCTCTACGAGCCGCGGGCAACCCTGGAACTGGCCGCAAAGCGCATGCCGGGCCTTACGGGCGCGGTCATTCCGAAGGCAGACCATCTCGCATCGCTGTCGGCGCCGGCGGAGATCAACGAGCGGATCATCGGGTTCCTGAAGCCGGATGCGCCTGCGAGTCTGCGCCTGCCGACTTAGTGGTTTGCGCGATGCAGAATGTTCTTGGCTTCGCCTGTGTCGTAGCTGATGCCCTCGAGCGTCAGCGTCATCTGATGTGGCCATTCCGCCTTAGCGAGACCCTTGCGCGTAAGCGCATTCCAGACAGCTTCGTTGTAGAGGCCGCTGGCGTCCTTGGCCGCGACAGTCGCGTCGGCCAGATGGAAGTGATCGCCATGAGCCGAAGGAAACTGCGCGATCGTCACCTCGCCGTTCGGCGCCTGCGCCGCGGCGCCGGGAATGCGGGCGATGACCTGCAGCAGGGTCAGCGTGCGAAGCTGGAGCGGGTTCAGATTCAACGGATTACGCTTCGGCGGCATGGTCGTCCTCGAAAAAGTGCGCCTTCGTTTCGCACGCCTTTGGCCAGCATGCAATTTCCGCCCGCGCCGCTATAGTCGGTGCCAGATTTTGCACGAGGCTTGGCCGTGACATCTCCCTTTGAAGGTCTGCGCGTCATCGATTTCGGCCGCTATATCGCCGGTCCCTACTGCGCGGCGCTCCTGGGCGATCTCGGCGCCGACGTGATCCGCGTCGAGAAGAAGGACGGACGCGAAGACCGCACGCTGGTGCCCTTGCGCGAACGCGAGGACGGCAGCCCCAGCGAAGGCGCGATGTTCCTGCAGATGAACCGCAACAAGCGCAGCCTGACACTCGATCCGATGAACCAGGCGGGACGTGACGTGGTACGCCGGCTTGTCGCCGAGGCCGATGTCGTCGTCGCCAATCTTCCGGCCGAAACACTGAAGGCGATGGGTCTCGACTGGGACAGCGTCAGCAAGATCAATCCGCGCGTCATTCTTGCGGTCGGAACCGCGTTCGGACTCGAAGGGCCTTATTCCGGCCGCGTCGGCTTCGACGGCGTGGCGCAGTCCATGTCCGGCGCGGCCTATTTTTCCGGAACGCTCGAACAGCCGGTACGCTCGGCCGCGCCCTGGGTCGATTTCGGAACCGCCTCGCTCCTGGCACTCGGTGTCGCCGCCGCGCTGCGTGCGCGAGAGACAACGGGAAAAGGCCAGATGGTCGAGGGCGCGCTGCTGCGCACCGCCCTGACTTTCTTCAGCCCGACGCTCATTGAAGAGGCTGCACTCGAACTCGACCGCAAACCTTCGCTCAATCGCAGCCAGACGGCGGGGCCGTCCGACATATTCAAGACCAGGGATGGCTGGATCACCGTCGCGGTGAACGGCGATCCGCTCTTTCGCCGCGCCGCCAAGCTGATCGGGGCGCCAGAATGGCTCGAGGATCCGCGCTTTGCGAGCGACAAGTCGCGCGGCGATCACGGCGAGATCATCAGCGCGCGCGTGCAGGAGTGGATTGGCCAACGCACCAGCGCCGACGCGATCGCCGCCTTTGAAGGCGCGCGCGTTCCGGCGGGCCCGGTTCTTCGTCCGCGGCAAACGCTTGATGATCCGCATGTGAGGAGCGGTGACTTCTTCACCGAGATCGATTTTCCCGGCATAGGCAAAGCGCCGATTGCCGCGACGCCGGTCAAGCTGCACGGCACGCCCGGCACGATCCGCCGCCGACCGCCGGCGCTGGGGGAACATACGGACGAGATTCTGCGCGAGCTCGGCTATTCTGCCATTGAAATCGCGGCGCTCAGACAAGAAGGCGCAATCTGAAAATTCGCATACGAAGACCAAATGAGTGGAGTTTACAATGCCGACCGGCACCAAGCCGCTGACAGAAGAAGAATATGACCGCATGGCTCGTGAGCTGGAAGCCATGTCGCAGTCCATTCGCGCGCGGCCCGAGATGAATCATCACTTCGCGGAGCGTCTTGCGCTTATCGCCAAGCAGATGCGCGAGGACAATGTGCGCCTGCATCCGGGCAAGAAGAAAGCGGGAGCCTAGGCCGCCTGGGCGGCGCCGAGAGCAGCGCGTCCACGGCGGCGCAGCAGTTCGGCTTCCTCCTCGCTAAACAGGATCGCCGTGAGCTTGGCGCACAATTCGAACTGGCTTTCGGCGACGGCGCGGCGCTTGTCGTCGGTGGTGCGCAGCTCCTTGACCACGTCTTCATTGTAGCTGCGCAGGATCTGGCACATGTCTTCTTCGGCCTTCTTCACCGAAGCTCCGAATGAACCGGCCACGGCGAACGGCTTGCAACCCATGACGAGCCGTGAATAGCGCAGCGCGCGATCGATCTTTTCCGCATCGACCGGACGCGAAAAGTCAGGCGACTTGGGACCACCACTGATGTTCTTGACGGTGGGCAGTGCGCCGGACAGTTCCCTGGGCGCGCGCTCCATGAATCCATCCATGACTTCGGCGAGCGCGGAGCGGTCCTTCATCAGGCGCTGACCCCACTTGCCGTCGCGGCGCATCTCGATGCCCTTGACGATCCCGCTGGAGAGCGAGGTGAAGTGCGAAATGTTCTCGACCAGCGCGTCGGCGTCGAACGTGGGATGCTTTGCGTTGCGCACCGCCTGTCCGAAATCCTCGATGTCGCCGAAAATGATTTCGCCGACCAGGCCCATGTCGGTCGAAGCGATCAGCGTATCCTGCGTCTGGCGCGAAATGCTGAGCGGCAGCTTGAGCGCTTCCCAGGGCCGCGCCAGGCGGTTCATCGCGATCACCGCGACATAGGGAGCGGCGTCAGGATTGGTCTCGATCAGTCCGTCATAGATGGCGCGCAACGCCCAAAGCAGTTCGTCGGTCAGAACAGGCACGGGACGCGGCAACGTTTCCTGGATCTTGCTGACGGCGGAGCCGACGCCCAACAGAAGCGCAGCTTCTTCCGCATCGGCGACCACGAGCTCGTTGGTCAGCGGAACGCGGGCCGCCTTGCGCCGCACGTCGCTCGCCAGCGCGTCGCGCATGGCGTCCGCGGCGAGCGGCCAGAACATTTCTGCGCGCGCTTTCGCGTCGGCCTGTTTTCCGGCGACGATGGCGGCCTTGAAATCGCGCGCATAGGCCTTGGTCTCGTCGGGCAGCAGAGTCTGACCGACCCAGGACCAGATCGGCGCGACGCTGCCGCGCGCGATGCGGCCCTTCTGCTTGGCATTGGTGCGCGGCACCAGGGTAAACAGATCTTCAAACGGCACACAGAAGAAACGCAGCGGCGTCAGCGTGCGCTCCGAACCGGCAAGGCGGCGCAGAGCCGGCCGCAAGCCTTCCAGAATCATTTCATGCGGCAACGACTTGCCGTCGACCAGACGATCGACTTCCACCGCCCGCGCCAGGCGCGCAGCGATCTGCTCGGGCAGGCTGCCCAAGAAGGATTTCAAAAGTCCGGTTCTTTCCGGCGAAATCATGCCAACCCCAGGGGCCCAGCGAACCGTTTCGGGAGCCCTCGCTACGCATACAATCGCCAGCACACTAGCCAGAGACGGTTAATGTCCTGTTTCAGCATTCGCGCGTTGCGAGGCCCCGATTTACGGCGGTTCAGGCGATGGCTGGCAGCGTCAACCGGGCCTCTAGTCCGCCCAGGGACGAGGCTTCCAGTTCCACAGAACCCCCGTAAAGCTTGGCGATATCGCGCACGATGGCGAGGCCAAGGCCACTGCCCGGAACACTCTCGTCCAGCCGCTCGCCGCGCGCGCCGACCTGCTGGCGCTCGTCGGGCGTCAGGCCGGGACCATTGTCTTCGACCCTGAGCCGGAACGTGGCGCCGGCCAGGTCAGCCGTAACGCGGACGGTGCCGCGGCACCATTTGCAGGCATTGTCGATCAGGTTGCCAGCCATCTCTTCGAGGTCCTGACGCTCGCCGCGAAAGGCGAGCGCCGGCGGACAATTCACCTCGATGACAACGTTGCCTTCGGTGTGGATGCGGCGAAGGACGCGTGACAGATCTTGCAGCACCGGCGCAACCGGCGTGCGATTGCCGAGCACGTCGAGCGCACCAGCGGCGCGGGCACGGGCGAGATAGTGATCGACCTGGCGGCGCATGCTCGTCACCTGGCGCGACACCGCATCGGCGAGCGGCCCCGGATTGGCGGCGGCTTCGCTGGACAAGACGGTGAGCGGAGTCTTCAGGAAATGCGCGAGGTTTGAAACATAGGACCGTGCGCGCCCGACCACTTCGGCGGAGTGCTCGATCAGGCTGTTCAGCTCGCTGGCAAGCGGCTCGATCTCGGCAGGAAATCTTCCCTCGAGCCGTCGCGCCGAACCCGAGCGGATACGCTGCAGCGCGTCGGTCACGTTGCGCAGCGGCAGCAGGCCGACGCGCACCTGGATGAAGACCGCTGCGACAAGACCGAGCCCCAGAACCACAAACGACCAGATCAAGGTTCCGTTGAATTCGGAGATGCGGCGATCCACTTCGCTCATGTCGGAGGCGACGAACAACACATAGGCGCGGCTGTCGTTCGGACTTGCAGTATCGGTGACCGGGAACTCGATGCGGCGCGACAGCACGCGCAGATGTTGCTGGTCCGGCCCATCGGCATGGCCCCAGACCAGTCCTCCGGCCGCCGCTTGCGAATCGCCGAACTTGATCGTGTGATCGAGAAGCGAGTGCGAGATCATCGGCTTGCCGCCGCCGGCCGGAACGATCTGCCAATAGTCTCCCGAGTAGGCGCGCTGGAACCGGGCGCTGAGATAGCGCGGCTCCAACTGGATGGCGCCGCTCGGATCGTAACCGGCCGCAGCGACCAGCGAATCCATGCTGGCCTGCAATTCGGAGTCGAAATCTCCCTCCACCGAGACGCGAAAGGCATTGGACAGGATGAGGCCACCGGCAACCAGCGCCAGCACCGTCCACACCGCCGCGGCGGCGATGAGTCGAAAGGCGAGCGAGTTGAATCTAATCGTGCTTGGCAGGCGCATCGTCGAGACAATAGCCGAGGCCGCGCACCGTCTGGATGAGGTCGGTGTCGAGCTTCTTGCGCAGGCGGCCGACGAACACCTCGATCGTGTTGGAGTCGCGGTCGAAATCCTGGTCATAGAGATGCTCGACGAGCTCGGTGCGCGAGACGACCTTGCCCTTGTGATGGGCGAGATAGGACAGCAGACGATATTCCAGGCTTGTCAGCTTCACCGGATTTCCGTCGACGGTCACGCGGCTGGCGCGCGTGTCGATGCGCAAGGAGCCAATGTCGATTTCCGAAGATGCAAGTCCGGCGGCACGGCGCAGAAGCGCGCGGACGCGCGCGAGCAGTTCTTCGGTATAAAAGGGCTTGGCGAGATAGTCATCGGCGCCCGCATCGAAGCCGGCGACCTTGTCGCTCCAGCGGTCGCGCGCCGTGAGAATGAGCACCGGCATCTTCTTGCCGTCCTTGCGCCATTTTTCCAGCACCCGGACGCCGTCCATCTTGGGCAGGCCAAGATCCAGTATCACAGCGTCATAAGGCTCCGTGTCGCCGAGGAAGTGCCCTTCCTCGCCATCGCTCGCCGTGTCCACGACATAGCCGGCATCGATCAGCGACTTCTTGAGCAGCCGCTGCAGATCTTGATCGTCTTCGACAAGCAGGATGCGCATGTTCAGTGCCCGCCATGTTCGTGGTGACGCCAGCCGCCATTATCGCCCAGCCCATGGCCAAGGCGCCAGTCGCCGCGCGCGCCGCGCCAGTCGCCGCCGTTTGGCCAACCGTCCGGTCCGCCGTCGAAATTGTCGTGGTGCCGGCTGCGATCTTCCGGAATTGGCGGCGCACTGGCTGCGCCGCGGACGCCATCGCGCAGCAGGCGGGGGCCGCCGCCGACGCTCAAATAACGGCCCGTGTGCGCATCGGCGTCGAAGAAGAGGATTCGCCCTTCGGGAGTCATCCATTTGATGCGGTAGTGCGTGCGGCCCGACTCATCGGTCCAGGGCTCGGCATCGGAGAGACGGCCCGGATGTTCCGAGCGGATCAGCGGCAGGATGCGATCGAGCGTATCGGAGTCGGCAAAAAGCTGCGCCCTGGCCGGTGCGGCCAGCACGAGTACCAGGGGGATCAGGCTCAGGAAACCACGGAGACGCATGGGGTTATTTAGGATTCTGCAAATGAACAGCGCATGAACACGCTGTCCAGAACTCGTTCAGCCGCCGGGGAGCATCCTACGCGACATGGAACGAAGCCTCCAGTTGGCCCGTTTCCGGATTAACGATCTTGAGAGGTGCGGTTCCGCAGTAAGCCCCTCCCTGTAGGAACCACACATTCAAGCGAGAGCCCGCGCTGGAAACCTCCAGCGCGGGTTTCTCATTTTCAGACCATATGTCAGGGCGCGAGCGTTGCGCGCGTTGGCGCCGATCGCGCAGGCTGCGCCGGAAAGCAGCTTATCGAGCCGACTGTGTTGGCGCCGTACTCGACATAACCGGTCTCCGGCGTCGGCAGCGAGTGATGCACCGCGATCGGCAGATAGAGATAGCAGTTCGTGCCATCGAGGGGATCGCGCAGCCGCTGGATCAGCGTGTCCTGCAGCGGACCGCCATATTGCGCGATCACCTGCATGCGTGGCAGGGCCGGATGAACCGGCATCGTACTGGCGGCCGCCGGTTCACTGGACACCGGCGCGGTAACGCGAGCAGGCGCTGCAGGTCGCAAGTACCAAGCGCCGCCCGCGCCCATCAGGACCGCCGCCAGAATGACGACGGCCCATCTCAAATACATCCGCATGCGCGATCAGAACTCGATAGCGACGCCGACGCGGCCGACATTCTCGCCGCCAGCGTGCGCATAGCTTCCCTCGATCTGGATAGGCGTGTCGGTATCGAGGCGATGAGCGAAGGCGAGCCCGATGCCGGCATAGTTTTCGAAGAAGCCGGACTGCATCGCGACCGTCGTCTTGCCCGGCGCCGAGGGAGTCGGGGCGCCGCCCATGGCCACGGATGCGGCGATGCCGCTGAACACATTTGACTTCAGGCCGGCGCCGAAGCCGCTGAGCTGGCTGACCGTCGCCGCATCGTTCGGCGCAACGCCCGGAGCGACATTGTGAATCGCGACAGGAGCACCACCCGGATGAAGCGTGATGCTGGTGTGACCCGGGCCGTCGTACTGCACGGCGTTCTGCCCGAGAGCCAACGCGGTGTTGGCCGAAGCTACCGCGGCCGCCACATTCTGGTTGGTGGTGAACAACTGGCCCCCATTGACGACATCCGTGCTTCCGGCGGCAAGGCTTCCGGGCGCGACGTTGGTCAGAACCCGCTGATTGCCGGCAGAACCAAACGAAACCGTGTTCGCAGTCGCCGCTACCGAGCCGCTGCCGATCGCGACGGAGTTTGCCGCCGTCGCCGAAGCGCCCGGACCAACCGCGGTGGCGAGAGTTGCTGTGGCAACGGAGTTGTCACCAAAGGCGGCGCCGCCATTTGCCGCACTCGCGTTCAGGCCGACAGCGACGGAACCGGTAGCGGTGGCGCCGAATCCGATCGCGATCGCGTCGATTCCCGTGGCCTTGGCAGTTCCACCGATCGCCAGAGCGCCGTTTTCGGAAGCGTCGGCGCCGGCGCCGACTGCAACCGACAACTGGCCGGCTGACAGTGAACTGAAACCAAGAGCCACACTCTCCAGGCCAGACGCTGCGGAATTGGAACCAAATGCCGACGAAAAATCGCTTGTGGCTTCAGCCGCACCGCCGACAGCCGTGGAGTTTCCGCCTGTCGCCAGAGTCGCATTCTGGCTCGAACCTATCGCAACCGAATTGATGCCGCTGGCGGTCGCACCCAGGACTGTCGTGCCATTGCCGCCGCCGATGGCAAGCGAGCTTTGTCCGGTCGCGCTGCCACCACCGATAGCGGTTTCGAAATCTGCCGTTCCCGTGGTGCTGTTGGCGCCAAGCGCAGTGCTGTTGAGCCCTCCAGCATTCGCACTTAAGCCGAGCGCCGTAGCGCCCGTATTCGTCGCAACAGCCAAATTGCCCACTGCGACCGAGTTTGTGCCAGACGCTGTCGAATTGGGTCCCAGCGCCGCGCTTCCCGCCGCGGAAGCCGTCGAGTCCGAGCCGATTGCCGTGGCCTGCGTGTCAGTGGCCGAGGCACCTTGTCCGAATGCGGCGCTACCGTCGGCCGTTGCATTCGAGAACGAACCAAATGCGCTGCTCGACGCGCCGCTCACCGTCGAATTGTGTCCGAATGCCACGTCGTTCAGGCCACTGGCGGCAGAACCGCTCCCGATCGCGGCAGAGAAATCCAGCAACGCCTGCGCATTTTGGCCGATGGCGATGCTTTGGCTGCCTTCCGCGGACGCGCCGAACGTGGCCGACCCGTCGCCACCGCCGATGGCGACGCTGTTGCTGCCGGCCCCTGTCGAGTTGCTTCCGAAGACCGATGAGAAATCACCGCCCGCGTTTGCGCCGCTGCCGACAGCGGTCGAACTCGCTGCCACCGCCGCAGCGTCGACGCCAACTGCGACCGAAGCAGAACCAATCGCTGTTGATCCGGCGCCTACCGATACGGCGTTCGCACCCGTTGCAGCGGCCTCATTACCGATTGCGATCGTGTTTGTATTTGTCGCGATTGCGGCGGTTCCAGCCGGATCGCTGATCGCGATGGACCCGCCGCCCGTCGCCGATCCGTTGCCAAGCGTTGTGCCCGCCACTGCCGGAGCCTCGACGATCAACGGCAGCAACGTTGCAGCAGCCACTCCGATCAACAGCCGATGCGTAAGTTTTGAGATCGTGGAACGCGTCGCAAAAGACGTTTTAATGTTCATGCCCTCACCCCTGCTCAAACCCTTAAGAAGGTCTTAGCTAGAACGAGTTGCACAGTACGGTCTAGACGCGCTGCACGTCCTGTCCGGAAATTTATGCCCTAACGTCTTCAATTACGCCGTAAGACTTTTCGTCGAGGACATTTACGAAATATATTCTCGATCGAATGTGTTTCGTCCAAACCTTTTTGCAGGTTTGTTACGCCTCTTCGCGCACCACGCACCATTCGGTCATTGCGGCGCGTTCGGAGACCAGCGTGTTGATCGGCGCGTCTTCGTTGGCGTAGCCGAGCGCCATGCCGCAGAAGATCATTTCTTCCTGCGGCACCTTCAGATAATTGCGGATCACTTCGTGAAACGGCGCCCACGCTTCCTGTGCGCAGGTGTGCAATCCGAATTCGCGGGCCGCGAGCATGATCGATTGCAGGAAGCCGCCAAGGTCGGACCATTGGCCCTGCTGCATCTGGCGATCGATGGAAAAGATCATTCCCACCGGCGCCCCGAAGAATTCCCAGTTGCGCACGAATTGCTGCAGGCGTCCGGCCTTGTTCTCACGCGCGATGCCCATCGTCGCATACATTTGCTCGCCTACGACGAAGCGGCGCGTCTTGTAGGGCTCGGTCAGTTCGGGCGGATAGATGTGATATTCCGGCACGCCGCCGCGCGGATTTTCCAGCATGCGCGCCTTGGCGCGGCGCACCAGTTCATCCTTCGCAGCGCCGATCAGCACATGAACCTTCCAGGGCTGCAGGTTGCCGCCAGATGGCGCGCGCGCCGCAAGCGCCAGAAGCTTCTCGACCGTCTCACGCGAGACGGGATCGGGCCTGAAGGCGCGGACGGACTTTCGCGTGACGAGCGCTTCGCTGACTTTCATGGAGTCCTCCCGATATCCTTGAAGATGAGCATCGGCTGGCGGCGCACGCAAGTTCACGCCGCGGCAATCGACGCTGGTCGCGCCCGGGCCTAGACTGAGGAGCTGGGGACGCGAGGAGCTTTAAACATGACCGATTACATGCAGGCGGCGCTGGAAGCGGCCGATTTCATCGCGGCACAGAAAATCGCAGGAAGCGCCCGTTGGCGGCGCAATGAAGGCGCCGACGCGTCTGACGTCAGCCTGTACCATGGCTCGGCTGGCATCATCCTGTTGCTCCTCGAACTCCATGCTGCGACCGGTTCGGCGCAGGCGCTTGCCGACGCGCTGGCCGCCGGCGAGGACGTCGCCAACAAAGTCCGAGGCGCCAGAAGGCTCTCGGTCAGCGTGTCGCGCGGCTGGCCGGGCTATGCTTTCGTTCTCAACGAACTCGCCAAGGTAAGCGGACGCGAGGATTTCCGCGCGCTGGCCGCAACCTGTCTCGAGCGGCTTCATGGCCAATCGGCGAAACTCGGCAAAGGCATCGGCTGGATCGAGCCCATGCCGTTCTCCGAAATCACCGGCAAGACCGGCGAGCGCGAAATCTACGACCAGTCCGTCGGCGCGGCGGGAGCCGGATTGGCGCTGCTCTATGCCGCGCGCGAGAAACTTCATCCGTTAGCCCTCGACTGGGCGATTGCCACCGCCGAAAGGCTGCTGGAAGTGGGCGAGCCGACACCGGACGGTATCCGGTGGGGCCTGATGTCTGACATGCCGTTCGCCTTTACGGCGCCGAACTTCGCGCATGGCGGGGCCGGCGTGGGCTACTTCATGGCCGAACTGTTCAGGGCGACCCGCGATCCGCGCTATCTCGATGCGGCAAAGGAAGCCGCACGCTATGTCCTCAGCCGCGCCAGCGCAGTCGGCGACGGCAAGCTGATCTGCCACACCGAGGAAGCGAGGAAGCCGATGTTTTATCTCGGCGCCTGCCACGGACCCGCGGGCACGGGACGGCTCTTCCTCGAGCTTCATGCGATTACCGGCGAGACCGGATGGCTCGACGCGGCGCGCGCGCTGATGCGCGGACTTGTCAACATCGGCGCGCCGGAGACGCGCAGCAAGGGTCTTTGGAACAATCACAGCCAGTGTTGCGGCGATGCGGGCATCGGCGAGTTCGCGATCCTGATGGCGAACCGCACGCAGGATGCGTCCTATCTCGAGCTCGCAAAACGCTGCGCCGACGTCATCGTCTCCGACAGCACCTTGCATGACGGTCGAAGAAGCTGGCGCCAGGCGGAACATCGCGACCGCCCCGACTTTGTCGAGGTTCAGACCGGCTACATGCAGGGTGCGGCCGGCATTGCCAGCTTTCTCGTTCATCTGGCGACGACGCTGAAGGGTAAGCCGGTCAAGGTGCTGCTGCCGGACTGGCCCGAGGCGGCATAGACGCCCGGAGCCACACGCAGATTCGATCCGGCACAACGCGCACGAGCTGCGCGCAAGTTCGCGCACGGATACGAAACTGCACCGGCCCAATTTGTGCCGCGCCGCGGCGGCTCTAGGATGCCGGCAACCATTCACGATTCGCGGCCGGTGACGTGACGCTTTCCCTGACGATCATCGCCTCGACCTTCGGCGTCATATTCCTGGCCGAGCTGCCGGACAAAACCGCGCTGGCCACGTTGATCCTGTCGGCACGCTATCGCGCCCGTGACGTGATAGCCGGGGCATGGCTCGCCTTTCTGGTCCAGACGGTAATTGCCGTCGCTGCAGGCAGCATCTTCACGCTGCTCCCCGCAACGCCGATCCGGATCGCTTCAGGCCTCGGGTTTCTCGTCTTCGCCGCAATCGCCTTATTCCGCGACGAAGACAAAGAGGATGCGGAGGAGCGTGACGCGATCGTGAAATCCGCCACGCAGCGTCCGGTGTGGCTGGTCAGTTTCCTTGTCATCTTCGCCGCCGAATGGGGCGACCTCACTCAGCTCGCCACAGCAGCGCTTGTCGCCCACAATCGCAGTCCATTTTCGGTTGGCGTCGGCGCGACGCTCGCATTGTGGGCCGTGACCATCGTCGCGGCGACGTCGGGATCCGCTGTCGCGCGCATCGTTTCACCGCGCCAGCTCAACCGCGCCAGCGCGGTCCTGTTTGCCGGCATCGGACTCTTCATACTCTACACAACCCTGCGCTAACCGCCGGTGGCTGGCCGCAACAGATGCGGCTAGACTTCCCGCATGTGCGGGCGTTTCACCAACCAGTACACATGGCGCGAGCTGCACGCGCTCTACATGCTGTCGATCGGCTTCGAGCAGAACACCGGCTGGACGCCGAAGTACAACATCGCGCCGACGACGGAAATTCCGGTCATCCTGACCGAGAACGGCGTGCGCCGCGCACAGTTGATGCGCTGGGGCCTGGTTCCGTCATGGGCCAGGGAAATCGGCTCCTTTTCCACCTTCAACGCCCGCAACGACACGCTGGCGAGCAAGCCGATGTTCCGCGGCGCGTGGAAAGCGCAGCGCCGCTGCATCGTTCCCGCCTCCAGTTTTTTCGAGTGGCGCAAGTCCGACAAGCAGCCCTTCGCCATCGCACTGGGCAACAGGGGGCCGATGGCTTTTGCGGGTCTGTGGGACGAGTGGACGCCGCAAGACGGTGCGCCGCTGCGGTCGTGCACCATCATCACCTGCGCGCCGAATACGCTTCTGGAGCCGATTCACGACCGCATGCCGGTCATCCTCGGTGAGGAAGACTGGGCCAAATGGCTCGGCGAACAGCCCGCGAATGACGACGAACTGAGAGCACTGCTGAAACCGTTCACCGCTGCACGCATGACACTGTGGAAGGTCGGCAAGGCAGTCGGCAGCGTCAGGAACCAGGGTGAGAATCTTATCGCGCCCCTGAAGGACTAACGCGCCTCGACGAACTTGCTGCGCAGCTCGTTGAGATGGGAAATCAGTGCCGGTATGCTGCCGCCGTTCTGGCCGAGAAACGCACTGAACTGGTCACGTTCTTCCAGCGCCAGCCAGATTCCCTCGACACTGAAATCGACGATCACCGGCGTTCCGGTGTCGGTGCGAACGCGGAAGGAAATCGAAAGCGGCGTGTGTCCGCTGTGATCAGCCGGATCGATCATGTTCGTTGCGACGATGAAGTCACCGGGGGCCCGCTCGCTCGAACCTGTCACCTGCAACGTCTGCCCCGCATATTTGTCGAAATAGGATTGATAGACCGCCACCGCATAGTCCTGGAATGCTGCGCCGAACGCATCCTTGTCGGCAGGAGACGCCGTGCGGCCATATTGGCCAAGGGTGAATACCGCGATGCGCTTCATGTCTGTGACGCCCAGCAGAAACGTCTGGAACTCACCGCGCCGCTGCGCCGCGCTGAGCTTGGTATCGTTGAGGATTTCCAGGCCCTTGTGGATGTTGTTCGCAACCAGCGCTTCGGCCGGGTTGGCAGTTACCTGGCCCAGCGCGGGCGAACCGAACAGAAAAAGTCCGACAATGAAAAGGCGCGCGAACGCGAGCAACCGTTTGGCCGGCGAGATGTGCATGTGATCCTGCTTTTTGGCGTTGCCAGGGAAGCGGCGCTTCAGCCGGGGCACGCTCTGCGGTTCGCACTATGACAGGCAATGCGCAGCAAAGCTAACGCCAATGACGAAGCTGCGGGCCGCCGCGCTCCAGCCTGTCTGCTGCCAGGCCGGAGCGGACGCGGCCCGTGATCAGCGCGATGCTCAGCACCGCAAGGCAGATCATCCCGCCGAGGATCAGCAACAGTGTGATCGCGTCGCCCATGTTGAGCACCTGATAGGCGCGATAGGTGCCGCCGAACAGCGAGGCGCGCAGCTTGGTGCAGCCAATCACTTCGAGGACGAAGGACCAGCCAAGGCCGGCCATCACGATCCAGCCCAGGCGCGGCATCAGCCACACCGCGCCGAGCCCGAAGCCGAGAATGAGCAGCGCGGGAAACACGCCGTCCTTCTCCACATAGGGCATGGCGAACAGCGGCATGGACGACAGCAGGACGAGGAATGTCCGCAGCAGCACGCCAGGCAGCGGATTGTGGAACGTGTGCGGATGACGCGCCGCAAGGCCGGTGTGTACCGCGGCGGCGACGGCATCGTAGTTCTGCGGCGTGCAGAACAGGATCAGCACGATGCGCCAGCCGTTCGACAGCGACACCGTCCGCCATAGCGGATGAAAATGCGCCGTCGCCACATTGTCCCAGACGATATGCTGGCGTGCGCTGGTCTCGGCAATGAGACCGGCGCCGGCGAGACCGAAGCGATCCGCCATCCAGCTGAACGCCGCGGCCGCGCGGGTCGCCAGCCAGACGGGCTTGTTCGTCACCTCCGCCTCGGCCGAAGCCGCGTCCAGCTTGAATCGCATCGGCAGCCGGTTGCCGAACGTCACCGTCGCAACCAGCAGCGCCAGCAGGAACGCGGCCGCCGTCGCCGATGCGGTCCATTCCAGCATCGGCTCGATGCTGAGCACCCGCCCGGTCACGAACAGGATGAAGGCCAGAAGCGCGCCGACGAGCCCGCCCGTCACGGCGAACAACAATCCGAAATTGGCCAGCATCACCGGATGCGTTGCGGTCGGAATGTCCGTTTCCCAGCTCAATGTGGGTACGGGCTCCGCCTCGCTCTCGTCAACAACGCGCAAGGGTGCCGGCATTTCGTTTCGCCTTGAAGTCGCAACGGACAGGATCGGATTGCGCGTCCGTCCGGCCATTGATTTGCGTCAACGCCATCATAGGCAAATGCCCGCATCAGTGGGAAGACTTCTTCGGTGCGCGGTCGCCGAACCACCAAACGATCGACGTCACGGCCGCGAATACGAGGCTGTCGGCGACGTAGGCACGGTCGATGTCGCCGGGCGACATGGCGAAGAACGCACAGGCGAGAAACGTGGTGAGACCGATCGTCAAGGCCGGACGCACCAGCGCGCGCGTCGCATTCACCCAGGGATAGGTCGCGCCGAGAGCGCCTTCCGCTGCAAGACTCGATGTCAGTCCGCTCCACGAACCCTGGTTTTCCGCAATATGTATTTCCTGTTCGGTTTCGGCGGCCTTGGCCTGCATCTGCAGCTTCTGCAGATCGAGCTCGTCAAGCCAGAGCGCATCGAACTGATGCCCCCGCAACGAATCCGGTTCGTCGGCGGAGAGAACGGTCGCGATGGCGCCGCTTTGCCACTTGATGCGCCGTTTCGACGGTTCGAAGGATGCGCCCCGGCTGAGCTTCAACAGGCCGGATTCACCTTCGATCATGATCGCGCGCGTATCGTCATAGGTCGCGCCGATCAGTCCGATGCGGCGCATGTCCTCATTGGCGATGCCTTCTGCGATCCACTCCGCGCCGCTGCGGGTCTTTCCCGCGCCGCGTCCGCCGAGGAAGAGCCATATTTTCCAGGCTCCGTCGGGTGCGATCTGTTCGTCGCGCGCATAGCGCTGCCAGTCGTTGAGCAGAAACTCGGCATCGTCGTCACTCAGGCTGTTCAGGAAGCTTCGCCTTGCCGCCCTGCTGAGGTTCACCAGATATTTGTTTCGCAAGCTTTTTTCGGACATCTTTCGGCTTTCTCGCCGCCTTTGTGGCGCGAATGGCATCGCTTTGAATTTTTGTATCAATCAGCTCGGCCAAGGTTTTTTGAATTGTACTCAGCGTGCGCGCATTCTTCAGAAACCGCTCGACTTCCAGCGGTTTTGCGGCTGCGGAATACTTCTCAACCGACTTAAGCTGCTTTTCGAGTTGTCTCGACAGCCGGTTCACCATTGTGTTGATCCACTCCATATCGATGTCTTCGGGTTTGATTTCGCGAAGCGTGTAGGCAACGTCATTCGCCTCCGCTTCGCTCAGTTCGAGCGTTTCGGCTGTTCGTGTCATCTTCGGATGCAATTGTTGGGATATAGCGCAATTGGTGATTTGACCGACTCGGTTCAAGAGCCGCCTCGGTTTTTACGAAAGAAATTTCAGAGAAAAATCCGGCGCGCAAACTTATCCAACAGCGTGACGCGATATGCGATGCGAGAGTCCGCGCTCTCTGCGGAAAAATTTTTGCGCGGCGTTGGATAAGATATAGACAGCGAACCCGGCTTCCATCCTTCGACAAGCTCGGGATGAGGTCTGTGATTTTGGTTTTGAGGAGCCTTGATGTCACGTGACGTCAGAAATCAAAACTGTCTCTCATCCCGGCTTGTCGAAGGTCGAGGGACGATTCAGGCTCGCTGCAGCGAAGGATCTTGCTGAGCGGGCGTCACCAGAGCCGGCATGGGAAACCGAGTCTCTGAACGCGCTACCGGCACCTTCGAGGGGTACGCGGCAACACCCAGACCCGCGACTCTGGTATGGAGCCAGGATTTTCTGAACGTGACGGGTGCCATCGCGTGTGAGCGCACGCTGAAGGGTTGGCGCCGCGAATGAAGCAAGATGAGGGTGTTGGGCCGGCCAACGGCGCATTGCTTCAAAGCCACATTACGGCGCTTTAAGCTTTGTGAACGATGCCCGTCGCGCGCCGCGTCTCAAAAATGTCCCGGGCGGCAAGCCTTGATTGTGCCGTAAATATGGGCGAGGTACCCGCCTCATGGCGCGCCATCAACCGCAGAACCATCTTTCCGAGAATCTCGAGGCCCTGACGGAGCATTTCGCCCGCCGGCGCCGGATCTATGTGCCGTTGCTTTCGGTGCTGGCGATCTTCGTCGCCGTTCCGATGCTCATCTTCTTCATGCTGCCGACGATCCTTGCCCTGCTCGCGCCGCCACTCGACATGAGCAAGGACCTCTACACGGTGAACCGGCCCATCGCGTTCACGTTCCTCGATGCAAACGGCAATGAAGTCGGTCATCGCGGCGCGATCATCGGCAAGCGGCTGACGCTGGAAGAGATGCCGGCCTATGTCCCGGCTGCCTTCATCGCGATGGAAGACCGCAATTTCTACTCGCATCACGGGTTCGATCCGCGCGGGCTTCTGCGCGCGATCTGGACGAACTACCGCGCCGGCCATGTCGTGCAGGGCGGATCGACCATCACCCAGCAGACCGTCAAGATCGTCTTCCTCAACCAGCAGCGCACGCTCAGCCGCAAGATCGACGAGCTGATGGACGCCGCCGAACTCGAAAATTCGCTGTCCAAGAAGCAGATCCTCGAACTCTATCTCAACCGCATCTATCTCGGCTCGGGCGCCTATGGCGTCGACGGCGCAGCGCATGTCTATTTCGGCAAGTCTGCGAAGGAGCTGACATTGCCGGAGGCCGCGATGCTGGCGACGCTGACGCGCGCGCCGTCCGCCTTCTCGCCGCGCCGCGATCTGCCAAAGGCGCAGGCCCGCGCCCAGATCGTTCTGCGCACCATGGTGGAGACCGGCGCGATCACGCAGGCCGACGCCGACGCCGCGAAAGCCAGCCCCGCCGTGATCAGCGACCGCACCAGCGTGGACTCGCGCAACTTCTATTTCGACACCGCGGCGGATGAAGCCAAGCGCCTTGTCACACAGGCCGGCATCACACCGGCCGGCGACCTTGTCGTGCATACGACGCTGGAGCCTGCGATCCAGGATGAAGCGCGCCTCGCGTCCAGCCGCACCATCAAGAAGAGCGGGCCCAAGGTGCACGCCAGCGAAGCCGCCGTCGTGGTGATGAAGCCGGACGGCGCGGTTGCTGCGCTTGTCGGCGGCACCGACTATGACGAGAGCACCTTCAACCGCGCGACGCAGGCGCATCGCCAACCGGGTTCCGCCTTCAAGCCCTTCGTCTACATGGCGGCGCTCGAAAGCGGGCTGACGCCGTGGGACACACGCGATGACGAGCCGGTCGACATCAATGGCTGGACGCCGACCAATTTCGGCGGCCGCTCCTATGGCACGATGACGCTTGCCGACGCGCTGGCGCATTCGGTCAACACGATCACCGCGAACCTCGCCCAGGAAGTCGGCGTGAGCAATGTGGTGCAGGCGGCGCAGCGCTGCGGCATCGAATCGCCGCTGGCGGAGAACGCCTCGCTCGCGCTCGGCACCTCAGAAGTCACGCCGCTGGAGCTGACGCGCGCCTATGCCGTGTTCGCCAACGGCGGGCTCAAGGTCTATCCCTATTTCGTGAGCGCAGTCGAAGATGCGGGCGGGCACGTTCTGTATCGGCGCAAGCCGCCGGAGAATCCGGAGCGCATCGTGGCGAGCCATGTGAACCGCGATCTCGTCGCCATGCTCTATGGCGTCGTTACCGAAGGTACCGGACGCGGCGCGGCGATTGCCGGGCACGAGGCCGGCGGCAAGACCGGCACGACGCAGGATTTCCACGACGCCTGGTTCGTCGGCTTCACCCACGACTATGTGACGGCGGTATGGGTCGGCAACGACGATTCTTCGCCGATGAAATCGGTGACCGGCGGCTCGCTTCCGGCGACGATCTGGCATGCGGTGATGACGGTGGCGGAAAAGGGCCTGCCCTCCACGCCGCTCGACAAGTCCGAGCCGCAGGCGCCCGTCGATGAAGGCATCTTCGCCAGCGGCGACACCTACACGCCCTCGAACGGCGACGATGAAGCGGGCACCGGGCGCGCGCAATATCCCGGTGAACAGGCCGAACAGCCGCCGCCGGAACAGCGCAGCGGCAGCCACGAGAATTTCTGGGACTGGCTCTTCAACCGCCGCGGCCGTGACCAGGGCGGGCAACCCGAGCCGCAAACGGACGGCAGCCAGGATTCGAACTGAGAGCGGGCATCAGCGAAAAAGGCGCCGGATCGCTCCGGCGCCTTTCGCATGCAACGCGAACCCGCGCGGCTGTCAGGGAATGAGAAGCCTCAGATCGACGAAGCTTATCAGCGCGCTCGCATGCACCAGCGCGGCGGCCGGAACGAACCAGGCGTTTCGCTGCAGATAGGAGAGCTGACCCGCGACCTGCACGACGCCATAGGTTGGGTCGGCCCAGATGTCCTGCGTCAGGTCGCCGGAAACTTCCTGGATGAAGCGGTTATTGTTGTTCGCAGAATTTGTACCTCCGAACCCGACCATCGGCTGAATGACGAGCGGCGATGTGACGTCGGTGAACGCATTGCGCTGGAAATACGCGCCGCCATAGTACAGGTCGAACTGGGTACCCTGCATCACCTGCCACTCGAATCCCGTCGTGAAGGCCGCTGATCGAACGAGCGAGGGACGCGCCGAGAATCCTCCCGGAATCGCGAACGGTTGGACAACCGCATCCGGTCCCAATCCGCCGATGTAACGGCCGCCGCCGTCGCTGAAGAAACCGTTTGCGACGAGATTGAAGTTTCGCGTCGCGTGCCAGCCAAGGCCGAGGCCGACACCGCCTGCCACGACGGCCGAATGCCCGAAATTGCTGCCCAACACCGTGGGCAGAATTGTCGTGTGAACGGTCGACAGCAGCCCGGTCAGCTCGGCATGGAAATTGTGCTCGCCGTGGGGATCGGAATCGTACGCGATCTTGCCGATGACGTCCGGTGTCAGGTTGGGCGTGGAGGAATTAGAGCTTGCATCGAACTGAACGGCGAGCTGCGCGTTGAAGTCGAAGGGAAACGTGACTTCACCCTGGCCGGTGAACTGCTCCGGATTTTCAATGCCAATGCCCATCGCCCAATGGCTGTTGGGATGATAGGCAACGCGGACCTGCGCGGCGCGCGTCCATGTAAGGCCGGGCATGTAATTGGGATCGACATTGCGGCCGAGGAAGACGTCGTAAGGATCCGGGCCAAGGCCGGTGCGGTTCGGCGTCAGCCAGCTATAGGCCTGGCCGAAGGTCAGCTCCCATCCGCCCCACGTCGCGTCCGCATAGGCGAGTTTCAACCTGGCGGTGTGCGAGTTGGCGGTTACGAAAACGTTTGCCGCGTCGTTGCCCAAAAAGTCCATCTCGGTATACGCGTCGACATGCACCGGACCAATGTCGGTCACCGCCTTCAGGTCAAATGTCGACGCCTGCGCCGTCAGCCGCACCTCGGACGTGTGTCCAGCGATTGTGTTGCTGAAGGGAATGACGAAGAAATTCGTTCCGATATTGCCGGTATTGGTGCTGTGGGCGATCGTCATCATGCTGAGCGTGGCGCCGGGATAGAACGAGACGCCGCCGATCCTGAAGGACAGCGCATTCGCTTCGCCCATGTGGTCGTCGGCGTAATACAGTCCCGCTTTCGAGCCATCGTCGCTGACCGTCAGCGCATGCGCGACGGGCGGACGCTCTGCGACGCGGGCAGTCCGCACCAGGCGCGGCTGCGCGACGCGCATCGGCTCGGCCTGTGTTGCAAGCGCGACTGTCGGCGCCGCCGCAGGCGCGGCTGGCGCGATGCTGGCCGCATCCTTCTGCGAGAGGATGCCCTTGGCGCGCAGAAGCTCCACAAGCCTGTCGCGTTGCTGTGCGGCCGGCGCGGCTTCGATGCTCAACGCATCGCTTTGCGAAATTACTCCCTTGGACTTGAGCAGATCGACCAGCGGATCGCCGTCGGCGAGCGCGGCGCCCGCCGTCAAGGCAAACGCAGTCCCCAACAACAGGCTGTTACGAATGTGACGAAATTTCATGAGTGCCCCTCCGGCGCTGAAATTCACCATTTAGTGAATCTATGCCGGTGCGGGCGTCAATGGCGAGCGATCGCCAAAACACGACATTTACAGCGTAATTTGCCTTTTTATCGGCCTGCGAGTCCGGAAAACCACGACTGTCACGTTCCATTTATCGTTCGATGAATTTCGGATTTCAGCGCGGACGCGAACAGCGCGTGCCCTGCCGGCAAACCCAAATCGGGTAATGCCACAGCAAAAGCGCCGGGCGGCGCCGCAATTGAGAGCGGGTTCTTTGACCCTGCCCCGATGCGCACCTACGCTGCGCACCGGCAAATAACTTTCATCCGCTGCTGGGGGGCTACGATGAAGAATTGGCTGTCTCATATCCTATTTGGAGTTTTGAGTGCCGCACTGCTGTTCGTCGCAGCGGGCGACAGCGCCACAGCGCATCGCGGCGGGCAGATCCGCCAATATTACATCGCCGCGGACGAACTCGACTGGGACTACATGCCGAGCGGCACCGACATGATGATGGGAATGCCCGGAATGCCGGCGACGGGCTACGCCAAGTTCTTCCTGCAGCGCGGGCCGCACATGATCGGCCACGTCTATCACAAGGCGATCTACCGCGAATACACCGACGCGACGTTCAAGCATCTGAAACCGCGCAGCGCGGATGAAGCCTATCTCGGCATGCTTGGCCCGATCATTCGCGCAGAGGTCGGCGACACGATACAGATCACCTTCAGAAACAACGGCACGCATCCCTACAGCATGCATCCGCATGGCGTCCTGTATGAGAAAGCCTCAGAAGGCGCGCTCTACAATGATGGCGTGGCCGGTGGAGACAAGGGCGGCGACGTGGTCGCGCCGGGACACACCTACAACTATGTCTGGCAGGTTCCCGAGCGCGCAGGTCCGGGGCCTTCTGATCCCAGCTCGATCGTGTGGCTCTATCATTCGCACGTCAACGAGCGGAAAGACGTAAATTCGGGACTGATCGGCGCCATCATCGTCACGCGACGCGGCATGGCGCGGCCGGACGGCACGCCGAAAGACGTGCAGCGCGAGTTCGTAAACCTGTACATGGTGTATGACGAGAGCCAGAGCTGGTTCATCGACTACAACATCAAGAAGTTCACCAGCGATCCCACGCATGTCGACCAGGGTCAGATCATCCAGAAGGATTTCGAAAACCATTTCGATTTCTTCCTGGGGCAAGGCACGGCGATCCAGAATTTCCGGCTGACGATCAACGGCTATCAATATGCGAACATGCCGATGATGACGATGAACAAGGGCCAGCATGTGCGCTGGTACCTGGTCACGCTGGGCGAGGCGTTCAACTTCCACACGCCCCACTGGCACGGCAACACGGTGCTGGTGAACGGACAGCGCACGGATGTCGTTGCGATCTCGCCGGCGCAGATGACGACGGCGGACATGGTGCCGGACGCTCCCGGAACATGGCTGTTCCATTGTCACGTGAGTGATCATATGGACGGCGGGATGGTGGCGCGCTATCAGGTCAATCCCTGACGAAACGCGTGCGGCGGGTTGCAGTTTCCGGGTTTGCCTTTCGCCGTAACACAAGCATGGATCGTTTTATGAAGCGCTGTCTCGCACTCGCCGCCGCCTTCACGCTCTTTGGACTCGCCGCCCATGCCGCGCCGCTGACCAAGATCCGCTTTGTCACGGACTGGAAAGCCCAGGCAGAGCATGGCGGCTTCTATGAAGCGCTGGCGGAGGGCCTTTATAAAAAGGCCGGCCTCGACGTGACGATCCTGGAGGGCGGGCCGGCAGTGAACGTGCCGCAGATGCTGGCGGGCGGCGCTGCCGATTTCGGGATCGGCTCGAACGGCTTCATCGCCTTCAACCTCGTCAAGGAGAATGGCGGCATCAAGGCGGTGATGGCCGTGTTCCAGAAGGACCCGCAGGTGCTGATCACCCATCCCAGGCCCGACGTGAAGAAGCTTGCCGACATGAAGGGCATGCCGATCATGATCTCGGACGCAGCGACCGTGGCGTGGTGGCCCTGGCTGCGCGCGAAGTACGGATTCAGCGACACGCAGATCCGCAAATACACGTTCAATCTCGCGCCGTTCCTCGTCGACCCCAAGGCGATCCAGGAAGGCTATCTGACGAGCGAGCCCTACACGATCGAGACGCAGGCCCACATAAAGCCGCAGGTGTTCCTGCTGTCCGACAATGGCTATCCCGGCTACGGCAACATGGTGATGGTGCCGCAGAAATGGATCGATACGAATCCGAAGGCGGTGCAGGCCTTCGTGACCGCGACGCGCAACGGCTGGCTCGACTACCTGAACGGCGATCCGCGTCCCGGCAATGCGCTCATCAAGAAAGACAATCCGGAGATGAGCGATGCCTTGATCAAGCAGGCGATCGCCAAGATGAAGGCGTTCGGAATCGTGATGTCGGGCGATGCAACGACCCTCGGCCTCGGCACGATGACGGATGCGAAATGGAAGACGTTCTTCGACACGATGACGGCGGTCGGTCTTTATCCCAAGACGCTGCCCTACAAGAACGCCTACGACCTGCGCTTCATTCGCGGCGTGCCGCAGAATTTCCAGTAGCGCGCGGCAGGACCAGGCGCCGGCGCGCAGCGGCGTCTATGGCTGCGCCAGCGCCTGACGTGCCCGCTTCGGTGCGGGCTTGAGAAGCGCGCGGATCTTGTCGGCGTCCGCGGGCGTCGCCGGGTTGTAGATCATCATGTTGAGATCGGGCCGGCCGTCGACCGCGAACGCCGAAAATTCCATCGAGAGCGGCCCGGCCACGGGATGCTGCAGGACTTTTACGCCGTCGCCATGTCCCTGCACATCGTTGTCGCGCCACATCGCTGCGAACTCGGGACTCGTCGCGCACAACTCATCGACCAGCGACTGCACGTTGCGCGCTGCGCCGGCGCGCGCCACATCGGCGCGAAACGACGCCACCACGAATCGTGCAACGTTCAGCCAGTTGGGCTGCAACGCGCGAACGTGCGAGTCCCGGAACATCATGCGCAGAACGTTGCGCTGTCCATCCGGCAGCGTGCCGTAGTCCGTGAGCACGACCGCGGCCGCCCTGTTCCACGCGATCACGTCCCATGTTGCCGTGCGGATGAAGGCGGGACTATTCTCCAGCGTGTCGAGCACGCGCTGCAGGCGGGGCGTGATGCCGTCCGGCGCGCGATAGCGGACTTCTGGCGGGCGGCCCAGCGCGAGCAGGAACAAATGTTCGCGCTCCACGTCGGTCAACATCATGGCGCGCGCGACGCGATCGAGCACATCGGCGGACGGCGCGCCGCCGCGTCCCTGCTCCAGCCACGTGTACCAGGTGGCGCTGACATTGGCGCGTTGCGCGACTTCTTCGCGCCGAAGTCCCGGCGTCCTTCGCCGTGCCAGTGCAAAGCCGAACGCCGCGGGATCGAGTTTCGCGCGGCGATCCCTTAGATAATTTCCGAGCCGGTTCTCGTTCGCCATCCTGTTACCAATTATACCAGTATAAATTCACTACTTTACCCGAATAGACAGAGTACCAATATCCCGTCCGGCTGAACAGGGAGTGTTTCTCATGCGTGTATTCGTAACCGGTGCGGCAGGTTTTATCGGCACGGCGACCACCAAGGAATTGATCGCGCATGGGCACGAGGTGCTCGGCCTCGCCCGCTCCGACGCGAACGCCGACGCGCTCCAGAAAATGGGCGCCAAAGTCCATCGCGGCTCGCTCGAGGATCTGGACAGCCTGCGCAAGGGCGCAAAGGACACGGATGGCACGATTCATCTCGCGTTCATCCACGATTTCTCGAAGTTCATGGAGAACGGCCAGGTCGACAAACGCGCCATCGAGGCGATGGGCGACGTGCTGGAAGGCACGAACAAGCCCTTCATCGTCACCTCGGGAACGGGTCTCCTCGCGCCGGGCGGAATCAGCACCGAAGATATCCGGCCCGAAGCCAACTCGTTTACTCCGCGCGTTTCCGAACAGGTCGGTCTTGCATTTGCATCACGCGGCGTGCGCGCGATGGCCATCCGTTTGCCGCAAGTGCATGGCGGTGACGGCGCGGCCGGCCTGATTACCTACCTCCTCGACCTGGCGCTCCAGGCCGGCGCCGTCGCCTATGTCGGAGACGGCAGCGCGCGCTGGCCGTCTGCGCACAGGCTGGACGTCGCGCGGCTTTACCGGCTCGCACTGGAGAAAGGCACAGCGAACGGCATCTATAACGCCGTTGCCGAAGAAGGTGTGCCGATGCTCCAGATCGCCGAGGTGCTTGGCCGTGCTCTCAAACTGCCTGTGATCTCGATCAAGGCAGAAGAGGCCGCCAAATATTACGGGCCGCTCGCGATGTTCGCGGGTCTCGACATTCCCGCGTCCAGCGCCAAGACGCAGGCCGAGTTGGACTGGAAGCCCACGGAAATCGGTTTGATCGCAGACATCGGCCAACCGGACTATTTCAAGTCGAGGATTCCCGCTGCTGCGTCCACCAGCGCAGGGTGACGAATTGACCGAACACCGGCAGATGCGGAGCGCATACACTCATGGGCACATATGTAATCGCCGGCGGTAACAGCGGTATCGGCCTTGAGGCGGCGCGCCAAATCCTCGCCGAGGGGCACCGCGTCATCATCCTGGGGCGCGACCAGCGCAAGGGCGAGGAGGCGATCGCGTCCTTCGGCGCGGCGCGCGATCGCGCAACCTTCCTGTCGACGGATCTTTCGACACATGACGGCGTCCGGGACGCGGCGCGGCGGATCAACGAGCTGACCGACCGGATCGACGGCGTGATGCACTCAGCGGCCGTGTTCGTCACGACGGACGTCAGGACCGTAGACGGGCTCACGCTTTTCTTCGCGCTGAGCTATCTCAGCCGTTATCACCTGACCCAGCTGCTGTTGCCGAAACTTCTTCTGGCCGAGCGGCCCCGGGTGGTCATGCTCACGGCGACTCTCAATGAAGTGCCCAAACTTGATCCGACGCTGTTTCCCTATTTCAAGGGATTCAATTTCTGGACGATGCTCTATCAGATCAACGGCGCGTGCCTGTATTACGCGGACTATCTGACCAGGACGCATCCAAAGATCTTCGCGGGCTGCGTGTCTCCCGGCTTTGCGCGGACCGGCATATTCCGCGACGCGCCATGGTTCATGAAAGTCTTTGTCGCACTGACCGCCCCGTTCACGGCAAACAGCGTCGAAACCGGCGCGCACAATGCCGTCGAGGCCATCCTGAGGGGCGAAGGAACGTCAGCCTTCAATTGGAACAAGCCTGGCGACTTTCAGCAAAAGTTCGCCATCAGCGTCGATCCCGCGATTCAGAAAGCGGTCATGGATGCGTCGCGCGAAGTCACCGGAGTCTAGTCGGGGACAAAGCGATCGACGACGGTCGGTATCGCACGCTTTGCAGGCCGCGCGCGAACCGCCCGGTCCCGCGCAAGCAGTAAAATATGCTGCCGGATCACAGAGATGGTTGCCGCGCGGCGAAAGCCGGGTGCCGGACTGACGGCTCTGCTCGAACCGGAGTATAATAAAAGCTGTTGTTCGCATGTTCGGGAGCGACGCTTCCCGACACATGCGCAAAGTCAGCGGAGGTCGGGATGACACCGAACACAGCATGCCAGCGCGCATCGTCACCCGCAAAATTTCATTGCGCTGCCATCTTCGCAGGATTGATGTTGTGTTCCGCTCCGGCTTTGGCCCAGGTCGCAACCTGCCCGGTCAGCGCAGACGGCTCTGGCATGTGCAAATCCGAAGGCAATGTGAGCTGCTCGCCACCTGTCGGCGGGCGTTGCTACAGCACCCACACGCACAGCGAATGGACGTGCATCTGCGCAACGTCGAAGCCTGTCACGATGACTGCGCCGATGGACAGCATGGCGCCCGTGCAACCCGAAAGTCACGCCGGATCGAGCAACGCGCTTTTGCAGATCGAGGGCGTCTCGGGTGAATCGAAAGAGGAAGGCCATTCCGGCTGGATCGCGCTGACGAGCTTTTCGTGGGGATCGTCGAGTCCAGGAAGAGGCGGATCCGGAATGGGCGCCCGCTCCGGCGAGAGCACCAACCGGCTCACGATCGTCAAGTATGTCGACGCCACGAGCCCTACCCTTATGAGCGCTTCAACGCATGGGAAGCATTATTCCGAGGTCATGCTCGCCATCCGCAAGGCGGGACGCAAGGACGATCGTGGTCCAGCGGTCTATCTCAACTATGTGCTGCACGATGTAATGGTATCGAGCGTCCACATGAGCAGCGGCGGCGACCGTCCGACCGAGTCCGTCACATTCAGTTTCACCAAGATGGAGGTGAAAACCGAAAATGGTGGAACGGACCACGGCGGCATTTCGCCGAACGAGCTGCCGCCGCCGGGCATGCACGCGGCGCCAGCGACGACAAATCCGATGTTGCCGCCTCCGGGTCCCGGCCGGGTGAATCCGTAGTTCCGGCGAACATTGATCGGGTCGGGCGTCATGCAGCATCGCTTGCCACTGGCATTCGCCGTTCTGGCGCTCCTGCTGTCAGCGCCGGCCACGTCTGACCCGGCCGCGGCACCGGCAAACGGTTTGAAAAGAACCGTCGCCGTCTACCAGTTCGATACCTCGGCGGCCGCCGGTGCAACGACGCCCGACGCGCTCATCGAGATGCTCACCGATGCGCTCGTCAAGGACGGGCGCTTCGTGGTGGTCGAACGCGCGGACCTCTCGAACATCGCAACCGAGCAAACGCTCGGCGGCCAGGCTTCGACGACGGCGGAAACCGCCGCCGGAGCCGGCCAGATGATCGGCGCGAGCCTCATCATCAACGGCACGGTCACGAAGTTCGAGCCCAACGCCGGCGCCAACAACCTTGCGATCGGCGGCCTTCCGGTCGGCGCGTCGCTGAGCAATGGCCACGCCGTGATCGCCATCGCGCTGAGAGTGATTGATTCCACCACCGGCCAGGTGCTGACCACGGTGAAGGCGCAAGGGACCGCTTCGAGCAGCGCAATGGGCGTATCGGGCAGCAACACAAGCGGTGCTGCCGTCTCGTTCGACACGATGAAGAACACGCCGCTTGGCAAGGCAGCCGAAGACGCCATCGACCGCGCGGTTCCGCAGATCGCGCTCGCCGCCGGCAATACTCCCTGGACGGCGCTCGTCATCGAGGTCGACGATGGAAAAGTCTACGTGAACGCAGGCAGCGACCAGAACCTGCAGGCGGGCGCCGTCCTGCATGTTCGACGCAAGACCAAGTCGCTCGTCGATCCGGGTACCGGCGTCGTGCTCGACACCCTGTTTTCAGATGTCGGCACCATCCGCATCGACGCCGTGCGGCCAAAAACCTCGACCGCCGACATCATCGACGGCGGAGCGCCCATTCGCGGCGATCTGCTGCAGTTGAACTAGCCACCGGAATTGCGCGCCGCTGCTCGTCATCGTCCGGTCGAACGCAGCCCTCTTCCGCCCGCGCGCCAAATAGGACCTGACGCGCGGCAGCCTGTGTCCTCCCGATAAGTCGCGTGGCTATGCCGGTACGCAGATCAGTCTGACGGCGTCCTCGCCGACGCGATCGCTGGCCACGAGGCGAAGCGGCGGCCGGCGGCCTGCGAAGAACGGCGTGCCGCTACCAAGCACGAACGGACGGAAGTAGAGCCGATACTCATCGATAAGCCCGAGTTCGGTCAGGCTTCCCGCCAGGGTGGGTCCGGCAATGGCAATTTCGCCGGCGAGCGTGGACTTCAATCGTCGGATTGCCGCCTCGAGGTCGTCGCCGACAAGCGCCGCGTTGGGTCCGACCGACTTCAACGAGCGCGACACGACCCATTTCGGGTGGTGCCGCCACGCTGCCGCGAAATCGCGTTCCTCGGCGTCCCACTCAGGATGATCTTCGTCCCAATAACGCAAGATCTCGTACACACGCCTGCCGTACAAACCGCCGGCCAGGCTGAGCTCATGCTCACAGAAGTGGCGAAAGAGCATCGGGCCAGGCGGCGGAATCTCCCTATGGTCGACATAGCCGTCAAGGGACTGCGACAGACCGAAGACAAGCTTCGCCATGCCAGGAACTCTCCGCGAGAAGGGCCGCCAGAATAACGTGGGCTGCAAAAACGCGAAAGCACGTTGCGCACAAGCTGCGCGCCCCACCGCGGAGATTCAATCTTGTGCCCTTCGGCGCAAAAATGTCATGCGGCAGAACATCTACGACACGACGAGTTCGTCGCAGGTAACCACCAGCCAAGGCGTCAGAAGGAAGTGTGGCGGGTGCCGAAGCTGTCAGCCTCCCGGCAGAGTCGCCTGGCGAGACTGGTCAACTTTCTGTTTCAAGGCATTTACGCTCTTGTCATCCGCCGCGTCCCACTGGCTTTGCTTGGCGCAAACCTTCTGCGTGAAATGCGACCCCGTGATGTGTTCGTTCTTGCAAATTATTGGGTCGCTGTCGCTCGCGGGAGCCGATGGTGCTGCCGCAGGAACGGTCGTCGCGGTTGACGGACTATTCGAGGAATCCTCCGCTTGAGCGGCGTGGCTCGCGATTGCAAAGCCAACAAGAAAGGACATGGTCAGTGCGCGCATCATATCCCCATGGCTAGGTTCGAAGTAAGATGTCGTTTAAGCGCTATGGATCAAACAGCCGAACACGGACCGACGCAATGACAATTGCGAGCGTTCTGTTCAAATTCGCCTGGCTGGTCCCGCTACATGGGCAACTGCCAGCCATTTCCATAACTTAGCAGCATATGGCGCGCGCAGACTCTCCTTGTCACCGAAGGCCCGCGTTCGCTGCTCATGTGAGGAACCATCCGGAGGGTTCACGCTCCGCCCCAAGCGGACGGCGGCAGGAACACGCAAAACGAGCGATGGTCGCCTCACGTCCCGACGTCTTCCTGCGCGCTTCTTGTCATGCAATATGTTCGATGCGTTTCGGGGGTAATGCAGGTGGGCGATCAGACGGGCGCACCGGCACGGACATGGCAAGTCCTCCTTCTGGGCGGGCCATCCGGGACGGGAAAAACAGCGGTAAGCTATCGCCTCGCCAAGCACTATGGCGTCGGCATTACCGAAGTCGACGACTTCCATGCCCTGCTTGAGCGGATGGCTACATCAGAACAACTTACCGCCATTTCGCCGTGGAAAACGAATGCGGCGTTTGAACAACTTTCGGCTGCGGAAATCTTGACGCACCTGCTGGAGGTCGGTCGAACCATGGCATCAGGACTCGATGCCGTGATTGGCAATCGCCTTGAAGCACAGGTGCCGGTCGTGTTGGAGGGAGACTTCATTGATCCATCTCTCGCCGCGCAAGCGAGCTTTTCAGGCCACAGGAACGACCGACGGGTTCGTGCGGTCTTTCTCTACGAGCCAGACGAGGAGCAGTTGCTCAACAATTATCTATTGCGCGAACCGGAACGCGGCCCGCAGACCAAGCGAGCTAAAGTCAGTTGGTTGCACGGCCAGTGGCTCAAACGCGAAGCTGAGCGGCTTGGCCTACCGGTCATAGCCGCGCGTCCGTGGGAAACCGTTCTTGAACGCACGATAGCGGCTGCGTCGTGACTTCCTGACTGCGGGTGTCCGCTTTCCACTTAAAGCGGACCTTCGCGCTCTCTCATTTGTTAAGCGGCTGGAATTGGTCTTCCGAGTTGACCAGTTGCCATCGTCCCGCGCGCAACACAAACACGTCGGTAAAGATCAATCGTCCGCTCGGCAGAGCGCTGCCAACAGGTCGCGTGTCGGTTTCCTGGCCCTGCGCAGTTGCGGTGTTTCCGAAGAACCGAACGTGGACGTAGTCAAGGTGTGCATTCGGGCTTCTGTTTGCTGGTGTGAAAAACGCCACCGCATCCGCCTTATGGCCGACAGTGCCGTCCGGAAACACGCCGACATAGTCTTCAGCCAATATGCGTCGAGCCACCGAAGGATCGCCCGAAACTTCCGCCGCAACCCAGGCGGCCTCGCTGCCTGCGATGTACTTCTCTGCGTGATGCTGGGTATGCGCAGCCGCCGACGCCGAAATACAAACGATTGAGATTGCCGCTGGCACCAAAGATCGACCAAGTCCCATCGTTCCAGTCCCCGTTCTAGCGTCTCACCAATTCGCAACCTTAGCGGACAAGCAAAATCGGGATCGTCCCGCACTGCACCAAATTGCACGCGATTCGATGTTGCATTTTTGAAACATGTGCCGACAAGCGTCTTCAGTTGGCTGGACGAATTCCGATTTGAGCGCAATATTCGAATGAATTTACAATCTAAACAGTAACAAAAAAAGGAACACGATCAGGGAGACTTTAGATGGCATCTTTGACAGCGCGTGGCTTATCCAAGAGTGCGGCCCTCACCTCCTTCCTACTAGTTTCGACGAGCCTAACGGCACCTGCCTACAGCCAGATCGAGACTGTTATCGTCACGGCCGAAAAAAAGGTCGAAGACATCCAGACTGTGCCGATCGCTGTTACAGCGTTCTCGAGCCAGGACCTGAAGTCCCACCAGATCATCGAGTTCAAGGATCTGGTCTTCGCTACTCCAAACGTTACTTACTCGAAAACGAATTTCACGGGCGCCGACTTCCAGATTCGCGGCATCGGCATCGTCGCCGTCGCAGGTGACGCGGAAGCAGGCGTCGCGGTCCATGAGAATGAAGTCTATCTCGCCGATCCTCCTCTCGCCGACGCGAATTTTTACGATCTGGAACAAATTGCGGTTCTGCGCGGTCCCCAGAGCACGCTGTACGGACGCGGCGCCACAGGCGGCACGATAAATGTGATCACCGCAAAGCCGGACCTTGATGCCTATTCGGGCAATGGCGATTTCAGTTACGGCAATTTCAACGAGATCGAAACGAAGGCGATGGTGAATATCCCCATCATCGACGGCGAACTGGCGATACGTCTGGCAGGGGACTACCAGCGGCATGACGGCTTCGCCTTGAATATCGCCGATGGCAAACACATCAATAGTGAAAACACGTATTCCTATCGCGGCAGTGTCCGATGGGAACCCTCGGACGAGACCACTGTCGATCTTGTCGCGACTTTCAGCAAAGAGAACGACAGCAAGATGCGCGCGCAGAAGCAACTTTGCACGCGCGATCCAACCGGTATCCTTGGATGTCTGCCGGGATCGGCCGGCACCGAAGCGCTGAACGTCAACGCCCAGTTCACCAATACGATTGCGAGCGAGCAGGGATTGAACAATGCGTTCCACAGTCCGCTCATCGGAGAACTTGGACTCTTCGACCTGACGCAACCGGCCGCCGTTGCGCCGGGCAATTCGAACCCGGCCGATTTTCGACAGGTCAACACGGACTTTGACCCGATCTATCGCGCGCAGGAGACGTTCATCTCGCTGAACGTCAAGCAGAAGATCAACTCCTGGCTCAACGCCACGGTGGTCGCCGGTTATGAGGACCACAGCACCTTCTCGCAGGAAAGCTACAACAACATCGGCGTCACGCCGCTGAATCAAGCGCGTCTCGGCCAATATTCACTCGATCCTACGTTCAACGGCACGGCGTTGGGAACTTTGGATCAGATCCTGTCCGGCGTTTACAACGGTTTCTTCCCGCCCAGCGTTCCGTTTAGTCCAGCATATGCTGCGCTCTACGCGCCGTACTTCTCACATCCGGGAACGCTGCCGGAATCGCTGGTCACTCCGACCGGAATCGGCCTGACAAGCGGCAATATCCTGACCTATTCGCCGAACCAGACGGTTTACGATCAGTCTGATGGATATACGAAACAATACTCCGCCGAGTTGCGCTTCCAATCCAATTTCGAAGGACCGTTTAACTTCCTCTTTGCCGGATACTATCTGCGCACGAGCGGATATGGCGACTACTACGTCCCTGGCAACGTGATTGACTATCCCGGCATCGTGCTCGGTGCACTCCTCGGCGGCCTGCAGGCACCTGGCCTGTGCGGTACAACAGGCTGCATTCTGGGCCCGAGCTACTATCACAACTTTGGCCGCAACCTCGATCTTGAGTCGAAGGCGATGTTCGGTGAAGCGTATTACGACATCATCCCGGATGAGTTGAAGTTGACCCTGGGGGCGCGTTTCACCGATGACCACAAATCGGAAAATGACCGCATCGCGTTTGTCAGCGGTCTAATCCCGATCGGTAGCCAGAACGAAAACCAGGCGCTTGCGACGCTGGTGGCACAAGGACAGGTCGACTTCGATCCATTCACGAACGGGCCACAACTCTATCAAAGCTTGAGCAAGTCCTTCGACAAATGGACCGGACGTGCGGTGCTGAACTGGACACCCAAACTCGATTTTTCCGACCAGACGACCGTCTATGGGAGCTACTCGCGCGGCTACAAGTCCGGCGGCTTCAATCCCGGCGTGCAATCCGACATCACGGCAGGGATCGTGACGGCCTTCGCCCCGGAAGGCGTGGACGCCTTCGAGGTCGGAGCGAAAAACATGTTCCTCGACGGCACGCTGCAGGCCAATCTCGACGCGTGGTACTACAATTACGAGGGCATGCAGGTCTCGGCGATCATCCAGAACACCTCGGTCAATTCGAACATCAATGCCCGCATGTGGGGCACCGAAGGCGAATTCATCTGGGCGCCGGATGACAACTGGACCTTCAATGCAAACTTTGGTCACACGAATTCGTCACTCGGAAACACGCTGCTGGTTGATCCGCGTGACCCAACAGCTGGAAGGTCCGACACGGTCCTGATCAAGGACGCGACCGCGACGGGCGGTGCTGGCCAGAACTGTGTCGTCTATCGTACGGCCGCCGCCACATTTGCGACCCCTGCCGATGCCGGCATTTCGGGTTACTTCGCTCCTGTGGGCGGTGAAACTGCCTTGGCGGGTGCCGGCATCCCGCTGGCAAATTTTGGAAAATGCGTCATAGATCCGCTAACGTTGGGTCAGCTCACTTTGGCTGGCTTCTCGCTGCATGATCCCTTGTTGCCTGGGGGTACTGACAACTCCGGCGGCGCGCCCAAGCAACTCAAGGGCAATGAAGTCCCGAACACGCCGCCCTGGACCCTCGCAATCGGCGCGCAATACCAGTGGAAACTTGACGGCGGCTACAGCCTTGTCCCGCGGATCGATTTCTACTGGCAGGACAGCATGTGGGGCCGGGTATTCGAAGACGGCGCCGACCGCATAAAGCCATTCGAGCAGGTCAACATGCAGCTCACGTTCAACGGCCGCGACAACAACTTTTTCATGCAGGCGTTCGTGAAGAACCTGACGGACTCGCATGCCATTACGGGCGAATACCTCACAAGCTCCACATCAGCGCTGTACACCAACGCGTTTCTGGTCGACCCGCGGACCTTTGGTTTCCGGATCGGAGCAAAGTGGTGAGCTAGAAGGAAAACCCCGGAAAAGAGCGCCGGCTTCGGCGCTCTTTTTTTTTGGCGCGGCTCTCGCGTCGCGGCTACGCCAATCGTTACAGCTTCCATTTTCCAAATTTCGCCGCAGGCATGAGTGGCGGCTGCGATTTTGACGATTGACGGTGCGGTCGTGCTGCATCAGCGTCCGGCTCGGATGCGTGGGTCCCGCCGACTGGGACCAATTCATGAGACTATTTCATAACCACATGCCGCTCTTAGCGGTTAAACACAATAATGTTTGGGTCTATAGGTATCGAAGTCAGATCGAAAGGTGATGCCATGGAACTCAAACCCAACGGTTCCCAGCCCTCCATCAAGGGACCTGCAGAAAACTTCACAGGCACTGTGCGCATCGACCCGCTGTTTCAGTCGCCTGGACCAGCGCGATTCAGCGGTGCTCTGGTCACGTTCGAGCCTGGCGCGCGCTCTGCCTGGCACACGCATCCCTGCGGTCAGACGCTGATCGTCACTGCCGGACTTGGTTGGACGCAATGTGAAGGTGAAGCGAAGGCCGAGATCCGTCCCGGCGATGTCGTCACCTGCCCGGCAAACAAGAAACATTGGCACGGCGCGACTCCAACAACCGCGATGTCGCACATCGCCATTCAGGAATCCAAGGACGGCAAGGCAGTCGAGTGGCTCGAGAAGGTCACCGACGAACAATATCTGGGCTGAAAGAGCTGCCACCACGAATAATTAAGGTGACCATCATGAAAAAAAAAAGAAGTCGTCGTCGTCATCGGTCCCGGTCAAATCGGCCAAGCGATCGCACGCCGTGTCAGCTTCGGCAAGCATGTGCTGCTTGCCGACCAACGCGAGGACAACGCCAAGGCGGCGGCTGAGGTTCTCGGAAATGCCGGTTACGACGTGAGCACCGCTTCGGTCGATGTATCGTCGCGCGAAGCGGTTCAGTCGCTGGCCCATGCGGCGGTCGAGCTGGGCGACATGACCGGACTAATTCACGCGGCAGGCGTTTCGCCTTCGCAGGCCGCGCCCCAGACCATCCTCAATGTCGATCTTTATGGTACCGCGCTCGTGCTCGAGATATTCGGCGGCGTCATCGCAGAGGGAGGCGCCGGGGTGGTCATTGCCTCACAGTCGGGGCACCGCCTGCCCGCGCTGACGGCCGAACAAAACAAGGCGCTGGCGACAACTCCGGTCGAAGACCTCTTGCAGCTGGACTTCCTGCAACCAGATCAGGTGAAGGATTCGCTGCATGCCTATCAGCTTGCGAAGCGCGGCAACTCGCTGCGCGTGATGGCCGAAGCCGTAAGGTGGGCCAAACGCGGCGCACGGATCAACACCATAAGTCCCGGCATCATCATCACGCCGCTCGCAAAGGACGAGCTCAGCGGACCGCGCGGCGCGGGCTATCGGCGCATGATCGAATTGTCACCCGTCAGGCGGGCTGGCACGCCCGATGAAGTGGGAGCGGTCGGCACGCTTCTCATGGGAGCCGACGGAGCGTTCATCACCGGCAGCGATTTCCTGATGGATGGCGGTGTGACCGCTTCGTATTGGTATGGCGAGCTGGCGTCCACATCGTGATGCTGCTCACCTGCGTGGCGTGCGCTTCGTGGACACCCCAGACGAATGTCCGCTTTCAGCCCCAACGAACATTCGTCCACGTCCCAACTTGGTACAGAGCCACTGCGGACGCATGAACCACAGATGAACGGCGGCATCACACCGAGTTCAGCGTCGTCCTCCAATCATTTTCTCGCGAAAATAGTTGAGAGGACGCTCGAGATGACCAGGAAGATCTACGCACTTAATGGACAGTATGAGAGCCCAAAGATTTTGCGCTTCGCACGCAATCAGGTTGAAGCGGGAATCTCTCACCTGCCGTGGGAAGGGCGGCTGCAACCGCTACGTCCCATTTCTCGGGACATTGCGGTTGCACTGAGCGTTGTCTCCACAATGGCCGCAGCCTGCTTCTTGGTTTGAACCGCACGTGCGCTGGCGGCCCGAATCGGAAGTCGATGCATCTGAACCAGAAACGTGCCTGCCCAAAACTCGCTCAAGGCAGCGTGGTTGTCAGGGTTGCAAAGACGCTGCGTCCCGGCTGTGTCCAGAAAAGGTTATTGCCGGCGCCCACCGTCTGGCCGGCAATGTTGATGATCTTGGTTTGATCGGTCAGATTGTTGATCTCCAGCTTGATCCACGTGTCGCGCAGACCCGTGAATTCGGAGAGGTTGTAGTCGAGCGCGGCGTCGACGGTGAAGACTGCCGGAAGCCCGTCACCGATGCGCGGGCCGACGAACCTTCCGATGATCGAGCCATAGAAGCCATAATTGTCGTAGATCCCGCCAACCGCATAGGTCGATTGCGGTGCGTTGGAGATCCACTGGCCGGTGCCGTTCTGCTTGGCGCTATTGAGCGAACCGTTGGCATACAGGCTGACGCCGTACCCAATCTTGTACGTCACATCACCCTCAACACCCTTGTAGGTGACGCCGCCGAGATTCGTGCAGTTCTCGTTCGCGCCGACAACCACGCAATGTATGAAATTGTTGAATGTGATGTAGTACGCGTCTGCAGATGCTGCCAGATCGTCTAACTGGATCTGCGTGCCGGCCTGATAGTTCCACGTGCGATCTGGCGAAAACTTTGCGGAGCCGCCGGTTTCAAAGAAATTCTCATTCGGCGCCAGGAATCCTTCCGCGGCCTGCGCATAAGCCGTCCAGTTCGGCTGGAACGCATAGTGCGCCTCGAAGGACGGCAGCAAGGCATCCCATTTGTTGTCGTAGGCTTGCGGCACGCCCGACTTGACGTTCACGGCGGCGTTGACGTTGCGGTCGAAATATGACCAGCGAACGCCGGGGGTCAGCGTCAGATTATCGATCGGCGTCAGATCAAATTGAAGATAGGGCTGAACGGTCGTCAGGGTCTGATGCAGATTGCGATCCGTCGGAACGCCCGTTACCGGATCGAAGGGTGCGCCGGTATCTGTGTTGAAGTTGAAGGGTTGACCCGGCTGGCTCATGTCCACTTCGAAAAGCGAGCGGACGTTTCTCTGGCGGTCGTACCAGACACCGAACTTCACATCACCGAACGAAAAATCCTTGTTGAAGCGCGTGATCGTCCCGATCGAGCGATAGTCGTTCGTCAGGATCTGTCCCGGCACATCATTGGGGAAAAAGACGCCGCTGGCACAGGTGGGATTCGTCGGGGCGGTCGTGCCGACGCAGGTGCCGTTGGAAAACTCGCCGTTGGGATCCTCGCCGTTGAAACCGCGATGATAGTAGGCGTAGGTGTAGACCTTGCTGTCCACCGACCAGCCCTCACCGAAGTCGTGCTGCAGATCGAAGAACTCGAAGTCAGTCGTGATCTTGTCGAAATTGAAGCCGAAATAGTTCTGCTGTGTGGGATCCCTGCCCAGCGCGAAATTCGGACCGTTCGCTGCGATTTCCGGCGCCGTGGCACCCAGAGAAATGAACTGATGGACGTGATTGACGGAAGTCACGAAGGCAAGAGTGGTTTGAGAATCGATCGGCTGAACCACCTTGAGAAAGATGTCCTTGCGATCGACGCCCATATTCGTCAGGTAGCCGTCGCTTGCGAGACCCTCGGCGTCCAGAAACAGGCGAGTTCCGCCGGTGCTATCGATCGATCCGCTGTCGAGCTGGACGCCGCCGAGAAGCGTGTTGAAGCTGCCATAGCTGATGAAAGGCGACACGCCGAACGAATCGGCCGGCGCCTTGGAGAGAAGCGAAACGGTGCCGCCGAAGGTCGCGTTGCCGATCGTTGCCGCCGTCCCGGGGCCGCGGTCGACACTGATCAAGCCCAGATCATGGGCCATGAAGTAGGACGTCGAGTGGTGGGTGAAATCGTTGGCGTCCTGGAAGGGAATGCCGTCGAAGGTGACGTTGAACTGGCCGTCCTGAAACCCTCGGATACTGATATTCTGACTTTCCGCAAGGCCCGGACCGTTCGGCGCGGTGTCGAAAACGCTTGGCGTGAACTTGATCGCTTCGTCGTAATTGCCCGACAGTGGAAAATTCTTTTCGAGGAAATCCTGGCTGATCACCGATGTCGGCTGGACCGCATCCAACGGAGCGAGCGTGGGCGCTGCCGCGGCGGCGGTATTCTCAGTCCGCGCTGCAGTTACGACGATGGTCTCTATGGGAACAGTTTGGCCGTACGCGGACGCCGGTGCCAGCAATACCGTCCCGAGCAATATGAGCCGCCCGAAGGAAATCAGGCAGCTCTTGTCCGTATGAAAATTTGTCATCATGGCCCCGCGAATGAGCGAGGACCGGTAGTGCAATGCGATGACATATTCGTGTCACCGATTATGCCTCCGCGCGGAGTTGATAAATCTAACAAAATCCCAATTTAGCCGTGCGAGTGTAAACAATTGAAATCCGGATCACGGGTTTCGTCCGCGAGATCCCTTGACAGCGATGTAGCCGTCCAACGCTTCGCCTTTTCTGGGGCAACGCTTTAGGAGCGCAGACGCTTCGGCGTCACTCGCGATCGTCATGTGCTCGGATACGTTTTCAGGCCAACGTTCACTTTGCGCCCAAGGCGAACGTTCGTCTTTCGTCTTCGCAGCGATTGCGGCGGAGCGATGAACTTGGCAAGTACTTCTGAAGCGAGTACCAGCCAAAACGCAATGGAGTTTGTGTGTCTGCTTCAGACCCTATCGTTTCTGCCATCGAGTCCTATGTCCATGCCGGCGAGTTGGCCGGAGCGGCGACGCTCGTGTGGCGCGACGGCCATGTGGTGCAGACGGGATGCGTCGGCTGGCGGGACGTCGAGGCCGGGCTGCCCGTCGAACGCGACACGCTGTTTCGCATCGCCTCCATGACCAAGCCTATCACATCGGCCATCGCGCTGATGTTGCTCGAAGAGGGACGCTTCGCGCTGCACGATCCGATTTCACGCTGGGCGCCGGAATTCAAAGACGTGCGGGTCCTCCGCTCCCCGGACGGACCGCTGGACGACACCGAGGCGGCGGAGCGGCCGATCACCTTTGAAGACCTTCTGACGCACAGGTCCGGCCTGACCTATGGCGACTTTCACACCGGTCCCATCGCCAAGGCTTATGCCGATGCGCTTGGCGGAGATATCGACACCACGGTATCGCCCGCCGATTGGATTGCCGGACTGGCGAGGCTTCCGCTGATCGACCAGCCCGGCGCCGGGTTCCACTATGGCCACTCGACAGACCTTCTCGGACAACTCATCGCGCGGATCGAAGACGCTCCGCTTGGCGCGGTGTTCGAACGGCGATTGTTCGCGCCGCTGGGGATGAAGGACACCGGCTTCACGGTGCCGAAAGCCGAACAGCATCGCCGGGCAAAATTGTATGGCTTCGATGACGCCGAAAAACTCACCGCGCGTCTGACGGCAGCGGGCGGCTCGACGATGCCCGAGCGGCCCGACGATATGGAATATGTCTCTGCCGGTCAGGGATTGTGGTCGACCGTCGATGATTATCTGGCATTCGCCAGAATGTTCGTCGGAGCAGGCGAAGTCGACGGCAGGCGATTGCTCAGACCGCAGACACTCGCCCTCATGACCACCAACCGCTTGAGTGAGAGACAGCGAGCCGGAGCGACAATGTTCGGCATGCCCGTCTTCGCGAAAGGCAACGGCTTCGGACTGGGCGTCGCCGTTGTGACCGATCCCGCAACGGCGTCGCCGCTGCGCGGCCGCGGCGGCGTGGGAACCGTCAGTTGGCCGGGCGCATTCGGCGGCTGGTGGCAGGCGGATCCGACCGACCGTTCGGTGATGATCTTTCTGGCCCACAACATCGTCGAGCCGGAGCAACTGACCCGCGGCGTTGGTCTTGGCGTATTTGGAGCGATCCTGGAGTTCCACGCCCTCGCATCGTCCCCGCCGCGCTGACGGCTTTCGGTCCTTTCGCGCGTCGGATGCTGCGCCGTCGCTGCAGCGCGGACCCTTTTTTGCGACCTCAATGCCAATTTTTGTCAACTATATTTGACATAGTGTATATAATATAGTACATAGTGTCGGGTATTCTATGCAGACGAGGAAGATTGCCATGTCCTTTCGCGAAAAAACTGCCTGGATATCAATGCTCTCGATGCTCGGCATCTACGGCATTTATTTCTGGTCGGTCGTGCAGGCAGGACCGCACGCTGGCGGATTTCACTTCGGGGGGCTGCTCGCAACGGTCGTCGCGCTTGTGATCGTGCAAGTTGCGGTGACGATCGTGGTGGCCATTTTCTCGCCCCGCGAAGCGAGCGCGCCACGCGACGAGCGCGACAAACTGATCGAACTCAGAGCGATACGGGTCGCCTATGCAGGACTCGCAACGAGCGTCGCGCTTGCCTGTTTTTTTGGCGCATTCACTCCGCCGATCGTTTTCAACACGAACGCCCTGCTCTTCATTCTTGTTACGGCCGAAATCATGCGCTCGGCCTGTCAGGTCATCCAGTACCGGCGCGGCGCCTGACATGGGCGTGATACGCAACGAAATCAGGCGCCTGCGGTTCGAGCACGGAGAGATGACCCAGCAGGAGCTGGCGGAAAAAATCGGCGTCACCCGCCAGACCGTCAACGCGATTGAACTGGGAAAATACTCGCCGTCGCTGGAAGCGGCATTCCGAATCTCCGTCGTGTTCGGCAAGCCGCTCGAGCAGGTCTTCCACTATTCTGCGGATTAGTCGCCGCTGTTCGAGAAGTTGGCGCGCGGCGCGCAACTATCCGCTTTTCAACGCAATGCGGACCTCGCCAACATCGGGATCGAGGCAGTTAGATCTCTCAGGACCCTTGGCGTCCGCCCTGTTCATCTCCGGTTCATCCGGCAAGTTCCACCGTTCTTGGCCTTGCGACCAACGAGACCGGCAGATTCTCGCAAGCTGCAAACAGGGAGTACGGCTCCATGAAACTCAAAGCTGCCTCGATCGGACTTCTCGCCAGCGCGATGGTCTGCGCACCCCTGTCTGAAGCATCGGCGCATGGATTTCGCCACCACGGACATTGGCTTTTGTTCGCGCCCTTCGAGGCGGTTGGGGCCGTTGTGGCTGGCGTCGCGGAGATCGCGACAGCGCCGATCGTGCTTTTGGCGGATGCAGTGGACGGTCCGGGATACGACCACCGCGGCGGCTATTATGAACGGCACGGCGACTATTATGGCCGCGGCGCTCCCTACGGCCGCCAAGGGTCAAACGACTATTCGGACCCGCGCGCTTCCGACAACGGACCGCTCGACTACGACTATGGTCCGCGTGACGCCTATGCTGCCCCGCCGCAAGACTACGGCGCGCCGTCAGACCCGTATCGCGGCGAGCGGAATTACTATCCGCCGCGCAGCGCATACAACGCGCCACCTCAGGGATACGATCCGGACTCGCAGAGCGAATACGGGCCGCCACAGGGCTACGCGCCGCCCCGGAGGGAATATGGCGACCGCTCCGAATATTATCCGCCCCGCGACGCCTACAACGCGCCGGCTCCAGGCCAATATGGCGAGCCGCCGGCTCAGTACCCGCCGCCATCGTATCGCCCGCAATCTGACGATGATCTCGGATCGCCGGACGAAAATGCTCCGCCGTCCGGCGGCGACTGACACAAGACGCCCGACAGAATTGTTTTCATGCGGTGGTGCCGGACGTCGCCGTCATGTGCAGGGAATTCGGATGTTCACCGTCAAGGTCCAGCTGTTGGCGCGTGACCGGCGAAGGATAAATCGCTTCGCGCAATTTCCGATGTCGCTATGACGTTCGCTTTCAACACAAAGCGTTCGTTCAACAATTGTCGCTGCTCGTCTTTCCGGAGCGCCGCTTGTCCGGACGCGCGTTTTCAAATTGGTCTGTCGTCCCTAGCTGTTCAGGATGAGGAGCAGCACAGCGCCCCAAAATGCCGCGCCCGTCGTCAACAGCAATGCAGCGGTCTGCAGCGGACTCCACTTGGCGTCGCGGGATCGAGCCGCAACGCGCTGATGCGGAATGTACCCTAAACTTCCGTTTGCCAGGGTTGCCATCGTCAGACCCATTCTTGGCCAAGAGAGATATGGTTATTCGGCGCGTAGGTGCCAAGCCGCTTCTCGCCTTGCCAGGCTTCGAATCCCGCATAGCCGGCCACCGCACAGAGCGCGGCGGCTTTCTCGATTGCGGCCTCGTCGTCGACCGCCCGCAGTTCTTCGATGCCGGACACGCGGCCCTTTCGGTCGATCCAATAGATGCGAAACTTGTCCATGGCCGCAGTGAAATGCGTTCCGTGTCCGGACGTTTTGATTTGCCGCAAAGTCTAGGGGAATCTACTTAGGTCTCTATTCTTACCATGACGCCAAGTCACGATCCGGCATCGAAGCGCACGGTCTGAAGGTTTGCTCATAAGCCGATATCGCAGGCAAACAGGCGCGACGATCGAGACGCTCTCATGTTCCGGGAGCAAGCCCGGGTCTTGCTGTCGGTCGTCTGACGCAGCGGATGCAGGTGTGCCGATGTCACCTGTTGCGCCAAGTCTAACGCGCCCTTGGGCCAGGGTTGCTCGCGGCCGTCGCTGAATGCCCGAAGCGGCATTTTGCCGAAGGCGTACGCGTCGTCCGGCGAGCCAGAAACCAATTTGCCGTCAGCCACCGCCTGCCGGAAGGAAGTGATCCACTTTCCATCCAAAAACGATCGCGCAGGGGCGCCGGGGCCGTCCTTGCCCCCATGCTCGGTCAGGCCCAGACAACTTTCCCCATTTACTGTTTATCGATAATCATATATCGTTTCTCAGTAAATGCCGAACTGGAGCCCCCGATGCCTGCCGTCAGCGTCCTGCCGAAGCTGTTTCACTGGCTATTTGCCTTCCTTGAGTTCGTTTTCGTGCTGGGGGTCGTCGTCATCTGCGCCGCCCTCCTGGTCAACCCCAAGCTTCCCGCCGGCACGCACTTCGGTCCGATGCAGGTCGACCTGATGGGGCAGCCGGGCACGTTGACGTTGCGCCCCGTCGGCGGGGATTCCGATTTCACCGTCACCGCGCTGCGCGGCAGCCTCAACCTGCTGGTCAAGGGCGCGGGCGGATTGATCGAGGTGGCCAAGCAGTATGGCCTGCCGCTGATCCTCATCAAATCGCTGTTCCTGGCAGTTCTGTTCGAGCTGCTGCGACGGCTGTTCCGCAATGTCGGGCGCGGCGAAAGTTTCACGCGCCAGACCGTGTCCCTGGTCCAGATCATCGGCGGCTCGCTTCTTCTCTACTCGCTCGTGACGGCGATCTCCGAGCGCTGGTTCTTCCACGCCGTCTTCAACTATGTGGCACTGCATTCCGTGCTGACGATCTCGGGAACCGAGCTGCATCTGCCCCAGATGCACGGCAGTCCGATGCCCGGCCTGAGCGGAAACTTGTTCGATAGCCCGATCTTCTTTTCCGGTCTTCTGGTCCTGGCACTGTCGGAAGTGTTCCGCCAGGGCCTGGCGCTGAAGAACGAAAACGACCTGACCGTGTGAGATCTGCGCCATGCCCATCAAGCTCAATCTCGACCGTGTCATGCTCGAGCGCGGAATCAGTCTGACGGAACTGGCGGACAAGGTCGGCATCACGCTTGCCAACCTGTCGATCCTCAAGACCAACAAGGCAAAGGCCGTCCGCTTCAGCACGCTCGAAGCGCTGTGCCGTGTGCTGCAGTGTCAGCCGGGCGAATTGCTGGAGTTCGTGGCCGACAGCGACAAGTGAACGGATGATTCCCTAGCCGCCGGAGGATCGCGTCATGGACGATGGCGCGACTTTCCCGCCGCCGCGAACTGCCATAGCGTTCCTGCGAACGCACTTGGCGCGGGCACCGTGACGGCATCCAGATCTCTCATCATCGCAGGCGCAACCGGATATGGCGCATGGCCGGCGAACAGCCTGGAAGGGGCGCTGCGCTGTCTGGCTGCGCCGGTTGACGGAATCGAAATCGACGTCCAGATGACCGCCGATGACGTCGTGGTCGCACATCATGACTATCGGCTGAACCCCTCGGAGACGCGGCTCGATGGCAAATGGTTGAGTGGTCCGAGCGAACCGCTGATGACCATGCAGCTCGCCGATCTGAAGCGCTACGACATCGGCCGCGAACGGCCGCATCCGAAATATCCGCCGCGCCATCCGCAGCGCGAAGAGATGGACAATGTCCGAATCCCGACATTGCCCGAACTGCTCGCTGCACTGAAAGCGGCAGCGGGGCCAAGGCGCCTGCTCTATGTGGAGATCAAGACCAGCCCGCAGGACAAGGACGAAGCGCCCGCGCCCGAAGCAATCGTCGATGCGGTGTTTCGCGATCTCGAAGCCGCAGACTATGTCGGTCATGCCAAGATCATCGCGTTCGACTGGCGGGTTCTGCGGCTGTCGCGCGAACGTTGTCCGCAGATCCGAACCGCGCATTTGACCATTCCGTCCGCCTTGCGGTCGTCGATCAAGTTCGATGCCGGCGGCAGGTCGCTCTGGACCGACGGTCACGATCCCCGCGACCACAATGGCTCTGAATTGCGCGCGATCGTTGCGCATGGCGGCATGGAATGGTCGCCCTATTTCACCGAAGTCACCGCCGAGAGCATCGCGCAGGCCGGCGCGCTCGGACTGCTGGTCGGTCCATGGGGACTGTCCTCGCAGGACGACATCCGCCGCATGCAGCAACTCGGAGTCTATTGCGCCACCGTATCCGGACCCGATTGGGGCTGAACGGGCCTAGTGCGCCTCGCTGTCCAGGTGCGCCATCATCGGAGCCGGGTAGCGCTCGCCGACCGCCGCGTCCTTGGGCACGGCGCGCGCTATGGCGGCAAGATCGTCCGGCGTGAGCGCCACGGACGCCGCGCCCAGCGACTCGGCGAGCTGGCCGCGGGTACGTGCACCGACAACCGGAACGATATTGTCGCCCTGCGCCATGACCCAGGCGGTTGCCACCTGCGCGACGCTCGCATCCTTTGCCGCCGCGATGGCTCGCAGTGCCGCGACGATGGCGAGGTTGGCATCGACATTGCCGGCCTGGAAGCGCGGCATGAATCCGCGCGTGTCCCCCGGCTTCGCGGAATCCCTGCGCCAATGCCCGCTGAGCAACCCGCGCGAGAGCACGCCATAAGCCGTGATGCCGACGCCCAGTTCGCGGGTCGCCGGCAGGATCGACTCTTCGATGCCGCGCGAGATCAGCGAATATTCGATCTGCAGGTCGCAGATCGGGTGCACGGCTGCCGCGCGGCGCAGCGTGGCCGCACCGACCTCCGAAAGACCGATATGGCGGACATAGCCCGCCTTCACCATGTCCGCGATGGCGCCGACCGTGTCTTCGATCGGCACCTGCGGATCGAGCCGCGCCGGACGATAGGTGTCTATGTGTTCGAGACCGAGCCGCTGCAGCGTGTAGGCGAGAAAATTCTTGAGCGCGGCCGGCCGCGCGTCCACGCCGCCCCATCCGCCGCCGGCATCGCGCAGCGCGCCGAACTTGACGCTGACGATCATCTTGTCGCGCGGAACAGCCTTGACCGCTTCGGCGATCAGCATCTCGTTGTGGCCCATGCCGTAGAAATCGCCCGTGTCGAGCAGCGTGACTCCGGCATCGAGCGCCGCGCGGATCGTGGCGATGCTCTCCTGCCGGTCGGACGGACCGTACATGCCCGACATTCCCATGCAGCCGAGGCCAAGCGGAAAGACGGAAGGACCTGACTTTCCGAGCTGACGATTTTTCATGACTTCATCTCCGGATCGCTTGAGCCGCCGCAAGCCGCTGGCGTCGCCCTTGGAACAAAGGCACTTCCACCGCTCATCATACAGCCGGCTGGCGAAGCGCGGCAAACGCTTGCCAGATTCCCGACACATGTCGATCACCGCCGCGTGACAACCGAACGTCGTACACGCAACGATCGGACGGCGGCGGTACGCAAGCATTGCGGCGGCACCATTCATCGCTAGGCTGGTCAGCGATGCAACCGTGGGCGAGTCGAATGCTGGGAATCCCGCGCAGATATGCGCATTTCATTTTCGGAGTCATCCAGTCCGGATTGACGTCGGCCATAGCGGCCGGAATCGCGAGCGCGCCGTTCCTGGCGCAGGGTTCGTTCCTCATACACTGGCTGATGTCGTGGCTGCTGTCCTGGATGCTGATGCTGCCGGTGGTCGTTCTGGCGGCGCCGGTGATCCGCGGCCTGGCGAATGCCCTTACGCGCGAGGATGTTTGACGTTCTTCGCGGCTAGGAGACGCGGCTCTCGCGCGCCATCCGCAGGCCGAGCGTGATCACGCCGAACAGCATGGCGAAAAGCACGGCCAACGTTCCAAGAAACCCCTCAAGATTGGCGAACGCCTCATCGCCGGGCATTCCCCTGAATGACAGGTCATGGGAGTAGCAGGACGAGGGAAATTCAGCCTGCGGGGTGTGCGCCTCATTCGTCAGGCAGTTGGACTCGCGCTCAGCGGCGCCGGACACGGCCGCCGCGATCGCGTGCGCGGTTGGATTTCGGTTCCAGATCGCAACCGCCGAACTGACGATGTCGAATTGCGTCACGGCAACGACCGCAAGCACAACGCAGCCGACAAGTCCGAGGCGAAACACTCTTAAGCGCCAGTCGAGCCGCGTTCTCATGATGACAGTTTAGTCCCTGCGCCGAATGCTTGTCATCGGCCTATGCGTCCGACGAGAACGGCGTGGAGGGCCGCTGCCTCGGAATCGTGCCATGCTCGAACCAGGCCACGCGCATCTGCTCGTTGTTTGCCGTCCAACCGACAAAACCCAGGCGCGCGTCGCGTCCGAAAGCGCGCGCCGGACCCCGCGAATCCCAGTCGCGGGTTTGGGTGATCGTCCCCATGCCCATCACGGCCTCTTGCGGATTGGCCGCGGACCATTCTTCGAGTTTCTCGCGCGTCTGGGCCAGCAGGAAAAGCCCAACGCTGTTCATGCGCTTTTCGCGCGCCGTCGCCATGCGCACCATCGCAAGCTTGACGCCGAGAAAATCAATGTAGCGGATGCGCGCGGTGGAGAGTGCGATGAGTTCGTCGCCGTCATAGCCTGCCATGCACAGCTCGCCGAGCCTTGTGCTGACATCGGCATCGTTCGGCAAAAGCCGTTCTTTTCGCCAGAACAGTTCGGCGTCGCGCTCGATGGCAGGATCTTTGCGGCGCCACGCCAGCCGCAGCTCGACATTGGTTCGTGGTTCGTGGATGGGCATGCGGTGAGACGACCTCGCTAGCGTCGCCCGTGAAACCGGACCGGAAGCGGCATCATACACAAAAGCTTCGCATCTGAAGCAAAGCCCGTGGGGGCGGACGTGTCGCTGCCAAGTTCCACCGCGATCGCGGCCACGCCAGCATGTGTAAACCAAAATTACAGAGCTGCGGATGCCCTGAAGCAGAATTGCTCAAACGCTCGGAAAATCCGGCCCGCAAAAAATGGCACGCGTTTTGCTGCATTTCACCGAGCACTTCTCGACCCACGTACCGACCGGAGTACGGCCATGAGAGCCCTCAAGACACTCGCAATTTCCGCATTGATCGCCCTGGGCGCCTCGGCCGGCGCGAACGGCGCGGTCGTTGACATCTACGACGGCTATGACGGGAGCTACAGCTACCTGCCGCTGAGCACGTACTTTTCCGGCCAGGGCTACACCGTGAACAATGTCGGTTCGAGCTTCAGCTCGCTGTCCGGCGCCGATCTTGCCATCCTCTCCTATCCGGTCGGACTCGGACCAACGCAGTTGACCGCCATAGACAGCTATGTTTCCGGCGGCGGGCGGCTGGTAATCAATAGCGACGGTCAAGGCTTCGAAGCCGGACAGAGCGCGATGAACGCAATCCTCACCTCTCTCGGCAGTTCGATCGTGAATGTCGACGGCTCGTACGACTCTGGATATAATTCCACCAGCGACATCGTTTCCAGTCCATTCACTGCGGGCGTATCCAGCGTCAATTACGGATACACGTCGCTGCTGACGGGCGGCAATCCACTCGTCTACGGAAATGGCGGCCAACTGTTCATTGCCTATCAGGGAATCGGAAACGGCTTTGTCTTTGCCATTGCCGACATCGACACGGCCGACAGCACGACATTCACCGGAGACAATCCGACGCTGTATTGCGATTTCGGTAGCTTGTCTTGTGCCGGAACGCAGTCGGTCCCCGAGCCGGTGACGCTCTCCCTTTTCGGCGCGGGCCTTGCCGGTGCTGCTGCGCTGCGCCGCCGCAAGACAAAGCGCGCCTGAAACAACCCGACTCAGTGCCGTGCGTGAACGGCGGCCGGCGAGCCGCCGTTTTGCGTTTAAAGCCACGCAGCGACCGCGCGCCCCACAACCCGTCGACAGGCCCCGGCATTTGCGTTCACACTGCGTCTCAATCCTGGGGGAGCGGCATGACGCGTAGAGTGGCCAAGGCGCCTGCGAAGAGGATTTCGCCGTCCGAGGCCGCGCAGCTCGTGCAGTCGGGCATGTGGCTCGACTATGGCGTGACGATCAACCAGCCCGATGTCTTCGACAAGGCTCTGGCGGCGCGCGCCGGTGATCTGAACGACGTCAAGTTCCGTTCATGCCTCTCGGTCAAGCCGCGCGCGGTCCTGGAGGCCGACCCGGAAGGCCTGCATTTTCATTCCTTCAACTGGCACTTCAGCGGCTATGACCGCATCCAGCACGACGCCGGACGCTGCAACTACATTCCGCTCAATCTCGGCGAGGTCCCTGACTATTACCGCCGCTTCATCGACCCGCCCGATATCGTTGTCTTCAAGACCTGCCCGATGGACGAGTACGGCATCTTCAATTTCGGCCCGACCAACGCCTGGCACCGCGCCCTGGTCGAACGCGCCAGGATCGTGATCGTCGAGGAGACCAGGGGGCTGCCGCACTGCTTGGGCGTCGACAATGGCGTGCATGTCAGCGAAGTCGACTATGTCATCGAGGGCGATCACGCGCCGGCCGCCGAATTGCGCAATCCGCCGCCCAGCGATGTCGACCACGCGGTCGCCAGGCAGATCGCGGGCGAGGTGGAAAACGGCGCCTGCATACAGATCGGAATCGGCGGCATGCCGAATGCCGTCTGCACTCTCTTGAAGGAAAGCGGCGTGCGCGATCTGGGCGTGCACACCGAGATGCTGACCGACGGCATCATCGATCTTTACAAGGCCGGCTGCATCACCGGCGCGCACAAGAAACTCGATCCGGGCAAGGTGACCTACACATTCGCGCTCGGCTCCGCGCCGATGTATGCCGCGCTCGACCGCAATCCGGACATGCTGTGCTGCCCGGTCGACTACACGAACATGCCGCACATCATCATGCAGAACGACACGGCGGTCTCGATCAACAACACCACGCAGATCGACCTGCAGGGTCAGGCGGCGTCGGAGTCGGACGGCCACCGTCACATCAGTGGCACCGGGGGCCAGCTTCAGTTCGTGCGCGGCTCTTACGCCTCGCACGGCGGCAAGTCCTTCATCTGCCTGTCATCGACCTACGAGAAGAAGGGCGTGCGCAAGAGCCGTGTCGTGCTCGACCTCACGCAAGGCAATATCGTCACAACGCCGCGGTCAGACATGATGTACGTAGTGACCGAGTACGGCATGGCGAATCTGAAAGGCCGTTCGGTAGCAGAACGCGCAAGGCTGTTGATCGGCCTTGCCCATCCCGATTTCCGCGAAGAACTTGAACGCCAGGCGCATGAGAACCGTTTGATCCCGCGCGGCGTCCTCATCACAAAGTGAGCGGGCGGCTTTGCTTTTTCGGCTTGCGCCGTGACACATTCGGCTGTCATTGAGTGCATCCGACATGCAGCCCCTTCTTTCCCTCTCCGGCGTTTCCAAGCGCTTCGACAACGGCACGCAGGCGATCGCGCGGCTCGACATGGACGTCGCCGACCGCGAGTTCGTCTCGCTTGTGGGGCCGAGCGGATGCGGCAAATCGACGGCGCTTCGGATCATCGCGGGGCTGCTGACGCCGGACGGCGGCACGGTGACGTTTCCGGGGGAAAAACCCGAAATCGGCTTTGTCTTCCAGGAACCGACCCTGATGCCATGGGGCAGCGCGCTGACCAATGTGCGCCTGCCGCTCGATCTCGAGCACATGAATGGCGGCGAGGCAAACGACCGTGCCGCGCGGGCGCTGAAGCGCGTCGGGCTCGGCGGATTCGAGAAATCCTTTCCGCGCGAACTGTCGGGCGGCATGAAGATGCGCGTCTCCATCGCGCGCGCGATCGCGGCAGAGCCGAAGCTTTTGCTGATGGACGAGCCGTTCGCCGCGCTCGACGAGCTGACGCGGCAGGCGCTCAACGATGATCTGCTCAAGCTCTGGTCGGAAGACGCGCTGACAGTGATCTTCGTCACGCACAGCGTCTATGAGAGCACTTACCTGTCCAACCGCGTGGTGGTGATGACGCCACGGCCCGGGCGCGTATCCGCCGACATCAGGCTGTCGCCGCCGCCGTCGCGCGACGAGGCCTATCGCCTCACCGCCGACTTCACGCGCGATGCCGGCCGCGTGTCCGCCGCGCTCAAGCAAGGCATGGTGGCATGAACACTCACCGCTTCGCGCGCCGCTTTCCGGATGCAGGTTTGCGGCGCTTGACGACGCGCAGCAGCGTCTCATTGATGCGGCCTTGCCAGCCCGGTCCGTCTTCCTTGAACGCTTTAACGATCTCGGCGTCTAGGCGGAGCGTGACATGCTCCTTGGGATGTTCGAGCTTTGGCCGGCCGAGGCGCACGCGCAGCCTCTCCGCCGCCTCGATTAGTTCGGGCATGACTTCGCGCACCGGGCGCGCGTTGCGAAAGTCCTCTGCTGTCCATTCGGGACTGTCTTCGTCGGGGACGCCGTATTCGGGCGGCCATTTTTTCTTCTTACCGTCCATAGGGTCTTCTCTCCTTTCTGCTTGCCTGGCGAAAGCTCAGGACTCGAATCACCGTTCCGCGCCGGGTGAATGTCACTTGATGCAGACGGGCTTCGAGCGTAGCAAAAGCCTGAAAACGGGCTTCGCCATAGTCGCGGCGAACGTCCCGGATGATGATCGCGTTCGCCCAGCCAAGCCCCGCTACCTCTGCGAAATCGAGACCGTGCTCGGTGAGATTGGCGACCCGTTTCGCCTCGTCCCATTCGAACTCCATCGACTAAATGTAGCACCGAAAAGTCCGGTGTCGATCTTTTACGTGCTACAAAAAAGAAACGCAAGCGCATGAATGCCTCGCTGAAATACATCGTGCCTGCCTTTGTCGGCATCGCGGCGCTGCTGCTCTGGGAGTGGCGCGTGCATGCGAGCGGGGTTTCGCCGTTGGTCCTTGCCGCGCCTTCGGACATCTGGGCGGCGTTCCTCGCCAATTTCGACCTTCTGATGAGCGCGCTCTGGACGACGTTGCGAGTCACCGGCATCGCCTTTGTGTTCGCCGTGTTCGGCGGCGTCGCCGTGGCGATCCTGTTCAGCCAGAGCCGGCTGATCGAGTTTGCCTTCTATCCCTTCGCCATCATCCTGCAGGTCACGCCCGTCGTCGCGATCGCGCCGCTGCTTCTGATCTGGATCGGATATGACAACATCACCACGGTTCTGGTCGTGCTGGCCTGGATCATTTCGTTCTTCTCGATCCTGTCGAACATGGTGGTCGGCCTGCGCTCCGCCGATCACAATCTCGTCGACCTCTTCAGGCTCTACGGCGCCTCGCGCTGGCAAATCTTCTGGCGCCTGCAGTTGCCGGGCGCCCTGCCCTATCTGCTCTCCGGCATGAAAGTTTCCGGCGGGCTCGCACTCATCGGCGCCGTCACGGCCGAACTTGTGGCGGGCTCGGGCAACGACACCGGGCTCGGCTGGATCATCACGCTGGCTGGCCGCAATCTGGAGACCGCGAAAGTGTTCGCGGCGCTTGCCCTGCTCTCGGTCCTGGGCATTGCGATATTCTTTGCGCTGACGGCGCTCGAATGGGCGCTGCTGCATCGCTGGCACGACAGCGCGGTAAAGAAGCAGAACTGACGATTCCGCATGTAAAGCCAAACAACTGCGCGCGATAGAAATTTATCACGTACAGAAAACGGCCTGCTCTAGATTGCGCCTTCACCTCAGAGCGAGCAGGTCATGCGGTCGGAACAGTTGGAGCTTGCGACGACGCGTACGGACTTGCACAGTAGCGAAACAGCACAGTTGGACGTCACCGCATTTTCAAACCACGCCGAAATCGGCGACTGGGCGGCGACCTACAGCAATGCCGATCCGTTTCCGCACATCTTCCTGGACGGTCTGTTCCCACCGGAAATTCTGCATCGCGTCATAGCTGAAGTTGAGGCCAATGGGGTGGCCGTCGAGCGCGACGGGTATGGCACGTTCCGAAAGCACCGCACATCGGAGACCTGGAAGCTTGGCCCCGCCACGCGGCGCCTGATTGAGGATCTCAACTCCGCGCCCTTTCTGCAATTCCTGGAACGCATCAGCGGAGTTGCAGGCCTGATCCCTGATCCCTATCTGGAAGGTGGCGGCGTGCACCAGATCGGGCAGGGCGGCTTTCTCAAGGTGCACACCGACTTCAACTGGCACCGCAAGCTGCACCTGCACCGGCGGATCAACATCCTGTTGTACCTGAATCCAGAATGGAACGACGCCTGGAACGGTCATCTGGAACTGTGGGACGAGGAGATGACCGCGTGCCGCAAACGGGTCGCGCCCTTGTTCAACCGGCTTGTCATATTCTCGACGAACGACAAGTCTTATCATGGGCATCCCGATCCCCTGCAGACGCCGGACCGGATCGTGCGCAACTCGATCGCGCTTTACTACTACACGGCGGAACGGCCGAGAGACGAACTGGTGTTCGGCGAGTCGACGCTCACCAATTATCGCGCCCGGCCCGGCGAAAAATTCGGATCGGAGTCACTGAAATACTCCCTGCATCAGCTTTTGCTGCGCATTCCCGTCTTGCGCCGCCTGGTCTACCGCGGTGAACGCCAGCCGCCTTCGGCCTAGTCGAACCGGAGCGTCAGCCCGGCTTGCGCATCGGAACGAGGCGCACGGTTGAGGAACCTTTCGCCAGCACCGCGCCCTTTTCGTTCTTGATCAGGCCTTCCAGGAACGCCGTCGATTTTCCACGACGCTCGATCCAGGCTTCCGCGATGATGAGTCCGGGATTGGCTGCCTGCATGAAGCTGACCTTGATCTCAAGTGACAGAGGCGAGACTTCGTAATTGCTCTGCGCCATCACGACATGGGCCATCGCCGCATCGATCCAGCCGGCGACGAACCCGCCCTGCACGATGCCGCCGGAATGGCACATATGCATGCCGGCGCGATAGTGGATGATCGCGCGGCCGCTCTCGCCGTGATCGACGACCTTTTCAATTCCCAAAGTCGCGGAGAGCGCGTGCGGCTTGGCTTCGTGTTCCAGCAATTCCTGCTTCATTGTTCCTTGTTCGCTTTCAGGAGATGGACGGGTGCGGATTCGATCATCGGCAGCATCGCGATGAGGCTGAGGCCGGTCGCCAGCAGCAGGTACCAGCTCGGCGCCATCGGGTCGCCACTCACATGGAGCAGCCAGGCCGTGATCGACTGCGTCGAACCGCCGAACACGGCGATCGACGTCGCGTAGACGGTCGCGAAAATCACGCCGCGCACCCGCTTGGGCAAAGTCTCTCCGAACGCGACGTAGAATGCGCCCGAGCTGACGTTCAACAGGACCGACAGTGCCGCCGTGCCCGCAAGAAGTGCGAGCGTCGAGTGCTGGTAGACGATCAGCAGAAACACCGGATAAACCGAAAGAAAGAAGGCGAGGCGCGGAATGATCATCATGCGCCGCCGCCCGAACAGGTCCGACAGCCAGCCGCCCGCGAGCGAGGCGACGACGCCGAACGCGCCGTTAACCAACGTCGCCGAGAAGGACTGCGACTGGCCCATGTGCAGCGTCGTGCGCGCATAGGTCGTCATGTAGTTGAGCACGTAGGTGGCGACTGTGCCGCCCATCAGGATCATCAGCCCCAGGATAACCGGGCGCAGGTGATCATGCAGTATCTTGAAAAACCCGAGCCGCTCGGTGTCGTAGTGCGGCAGGTGATCGGGCGCATGCAGCGTCTCGGGCAGCGAGCGGCGGATATAGAGGCCGAAGGGCAGCGTCAGAGCGCCGAGCAGGAAGGCGACGCGCCAGCCATACATGTCAAGATGGACGGACGACAGCGTGAGGGCCAGCAGCAGGCCGACGCCGCCGCCGACCATGTTGGCGATGCTCTGGCTCGCGCTCTGCCACGATGCATAGAGACCGCGCTGCCGCTCCGGCGCCGCTTCCACGAGATAGGCGGTGGTCGGGCCCACTTCGCCTCCCAGTGCAAAGCCCTGCGTCATGCGCGCGAGCACGGCGAGCACAGGCGCGGCGATACCGATGCTGCGATAGGGCGGGATCAGCGCCATCGCGAGAATCGACAGTCCCATCAGCGTGAAACTGAAGAGCATGGCCGGCCGCCGGCCGACGCGGTCGGCATAGGCACCAATGAGGATTCCGCCCAGCGGGCGCAGCAGGAAGCCGGCCCAGAACGTGCCGAGCGACGCCATCAGGCTGCCGAACTCGCTCGTCGTCAGACCGCCGGGCCCGGATGGAAAAAAAGCTTGTCCGATCGCGACGGAGAAAA
>Ga0265325_10000087_pt1 | contig 64725 bp, 51 predicted proteins | sample 41420metaG_FD_202090 | JGI IMG/M metagenome (GOLD analysis project Ga0265325, IMG submission 202090) | Rhizosphere microbial communities from Carex aquatilis grown in University of Washington, Seatle, WA, United States - 4-14-20 metaG | ecosystem: Host-associated > Plants > Roots > Rhizosphere...
CCGAAGAAGGTTCGTTATCAGGAGCTCTTGCAAACGTTCTGGGATTCGCACGATCCGACGACCCCCAATCAGCAAGGCCCCGACATCGGCGATCAATACCGAAGTGCGATCTTCACGTTCACGCCCGAGCAGGCCGCTTTGGCCCGCAAGTCGCTCGCAGACGCCCAGGCCCACTACAAGGAAAGAATCACGACGGAGATCGAGCCTATGGGGCGCTTCTGGAAGGGCGAAGCCTATCACCAGCAATTCGACGAGCGAACGGGCCGGCACTCGTGCCCGATTCCACGCGGACACACCGCGACCTAGAGCACCGAAGCGATGCGAAGAAAATCGCGGCAAAGCCGACGGGAGTCAAACCGTTCGGTGCTCTAGCTGCGAGCGGACGTCGGTCGAGAACAACGCGGAGCCCTGTGCGACCAAGGCGACGTTGGATTGCTCAACCCACACCCGGCGCTTCGTGCCCCGATCGCTGGACGTATTCGGTGTAGCCCCCGCCATAGACTTGCACCCCCTTCGGGGTGAGCTCGAGGACGCGGTTCGAAAGCGCCGCCAGAAAGCGCCGGTCGTGCGAGACGAACAGCATCGTCCCGTCGAAGTCGGAGAGTGCCGCGACGAGCATGTCTTTGGTGGCCATGTCGAGATGGTTCGTCGGCTCGTCGAGCACGAGGAAATTCGGAGGGTCGTAGAGCATCGTCGCGAGCACGAGCCGCGCCTTCTCGCCGCCTGAGAGAACGCGGCAAGCCTTGTCGCTGTCGTCCCCCGAGAAGCCGAAGGCGCCCGCGAGCGTGCGCATCGATCCGACAGTCGCGAGCGGGAATGTGGCCTGCAACGTCTCCAAGACAGTTCCGTCGGCGTCGAGGAGATCCATCGCGTGCTGTGCGAAGTAACCGACTTTGACTGCGGCGCCGAGCGTAACGCGTCCGGCGTCGGGTGCGGTCTCGCCGGCGACGAGCTTGAGGAGAGTCGACTTGCCCGCCCCGTTGACCCCCATGACACACCACCGTTCGCGCCGTCGAACGAGCAGGTCTAGGCCGTCGTAAATCGGGCGCCTGCCGTACCCTTTGACGACGCCCTCGAGCTTCGCGACGTCGTCGCCCGAACGCGGCGCCGGCCGGAACACAAACTCGACGACCTTGCGACGCTTCGGCGGTTCGACCTTGTCGATCTTGTCGAGCTTTTTCACGCGCGATTGCACTTGAGCCGCGTGGCTCGCGCGCGCTTTGAACTTGTCGATGAACGCCTGCTCCTTCGCGAGCATCGCCTGCTGGCGCGCGTACTGTGCCTCGTGCTGGGCCTCGGCGACCTCGCGCTGTCTCTCGTAGAAGTCGTAGTTTCCCGAGTACGTCCTGACGTCACCGCCGTCGATCTCGACGATCTTCGTGACCAGCCGGTTCAGTAGCTCTCGGTCGTGGGACGTCATCACGAGAGCCCCCTCGAAGTCCTGGAGGAAGCGTTCAAGCCAAATGATCGACTCGATGTCGAGGTGGTTGGTCGGCTCGTCGAGCAGCAAGGCGTCGGGCCGCATGAGGAGAATACGGGCGAGGGCGACGCGCATTTTCCAGCCGCCGGAGAGAGTCCCGACGTCCTGGTCAACGACCTCTTCCCGGAAACCCAACCCCGCCAAAATCTCTCGAGCACGTGACTCAAGAGCGTAACCGCCAAGCTCGTCGAAACGCGCTTGCGCGTGCCCGAACCGGTCGAGCAGCTGCTCCATCTCTTCTTGACGCGCCGGGTCCGCCATCGCGTGCTCCAGCTCGTGGAGCTCCTGCGCGGCGGTAGACACTTCTCCCGCTCCGGCCATCGTCTCTGCGAGAACGGTCCGTCCCTTCATCTCGCCGACGTCTTGGCTGAAGTGGCCGACGGTGACGCCGCGGTCGACCGTCACCTGTCCGCTGTCGGGCTGCTCGTCGCCGACGATCATCCGGAAAATGGTCGACTTACCCGAGCCGTTTGGACCAACGAGGCCAACTTTTTCACCTCGAAACACGCCCATCGACGCGTCGACGAACAAGATCTGGCTGCCGTGCTGTTTGGAGACGGAGTCGAGGCGGACCACGGAGAAGGGCGGGAGGGTGACAGCTTCGGTGCGAGGCGCAAGGGGAAAATCCCCCTGGACCTCACCGTGTCACGGCGCAAGGCGCGCTCGGAATGCGCTATTCGCTCGCGGCGTCGCTGGCGTCTGCCGTGGCCGCGTCGCCTCCCCCGTCGCCTCCGGCGTCGGCTGCAGCGTCCGACGCATCGCCGCCGTCGCCTGCGTCTCCGCCGCCGTCTTGGGGCGGCATCGGGCACGTTGTCTGCGTCACTTTGTTGGTCACCGAAGGCAGGCTACGCAAGAAGTCCACGATCTGCTGCGCCGTCCCTGCGTCCATCGGCGTTCCGGCACGTGTGCCGCCGTCCGCCGTCGGAAGGGCGTGGCCCCACTTCGGCATCGTGGGGCAGAGCATCTTGCCGTCGTTGTCCACCCCGGTGAGGATCGCGTTGACGATCTGCGTGTCGGTCCAGCAGCCGAGCCCCGTCGTCGGATCGCTCGTGAGATTGGGCGGAAACACCATGCCGGAGTCGCCAATGCCAGCGTCATTTCCAGCGAGCACGAGGCCGTTTCCCGCGTCGTCGACCATCAGGGAAGCATTCTGGTGGCACGCTTGGCACTTGTAGACCGTCCACAAGGCCACTTTGCCCGCTTGGACCGATGCCTCGTCGAGCCCTGAGGCGTCGAAGAGGACGCAAGCGGCCGCGTCCGCGGCGGCATCGGCGTCGCTCGCCGTAGTGCTGTCGCTCGCGTCTCCCGCGTCGCTACCGGTTTCGACGGTTCGATCGCCGGGCGCGTCTCCGGTTGTCGTCTGGTCCGCACCCACGTCCGGCCCCGCCTCTATCGTCGCGTCGGGAGTCGTGCCGTCCGGGCCACCACCATCCGTGAGCTGAGGCGGCGTTGCCGTATCGTCGCCGCACCCCGTGAACAAAAGGACTGAGCTCGATCCGGTGAGGACCGCCAACGTCAACCACGCGCCCCGTCGATTCATCGGTGAGTTCCTCCGGTAAGTGAGGAATTGTCTTCCCCGGGCGGCAGATTGCTCTGTATGCTGTCCGACGTCAACCTGCATTTCCGCATGGCAAGCAACAGCAGACGAGGGGACGCGACGGAGACCGCAGCCCTCTCGCATTTGGTGAAGTGAGGACTGGAGCGGCGCGTTCGCGGGGGTGAAGTGGATGCGGCGCTTCGTCATCATCGGACAGAAAGCGACAGCGTCGGACGACTTCCTCCTGGACGACCTTCCGGGAACAAGCGGGCGACTGGACGTTCTTTTGCGATGCATTCGCGCTTCGCTGCTGTTCTCGAACGGCTTGCGGCGAAACGTCATCGTTTACCTCGTGCTCCTCGGTGGGCCGAGAGCTCCGCGTGTTTTGCGAATAGAGGCGGCAGCGACGAAATTCCTTCGTCCGGACGAGCGGAGTCTCGCAACGCTGATACGAAAAGCGCTCGCGAGCCGCGCAGACATGGCGGCTTCGGGATTCGTCGAAGTCAAACCGGGGATCTCCGTGAGCTCGGGCGGTCTCGAGCACGCGATTGCCGACGCGGGAGACGGGGCCTCTTACCTGCTAGAAGAGGGGGCTCGGGACATACGCGAGGTTCGAGAGCTCGGTGCCCTTCCATCGGCGTTTTTCATCGGCGACCACCTTGGACTCGATTCGGCAAGCCGCGCACAAATCCTGGCGATCGGCGCACAACGCATCTCCGTCGGGCCGTTGAGCGTTCACGCGGACGACGTCGTCGCGATCGTTTCGAACGAGCTCGATCGGCGCGCGGGATCAGCCTTGACGGTTTGAAGTGAGTCGCGGTCTCAATTGCGTTCAGTCGCCGCCGGCGTCGCACTTGCGCCCGCGGCATGGCCGCTTGTTCGTGGCGCCGCCCCCGCCATCGCACCCTTTTCCAACGCACGCGCCGACGGCGGTTCCCCCGCTACTACTGCTGCTCGCAGTGCTGACTGCTCCGCCGTCGTCGCCGCCAGTCGGCGCCGGGCACTCGATTCCCGCCCAGTTGTAGCAGCTCGGCGGACTCGTGTTGAGTGCACAACACCAGGTGTTGTACCCGACGGCCGGCTGCCCGCAGTTGTTCTGGCAATCGCTATCCCATGCGCAAGGGCCGCAAGTGCCGTCCGCGCTCAGAGTAGTTCCACTCCCGTTTTTCCAAGCAGAGTCGACACCGCCACCGCACGCCACGATCAAACAGAACGCCGTTGCGGACCCAACCAGGATCCTCCGCGTTGCTAAGTTCATCTTGTGACCAAGCTTGGACCCCGGCATGCCTCGCGTCTCGCCCATTCCGAAGCGAAGCGTGATTGAGACGCGCTCTCCCGCTTCACCATTGCGCTCGTACTGAAACGCCCACCGGCGTCTGCTTTGGGTAGCCGCATGCGACGCGGAGCGTCCGGCAGGGGGACGACGCCTTCGACTCCGGCTGCATCCAATGGTTTCGCCGAAGAGGAGGCTCCGATGCGGGAAGGGATGAAGCCGGTATGCGCGGTGGTCGGTGTGGGGCCGGGCAACGGTGCTGCACTCAGTCGCCGGTTCGCGGCCGAGGGATATGCGGTGGCTCTGTTGGCGCGAAAAATGGAGTTCGTCCGCGAGCTCGCTACAGCCCTTCCGGGAGCGCGCGCGTACGCTTGCGATGCTGGGGCGGAAACCTCGGTGGAAAGCGCGTTCGAGGCGATCCGTGAGGATCTCGGGGAGGTCGATGTACTCATCTACAATGCCGGGTCCGGCGTTTGGGGAACGGTAGAAGAGATCAGCGCGGCCGACTTCGAAGCGTCCTGGCGCACGAACACGCTCGGTGCCCTGCTGACCTCGAAACAAGTAATTCCCGCGATGAAGAAAGCGAAGCACGGTAGCATTGTCTTCATCGGCGCGACCGCCTCCCGCCGAGGGAACGTAAAGACGGCCGCATTTGCGCCCGCAAAGGCCGCGCAACGCAGTCTTGCGGAATCGATGGCGCGCCATCTCTGGCCGTCGGGGATCCATGTTTCCGTGATCATCGTCGATGGCGTGGTCGACATTCCAGGAAGGCAACGCTTGGCGGACAAGCCGGCCACCTTTTTCATCGACCCTACCGACGTCGCGGACACTGCCTTTCGCCTCACGGCTCAGAGACCGTCGGCTTGGTCCTTCGAAGTCGAAGCGCGCCCCTTCGGAGAGGCGTGGTGAAAGGATGCGCCGCGGGTTCGCTGCAACGCGCGCCCTACTTCGCACCGAGCGCCGTGCTTGCCACCCAAACGACCTCCCCGGAAGTCTGGTCGTACGATTGAACAAACGTGAGACGGCCATCCGCGGCGATTCGAAAGACAGCTATGTTCGGCAGAATCGTAGCGAGTGTGGCCCCTTGCCTCACCATCTGTTGCTTCTGATTGCCGACGATCAAAAATTGATGTGTCGGGTCGATGGTGAACGTTCGAGGTTCGATACCGTGTGTGTCCACCGCCGCAACGAAGGTCGGCGCTCCGGTTGTCTGATCGATTGAGAAGAGGGCAATGTTGTTTTCTCCTGCGCCCGCGAAAACCTGGACGGGCGCTGCCGAATCCGCGACGCCGGCGTCCTGACCCCCACTCGCGCCGTCTTGCGAGCCCGCAGCATCGTGCACAGCTGTTGCGTCCGACGCGCTCGTCGCGTCTCCTCCGGAAGCGTCCTTTGGACTCGCGGCATCTTGGGCAGCGGCACCGGCCTCCAGGGTCGGTCCTGGGTCGGGCTCTGTCATGTTGTTGCGGTTGGTGATCCAGAGATACTGGCCGGATGGGTCGACCTTTATGGCGCCGGCGCGCTGCCCGTTGACGGCCTCCGTGTTGTCCGTAACCATCGAGTCCGCAGAGTTGGCGACGCTCGTCACGTTGTACTTCTCGGTGAGCGTTCCATTCTCGAACGTGTACATGATGAGGCGATTGCCGCGCTCGGCGGACAAGTAGACCCACGGCTGCGTCGGATGGAAATCGAGGTGTCGGGGACCGACGCCGGCGGTGAAGGTTATGCTTTGCGTCGGCGTGAGAATGCCGTCCGAAAACGAAAATACGAGGAGGTGCCCGAACGCCTCGGCGGTCGTCATCGGCCCGGCGTCAGTCATCACCGTTGCGGGGTCGTTGCCTCGGTCGCAAATAGTGACGAACTTTCCGCTCGGATCTACCCGGACCTGGTGAAGGTAGGCGCCGACGTTGGTATCGCCGCCGTCCGCCTGCGTGACGAGTGACCCGATGGTGCTGTCGCTTCCAATGCCGAACACGGAGTACGTTTTCGTCACGTTGTGCACGGACAACAGGTACTTGTCGTCGGGAGATAAGGTGAGGTTGATTACCCGACCGTTGGGCGAGAGGAGTGGGCTGCCGAGCGCTGCCAGTGCCCCCGAGGCTTGGTCGACCGTGTAGGCGTAATAGTAGTGGTCGGATCCTGTGGTGGCTCCGATGTAAAGGTGTTGGAAGCTGGAGTCGAACCAGCCGTATTGGGGAATTTGGGGCACCGCGATGGGCGGACGAGGTGTGAGGGTCCCGTCGATCAGGCTCAAGTCGAAGACGCCGAGCGAAGGCCCGGAGTTCGCGTAGAGCACCACTTTGCCGCCGCTGTCCGTCGCGTCGCCGCCCGCGTCCAGCGCGCCGCTCTCTGGCGCACCCGCCTCCGGCGCAGGGCCGGCCTCTGCAGGGATCGAAGAGGCATCTCCACCATCCGCAACCGCCGCGCTGGAGGGTCCGTTGGCGCTGGAGGAGCAGCCCAGGGTTCCGGCCGTCGCGAGCGACGTCGCCCCAATGATCGCGAGCGCAGATCGAGCATTTTTCATGTTGGAAGCTCTGTCGTCGAGTTATTCATGAGAGTCAATGGTCATTTCGGCGCGGTGGTCCCAGGAAGGGCGCTCCGACGGCGTGGCCCCCCCTGACTTGCGCGAGGATGGACCATAAGCGTGACCTGTGCTTGACTAAGCAACTACTTGGACTTAATGTTGTTGCATGGCCGCTCTTGAGGAATTTCTGGGAATCCGTCGTGTTGTCGCGTTGTGGGAGAATCGCGCAGACACCGAGCTCGGCGGGGTACATGGGTTGGGCTTGTCGGACTTCGCCGCGCTCTACTATCTGGCTGACGCGCCCGGTGGCCGCCTCCGCCGAGTCGATCTCGCGCGGCGTCTCGCCCTCACGCCGTCCGGCGTGACGCGCTTGCTCGGCCCGCTCGAGCGACGCGGTATCGTCGCACGTCAAGCTGACGGCAACGACGCGCGTGCCACTTACGCGGTACTCACCCCGAGCGGCAGAGCCCTCGTGAAAGACGCCACCGCCACCGTCACCGCGATCGCGGAGTCTATCCTCGGTAGCGTGGGCGACCGAGGACGGGCCGCCTTCGCCAAGCTGGGAAATCCATGACTCCGGGCAGCGCCGCGGAGGTGGCATCCACCATCTGGACGGCGCTGCACTGGCGAACTCGTGGGAGCGAGTTTGAGTCGCGGCCCGAGTATCTCGACGGCCGCGCACGAGCTCGAACGCACTCGGCTCAGTAGCGCTCTCTGTACGAGAGATCCGTGCGCGGTCGATCGCGGGGTACCGAACACGAAAGATCGATCGTCTCGTAGGAAGGTACTCCATCGACGCCAATCGATAGCTGCGCCAGGTCCGATTGCCCAAACTCCCGCCTGCACATGGCGACGGTGCCTACGACAGCACCGTCCTCGTGAATGCACTTGATCTTGACGAGGTCCTGGCGATCCATCGTGGTTCGCTTGTAGCTGCACTCCCACGGGGGCTGTACCGCGATGACGCCTTCTTTCGCAGGTAGTGTCGAGCGCAGGTCCTGGCTCCCCGGGAGGTAAAGGACATGGAGCGCCCACTGCACGTCGGGCGGCGTCGCCGAGGGGCCAGGCGGAACGAGGCTGTCGGCGGGCGCAGACTCGGTCATCGTGCACAAGCTTGCGAACAAGACCACGCTTACGAACGGTCGTTTCATCGCGGCCCTCACTTCCAGGGGAGCAGAATACTCCGCTGCGGAAGGAACGCACGTGACAACTCCGCGTCGTACGACGCCTGAACGTCGATACGCAGCGTTCTTGCAGTCGACACATTCTCGAAACGGAAATCACGCCCCAATGCGTCTAGCGTGGGGCGATCCCAAACGTTCCTCGCCCGACCTCGGCGACGAGTCGATTGCCCATGACGTCCGTCGTTGTCAAAGGTTCTGTCGGCAATAAGGCCACTGAAGTCAGGACGACGTCGAGAGCTGGGTCTTGAGCGAACATCGCGCCAATTGCCGCGTGCGGTATCGCGACCGAGGCTGCAGCTGCAAATACGCACCGCACGATTCCAACGCTCGCATAAGGCCACCCGACGTCGGCGGGCGACGCGTGTTCCGCGATGAGGTTTACCGCGATACGACCAGCCGTGCACGAGTTGGAGCAGGCGAGGTGGAGGAGCGTATCCGTGCTCGAACTGTAATGAATGGCGTCCAGGTCTTCAGTGGTCGTCGCGGTTCCGATGGGCGAGCCGCTGACCGCGCGCGCCCCGAAATCTGCCGCCCCAGGCGAGGCGAAGGTGATGGGTCCAGGCCCGAGCGGTTCGGCGGCGGCAGCGAACAATGCGCCGGATACAGCTGTTTCCGTGGGGTAGGCGCATTGGTAGTATCCTCCGCTTCGTGCGCAAATGATGGGCTGTCCCGCCGGCGCACCGTTTCGCAGCGTGCCCCCGGAAAACCCGCTGATCCTCAGCCAACCAGCGTCGGCGTCGGTCGGTGCTGGCTTCGTCGTCGCGTCGTAGTGGTCCGCCGTGCAGCCTATGCCAGCCTGGCGGTCGTCGTAATCGTCGGGCACGGCCACGTGAAAAGACGCCGCGGCCTCGAGCTGGGTAACGGCCGACAGCCCACTGTCCGTCGCCACGTTTCCGGTCAGTTCGAAGAGCCGCATGGCGCCGACAACCTCATTCCCATTGTCGCTATCGCAGGCCACCCCCGATTCGCACGCCCCGTCGTCCTCCATGACCGGGACCTCGATGTTGGCGTCGGACGCGTCCGCGGGACCGGCGGAATCGTCGGAAAGCGGGGCACCGGCACGTGCATCGCCGGCGTCTGCGGCTTCGCTGGGGCCCTGGCTGGAGCAAGCCGCCGTGACGACGAGGCTCAACCACGGAATTCGCGCCTTCATGTGTCGGACGCAACCGATTAAGCAAGAATGGAGCCCAGGCCCGTCAGCTGCCGCGGCTCGAATCCAAACTGGCCACGCGTCGTTTTGCGCGGGAAGTCGTATCGATTCGTCGGCATGTGCGACTGCGCATCGCGCAGTTGTTCCTGCGGCGCGCAAATATCGCGCAGCCCTCCGCTCGTGTACACTTGGTGCGTGTGGCGCTTGCGCGCGGCATTCCTCTTGGCCATGTGCGCCGGCCCCTTCGGATGCGAAGGCGCCAGTCCCTGCGGCTGCCTATGCGCTCCGCAGCCCGACGGGTCCATCGTTGCTCCCTGTTCGGCGGCCGGCCCACCGGTCGACCTCGACGGAGGCGACGATTCGCCACCGTTCGCTGAATAGCCGAGTCCCGCCGCCGTCTATTCCTCGGTCGTGTTTGCCCCGCCGGGCGGGGGCGGGTTCGCCTCTCGCTCGAGATACCGGAATATGGTGCGTGGATCGACGCCAAGATCGCGCGCGGTTTTCGTTCGATTGCCGTTGTTGCGTTCGAGTACTTCGAGCACGTACTTGCGCTGGAACTCCTCTTTGGCTTTCTCGAGCGGAAGGATCGTGCTCTCTGCCTCCTCGCCGAGATCGAGGTCTTCCGGTGACAGGAGCGACTTCTCACAGAGCACCAGCGCCTTCTTGAGGCGGTTCTCGAGCTGGCGAATGTTCCCGGGCCAGGGGCTCCTTTTGATGGCCGCCAGTGCTTGGGGCGTGAAACCCTGCACCTGGCTGGCGAGCTCCTCGGCGTGCTTGGAGAGCAGCGCCTTGGCGAGGATAATCACGTCGTCGCCTCGTTCGCGCAGAGGAGGAAGGTAAATGTTGACGACGTTGAGTCGGTAGTAGAGGTCTTCGCGGAAACGCCCGGTGCGAATCTCCTCTTCGAGGACGCGGTTGGTCGCAGCCACGACTCGAATGTCCACCTTCTCTGGCTTGCTGTCGCCAACGCGAAAGACAATGCGCTCTTGCAATGCGCGAAGGAGCTTCACCTGGAGATTCGGGGGAAGTTCGCCGATCTCGTCGAGAAATAGGGTTCCGCCACCGGCCGCTTGAAACTTGCCGGCCCTCGAGGCGACGGCTCCGGTGAAGGCGCCCTTCACGTGCCCAAAGAGCTCGCTCTCGATCAAGTTCTCGGGAATTGCGCCGCAGTTGATGACGACAAACGGGCCATTGGCCCGATTGCTTCGTCGATGAATCTCTCTCGCGATGAGTTCTTTGCCTGTCCCGGTCTCGCCCGTGATGAGAACGGAGATGTCCGTCGTCGCCACTTTTTGAAGCTTGCGAAACACTTCCATCATCGACGGGCAGGCCCCGATGATCTCGCCGAAGCGCTTGTCTTTCAGCTCGGCGACCAGTTTTTCCCGGTCCGCGCGAAGGGCATGGAGGAGCATTGCGTTCTCGAGAATGAGGCTCGCCTGCGAGGCGAATATGGAGAGCACGTCGAGCTGGTTCTTGTCGAACAGTCCCTTGACCCGATCGTTGCCCACGTAGAGGACGCCTTGGACGTGTCCTTGCGACACGAGCGGAGCGCACATGACGCTGGAGAGCCGCAGCGCGAGCACGCTCTCGCTCGTCTTGAACTGAGAGTCGGTCAGCGCGTCGCTGACGATGACGGGCCGCGCGGTCTCGATCACTTTCCGAACGATGCTGTCGCTAATCGTTCCGCTGGCATCGGCAATCGCTTCGCGCCTGACATTGCGGGCGGCGCGGATGGTGCCCCCCCTGCTTGACGCGTCCCGCTTTTCGGCAGCCGGCCCGACGGCGGGTTCCTTCGAAAAAGCATCGTCATTGAGGAGGATCAACCCCTTCTCGGCGCCCGTCGCTTCGATCACGGCATCGAGCATCGCCTCGAGGAGCTTGTCGATGTCCTTCATCGTCATCAGCTTCTCGCTGAACTCGTAGAGTTTGCGCAATCCGGAGAGCTGCTGCTGCGTCACTTGAAGCTGGGTGTCGCTCATCGCCGGCAGGGGACTTCCGTCTCCCGGTTCAGCCTCGTGGCCGGCGGCAGCCGCAGCATCGGAGAAGCGAGCCATCTTCTGCGGTTCGTCGAAGATGCTGAACGAGAGTTCGACGTTCGAGAGTGTGATCCGATCTCCGTGCACCAGCCGCGTGCGGCGCTTCTTCTTGCCGTTGACTAGGATGTCCGCCTGCTTGTCCACCTCTTCCAGGTTGAAGTCGCGACCGTCGAACAGCACTTGTACGTGCGTTTCCGCCAGGTGTTCGTCCGGTATCGCGACATCGTTTCCGAGCGCGCGCCCGACCGTCGTGACCGGCTTGTAGAGCACGAACCCGCGCGGCGGGCCTTCACGGGGAAACCACTTGAGGAGGGGCATCGGGCAGGACCGGGCAGGGTGCCCATCGACGTTACATCAAAACGGCGCGCGATTGACGGCTCAGGTCGAGCTGAGGCATAAGGATGCGCGTCCTCGACGTCGCTCGGGACCCTCGGAGGAGAAAAACGATCATGAAGAACATCGCAATTGTCGCGCTTCTCGCGGCCATGGCGTCAGTGGGGGCCATCGTCGCGGCGTGCGGCGGCGGAGATACCCCGCCAGCGGCCTCGCCGTCATCGGCAACGTCGCCGGCGGATTCGTCCTCGGCCGCCGCGCCCGCCGGAAGCAGCAGCGCAGCCCCGAAATGACCAGTCGCGGTCGACGTAACACCCATTGAAATGAGCGTCTTTCCCTCTGGGAAGGCGCTCCTCGGCTTCAACAGTCGCGGGGCCTGCTTCGTCGAGGCCCCGCGTTTTTTGTCGATTGATGACCAGGGCGTAGTCCAGGGCCTATCTCGGACAGGCCCCAAACCGTCCGGTGCTCTAGAATTGACCGTACGCCGTGAGTTGCGCGCCGCCCGACGGCGTCGGCCCTACCGCGACTTGAAACGGCGGCAGCCAAGACGCAGCGCTTGGGCCGTCCGTCATGTTTGCCGTGAGCACAGCGGCGAGGCCAATGCCCGCGAGTCCGCCGACCGCATTCGCGATGAGTCCGTGACGCGGATCCGCGCTGCTTCCGATGTAAAAGAGATAGACGGGCGTTGTGGCGAGCGTCCCGAGGACATCGCCGAGCCACATGTACTTCGTCGTCTCCCAGGACGGCACGTAAACCGTCGACAGCGCCCCGGTCGCCAGAATACCCGCGTTGTATCCCAAGAATCCCCACACCGCTGCCCCGTCTTTCCAATCCCCGCCGACCACCCCGGCTCCGAAGAGAACGCCGGTGATGGCCCCCCAACCCGCCCCGCTCGCGATGAAACCCAAGGTGCGCGGGTCGGGCTGAAACCACTCCCCGAAGGCGTAGCCGCCGATGCCCCCCGCCGTGGCCGTCAGGAACGTGATCGTCGACCAGGTCGGGAAGCCCCAGGAGCTCGGACCTCCGTTTCCCGTTAGCTGCCATTGCAGCCCGGAGATGGCCATCCCCTCGAGGCCACCGAGAAGCGCCCCCGTCCCCATCGAGGAGGGGACGCCGCGGTCGAACTTGGAGCTCTGATCCCAAAAGTAAATGCCGATCGGAACTGCGGCGCCGAGCGCCACTGGGGGGATGAAAGCGATGCCCGGATCGTTGATTTTGCCGATGGCGTCAATCCAGACCCCGCTGCCGACCCCATAGGCAATTCCGACCCCGTACAAGAACGCGAGCTCGCCCGGGCTGCGATATCGGTTCGTGGCTACCGTTGGAGGCGGCGGTGGATACGGCGGCGGATAGGCGGGGCCGTACGCCTGCGCTGGCGCCGGCTGCTGAAGCAACGGACCGGGGTAGGGCGCCGGTGCCGGTGCCGGGGCGGTCGGCGGGGCATAGGGCTGCTGCGGGGGTGGCGGGTAGGGCTGCGTCTGCGCAGGGGCCGGTGGATACGGCTGCGGATACGGTTGCTGTTGGGCCGGGTACGGTTGCTGCGGGGCGGGAACAGGATACGGTTGTTGCCCCGGCGGGTAAGGCTGCTGCTGCGGCGGGTAGGGCTGCTGCTGCGGCGGGTAAGGCTGCTGCTGCGGCGGCGGGTAGGGCTGCTGCTGCGCGGGTGGCGGATACGGCGTCGGGGAAGGCGGATACTGCGCCCAGGCGCTCGACGAGGCCACTACGACCGAGAGAGACGCCAGTGACGCGACCCACGTTCCCATGACATCCAGACTAACACCCCTCAGGACCGTGTCGTGCGAGCCACGGTGCGTGGATCGAATTCGTAACCCAGTTCGCGCCCCATCAAGTCGCTCAACGCCTGGGAGACCGGCTTGTCTTCGTAGAGGACCGCGTACACCTCCGAGGTGATAGGCATCTCCACTCCGAGTTTCTTCGAGAGTTCGTGTGCGCTCTTCGCAGTCCGAATCCCTTCGGCGACGTGCCCGAGCCCGGCGAGGACGCTCTCGAGAGAGCGTCCTCGGCCCATCTCGTAGCCGACGGTCCTATTGCGCGAGAGCTCCCCGGTGCAGGTGAGAAGGAGGTCGCCTACGCCGGCGAGCCCAGCCAAAGTCAGCGCCGATCCTCCCCGGGCCATCGCCAGCTTCGCGATCTCCGCGAGCCCCCGCGTCACGAGCGCCGCGCGCGTGTTGTGCCCGAACCCCAAGCCGTCGACCGCGCCGGCCGCGATCGCGATGACGTTCTTGATTGCCCCCCCGCATTCGACTCCTGCGACGTCGTCGCTCGCGTACGTGCGCAGATAGGACGTGTGGAAGCGTTTCATGACCCGCGACACGACCGCAGAGTCGCGCGCAGCGATGACCACTGCCGTCGGCAAGTGCATCGCGAGCTCCTTTGCGAAGCTGGGTCCCGAAAGAACCGCTCGTTGGTCGCGCGCATGCGCAGGCAGCTCCTGCGCGAGGACTTCGTCCATGAAAAGAAGCGAGTCGGCTTCCATTCCCTTCGTGGCGCTTACGATCGGCACCCCCTGACGAAGGTGCGGGGATGCCGCGCGGGCGACCTCGCGCATCGAGTGGCTCGGAACGACGAAGACGACCATCGACGTGCCGTGGAGAGCCGTTGCGAGATCGTAAGTACAGTTCAGGTTGGTCGGAAGCGTGATCCCGGGTAGATAACGCGTGTTTTCGCGCGCGGCGTTGATCGCGTCGCTCAGCTCGCGCCGCTTCGCCCAAAGCGCAACGGATACGTCGCCGCGCTCGGCGAGGACGCTGGCAAGAGCCGTTCCCCAAGCGCCGGCGCCGAGCACGGAGATGGTCATGGTGGCGAAGGCATTCCCCATATCGTGCCGCGCAGACTCGGTCGAGTCGAGCGAAGGCGACGCGGCGACGCTTTCGAAGGGCCTCCCTGCTAAGAGGCCCAATCGAGATCGAGCGAGAGTCGGCGCTGGAGAAACCCACAAACCAGCTATGCTGGGGCGCCATGCGTTTCGCGCGCGCCCACTCGGTCGTGCTGCTGGTGGGGGTCGTCGGTTTTGGCGCGTGCTCGCCAAACAGCGTGTGCAAGCTGGCCGGTCCCATCAACGATCCGTCCAACCGCACCCTCCGCCGGAACCTCATGTCGTTCGGACTCGGCCAGTTCTGCACGCAGATGATCTCGCGAAGCGCCCCTCTCAAGCTCACGCCCGATGCGCCGATCATCGGCCGCTTCTACCCGCAGCACTGCCAGCAGGACGTCCTCGACAACGGAGATCTCCTGGTCCATTTCGACGGTTTCGGATACGCCTGGACCAACGTTTCGAAGAAGGTGACCTTCCACTCTGCGGCAGCCGTCCAGTACAACCAGGACTTCCGCTGCGCGGACGACAATTCGATCTACGCGTACTTCGATGCGCGCGTTTCCCCGCTCCCCGATTTTCACGTCGACCAGATCGAGCAACCGATGGCGAATCTCGTCCAGGCCTGGGTGGCTCCGTACTCGGACAACTTCGGACGGCAGATCGTGTCCGGAAAGCTCGCGCAGGGCTTTACCGTCATCTGCGGCGACGACGGCAGCATGGACTTCGACCTCGGCCATCTCGCCCTGGGGCAGCGCCCGCTGCACCCATTCAACGTTCACAACTCAAGCCGCCTGGAATGGGAGAGCGGCCGGAGCAGTGTCTACGCGAACGAGCGCGACTTCATCGGTCCTATCTCGGTGCAGGGGGACGGCCACGCCATCTACCTGACGATGCAGCTCGACGGGCAGGCGTCGGTGAATGTGCTCCTCGTTCCGAAGAACGAGGGCGACGCTTCGCTCCAGCTCTACATGAACTACGGACCCTCCGGGCCGCTGGCATTTCCCCCGCGCTTTGCTGATTTCGTGCAATACGGCGTGCAGTACCAGCGTGCAGTCCCGGTGCCCGCGGGTATGTACTATGTGGTGATCGACAACACGACCCCGGCCGCACGGGCCGCCCCGGCCCCCATTCTACCCTTCGGGGTCGACGCGGCAGCGGTGGTCAGCTACGCGATCCAGATTGGTGATGCCCCTTGAAGACCGACGAGCCTCGTCGCATCGATGAACAACGGAGCCGGTCCGCCGGCCTCTCTGGGGAAGAGAAGTCGGTTCGAGAGCCTGCGCAAGCAAACGGCGGAGCCGGGGTTCCGAGCGCGGAGGCCTCGGGGCAAGGCGGCGAAGAAGCGCCGCCCGCTCGGGCCGCCCTGGCCGACGTACCCACGACGAAACGTTCGTACGTGCTGCGCTTCGTCTACTGGCTGGTCTGGTTTGTGCTGTTGCCGGTGGTGCTCGCCTCGGTCGTAGTCTGGGCGCTGACCCCAGCGGGCGCCGCGGAGGCCGGAGGCATCTTGGGCTGGGCAGAGTCGCTCGTGCGCGCTCAGCCGGTCCCGGTTGGAATCGTTCTCTTCACATTTTTCGAGGTCCTGCTCTGGTCGGCACGGCACCGCCTGCCGTTTTCCAACCATGCCGACCCTCCGGTGCGCTCCGATCTGCCGCAGCATCTTCGAGGCCCGTTCGAGCGCGCCAGGGCCATCATCGACGAAGCCGAGATGATTCTCGAGAAGCACCAGCGAGCCGTCGTACGGGAGCTCACCGCGAAGGAGCGCGACAAGGTGCGAAAGGAGCTCGTATCGCTGCGCCTCGCGATGGACAGCGTTCCGTTCGACGAGGACGAGTTCATCGACGCGGTCGCCCGAGCCGAAGGCGAGATCGACGCAGGCCTGGGACGCTGGCGCAAGAGCGAAGTGCGGGAGTACGTCGAAGCGATCTTGATGGCCGTGGCGGTTGCCTTTGCCCTCCGGACTTTCGTCGTCGAGGCGTTCAAGATTCCGAGCGGCTCGATGATTCCCACCCTCATGGTTGGCGACCACATCTTCGTCAACAAGTTCAGCTACGGCCCGGCCATCCCCTACACGCACTCGCGCATATGGACGAGCATGCCGCCGAAGCGCGGGGACGTGATGGTCTTCGCGTTCCCGGAGCATCCCGAGCAGGATTTCATCAAGCGCGTGATCATGGTCGAGGGCGACAAGCTCGAGGCGCGCGGCGGGCACCCGATCATCAACGGATGGGAGGTGCCGAACTGTCGCGTTGGGACATGGACGTACAGCGACTACGATTCGCCGGCGCGTCACGAAGGAGATCTCTTCGTAGAGTATCTTGGCGACGAATCGTATCTGACTTTTTACGATCGGGCCTCCGGCATGTTTCCAGAGTACCAGGGCCCTTACTTCGCCAAGCCCGGCGAGGTGTGGGTCATGGGCGACAATAGGAACAATAGCCACGACTCTCGGATGTGGTTCGGTGGGCGCGGAGGGGGCGTTCCGTTCGAGAACATTCGTGGTCGCGCTCTCTTCGTCTGGCTGAGCGTGAGCGACAACGGGATGGACTGGTCGCGCGAGGGGGCGACCGTCATGGGACGACCGCGGCTCCCGCCGACGGCGGCCGTCCTGGAACCGCAGCTCGAGCGGTGCCTGAAGAGTCGACCGTCAGTCACTTTGCCCCCGCCGGCCAAGCCGTAGATACCCCTCGACGGTGGCCGGCCTGCGACCCACTCTCTTTGTTGTGGACCTGCCCGTGCGTTCGCTCGTTTGTCTCGTCCTTGCCTGGTCCGCGTTGAGCTGCGGCGCCACGGTGGAAAACGCGGCCGCGAAAGACCCGATGAAGTGCGAACGCAATCCGGAGTGTGCCAAGGGCCGGGGGCGGTACGTCGACTGCACGAGCCAGTGTGTGGACGATCCGGAGTGCGTCTCGCGCTGCAAAGATGTTCAGCGAGGTGTGGACGGCTGGCAGCGCTGAGGCCCCCCGCCGTTTCGGTCTACCAGCCGAGGCGGAAGTGCACGGCCTTGGGGCGGGTGAGCGCTTCGAAGCCGAGCGTTCCCAGACTCACTCCTCGACCGGAATCCTTCCAGCCGCTCCACGGCAGCGCCGGGTCGAGGTAATCGCAGCGATTCATGAAGACCGTGCCGCATTCGAGTGAGCGCGCGAACCGCGCCGCCCGCTCGCGATCGGAGGTCCAAACGCTGGCGGTGAGGCCGAGGCGCGAGTCGTTCATCCGCGCGATCGCCTCTTCGTCCGAGTCGACGACCATCACGGGCACGATGGGGCCGAACGACTCCTGGCGAAAGATCTTCATCGACTGGCGACAGTCACCGAGGAGCGTGGCCTCGAAGAATCGCCCGCGGCCGTCGACGCTCGTCCGCTTGCCGCCCGCGATGATCCGCGCGCCGCCGCTGCGCGCGTCTTCGATCAGCGCCTCGAGCTCCGGAACATGGTGCGGTTGAGCGATCGGCCCGAGAGTCGTCTGGTCGCTTCTCGGGTCGCCCATGACGTAGGCGCGGACGAGGGGCTCGGCCATTTCGAGAAAGCGCCCGTAGACGCTCTTGTGGACGTAGATTCTCTCCACGGCGCAGCAGCTCTGGCCTGCGTTGTAGATCGCGCCGTCGACGACGTTCTCGACGGTCTTGACGATGTCGCAATCGGGCGCGACGTAGGCGGGGTCGTTGCCGCCGAGTTCGAGGCACGGGTGGAGAAAACGTGCGGCGGCCGCTTGCACGATCCGATGCCCGCCGAAGATCGAGCCCGTGAAGACGACGTGATCGATGCGCGCGTCGCCGACGATGCGCTCGCTCGTCGAATGGTCGCAGGAGAGCGCCTGCACGAGGTTGGGCGGCGCACCCGAGACCGCGAACGCCCGTGCAAAGTGATCTCCGCATAGGGGAGTGCGGGGGCTGTGCTTGAGGAGAACGGCATTCCCGGCGAGCACGGCCGCGACCACGCAGTTCACGGCCGTGAGCAGTGGGTAGTTCCAGGCCGGGAGGTCGAGGACCACGCCGAGGGGTTCGCGGACGACGCGCCGCTCGAAGCCGGTCGACGGAGGCAGGACGACGTCAGCCAACGCTTTCTCTGCGGCGCCCGTCATGTATCGGGCGCGCGCCGCGCAGGTCTTCACTTCCCCAAGCGCTTGCGCGATCGGCTTGCCCATCATGCGAGTGATGTCCGCTGCGATAGCCTGCGCCTGCGCCTCGAGTGCAGCGGTCGCGCGCTCGCAAAGCCTCACCCGCTCGGAGATCGGCGTCTCCTTCCAGGCACGCGCCGCGTCTTGCGCCCGGTCGAGCGTCGCATTGACGAGGGCGTCGTCCGCGAGTGCGACGGTGCACGCCGGCTCGCCGGTGAAGGGGTCGTCGACCACGAGGGTGCGGGGGGCGCTTGTCATCGCGGGTCAGCATAGCCGCTGTGACGGTGTCGCCTACCTTCCAGGCAAGCCGGGAGGCAGGAGCGATGGCTACTGCGCCGGCCGTGCGAGCGGGGTGGTCTCCCCAGCCATGTACCGCCCGGTCGCCGTCTTGGCCCGCGCCAGCTTGCGCGGCTCGCCTTCGAAAACGACCCGTCCGCCCTCTTCGCCCGCCTCCGGGCCCAGCTCCACCACCCAATCCGCGCACGCGATGACGTCAGGATGGTGTTCGATGACCACCAGCGTATCGCCCCGCGCGACCAGTTGCTCGAGCACGCCGAGCAAGCGCCGCACATCGGTGAGGTGCAATCCGGTCGTCGGCTCGTCGAGGACGTAGACGGTCGGTTCGTGGGCGGAGCCCGCGGTCAGCTCCGCGGCGAGTTTGAGCCGCTGCGCCTCTCCCCCGGAAAGCGTGTTCGAGCCCTGACCGATCTGGATGTACCCGACGCCGAGATCCGAGAGGGTGGCCAAGGGGCGGGCGATTCTTCGGTGATTGGCGAAGACCTCCGCCGCGTCTTGCGCTGTCAAGTGGAGAACGTCGCCGATCGAAAGCCCCGCGTAGCGTACTTCGAGCGTCGATGGCTCGAAGCGGGATCCGCCGCACGCGTCGCACGGCGCCACCACGTCCGGCAGAAAGGGCATCTCTGCGACAATCGTTCCTTGTCCCTGGCATACCGTGCACCGACCGCCGCCGCTTCCGTTGAACGAAAAGCGTGCGGCCGGGTAGCCCCGAGTTTTGGCCTCGGGCAGGTTCGCGAAGAGCTTTCGCAAATCGTCCCAGATCCCCAGAAACGTCGCCGGGACGCTCCTCGGAGTCCTCCCGATGGGCGATTGATCGACGGCAAGTGCACGCTTTACGCTCCGAGTGCCCGAAATTCCGCCGTGCTCGCCCGGCTCGGGCGCGACGAGCTTCAGCGCGCGCCGCAGCGCGGGGTAAAACACGTGGCGCACGAGCGTCGATTTTCCGGAGCCGCTGACGCCGGCAACGACGCACATGCGCCCGACCGGGACGCGGAACTTCACGTTTCGAAGGTTGTTGGCGCGCGCGCCCGACAGTTCGATCCACGCGTCGGCCATCGGCCGCTTCGGTCGCGCGATGCGCGCGCTTTGCTCGAGTGCGCGCGCTGTCGGGGATCTCGGATCGGCGAGTACGCGGGCAGCCGGACCTTCGGAGACGACGTGTCCTCCCTGCCGTCCGCCCCCCGGTCCGAGGTCGATGAGGTGATCGGCGGCGCGAATCGTCTCGGCGTCGTGCTCCACGACGAGCACCGTCGAGCCCATGTCGGCCAGCTGCCGCAGGTTGGCGAGCAGGCGCCCCGTGTCCCGCGGATGCAGCCCGATCGTCGGTTCATCGAGAACGTAGAGCGCACCGGTTAGCCCGCTTCCGAGCTGCGCGCTCAGCCTGAGCCGTTGCATTTCTCCACCCGACAGAGTCGCCGCCGGGCGGTCCAGCGCGAGGTAGCCGAGGCCCACGCCCTCGACGAATGCGAGGCGGCGCACCAGCTCGGCGTACGGCGCTTTGGCAATTTGCGCCGCATTCCCTTCGAACGTCCACGACCGCGCCGCGGCGAGTGCCCTCGAGACCGCGCGTGAAGTGCACTCCGCATACGTCTCACCGTTGAGTCTCACGCGCCGGGGCACCGCGCTCAGCCGCGATCCGCCGCACGCCGAGCAAGGCGACCGCGCGGATGTACTTTCCAGCGCTTCAGGGCCCCCCTCCACGCCCGTCCCCTCGCATGCGTCGCACTGCCCTTGCTTCGTGTTGAACGAGAACCATCGGGGGTCGAGCTCGGGCACGCCCGCGCCGCAACTGGGGCAGGCGCGAGCCGTCGAGAAGATTTGTTCGGATGGACCCTGCTTGGCGCTCGGCGAACCGTCGGCGACGCGAAGGGCCCCCGCGCCCCAGGCAAGCGCGCGGTCGAACGTCGCTCGGTCGAGCGCGGACAGCTTGCCGTAGTAGACGATGAGGTCGATCGTGTGCTCCTTCGTCTTGGCCAACTTCGGCGGCGGATCGATCGCGATGATTGCACCGTCGACGCGCGCAGCTTTGACCCCGGCCCGCGACGCGCCGGTGAACAGATCGAGATAGGTTCCTTTGCGCGCCCGCACCGCCGGCGCGTACACCGTCCTGCTCTTGACGTCGGGGGAGTCCGTGAGACGTTCGAACAGCGATTGGGGGCTCGCCGGTGCCACGACCGAGTCGCACTCCGGGCAGTGAAGCTCACCGACTTTTGCGTAGAGCAAGCGCAAGTAGTGGGCGATCTCGGTGACGGTCGCGACCGTGGAGTTCGCGCCGCCCCGGGCGGTGCGCTGCTCGAGAGCGATCGCCGGCGGCACTCCGCTGACGGCGTCGACGTCGGGACGCGGCAGGGTCGGAAGAAACTGTCGCGCGTAAGGGGTGAGTGTTTCCATGAATCGGCGCTGGCCCTCGGCAAAGACGACGTCGAAAGCAAGCGACGATTTGCCCGATCCGCTCGGCCCGGTGACTACGCAGATCTTGCCGTGAGGAATCGAGCACGTCACCTCTTTGAGGTTGTGCTCACGGGCATGCGAGACCGTGATTGCCTTCGGCGTCGCGATCGGTGCTCCGCTCGCGCGCGCCGGAGCCGCCATCGAGGCGGGCGAGCGAAGGGCCACGCCCGTCCGCGTCTCCGACTTGGCCACGTCTTCCGGCGTCCCCGTCGCGACGATTTGCCCTCCGTACGGACCGCCGCCGGGACCGAGGTCGATGACCCAGTCGCACGCGCGGATGACGTCGAGATCGTGCTCCACGACGATGACACTCGCCCCCTGCTCGGCGAGCGCATGAAGGGCGTCGATGACGAACGCCGTGTCCTGCGCATGAAGTCCCGCGCTTGGCTCGTCCACGACGAAGAGCGTCTTGTCAGGCCTCTCGGACAGAGCGCGCGCGAGCTTGAGGCGCTGCGCCTCGCCGCCGGACAGAGTCGACAGGGGTTGCCCGAGCGACAGGTACCCGAGCCCGACTTGGACGACGGGGTCGAGTGCCCGCCGGAGGACGTAGTCGCGGTCGCCGGGGGGGTCGAACACGGCGATCGCCTCGTCGATACTCATCGCGAGCGTTTCCGCGATCGATCGACCGCAATGTTCGACCGCGAGCACTTCCGGCTTGAACCGTTTGCCATGGCACACCGGGCAAAGCAGCTGTACGTCGGCGAGAAACTGCATCTCGACCGTCTCGTATCCCTCGCCCGAGCATTCCTCGCACCGACCCGCGGCGACGTTGAAGGAGAAGTGCGCCGGGGTCAGGTGGCGGCGCTCCGCCGCGCCTTCGGCCGCGAAGCGGGCGCGGATTCGGTCCCAGGCCTTCACGTACGTTGCCGGGTTGCCCCGCGCGGTCCGTCCGAGCGGCGACTGGTCGACCAGAACCGTTCGTTCGAGCGCCCGGACGCCGTCGAGCGCGGAGTGCGGCCCGGGCCTTTCGACCGACATGTCGCCGAGCGCGCGAGCAACGCTGCGGTAGAGCACGTCGCTCACCAGCGTCGACTTGCCCGAACCGCTCGGACCTGTGACCGCGCACACGACTCCAAGCGGGAAATCGGCATCGACGGCTTGCAGATTGTGAGCGCGCGCACCGCGCACGGAGATCCAGCCTCGGGGGCTTCTTCGGGTTCGCGCCGCCTTTCGAGAGTCGGCCCAAGCTCGACCGGTGGGCAGGTCGCGTCGCTCGGCCAGGCCGCGCGGCGTTCCATCGAAGAGAATTCGGCCCCCGCGGGGCCCCGCGGCCGGCCCCATTTCGATGACGCGATCGCACGCGTGCACGACGCCCGGCTCGTGCTCGACCACGATCACGGTGTTGCCCGCCCGTGCCAGCTCGCCCATGACGTGCGCCAGCGCGGGGACGTCGGTCGGATGCAGTCCGACCGTCGGCTCGTCGAGAACGAAGAGCGTCCCCGTGAGGGCCGCGCCGAGGGCGGTCGTCAGGCCCGAGCGCTGCGCTTCTCCTCCCGACAAGGTTCGCGCCTGGCGATCGAGCGTGAGGTATCCAAGTCCCACGGTGTCGAGATAGCGCAGTCGCGACGCGAGCTGCTCCTGGACCCGCCTTCCTTGGGGATCCCGCGCCGTGTAGCCCGCGATGCGCCCGAGAGACTCGCTCACAGTCTGGGCGTGCCACCGGGCGAGGTTGAGCCCCGCGACGCGGTAGGTGAGCGACGTCGCGTTCAAACGAGATCCCCCGCAGTCTTTGCAAAGCGCGTATTCGCGATACCGCGACAAGAGGACGCGTACGTGCATCTTGTACGTTCGCGTTTCGAGCCACGCGAACCAGGCCCGCACGCCGGGGTATTTGCCCTTGCGCCAGCTCCCCTCTCCGTCGATGACGAGCGTTCGCTGCTCGCTCGTCATCTTCTCCCACGGAACTTCGAGCGGGATCTTACGAGCCTTGGCGAACTTTTCGAGGATTCCACGCTCCCACGTCGTGCTCGGGCCGCTCCACGGTTTGATCGCGCCCGCTCCGAGCGACTTGCCAGGGTCGGGGATCACCTTGTCCCAGTCGATGGCGATGAGCCGCCCAAACCCGCGGCAGGCGTCGCACGCACCGAACGGCGAATTGTACGAGAAGAGTCCAGGGCGAGGAGGTTCGAATGCGCGCGCGCACTTCGGGCATGCGAGGCCCCGCTGCACACTGGCGTGCGAAGCCGCGAACTCGCTCCGGACCTCGGCCCGCCCGGCGCCGCGAAGCCACGCGATCTCGATCGCCTCTTCGAGCCGGCGTCGCTCGCGCGGACTCACCCCCACGCGGTCGACCACCACTTCGACCCGCACACCTGGCGCCGAGGCCTCGCTCGGGCGCACCTCGTCGAGGTCGCGCACGGATCCGCCGATCACGAGGCGCCGGTATCCGTCGGCCGCGAGCTTTTCGCGGACGTCGAGAAACTGCTCGGCATCGTCGACGCGAATGGGATACGTCACGAGCGCTCTCGACCCGTCGAACGCCTCTGCCAGCCGCGCGGCCGCATCGCGCGGCGACGTGTCGACGGCCGGGAGGTCGCAAGTCGGGCATGTCGGGATCGCTTCGCGCGAGAAGAGAGCCGCGAGATACGGCTCTAGATCGGCCATCGTAGCGAGGGTCGAGCGGCTCGATTTCACGGGGGCGCGCCGATCGACTGCGACCGCGGCGGCCACGGGGGCGAGCTCGTCCATCGGGGGCCGCTCGAGGCGCTCCAGGAACTGGCGCGCGTACGGGCTGAAGCTCTCCACGAAGCGCCGTTGCCCTTCGGCGTAGAGCGTGTCGAGCGCGAGCGACGACTTTCCGGCTCCACTGGGCCCCGTCAGGGCGACGAGCTGGCCTGGGAAGAGCTCCAGGTCGACGTCTTTCAGGTTGTGCGTGCGAGCGCCGCGAAGGCGGATCGGGAGCATCGGGGGGGGCCAATATGCACCCGATCCGAGGCGAGCGCCGCAGGCGCGCTGCGGATGAGCCAACTGTTTCGTGATTCCGCCCGGGCCACTCACCGGTTCCGGTGCGGATGGGCCCCGGTATGCCGCTCGACCTCGAGCGCCCAGGGCGTGCCGGCGTACCGATTGACCATGATTTCCGCCTCGCCACGCGCCTCGGACACCCTTCCCAGCTGCGCGAGACACCGCACGACAGCCGCGGCGCGCTCGGCGGCGTCTGAGCTGCCGGGGAAACGCAGATTGCCCTCACGGGCGAGCTGAAGCGCGACGTCCGGTGCCGTGGTTTCCGCACTCCGCATGCGGGTCATCAACGCGGTCTCGTCGAGGGGACTCGACGACGCGGCCGGGACGAAAAGGGCCTTCGTCGAGCCATTCGCGCCCGTGTCGTTCGGCCGACCCGGCGTGGGGGCGAGATCGGCGAGGCCCCGCGAGGTCGAGACGATCGAAGATGGATGGCTGGTGGCGCGGAGCAACACGGCTCCCGCGACGACCATGGCAAGGGCGCCCGTCCCGACGGCGATCCTCGTGCGCCTCACCGGGATTGACTCACGGACAGGTGAGCTCGGCCATGTGCGCCTCGTAGAGGTTCTGCATGGGGACCTGCATCGCGGGCCACGATGTCGCGGCGTCGATGGGGACTACCTGTCCGTCGAGGTCGATCGTCGGAGCGGGGTCGGCATTCTCGTATTGCCGCGCCCACGCGCCCCCGTAGCCCCCGTCGTAGAGATTCGTATACAGATCCGCGGCCGCGACGCCGTTCGTGTCGATCGGGTAGAACTCGCCGATGACGATTGGCTTGTTGTCCCCGAGCGCCCAGTAGGCGGCGGGATGGGTGAACGGCGAGGCGATGGCGCTCGCACCGTTGGCGCTGCCTTCGGGCCCCCAATTGTCGTAATAGTGCACCTCGTAAAAATCGAGTGTGCCGGTGCCCTTCCCCCCGACGGCGACAAGAGCTTGGTCCGAGTACAAGTTCTGGTTGCCGCCGACCGTCGAGTTGGCCAGGAAACTCCACGCCCCATTCGTGACGAGGGCCGACGGGTCGGCCGCATGGATGGCGGCAGCGAACCAATTCACGGTTTCTTGGACGACGTTCTCATCGACCTTGTTGGCGTCGGGGACCCAGCCGTTCTGGGTCGTCATTCCTTCGGGCTCGTTGAATATCTCCCAGGAGTACAGCCCAGGATGGCCTCGGAGCGCGGTGACGAGAGGAGTCAGAACGTTGTCGATGTACGCTTGTCGGTTTGCGTCCATCCTCAGGAGGTTCCTGTTGTTCGCGGTGATCGTCGCCGGGATAAGCTCGTTGTCGCCCTGGAGCATGTCGAACGACCAAAGGCTGATGTCGACCCCTACACCCGCGGCATTTGCATGGTCGAGGATGTGTTTGACATCGTCGATTTCCGAGGCGGTCAGCGCTTGCGCGATGCCGCTCGAATCGTATCGGGGGGTCACTGTCCCGTTCGTGTGAAACCACCAGCGGACGACGCGGCCGCCGGCCGCGAACGTATTGGCGAACAGCGTGTCGAATTTCCCGAGGTCGGGGTTCGGAACGTCCGAAGCAAAGTTGATCCACGCCGCATTGAGCCCACTCGCAAACTTCGGCCTGCACGTCGTGGGGGCGTCCGGTTCGGGCCCGTCGCCGGCCGCACCGGCCTCGGCATCGAACGGCGACCCCGACTCCGAGGACGACGCCGAGCCCGACTCCGAGCCCGACCCCGATTCAGGCGAGCTCTCGGCATCCTCGCGGAACTCGTTGGCGGGAGGACTCGAACAGGCCGTCGCGAACGTCACGAGCGCCGCGAAGAGCGCTGAGCCGTAGGAGTGGTCCACTTGACCTTCCAATCTACGAACCGTCTCGCACAGGCAGCCCGACGACGCAACGAGCCCATCAACTTTCCGCGACCGCCCCATCGGATCGGCTGCGAGCGGGGAGCTCGATTCGGAACGTCGCGCCGTTACCCGACCCCTCGATGAGCTCGATCGAACCCCCGTGCGCTCTTGCGATGCGTCGCGCAAGCGGCAAACCGAGGCCCGTCCCTCGCGATCGGGTAGTGACCAGCGCATCGAATATCCGCGCGGCGACATCCGCCGGGACGCCGGGCCCGTCGTCGGCGACCTCGATGACCGTAAGACCCTCCTCTTCCCACGCTCGCGTGGTGACGCGAGGAGGGCGAGGGGCGCTCGCATGTACCGCGTTCTCGTAGAGCGCATGCAGGAGTCTTGCGAGGAGGTTCGGATGCGCGCGCACCAGCGCGCCCGGCGGATCCAGACGGTCGTCCCACTGCGCGACGGCGGGTGCAAACTCGGCCCGCGCCGCCGCCATCGTTTCGGCCAGCGGCACCAACTCCGAACGAAGGGCGTCCCCCCTCGCGAGCGCCATCAGATCGTCCACGATTGCGTGCGCCGCCCGAGCATTCTTTTCGATTGTGCTCACGTGCCGGAGGGCTGCCTCGGCATTCCCTTTGCTTTCTTCCTGCCGTGCCAGGTATGCGCTCGCCGAAATGATCTGCAGCCCGTTCCGCAGCTCATGAGCAATCTCGATTGCGATTTCCCCGAGCATGACGAGCCGCTCGCGCGATCCGTGCTCGTCCTCGGAGCCCATGGCGTCGAGGGTAGGAGCGTGGCGCCGGCGCCTGCAAGCCGCCCGTGCCGAGGGCTCGAGCGGTTAGGCTTTGGCCCGCGGCCGAAAGAGCGTAGCTTTTAGACGCGACAGTCGCCCGCGCACATGGCCGCCGTACAACCAGACAGCAAGATTGGAACGGGCACCGTCCTGGTCGGCAAGTACCGGGTCACGCGCGAACTCGGGCGCGGCGGGATGGCGGCCGTATACGAGGCGGAGCACGTCCACATCGGCAAGCGGGTTGCGGTGAAAGTCCTCGCCTCCGAGCTTGCGAGTTCGAACATCGTCACTGAGCGGTTTTTTCGAGAGGCGCGGGCTGCGGCGAGTGTGAAAAGCCCGTACATCGTTGAGATTTACGACTCAGGGCGCTTGGAGGACGGCCGGCCCTTCATCGTGATGGAGCTCCTCGAAGGTGAATCGCTCTACGACCGGATGGCTCGCGTGCGGCTCATCGACCCGCAGGCCACAGTGCGCATCATCGGGCAGGTGGCCAAGGGACTGACCAAGGCTCACGGTGCCGGGATCGTCCACCGGGACCTGAAGCCCGAGAACATCCACTTGTGCAGGGCCGAGGAGGGCGAAGAAGTCGCCAAGATCCTGGATTTCGGGCTCGCCAAGTTCTACGCCCCCGTCCAGACCGACGAAAAGACCGCGCGGCTCACCCGCGAAGGAGCCGTGTTCGGAACGCCCGCGTACATGTCTCCCGAGCAGGTCAAGGGGCAGGGGACCGTCGACCACCGCTCGGATCTATGGGCACTCGGATGCATGGCGTTCGAATGTCTGACGGGCAGGCCGGTTTGGAACACCGAGCAAGGCGTGGCCATGACGTTTGCCGCGATCGCCGCGGCGCAGCTTCCCATGCCGAGCCGGCTGCGGCCCGACCTGCCCCCGGCGTTCGACACATGGTTCCAGCGGGCACTCGAGCGAGATCCAAACAATCGCTTCCAGTCTGCCAAGGAGCTGGCCGACGGGCTTGCGCAGGCGCTCGGCACCCCCCCCATCTCACTCATCAACCTCGTCGAGATGGATGCGATCGAGCGGGCATCGCGGCCACCCGCCAGCGAGGTTGGTGAGCGTGGGCCGCCGTCCTCGACCCGAGGCTCGGGGGTCACGTCGACGAAGCGGACTTCCGGAGGGGTGACTGTCGGTGGTGGACCGGCGTCTCCGGCCATGGGTGATTTGGGCGTGCCGCAGACGTTGTCCAGCGACTTGGCGTTCAGCGCGACCGACTTGTCGCCCGCAGCGGTCGAGGAGCCGTCTCCGGTTCGACGCGGCTCGAGCTTGGCGCGTGTGGCCGTGGCGGCGGCGCTCGTGGGGGGGGCCGCGGTCGTTGCCGGGTGGTTCGCCTACACGAAGGTGATTCACCGGCCCACGCCGGCGCCCGCAGTCGCGGCCGCGTCGGCGCATCCTAGCGCTGCGGCGGCCTCTGACTCCGCACAAGCGCCGGCACCCCTGCCCGAGATGCCGAAGTGGATGGCCACGATCGAGGAAGGCCAAGGACTCCTCGCATCGGGCGATCCCGACGGCGCACTCCGCAAGTTCAAAGACGCCGCGGACGCGGGCGGCGGCGCCGTGGCAAAATCATTTCTCGATCAGGTCAAACTCGGAACGGCGACCACGGGTCCGTGCAAGATGATGGCCTTCTCGCATCCCCGCCTCGGGTACGGCGGCGCCTTGGGACGCCCCACCGTAGCCGTAACGTCCAAGGGAGCGGTCGTCGCATGGACCGACGACCACGAGCAGCCGGGCCGCGAGCATGTGTACTCCGTGCTCGTCGACGCCAGCGGTCGGCCCACGTCGCGGCCGCGCGACCTCACCCCCGAGGCGGACTTCGCGATGCGCCCTTCCCTCGCGTCCGCCGACGACCGGGTCGTACTCCTTTTCTGGGACAAGACCGGCCGTGAGCCGGGCGTTCGGGTCCGATGGCTCGACGCCGACGGTCGCATCGGCGGCATGAGCGCCCTCGTAGGCGGCGGCAAACCCGGTCTCTTCTGGCCCGCCATGGACCGGGCGTCAGACGGCGGCTTCTGGGTCGCGTGGCAGCAGGCCGTCGACAGGGAGGGGGACGATCTTTTCCTTCGACGGCTCGACCCCGATCTGAAGCCCTTGGGCCCGGAGATTCGCGCCACCGACTACGAACCAGAGAAAGGTCGAGTGTCTCGGGTGAGCTCCGCGACCGTGGCGTCGTCGAGCACGAACCTATTCGTAGCGTATGCGCTCGAGCGCGATCGGGAGCATCTCGTCGAGCGCATGCGGCTCCCTCTCGCGTCGGATCTGCCGACCGCTCCGTCGAAGAGCAAATCCGAGATCGGCGAGGTTGCGGTCGTCAACGAGGAAAAGGCGGGCGGCGACTTCCCCGCGCTCACTTGCACCAAAGACGCCTGCTTTCTGGCGTGGCACGAGACCGACAAGGGGGCGCAGGCGGCCCTCCTCGATCCCGCGAAAGGTACCCTCCTCTGGCGAAAGCGATTCACGTCGCGCGGGGGGCATCCGGCGGTCGCCTCGAGCGCCGATGGGCAGGCGGAGGTGGCCTTCTACGAGTCCGGGCGGGTCCGCGTGGCGTCCATTTCGCGCGATGGCGTGGGCACGACGAGCACGTTCGCCAAGGTAACGGGCGATGCACCTCGACCCTGGATCGCGCCCGGCCGGGCGCGCGGTGAATGGTTCGTCGCCTGGCTCGACGTCGAGGCCGGCCGTGCAGAAGCGTTCGTTGCTCGTTTGCAATGCCGCAATTGACGAGCAGGTGGACGCCCCTCCGCGAGGCCCTTTGGGTCTCCGCGGACGTGACGCTCGCGGTCGCTGCCATCGCGCTCGTACTTCCCGAGACATGGCACGCGACAGCGGTGGGATTCGCGTTCCTGGCGGTCACTTGGGCGCTCGTGTGGAGCCAAGACGATGATCACGTCCGACGCGCGGGTCTATCGCTCGGCGGGTTGGTCATCCCCGGCCGGCTGAACATCGTCGCCCTCCTGCGTAAGGCGACCGTGGCGGGCGCGTGGGGCGTGGGGATGGCAGCCATCGTCGCCGTCCCCTTTTTCTTCGGGTGGCGCGCCTGGTGGTTGCGCGCAATGCCGCGTTTGACGTTTTCGCTCGCCGTAAAACCAATCGACGCCGCGGACGAAGTCCTGGCGCAGCTTCTCGTGATTGCCCTCCCGGAGGAGGCATTTTATCGCGGTTACCTCCAATCTCGCCTGGACGATGTTTGGCCGCCGCGGTGGCGAGTGCTCGGAGCGCGCGTGGGTCCCGGTCTCGTCGTCGGCGCCGCCATCTTTGCGCTGGGGCACGTCGTCACGGTGCACCTGCCGACGCGCCTCGCCGTTTTTTTTCCGGCGCTGCTATTCGGCTGGCTCCGCGCGCGGACCGGCGGTATCGGCGCGTCGGTCTGCTTTCACGCGGTTTGCAACCTGTATTCCCAGATGCTGGGCAGAGGGTATGGCGTTTATTAGGCGGAAGTTCCGCTGATACCGCGGCTATTACTGCACTTCGCAGAAATTGTAGTTGCACGCCAGCCGCGGGGCTTTCGAACAGGGATTGGTAACCTTGTCGCACGGCACACATTCGGGAGGGACCCCCCCGGCCTGCTTCGATTCGAAGTAGCAGTCGCAGTGGAAATGCGGACCCGCCGCCGAGAGCGGACCCAGCTCGGTGGTCCGTTGCACATTCATCGCGCAAGGCGGCACCAGGCTCGCTCCGATGTACGCGTCAGCGACCGATTTGGGGAGATTGGGAACGTCCACGGTAGACAGAAACGCGACCGCAGCGGAGGAAATAGAATTGGATGTTAGGAAGTGGATGGGACCCCAGATGGGATAGTGCCCATCTCGAACGTTTTGCTTGTCCGTCGAGTCGATGGTCGAATCAGGAAGGAACCCGACCTCCTGGCCCGTCGCTTGGAAGGCGAGCGCATTCAAGTTCCCTCGCTCGAGATCATACCAATCGACCGAGATGATGCCGATGGCGGCCTCGGTATTGCCGGTCGTCTTTAGCGCCTGATCCACTGCCAACGCGCTTCCTTCGTCGGTGCCCCAGAACTTGTCGGCGGGCACGCCGATGGCGAGCCCAATCATTTGCTGCGTTCCCGTGTTTACATTGCGTACATAGTAATAGTTAGGATCGGTCCACGGCTTTGCCACGCCGCCGTTGCCACCCATGCCGAAGACTTCTCGCGCCGCCTCGGCGCTGATGGATCGCTGCGTGGAGTTCTCTGGAACGACGAAGGCCATCGCTTGGATGGGACCCGAATGTTCGCTCACGACGTCGGTCGGCACAGTAACGCCGCAGGTGGTGGCGTAGATGTCGGACTCGCCGAGGTCGACCGGCACGCTTCCACCCAAGAGGCAGGGCGTTTGGGTCCCGTCGGCATTGAAGAACGCGGCGTACTTTTGGGCGGCCGTCGCCGGGTCATGGATAGCGACCGAGTTGACCACCGCCTTGACTCCCGTGCATGAGTTCGTGACTTGAAATATGGGGATGGGGCCCGTGGGTGACCCTCCATCAGGCGCGATGACCAATGGGGCCAGCTTGGAAAGCAGAGGCGGAAAGTTGCTCGAGCCCGTCATGATCAAGACCTGTTCAGGGCCGCGTCCACTCGCCGGATCGATACAATTCGGTAGCCCGCCATCGCCGCCGTCGATCGCGCTGGGGGCAACCGACGTCCCCGCATCGGGTGTCGGCGGAGGCATGAGCGGTGGATCCGCGGTCCCAGGACACAGCTTGATCAACTTGCAGTTGTCGTATGCGGCAAAATACGAGGTCGTGCATTGATTCTCGAAGTCTTGCTGCTCCTTGGGCGTCCCGAAAAAGCAGGGGTCTGGCCCCAGGCCGGAGTCGACGCACACGCTGTTTACACAGTACGGGTGAGCTCCGAACTTCGAGCAATCGCTATCGGAAGCGCATTGCGTCGCGCTGCGATCCAAAAGGAGTGTGCAGGCGGCGGAGCTCACCACAAGCCCTGCCGCGGCCATGGCCGCCCAACGCCAGGGGTTCCTGGCTCGCACACGATCATTCGCCCGCGAGTCGGCCACGGAGGGGGAGTCTACTGGCGTGGCAAGGTCCACGTCTGACAATTTCTCGCACATTTGGAAGTCGTCCGAATCAGAACGTCATCTCGAAGCGAGCGGATGCGGGCGCAAGCGTCACGCGTGCTTGGGTCGACGTTGTGGCGTGATCTACGGCAGGCGACAGGGTCCAGTAAAGGGATACCGCCCCCACGAGGAGGGCGGCTGCCGCAAACGAGTCTGCCAAGATCGAGTACGTCGCCGTGCGGTTCGCGTCGCGATTGAGCACGGAGCCGTTCGCGGGAAACGCGCCGCGTTCGTTGGCGAGCGACTGCGACTCGCTGAGCGCAAGCGTTCCGAATGCCACGGCGCCCGCAGCAAGGGTCCCCGCCGCGATCCAGCCCGCGAGTCGCAGGGTCGTCACCGGGACGCCTCGGGACGAATGGCCGTCCGCATTCGTTGCGCCCGGCGCCTCCGCCGCCGATGCCGGGGAAGGGCTCACGGCGGGGGGGCGCAACTGAAGCGCCACGGAGACGTGATCTTCGGCCGCCACGTCGACGTACTCCGTAACCGATCCTTGGCCGGCCATCGACGCGACGACTTTCCTTCGACCCATGCTCACGAGCAGAGGCTCGACAACCGGAGTTCGACCTACGACCTCGTCGTCGACCGCAATGTCCGCGCCGGCTGGGACGGTCGTGACCTTCAAGTATCCAACGCGCGTTCGCAGTGTCTCCACCGCTCGCGCGACCGCTGCACGATGGCTCTCGGAAGGGCCGAACTCGGCCAGGTAGCGCCGAAAGGTCTTGAGAGCCCCCGCGTAGTCTTGCACCTGGAACTGCGTCTCGCCGAGGTTGTAGACCGCCGTCGGGTTGGGCGAGAGGGCGCACGCTCGTTTGAATTCCACCAGGGCTGCCGTGTAGTCGGCCTCGCCGTAGAGCTCAACCCCGCGCCGGAAATGTCGGCCCGCCTCCGCCGCCGGGTCGCCTTGCGATGCGATTCCGATCTCGTCGGCTCTCGCGCTGGGCGCGAGGGATATCGCGCCCACCAAGGCCAGAGCCATCGCGGCTCGTCGAAGCCGACGTCTCATGGATTCCCGTAGGGGTCTCTCGTCTCGATCGGCCTCAGCGGCACCTTCCCGCCCGCAGAGTCGACTTCGCCGCCGGTGGACGCGATCGGCGCCTGCGCCTGCGTTGGTTGGGGAGGCTTCGGTTGCACGGTCACGGCCCTCGTGGGGAGCGCCGGTTGAGGCGCGGTCGCCGTTCGCCGAGGCAGTGGCGGTGATGCCGGCGGTGGCGGCTGCCAAGCGTTTCGATTGAGGCTGAGCTCCACGACCAAGTCGGACGTGAGCGCAACGCTCTCCGACTTCGTCTCGTACCCGTCGGCGCTCGCCGTAATGCGATGGACCTCGCCGCCCTTTGGATACGACGCGCGGAAAGGATTGCGCGCAACCAGCGATCCGTCGATAGCGACTTTCGCAGACGCCGGTGTCGCTCGCACCACCAGCTCCACGAGCTCGGGTGCGCCGGCGGGGTCCGCCGGGAGCGGGACGAGTGCCACCGAACCTTGTGGTGCGGCGACCGCCGTTTCGGCCCGGGTGGGGGCAGGAGCTGCGACCGGAATGTCGATTGCGTTCGCTCGGCGTTGCGATTTGTCTGCACGGTCCGGCGCGGCGACGAGGATCGTGCAAAATACGAGAACGACGGCGCCGGCCAACGTGGCTATCCCCAGCCACTTCGGGGCCCGAAACCGAAAGGCGTCGGCTTCGATCTCCAAGTCGTGCCCCAGATCGTGCCCGCGCACCCGAACTCCTGGGGACGCGCCCTCCCGGTCGGCTCGTGCCGCCGCGTTCGCGTCGGCATCTTCTTTGGCAATCGCCTCCGAGCTCGCGTGACGCCCCGGGGTCGCCGGCGCAGCCGGGATCTGTACCGGCGCCGGAGCAATCTCGTTGCTGACCGGGGCCAGCGAACCATCGGCATTTTCCACAATTGCCTCGGACGCGGAAGTGGGGGCTACGAAGGCCGGCTTCATCGACGCGGCTCGCTCGGCCGGGACGTGTGCGCGCGGCGGGGCGAACGGAAGGAGCGCCATCGCGACGTCTCCGGCACTTTGGAATCGCGCCTCACGATCTTTCGCCAAACACCGCTCGACGATGGCGGCCAGTCCGGGGGGGGCGTCCGGTCTGCACTCGCGCAGATTCGGAGTGGCTCCGTCCAGGATTGACGTGACCAGCTCCGGAAGCGTCTGCGATGCATCGAACGCGGCTCGTCCCGCGAGCAGCTCGTAGAGCGTTGCGCCGAGCGACCAGATGTCGCTGCGATGATCGACCGATGCCGTGGACCGGAGCTGCTCGGGCGACATGTAGCAAGGCGACCCGACGATGACTCCCGTGGTCACGTTGTCGGAAAACGCGAACTTGGAAATCCCGAAGTCGACGATTTTGATCGCGCTGCGTCCGGGTGAGCGTTCCGTCAAAAAGAGATTGTACGGCTTGATGTCTCGATGAACGATCCCGTGCGCATGGGCCTCGGCAAGGCCTTCGCAGGCTTGAATCGCGAATTCGGTCGCGCTCGCAACGTCGAGCGGGCCGTCGATTTGAAGTGCCCCGGCTAGGCTGCGGCCCTCGAGATACTCCATAACCATGTACGGCGTGCCTTCGTCGGTGACGCCGGCATCGAGCACGTGCGCCACGTGCTCGCTTCTCAACTGCGCGACCGCCTTCGCTTCGCGCGAGAATCGCGCCAGTGCGTCCCATTGGAGGGAGGTGACCTCTCCCCGTAGAAACTTGAGGGCTACCCGCTGCTCCAGATGGAGATGCGTCGCCGCGACCACGAGGCCCATCCCGCCTTCGGCGAGCGTTCGTTCCACGCGATATTTTCCGGCCACGACCGTGCCCGGGCTCAGAACCAACTGCGAGCTCTTGCCATCTACATGCATCGACTGACCCGCCCGTTTTCCGTGCGCGACCGACACTTCGCTACAGGACGGTTTCTATATCACGCTTGCCCTTCGCGCAAGCCGCGAGCCGCGAGAACCGACCCGCGCAGACCGCAGTTTTTTCGATGTGCCAAACCCCACGCTCGACGATGGCTTGGACGGCCGCACGCCGCATGGCCGGGCGGGCGCGCGCCATCGCTCCACACGCCCATGGCCGGCAATTTGCGGGCCCAACCCCGACCTACGGCGGCAAAACAAAAAGAGTACGCGATTGGCGGGGCCATATGTTTCCGGCAGGCGCCCACACGCCCGCTCCCCGCTCGACGCGGCTTTCACGAAAGGCTTGCTAGGGTGCCAGGCGCTGCCCCCAGCGCCGCCCCATCTTGCATGCTTGCCGCCGCCCTATTCGATATGGATCGCACGCTCGTGCGAAAGCAGACCGCGAGCCTCTTCATTCGTTACCTCCGTTCGCGCGGCGCTGCGACTTGGCAAGACTCTGCGCGGACGCTCTTTTGGCTCGCGCAGTACACGATGGGTGTCGTCGACGCGCATCGCGCCGCTTCGCGAGCGGTGCTCCGCTTCGCGGGAACCTCCGAGACGGTGTTCGCGGCTCGGTGCGACGATTGGTTTCGCCGTGAAGTGGAAACCCACGTCGCCGACGCCGGTCGCCGCGCGGTCGCGGAGCACAAGGCTCGCGGCGAGGTCGTCGCAATCGTGACCGGGACCAACCCCTATTTCGCGCGCCCGCTCGCCAGGCGGCTCGGCATCGACCATGTCGTCGCCAGCGAGTTCGAGGTGGGGCTCGACGGGCGCTTTACCGGGCGCCTCGTGGACCCACTCTGTTTTGGCCACGGCAAGGTGGCGCGGTCGCGTCGGCTGGGAGAAGAGCTCGGCTTTCGGGTCGAAGAGGCGACCTTCTACAGCGATTCGTATACCGATTTGCCGCTCCTCGATGCGGTGAGAACGGCGGTGGTCGTCAACCCCGACCCGCGGCTGTGGGGCGTCGCGCGCCGGCGCGGCTGGCGCATCGAGCGGTGGTAAACGACATGAAGCGCATGCAGACCTTCGAGCTCTCACCTGTCGCGGTCGATCGCATCGTCGCCCTCGCTCTCGAGGAAGACCTGGCTTCGGGCGACCCGACCACCGAGGCCTGCGTCGCGCCGGATGCTCGTGCCGTCGCGCGAGCCGTAGCCCGCGACTCGCTCGTCGCCTGCGGAGGACCGGTCTTCGAGCGCGTGTTCGCAATGTTGGATTCCTCGCTCGCCGTCGAGCGGCACGTCACCGAAGGGGCGCGGGTGAGCCGCGGCGATCGTCTCTGGACGGTGCGGGGGCGCGCCCGGCCGATCCTGACCGCGGAGCGCGTGGCGCTCAACCTCGTGCAGCGAATGTGCGGAATCGCAACATTGACTCGCGCGTACGTCGACGCCGTTCCGAAGGGTTGTGCCGCGCGGATCACCGACACGCGCAAGACGACGCCCGGCCTCCGCGTTCTCGAACGCTACGCGGTGCGGGTCGGGGGCGCGCGCAACCATCGAGACGACCTGGGCGCCGGCGTTCTCATCAAGGACAACCACGTGGCGGCCTGCGGGGGGGTGCGGGTCGCCATCGAGCGGGCGCGCGCCGCGGCACCGCACAGCGCCAAGATAGAATGCGAAGTCGATTCGCTCGACCAGCTCGACGAGGCTCTCGTGGCCGGCGCCGACATCGTGCTCCTCGACAACATGTCCGCGGCGACCATCGCTGAAGCGGTTCGACGGACGGGGGGACGTGCGCTCCTCGAAGCGTCGGGGGGCGTGACCCTCGATCGCGTACCGGAACTCGCACGGGCGGGCGTGGACGTCTTGTCGGTCGGTGCGCTCACGCACTCGGCGCGAGCGGCCGACGTGGGGCTGGATTTCGAATGAGCGCGATACCGCGCGGCGTCTCGGCCGATTTGGCGGCTGCACCGGATGTCGTCGCGGCTCGGGGGGGAAGGCTCGGCCGTCCGCTCTGGCTGCTTGCGACGACCACGTCGACCAACGACGAGGCGAAACGGGGTGCACGGGAACTGGCGCCCCATGGCACGACGTGGGTCGCCGAGCAGCAGACGGCGGGTCGGGGACGTCAGGGGCGGCTCTGGTTCTCGCCGCCCGGCGAGAACCTCCTCTTCTCCGTGCTGGTTCGCGAGAGGTCTCCGCCCAGGCGACTTCCCCTCGTTGCTCTCGTCGCCGGGCTGGCGGTTCGCGATGCGGTCGCGCGTGCGCTTCCCCACGGCGAGGTGAGAATCAAATGGCCGAACGATGTGATGATCGGCGCCCGGAAGGTTGCCGGCGTGCTCGTCGAGGCCATCAGCACGGGGTCGCGTGTCGAAGCGGTCGTCATTGGCGTCGGCGTGAACGTCCACGCCCGGACGTTCCCCGACGAGATCGCGGAGCGAGCCACATCGATCGCGCTGGCGATGCCGCCCGGAGCCAATCCACCCGAACGCTCCGCCATCCTCGGCGACGCGCTCGCTGCGCTCGACGGCGATCTTCACGTCGTCTTGGCTCGCGGTCTCGGAGTCGTCCGCGCGCGGATCGAAGCGGCCGACGCGCTCCGCGATCGCCGCGTCCGCTGCGACGCGGGCGAAGAAGGCATCGCGTCGGGGATCGACGACGAGGGGCGCCTCCTCGTCCGCCGCGACGACGGCGTCCTAGCGCGTTGGGCATCGGGCGAGGTCCGTCTGGTCGGGTGACGCTGCGCGCGCCGAAGTGGCAGGCGCCCACGGCGTCGATTCACATTCTTTCTTTGCTGAGCTCCATCGACCGAAACATGTTGGCTCGTTCATGCCGGGCACTCAGCGTTCCTCCGCCTCGTCGGTCATGAGAATCGCCGCCGGCACGCTCGCACTTGCCTCGCACGGCTCCGACCACCTATGCGTAGGGGGCGCGTTCGCTTCTCATTGGGGGTCCGCAACGTCGCCGAAACGCGCAGACTTTTCGCAAAACATCCCGTTGTCTCGGTCGACACGATTTCGTATAAGCGCGCGGGCCGCACTGGGTGTAGGAACCCGCCTGTCGCGTTATCCGCTGCGTCCACAATTCCGCGTCTCGTGACCCCGCCTTCCGGGCCCTAGCCGCGGGCCTCCCCCCTCTCCCACATGCAAATCTTCTCTCGCTCTCTCAACAAGCTGCCGCTGATCGTGGGCGCGGCCGCCACGATGGGCCTCGTCGCGGTGACGTTCCTCATCTGGTACTACTTTTCGCCCTGGTTCACCCAGGTCGGATACGCGCCAAAGCAGCCCGTGCCTTACTCGCATAGGCTTCACGTCGGGCAGCTCGGTATGGACTGCCGGTACTGCCACGCGAACGTCGAGCGTGCACCCCTCGCGATGGTCCCGCCCACCGAGACGTGCATGAACTGCCATCAGCTGGTGCGCACGGACTCGAAGATGCTCGAACCCGTGCGCGCGAGCTGGGAGAGCGGCAAGCCCATCGAATGGGTGCGTATCCACAAGCTTCCGGATTACGTCTACTTCGATCACAGCGTTCACGTCACCGGGGGCGTCGGTTGCGCGGAGTGCCACGGGCGCATCGATCAAATGGACCAAGTGAGGATGGATCAACCCCTGAGCATGGGGTGGTGCCTCGAATGCCACCGCGACGTCAAACAGAAGCAGGGCGATAGCGAGCGAATACGCCCTGTCGCCGAGATCACCAACATGGCCTACAGCCACCAAGGGCACGTCGATCCGCCGCGTCGCCTCGATCCTCCTGAGAATTGCTGGGGGTGTCACCGATGAGCAAGCGCGCACCCTATCCCTGGGAAGGCGGGATCGAGTCCGAGGGGTCCGGCGCCCTGGGTCCCGGCCTACAACGGGAGCTGAGCGAGCCCGAATTTCCGAAGGGGCACGTCACCACGCCGCCGAGCGACGAAGCTCTTTTCTTGAGTCGCCGGGGTCTGCTCGGTGCGATGGCTTCGACGGTGGCACTCGTCGGAGCCGAAGGTTGCAGGCGCCCGATCGAGAAAGTCGTTCCTTATACGAAGATGCCCGAGAACGTCGTTCTCGGCGTTCCGACCCACTACTCGACCGTCATCCAGCGACGCGGCGAGGCGCTCGCGCTGGTCGTCGAGTCGCACGAGGGTCGGCCCACGAAAGTCGAGGGGAACCCCTCGCACCCGGCCAGCGTCGGCAAGGCAGACCTCGTTGCCCAGGCGACCATCCTCGACCTGTACGATCCGGAGCGATCCACGACGCCCCGCAAGTCGGGGCAGCCCGCGAGCTGGGCCGACTTCGAGCGCGAGCTCGGCGCGAAGCTTGCCACCTACGACGCGGATCAAGGCGCGAGACTGCGCGTGCTGATGCAGCCGACGCTGTCGCCCAGTGTCCTGCGAATGCGCGCGGCCCTCGCCCAGCGCTTCCCGAAGGCTCGCGTCCACACCTGGTCGGCGGTGAGCGACAGCAACGTACGCGAGGGATCGCGCCTGGCGTTCGGGCAACCGACGAACACGCTGTACGCCTACGACAAGGCGCGGGTCATTCTGTCGCTGGACAGTGACTTCTTGCAGACCGAGTCGGGCAACGTCCGCGCGAACTGGACGTTTGCGAGCGGGCGCCGGCTTCGCTCGTCGCGCGATCCGATGAGCCGCCTCTACGTCGTCGAACCGGCCCGCACGACCACGGGCAATTGCGCCGATCACCGACTTCGCCTCCCGGCGAGCGACGTCGAACGCTACGCCTACGCCTTGGCGGCTGAGTTGGCAAAGAAGGGGCTCCCCATCGGCGACATCGTGGCGGGCTTTCCGAGTCCGCCCGATACCGAGGGCATACCCGCAAAGTGGATCACCGCTGTTGCGAACGACATCATCGGCAACCGCGCGCGGACAATCGTCGTCGTCGGGTCGCGTCAGCCCCCGGCGATTCACGCGCTCGCCCACGCCCTTCACGCGGCGCTCGGCTCGGTCGGAACCTCGGTGAACTACGCGCCGGTCGCCGATCCGGACGAACTCGACGCTGCCGCGGACCTCAAGGCCCTGACCGACGCGATGAGCGCCAACCAGGTCGACGGGCTCGTCATCCTCGGCGGCAATCCTGTCTACGACGCACCGGCCGACCTCAGTTTTGCAGAGAAGCTCGGCAAGCTTCCGGTCAGCGTGCACGCGTCGCTCTTCTTCGACGAAACGAGCGAGACATGCACGTGGCACGTTCCGCGCGCGCACGAATTCGAGTCCTGGGGCGACGCCCGCTCGACCGACGGGACCGTTTGCGTCCAGCAGCCCCTCATCGCGCCGCTTTACGGCGGCCGAAGCGACATCGAGCTTCTTTCGTGGATGGCGCGTGCCCCGGAGGCCACGGGGTACGAGGCCGTGCGGGTGACCATTCGCGGCGTCATCCTGACAGCGCGCGGGGTCACTGGGTGCGGCGTGTTCGGCGAGGCGGGCACAGCGGAGTGCCGCGACAGCTCCGGCAACCCCTTCATCGCGCACATGACCGATCTCGAGCGGCACTGGAATCGCGCCCTCGCAACCGGAATTGCGCAGCGCCCGTCTGGGCCGGTGCAGGGGTTGACGCCACGGCACACCGAGATTCTGGCCGCCATTCGCAAACGGCTGGCTCCCGCCCGGGTCGGGCCGGGTTCGCTCGAAGTGACGTTTGCGCCATGTCCGAAGATGGTCGACGGGCGCCACGCCAACAACACGTGGCTCCAGGAACTGCCCGACCCGGTCACCAAGCTCGTTTGGGACAACGCGGCGATCCTCTCGCCGGCGACGGCCAAGGAGCTCGGCGTCGACAGCAAAGACGTCGTCAGCATCTCCGTGGGCCCGCGGTCAATCCGGGCCGGCGTTTGGATCGTGCCCGGGCAGGCCGACCGCTCGATCGCGCTGACCCTCGGCTGGGGGCGACGGAAGTCCGGCCGAATCGGCAACGGGCGCGGCTTCGACGTGCATCCGCTGCGAACGACGGACGCGTTGGGGTTCGCCGTCGGTGCCAAGGTGAGCAAGACCGCCGAGGAGCCCTACTTCTTCTCGAAGATGCAGGGCAACGACTCGGCCGAGGATCGGCCGATCGTGCACGAGGCCACGCTCTCGGAGTATCGCCAGAAGCCGAACTTTCCCGACCTCGAGACGCCGCCGCCGCGCGCCCTGCCGCTTTGGTCCCAGGTCGACTACAGCAAAGGCCATCAGTGGGGCATGGCGGTCGACTTGAACGCCTGCAGCGGCTGCAACGCGTGCGTCATCGCGTGCATGGCCGAAAATAACGTCCCCGTGGTGGGGAAGCTCGAAGTGTGGCGCGGTCGCGGAATGCACTGGCTCCGGATCGATCGTTACTACGTCGACCGGGCCGATCGCGGCGCCACGCCGGACGATCCGCTGGTCATCCACGAGCCGGTCATGTGCGTGCACTGCGAAGAGGCGCCGTGCGAGAACGTTTGCCCCGTCAATGCCACGACGCACGGTCCCGAGGGACTGAACGAGATGGCGTACAACCGATGCATCGGCACCCGCTACTGCGCGAACAATTGCCCGTACAAGGTGCGTAAGTTCAATTACCTCAACTGGCACAACGACTCGGTCTGGAAGGAGACCGGCGGGTTGCCGGAGACGCTTCAGATGCAGCAGAACCCAAACGTCACCGTTCGCTTCCGCGGCGTCATGGAGAAGTGCACGTATTGCGTGCAGCGCATCCAGAGCGCGAAGATCAAGGCGAAGCGAGAGTACCGCGACCTGAAAGACGGCGAGATAACCACCGCCTGCGAGCAGACGTGCCCGGCGGACGCGATCGTATTCGGCGACCTCAACGATCCGGCGAGCCGGGTCACACGGGCTACGCGCATCGACCGCCGCTTCGGCTTGCTCGCCGAGCTCGGAACGCGTCCGCGAACGACCCACCTCGGCAAAGTCCGGAACCCCAACCCGGAGATGGCCTGATGGCATACTGGGAACCCATTCGCGAGCTCGACGAGGCGCCGCTCGTCAAACCCGGCAGTTCTCTCGCCGACGTGACCCACGACATCGCGCGGGTCACCGAAACGCCGGCGCCGCGCGGGTGGTGGGCTTGCTTCCTTCTCGCCGCGACCTTCGCCGGCATCTTCGTCGTCTGCGTCTGCTATCTATTTTATCGGGGCGTCGGCGTGTGGGGCAACACCGCCCCCGTTTACTGGGCCTGGGACATCACGAACTTCGTGTGGTGGGTCGGTATCGGCCACGCGGGCACGCTCATCAGCGCCATTCTCTTCATCTTTCGACAGCGCTGGCGCACGGCGATCAATCGCTTCGCCGAGGCGATGACCATCTTCGCCGTCATCTGCGCGCTCATATTCCCGGGCATCCACGTCGGTCGCGTGTGGGTCATCTACTGGATGTTCCCTCTGCCCAATCAGATGAACGTCTGGCCGAACTTCAAGAGCCCGCTCATCTGGGATCTCTTCGCGGTCGGCACCTACTTCACGGTCTCGCTGCTCTTCTGGTTCACGGGCCTGATACCCGACCTCGCCACGTTGCGCGATCGCTCGACTGACAAGTGGCGCCAGCGCATCTACGGTTTTCTCGCGTTCGGCTGGCGCGGCAGCAACCGCCATTGGCAAAACTACGAGCGCGCGTACCTCATCTTGGCGGCCATCTCGACGCCCCTGGTTCTCAGCGTCCACAGCGTCGTGTCGATGGACTTCGCCACGTCGGTCATCCCTGGATGGCATACGACGATCTTCCCGCCCTACTTCGTCGCGGGCGCCATCTTCAGCGGCTTCGCGATGGTCGAGACCGTCCTCTTGATTGCGCGAACGGTGTTCAAGTTGCACCGCGTCGTTCTCATGCGGCACCTCGAGCTGATGAACAAGTTCCTACTCCTGACGTCGCTCCTCGTCGGTTACGCGTACGCAATGGAGTTTTTCATCGCCTGGTATTCGGGCAACGAATACGAGATGGCGCATTTTCTGAAAATGCGCCCCACCGGCCCCTATTGGTGGGCGTGGGCGTGGATGGTGGGCTGCAACGTCGTCGTTCCGCAGCTCTACTGGTTCAAGCGGATGCGCACGAGCCTTCCGGTGATGTTCGTGGTCTCCATCCTCATCAATATCGGGATGTGGTTCGAGCGATTCGTCATCATCGTTTCCTCGCTGAACCGCGACTTCCTCCCGAGCGCCTGGGGCCTGTTCCGTCCGACCATCATCGACGTCGGAATCTTCACCGGGACGATCGGCGTCTTCTTCACGCTCTTTCTCCTTTTCATGCGGTGGCTGCCGATGGTCTCGATGACCGAGGTGAAGGGGACGATGCCCCAAGCGGATCCGCACCGGCACGCCGAAGGAACGACGGCCGAAGACAAAGTGGAGCTCCCCGCACGCGGCGGCATGCTCCCGGAGGGCGCGGAGTGATGGAGGCGAAGACGGCGACCAAGAACGTGCGCGCGCCATCGGTCGTCCTGGCGGAGTTCGACTCTGCCCACGACGTGCTGCACGCGGCGGAGAAGGTGCGTGACGCAGGCTATGCCCGCTGGGACGCGCACACGCCGTTTCCCGTGCACGGCATGGACCGCGCGATGGGCCTCAAGGACTCGAAGGTCGGCTGGATCGTCATCGTCTTCGCCCTGACCGGTCTGGGCGGAGCGTTCGTGATGATGCACTGGATGAACGGTGTCGATTACCCGCTCATCGTCGGCGACAAGCCGGGAGGGGCCCCAGGAACCTTGCCGTCCATGGTCCCCATCATGTTCGAGCTGACCATTCTTCTTTCCGCCTTCGGTGCGGTGCTCGGCATGTTCCACCTCAATCGCCTTCCCCGGCACAATCACCCGGTATTCGAGTCCGAACGCTTCCGTCAGGCCAGCGACGACCGCTTCTTCATCTCCATCGAGGCCGACGACCCGAAGTTCGAATTGACGAAAACGCGCTCGCTCCTTGAACGAGCCCACGCCAAGCACGTCGAAGTGATCGAGGAGGACGTCTCGTGAGCCGGCTCCTTTTGTTGTCGACCCTCGCCTGCTCGGGGCTGGCCCTGGCCGGTTGCCGCGGGCAGACGAGCGACGACCCTCCCATCATGCTCGAGCGCAACATGTACGACTCCGAGCGGTACAACCCGGAGTCCTATTCACAGTTTTTCCCCGACCACCTCACGATGCGAACGCCGGTCGAGGGAACGATCGCGCGCGATCGATACGAAGACGATCCCGAGATCGCGACCGGCATGGTCGCCGACAAGTCGGGCTATGCGATGGTCGTTCCCGCCGCCCAGGTGCAGCGCGCGGGGGGTCTCGAGAAAATGCTGGTCCGAGGCCAGGAGCGCTTCGGCATCTACTGCGCGCCTTGCCACGGGCAAACCGGCGACGGCAAGGGGATGGTCGTCTGCAAGCGCGACAAACCGAGCGACCCGTGCGAGTCGCGGGGCTTTCCTCCGCTCCCGTCGTACGAGGATCCCAGGCTCCGCCAAATGCCGGACGGGCAACTCTTCGCGACGATCTCCCACGGCGTGCGGACGATGCCGGCGTACGGCGCCCAGATTCCCATCCCCGACCGCTGGGCGATCGTCTCGTACGTCCGCGCGCTCCAACTCAGCCAGATGGCGCAAGCAAAGCCCTCGCAACCGGAGCTGAAGAAGTGAGCACGACAGCCAAAGAAAAGAACGGTGCGAAAGCCGGAATCTATCGCATCGGGCCCGACTCGCCCTGGGCAGGCGCGTGGAAGATTGCCCTCGGAGTGGGCATCGTCGGGCTCGCGGTGGCTTTCCTCGGCTACCGGGCAGATCCCGCTCGCTTCGCGTTCTCGTACCTCTTCGGATACTTCGTCTCACTGAGCCTTGCGCTCGGCAGCCTCTTCTTCGTGCTCGTTCTCTACATCACGAAGGCGGCTTGGGGCGTGACGGTCCGGCGGGTGGCCGAACTCTTCATGCGGCCCATGGGCGTGCTCATCATCCTGGTTCTCCCCCTCGTTCCGATGCTGTCCAGCCTCTTTCCCTGGATGGGCGCCAACCAGGCGCACGTCGAGGCGGAGGCTGGGGCAGAGCACGAGTCGCCAATCGCCGAGGCGCGAGGCTACCCGGACCACGAGCCGGCAGCGCTCCGAGACCTGCCCATTCCCGATTCCAAGCGCCTGGCCGCGGCGGAAGAAGGCGTGGACACGAAGATCGTCGAGCACAAGAGGTTTTTCCTCAACCAGCGCTTCTTTCTCGCGCGCTTGTGCATCTATCTCGCGATCTGGTCGTGGCTCGCGTTTCGATATTTCCAATGGTCGGTCGACCAAGACGAAAGCAAGGCCGTCGCGAACACCGCCGCCGCTCAGAGCTTCACGCCCGTCGCGCTGATCCTCTTCGCGCTCTCGTTGTCATTCTTTGCCTTCGACTGGCTCTTGTCGCTCGACGCGACATGGTACTCCACGATCTTCGGCGTCTACATTTTCGCGCAGTGCGCGCTCTTTCAGATGGCGTCGCTCGTGCTCGTGACGCTGCTGCTGCGGCGCGGCGGTTTTCTCGGCAACGCGGTCACGGTCGAGCACTTCCACGACATGGGCAAGCTTCTCTTCGGCTGGATCGCCTTCTGGTCGTACATCGCTTTCGCCCAGTTCTTTCTCACCTGGTACTCGAACATCCCCGACGAAGTCGCCTGGTTTCACAAGCGTTGGGACGGTAACGGCGGAACGTGGCGGGCCGTCAGCCTGTCATTGGTCGGATTCCACTTCTTCGTGCCCTTCTGGTTTCTGATGTCTCGAAACGTCAAACGCCGCCTGCCGCTGCTCGCCGTCGGTGCGGCGTGCATGGTCGTGATGCACGTCGTCGAAGTGTATTGGGTGATCATGCCCAATGTGGGGCGTCTCGCGCCGAGCTATGTCGACGCGGCCTGCCTGGTCGGTGTCTTCGGTCTGTACATTGCCGCCGTCTTGCGAGGAATGGTCGACCACTCCCTCGTACCGATCGGCGATCCGCGTCTCGCGCGCGCTCTCGATTTCGAGAATGCATAAGTTCCTCCACCTTTAGAGAACCAATGGCCACGGACAAGTCGCAGCCCAGAGTCGGTCTCATCTTCAAGATCGGCCTTTTCTCAATCGTCGCGCTCGTGGTGATTCACACGGCCCTGGTGTCCTACTTCGACAAGGTTGCGCGGGCAGAAGACCATCGCAAGTCCGGGGACCTGAAACCGGAGGCGCTGATGAACATGCGCGCCGACGAGAAGGGCCGCCTCGCAACCGGAGCGATGCCGATCGACAAGGCGATGCAGCAGATTGTGGCTCGTGGCCGCGCCTCCGCGAGCCCCGACATCATGCCGTACGCGTCGAAAGACATCGCTCCGCTTCAGGGCTGGTCCAAAATGCCTGGCGAGGTTCCAGGCCCCATGACGGCGGAGCCGCCCCGCGCCCCCGCGCCCGTGCTCGACGCGGGTCCAGGTTCGCGGACGGACGGCGGCGAACCCAAAGGAAACAAAACCGCGCGACCCGACGCCGGCCGAGCCGCATTGCCGCAAGCCACGTAGCACCCCGTGAAGCCCCCCGCAGTCCCCTCACGCGTCTTAGCCGTGGTGGCCATCGTGGCCCTCGGCCTTGCGCTGTCCGCCGATGCCCGCGCTCAGGCGTGGCGCGACCAAGCGGGGGGAATGCCCAACACGATCCCCCCCGAGCTCGTGGGGGTCGACATCGTCGAACACCTACGCGACCCTCTGCCTCGCGGAGCGAAGTTCCGCGACGCCGAGGGCAAGAGCGTGACGCTCGGTGACTACTTCGACGGCAAGCGCCCGACGGTCTTCGTGTTCGCCTACCACACCTGTCCAATGCTCTGCAGCTTGGTGCTGGACGCGACGGTCAAGGCGCTCAACGACGTGCAATGGACCGTCGGGGACGAGTTCGATGTCGTATCCGTGAGCATCGATCCGAACGACACTCCGGAAACGGCGTCGAAAAAGCGCGCGCAAGTGGTTGACGGCTATCCGCGCGCGAGGGGAAGCTCGACCGGGTGGCACTTCCTCGTCGGCGACGAGGAAAACATTCGCCGCGTGACGGATGCGGTCGGCTTCAAATACCGCTACGACGCGCGTCAGAAGCAGTATGCGCACCCGGCGGCCATCTACCTCCTTACGCCCGACGGCCGGATCGCTCGATACTTGTACGGCATTCAATTCGACCCCGGCGACGTGCGCCTCGGCCTGCTCGAATCGAGCGAAGGCCGCTCGATCACCACGACGGAGAGGCTCCTTCTCTTTTGCTATCACTACGACCCGCAGGGGAAGCACTACTCACTCGTCGCGATGAATGTCATGCGTCTCGGCGGCGGTGTGACCATGGTTGTCCTCGGCGGTTTCCTCGCCCTCATGTGGGCGCGGGAACGCGGCCGAAGAAAACAGCATGAGCGAGACATGACCGCATCGTTTGCGATCACGAGAAACGACAAACCTGGGACGGCCATGTTGTCATGAATGAACCCGCCACCTTCCAGTTGCCCGAACAGATGTCGACGATCGCCGCCGACCTCGATTGGCTCTACTATTTCATCTACTGGCTCAGCGTCGTCCTCTTCGTGGCGATCGTCGGCGCCATGGTCTATTGGGCCATCAAATACCGCGAGCGAAAGGGGCACAAAGCCGAGCCCACGGGGCACAACATGCCCCTCGAGATCGCGTGGACGGTCGCGCCGATCTTCATCCTGGTCTTCCTCTTTCACAAGGGTTTCCAGGGCTACATGGACATGACGGTCGCACCAGCCAACTCGATCGAAGTCCGCGTCAACGCCAAGCAGTGGGGGTGGGAGTTCGTCTATCCGAACGGCGGGGCGGACAACGAGCTGCATGCGCCGGTGCACAAGCCGGTCAAGCTCATCATGTCGTCGACCGACGTCATTCACTCGCTCTTCGTACCGGCCCTGCGGATCAAGCGCGACATCGTCCCCGGCGTATATAGCTCGCAGTGGTTCGAGGCGACGCACGTTGGGCAGGACGACATCGTGTGCGCCGAGTACTGCGGAGGCCGGAGCAAAGACGCGAACGGCGACGAGCTGCCCTTCGCGCAGATGACCGGTCACTGGTCGATGCACTCTCTCTTGCACGTCGAGTCGGAAGAAGATTTCACCAAGTACCTCATGGGCATCGGCGACAAGTGCGCGGGCTTCACGGCCAAAGGCCAGAATTGTCCCGACAGCGTGATGCTCGCCGAAGGCTTGAAGCTCTACACGAAGAAGGCATGCATCGGCTGTCACACGACCACGGGGGCGCGGCTGGTCGGACCGTCGTGGAAGGGCATCTGGGGCAAGCAAGAATCGACGGACCACGGCTCGGTGAAAGTCGACGAGAACTACATTCGCGAGTCGATTCTCGACCCCCAAGCAAAGATCGTGACCGGTTTCCCACCGACGATGCCGCCGTTCCGCGGCCAGATCACGGATCAGGAAATCGACGAGCTCGTCGCCTATATCAAGTCGCTCAAGGACTGAGGAGATTCCAGCCATGGCAGCAGTCGACATCCCGCTCGTAGGGGGTCACGCGGAAGACGAACACGGCGACCCGCACGCCAACTACCTGAAGGCGAAGCACGGTATCGCCTCGTGGATGTTGACGGTCGACCACAAGCGTATCGGTCTCATGTACTTGACGATGGTCAGCATCGCCTTTCTCATCGGCGGGGTCTTCGCTCTCCTCGTACGGCTTGAGCTCTTCACGCGCGGCAAGACGATCGTCGACGGCGAGACCTACAACCGCTTCTTCACGCTGCACGGCGCGGTGATGGTGTTTCTCTTCATCATCCCAAGCGTCCCGGCGGCGCTCGGCAACTTCTTCTTGCCGATCATGATCGGCGCCAAGGACGTCGCCTTTCCCCGGATCAACCTCCTCAGCTTCTACATCTACCTCCTCGGCCTCGCGGTCATTCTGCTCAGCCTCGTGCTCGGCGCCGTCGACACCGGCTGGACGTTCTACACGCCGTACAGCGTGCAGACGGCGAACAGCGTTCTCTCGATGACGATGGGTGTCTTCATTCTGGGCTTCTCGTCCATCCTCACGGGCCTCAACTTCCTCGTGACCGTGCACACGATGCGGGCACCGGGAATCACCTGGCAGCGGATGCCGCTCTTCGTCTGGGGCATGTACGCGACGGCGCTCATCCAAGTGCTCGCCACGCCGGTGCTCGCGATCACGCTGCTTCTCCTGTTCTCGGAGCGCTTCTTCGGAATCGGTATCTTCGATCCGAAGCTCGGCGGCGACCCCGTGCTCTTCCAGCACTTCTTCTGGTTTTACTCCCACCCGGCCGTCTACATCATGATCGTCCCCGGAATGGCCATCAACAGCGAGCTCATTGCAACGTTCTCGCGACGAGCCATCTTCGGACAATTCGCCATCGCAATGAGCTCGGTGGCCCTCGCCATCCTCGGCTTCCTCGTTTGGGGTCACCACCTCTTCGTCGCCGGGATGAGCGAGTTCGCGACGATGATTTTCTCGGCTCTGACCTTCCTCGTGGCCATCCCGAGCGGCGTCAAAGTCTTCAACTGGACGGCGACGATGTACAAGGGCTCGATCGTGTGGGCGTCGCCAATGCTCTACGCGATGGCCTTCATCTTCCTCTTCACGATAGGGGGACTGACGGGGTTGTTCCTAGGGACGCTGAGCGTCGACGTCCACTTGACCGACACGTACTTCGTCGTCGCGCACTTCCACTACGTCATGATGGGCGGAACGGTCATCGCCTTCCTCGGTGGCCTCCTCTACTGGTGGCCCAAGATGACGGGAAAAATGCACGACGAGACGAAGGCCAAGATCGCGTTCTGGTTGGTATTCGTCGGGTTCAACACGGTTTTCATCCCCCAATTCATCATGGGTTCACGCGGGATGCCGCGGCGCTACTACGATTACCTTCCTCAGTTCGAGCCCTTCCACAAGGCCTCGACGATTGGCTCGTGGATTCTCGCGACCGGCCTTTTTCTCACGGCCTACACGCTGCTCGAGGCGCTCTGGCGAGGGAAGAGGGCGCCGCGCAATCCGTGGGGGTCCGCCGGCTACGAGTGGATGACCGACACGCCGCCTTGCCTCGCCAATTTCCACGCGACGCCGGTCTTCACACGCGGCCCGTACGACTATCACCTCGCGACTCCGGAAGAGCTCTCGACGGGGTGGGACGAGGTCGAGGCGGAGTCCGCGGGCGCGCACGGCGACAAGTCGCACCGCGACAAGACGAAGAAGAACGGCGAAGCGAAGAGATAATGCCCCGCGGGGGCATCAAGCACGCATCCAGCAGAGGAGCTCATGGCGAATGTCAGCGAATCGGCGCACGGCGAAGTGGCCCATGATGGCCACGACGTTCACGCGCACGCTCACCCCGATTTCCTGCAGCACCACTTCGACACGCCAGCGCAGCAATTCGACGCCTCGAAGTTGGGGATGTGGGTCTTCATCGCGACCGAGATCCTCATGTTCGGAGGCTTGTTCTGCGCGTACGCGATTTGGCGCGGCCTCGAGCCGGAGATCTTCGACCAAGCGCACCACTTTCTGAACAAGATTCTGGGCGCGACCAACACCGTGGTCCTTCTGTTCAGCAGCTTGACGGCCGCTCTCGCCGTGCGGTCCGCGCAGGTTGGAAAGCGGAATGCCACTTCCGCTTACTTAATTATCACGATCCTCTGCGCGTTCGTGTTCCTCATCGTCAAGTACTTCGAATACAGCCACAAGTTCCACCTCGGCTTGCTTCCGGGCCACTGCTTCGGTCATCCAGGGATGAGCGCCGCGATCCAGAACGGCGAAGAGGTGGGCACCTGCTTGCGCATGCAGGGCGACGCATCGCCCGTCATGCCGGAGTGGGTCAAGGCGGTCGACGAGTCGGGGCACGTCCAGCTCCTTTCGCCACGGGCGAACATGTTCTTCGGCCTCTACTTCGTCATGACCGGCTTGCACCTCATCCACGTCCTGGTCGGGATGAGCGTCCTCACCTGGGTCCTCATCAAGAACCTCCGCGGTACGTTCTCCCCGCAATACTTCACACCGGTGGACCTCGGCGCTCTCTACTGGCACCTCGTCGACCTCGTGTGGATTTACCTCTTCCCGCTTCTTTACCTCGTAGGAAAGCCGGAGTGACCATGGCTACCGAGCACGCCCACGCGGCCCCCGAAGACGACGGCAACGTCCATGTCCACGTTGCGAGCACTCAGTTTTATGTTGGGATCTTTGCGGCGCTCATCCTTCTGACGCTGCTCACCGTGCGGGTCTCCTATTACGATTTCGGGTCGGCCAACATCATCATCGCGCTGGTGGTGGCCACCATGAAGGCTTCGCTCGTCGCTGCGTTCTTCATGCACCTCCGGTACGACAAGCTCTTCAACACGCTCGCCTTCCTTTCGGCGTTCCTCTTCCTCGCCATCTTCATTTTGCTCACCTACGACGACTTGGGGGTCCGGGGGCGGAGGTCGCCGAGCTACATCACGACCGTCGACCCACGAACCGGGGAGCCGGCGCCAGGTGGCGAGCCGGCGACGTCAGCCACTTCGAACGAATTGCCGGGCGAGGCTCCGAAGGAAGGGCGGGGAAGCGCGGAGAAAAAGTAGTACACGCTTGCACGATCCAAAGCCGGCAGCCTTCGGGGGCGCGACCTGCGTCGCCCTTGCCCTCGCCCTCGCGCTACCGGTTGCCGGATGCAAGCGGAGACACGTCCCCGTCGACGCCTCCCCGGAGCTCGGCTATCCCGCTTGCGAAGACATCGGCGGCCGTGACGCCGGCACAGTCGTCGCCCAGGGGCACCTTCGCGCGGGGCCGCTCTCGCAAGAAAAGAACGTCGCCGAGAGCTTCGAGCTGCAGCGGACGGCGTGCGGGTATCTGCTGCGCTCGCGCCAGGAATGGCCGCTGGCGATATCCGACGTGGAGGTTTTCTACGATGCGGGTCTAACCCCGCTTTGGGCCTGGAAGCGAATGACCATCGCGGGATCGCGGCGCGCAGACGGCAACGCAGACATCCGGCGCTACGAGCTCCGAACCGGCGAGGTCTTCATCAAGAGGCGCGATGCCGAAGGGCGCGTGACCCAAGAGAAGCTATTGCCTGGCGGCCGGATGGCAGCCCCGGTCGAAGCGCACGTGGGGGCGGTCGTGGGTCCCGGGCGCGGCCTCATCACGGCGTGGCTCAAGCGAGCCAAATTGCCGGTCGGTGGGAAGGTGCACGAGCTCGTCCTCGACTTCCGGGAGATGGTCGAAATGCTCGAGATTGCCTCGCTCGAGCGCAATCCAGATCAATTCGAACTGTCTCTGGGCAGGACGGTCCGGGTGTATACCTTCTTCGGAAGGGAGACGGTGTTTGCCGATCAGGACGACGTCGTCATCGCCGATCTGGCAGGCATGCGCCCGAGCGACTCGCTTTCGACCCCCGAGCCGGAGCCACTTCCGATGTACGGGGCGCCGGATCCTCGGAATACTCCGTGATCGTGCGGTGCACGAAACGCGTGAGGCCGAGGCGTCGCCTCAATTCTCCGACCGCCTGCCGCATCGCGGGCTCCCTGGGCATTCTGATTCTCCACGCCTGCTCTGCCGCGGCGGCTGGCGGCGGCGGATACTGCAGGCCGCCCGTGGCGGCTGCGTTTTCCTCGGCCCCCGGTACGGCTTCGTCGGACGTCGGTCCGCGCGACGTGCGCATGGCCACTCTGCTTGGACTCGGTGGCGTCACCGCCAGTCTGGCGGCCCGCTCGAGCGAGACCCGCGCGCGGGTGGTCGAACGCGTGGGGCTCGCGAGCCTGGCGATTGAATCGACCGCCGCAGAGCTCGAGTGTGAGAGCGAGCGAGCAGAACAAGCGGCGGACTACCTCACCCGCGGCCAAACCAGCGCCGTACAGGCGCTCACCATCGGCTCGATCGTCGCCGCGACGCTCACGAGCATCGCGGGAGTGCTTCTCTCCACCTCGGCAAGACCCGCTGCCGAGCAGGACGTCGTGGCCCTCTCCGGTGGCGTCGTCACTGCAGGGCTCGGCCTCGGCTCCCTCTTCGTGCACCCGCAAGTGGACTTCGATCACGCTCGCAATCTGCTGTCCGACGTCTGGTTCGGTCCTCAAACGTCGACGACGTACCCTCCCATCGTCTGGGCGTACCTCTCGCGTCCGGAGTTCTCGAACGGCGGTCGCGAACCGATCCGCGTCCGGATTGTCGGTCGCTGGAAGCAGTTCCGCCAAGTCGACGATCCGAAGACGGCCGCCACTCTATTCGGAGCCGGCGGCTCCTACGACGCGGAAGCGCTCCACCTGCGCGCCGCGATGCTCGCCCAGGTAAAGGCCGAGGTCGAGCTCACGAATCAAGAGCTCGTGGCGCTCTCTGCGACTCTGCTGGAGTAACTTGGTCGGACGACCATGCGCGAGTTCCAATTCGACGGCCTCGTAGGGCCGACCCACAACTACGGTGGTCTCAGCCCCGGCAACGTCGCGAGCACCACGCACGGCGGCCAAGCGTCCAATCCGCGCGCGGCGGCTCTGGAAGGGCTGGCGAAGATGCGCTTCGTGCGCGACCTCGGCATCCCGCAGGGAGTCTTGCCGCCGCACGACCGACCCAGCCTTTCCACGTTGCGCCGAATCGGTTTTCACGGCAGCGACGAAGAAGTCATCGCCGCCGCCGCCGCAGGCGACGGGTTCTACCTGCGGGTTTGCTCGAGCGCGTCCGCGATGTGGGTGGCCAACGCGGCGACGGTCGCTCCGTCGAGCGACACCGCGGACGGCCGCGTTCACTTCGTGGTCGCCAATCTCCAGCAGATGTTCCACCGATCCATCGAACCGGCCACGACCACCCGCATCCTTCGTGCGATCTTCGCCGCGCCGTCGCACTTCGTCGTGCACGAACCGCTCCCCGGCGGCGGCCAGCTCGCCGACGAAGGCGCCGCCAACCATATCCGACTTTTCACATCACTCGGCGCCGCTCACCTTTTCGCTTGGGGCCGCAGCGCTTGGCCCGGCGATTCGAGCTCCGGCCCGAAGCGCAATCCCGCCCGGCAGACCCGCGAAGCCAGCGTCGCGCTGGCCCGATTGCATCGCCTCGAACCGGCCCGGTGCCTCTTCCCGCAGCAGCACCCCGACGGGATCGACGCGGGTGCTTTTCACACCGACGTCCTTGCGGTCGGAAGCGGACCGTTTCTGATGATGCACGAAATCGCCTTCGCCAATGGCGCCCAACTCGCCGACGACCTGAAAGCGATGCTCGGCGACGAGCTCCTCGTGGTGCGCGCGGCGAGTGCCGAGCTTTCTTGCGCGAGCGCCGTCGCCTCCTATCCCTTCAACTCACAACTCCTTTCCCTCGCCGATCGATCGATGGCCATCGTCGCGCCCGAGGACTCGCGCGAAGACCCTCAGGCGCGCACGTTTCTCGAGCGCGCGGTTGCCTCGGGCGGCCCCGTTCGCGCCCTGCACTACGTCGACGTGCGCCAGTCGATGCAGAACGGCGGCGGCCCGGCGTGCCTCCGCCTGCGGGTCCCGCTGACCGAGCCCGAGGCCGCCGCCCTTTCGGCCAATTCGCTCCTCAGCGATGCGGTCCACGACGACCTTCGCGCGTGGATCGGCCGTCACTACCGCGACAGGCTGGTCCCCGCCGACCTCGGGGATCCCGAGCTGGCGCGCGAAGCGATGCGCGCCCTCGACGAACTCACGGCGCTTCTGCGTCTGGGGTCCGTCTACGACTTTCAGCGCGGCTGAGGTTGGGAGCCAAAATGTGTGCTAATGCGCGCGATCCCCATGCTCTTTTCGCGCGCCCTCATTCCCACGATGAAAGAGGCCCCGGCCGACGCAACCAATGCCAGCCACGTGCTGCTGACGCGCGCCGCGTACATTCGCCGCGTCGGCGCCGGGATTTACGACTTTCTCCCGCTCGGCCTGCGCGTCCTGCGCAAAATCGAGGCAATCGTCCGTGAAGAAATGGATCGAGCCGGCGCGCTCGAGATCCTCATGCCCGCGTTGCTACCGGCGGAGTACTTCAAGGAGACCGGGCGCTGGGAGCTCTACGGAGACGTTCTGCTTCGCCTCAAAGACCGCAAGGGCGCCGACTATCACCTCGGTCCCACCCATGAAGAGATCGTGACCGACATCGCGCGTCGAGAGATTCGGAGCTGGCGCGATCTTCCGAAGAATCTCTATCAAGTGCAGGTCAAGTTCCGCGACGAGCCGCGCGCGCGCGGAGGCCTGCTTCGCGGCCGCGAGTTCTTGATGAAGGATGCCTACTCGTTCGACGCGGACGAGAAAGGCGCGCTCGCCAGCTACGAGACGATGCGTCAGGCGTACGTACGCATCTTCGATCGACTCGGCCTCACGTACAGAATGGTGCAGGCCGACTCCGGCGCGATCGGCGGCTCGACGAGCGCCGAGTTTCAGGTGCTCACCGACTCGGGTGAGGACGCGATCGTCGCTTGCGACAAATGCGATTACGCGGCGAACGTCGAAGTCGCGACGGTGAAAGCCGCACTCGACGGGGCCGCGCCGACGGAAGACCCCGTCTCGCGCGTCCACACACCGAAGCACGGGGCCATCGCCGACGTCGCCAAGCTCCTGCACATCTCCGAGCAAGCAATGCTCAAGTCGCTCCTCTATCTGGCCGGCGAAGAAGTCGTCATGGCGATCGTCCGTGGCGACCACGAAGTCAACGAAGTGCAGCTCGCCCGGGCCATGGGAGTCGGCGAAGTGTTTCTCGCCAGCGAAGCCGACGTCGAAAAAGCGACCGCCGCGAAGGTGGGCTTCGCCGGGCCGGTCGGGTTCAAAGGTAAAGTGCTGGTCGACCGCGCGGCTTCGCTCGTCCCGAGCGGAGTCACGGGGGCGAACGAGACCGATTGGCACCTCAAGAACGTGCGCTTCGGGCGCGACTACACTGGGCACGTTGCCGACTTGAGACTCGCAGCGACGGGCGACCCATGTCCGCGCTGCGACGGCGGCACGCTGACGAGTTATCGCGGAATCGAAGCCGGCCACATCTTCGTCTTGGGAACGAAGTACTCGCAGGCGATGGGGGCGAATTTCATCGACGAAAAACAGCAGACAAGACCCCTCGTCATGGGTTGCTACGGAATCGGCGTATCCCGCCTCGTGGCGACCACCATCGAACAACATCATGACGAGAACGGCATCCGCTGGCCGATGAGCGTCGCCCCCTACCAGGTCCACCTGGTCACCCTCGGGCGCGACGGCGACGTGCTCGCCGCGGCGCGTTCCCTCTACGATGCGCTGGCGGCGGCCGGGATCGAAGTACTCTGGGACGATCGCGACGAAAGGCCGGGGGTCAAGTTCAAGGACGCGGACCTCATCGGAATTCCTCTGCGCATCACCGTCGGGAGCAAGGCGCTCGCCGGGGGCAACGTCGAGCTCAAGCCGCGCGCGGAGATCGATCCGAAGAAAGCCGAGCTCGTGCCGGTCGGCGACGCGGTGCGGCGAATCGCGGACCTCGTTCGAAAGGCGATCGGACACGTGAGCGAGCTCGTGCCGCCCGCCACGGCTTAGTGATAGGTACGAGATAGTGGCCCGCCTCGCCCGACTGCCTCCTCCGCCCGCCGTGCCCGTGCGGTCCCCGCCTGTCGTCGTAGCCGGCGAGGAGGAGACACGCATCGCCGGCGTGTCGGGTGGACCGTCGATAGAGGCCCGCGTGTGCGCGCCGCCCAGTGCCGTTCGCGTCGTGGTCATTTGTCATCCGCATCCCCTGTACGGAGGCAGCATGCACAGCCCGGTGCCGCTGGCCATTGCCAAGGCCCTCTCGGACGAGCCGCGCGGCCGCGTCGCTTGGGCGCGCTTCAACTTTCGGGGTGTCGGCGCGAGCGAAGGTTCGTACGACGAGGGTCGCGGCGAGGTGGACGACGCGCGCGCGGTCACCGAGCACCTGCGGCGCCTGCTCCCGGGCGCACCGATCTCCATCTGCGGACACTCCTTCGGATCGTGGGTGGGCTTCCGCGCCGCCGCCGCTTCTCCCGGCGTCGATCGCGTGCTTCTCGTCGCACCGAGCGCGCTTTTCTTCGCGGTCCGTGGCGACGGGCTCGGGTTTTCGGGGCAGAAGACCATCTTCGTCGGGACCGAAGACCAGTTTTGCGACGTCGACGAAGCGCGTACGTTGGCCGACGAGATGGGTGCCGAGCTACGCGTATTCGAAGGCTTCGACCATCATTTCCTCAAATCGCGGCGCGCCATGGCCAATGCCGCGCTGCCGGTTCTGGTTCCCGAGAATTCCGCACAATGAGCGACCGCAAAGGCATCACGTCGACCGAATCGGTGCACGCAGGCGACGACAAGCGAAAGCCGTACGACGCCGTCGTCACGCCCATCGTCCAGACGGCAACCTACGCATTCACCGACACCGCAGAAATCGTCGCGTATACCGACGGCAGCCACCCGATGGAGGACCGTGGCGAGTACGGGCGTTACGGCAATCCGACGGTCCGCGCGCTCGAAAAGCGCCTCGCCGCGCTCGAGGGAACCGAGGACGCGGCGGTCTTCGCCAGCGGCATGGCGGCGGTGACGACGACGCTGTTCGCGCTCGTGCGCGGCGGGCAGCACATCGTTCTCTTCCGCGACTGCTACCGGAGAACTCTAGAATTCGTCACCGATGTTCTCGGGCGGTACGGTGTCTCGCACACGCTCCTCGACAGCGGCGATCTCGACGGGCTGGAGAAGGCGCTGCGCCCCGAGACCCGCCTGGTCGTCAGCGAGTCGCCGACGAATCCTCACCTGTCGTGCATCGATCTCGAGCGCCTCGCGGCGATCTGCAGCGCGCGCCGGGGGGTCAAGTCGATGATCGACGCGACGATCGCCACGCCGGTCAACTGCCGGCCCGCGTCCTTCGGCATCGACCTCGTGATGCACAGCGCGACCAAGTACCTCGCCGGTCACAACGACGTGCTCGCCGGCGTCGTCTGCGGTTCGAACGGCCTCATTTCGATGATCCGCGATCTGCGCGGCATCCTCGGGGCCGTCTGCGACCCGCACGCCGCATTCCTCGTCGGACGGGGCCTCAAGACGCTGAGACTGCGCGTCGAGAAGCAGAACGCGACCGCGATGACGGTCGCCACCCACCTGGCGAAGCACGCGCGCATCGAGCGCGTTTACTACCCCGGACTTTCCACGCACCGCACGAACGCATTGGCGCGCGCCCAGATGCACGGCTACAGCGGCGTCATCAGCTTCGTCGTGAAAGGGGGGCTCGACGCGGCGAGCCGCTTCGTCGACACGATGAAGCTCGCGCGGATCGGTCCGAGCTTCGGCGGCGTGGAGACGCTCGTCGAGCAACCGGCCGTCATGAGCTACTACGGAATGACGAGCGACGAGCGAGCGGTGGTCGGGATCGCCGACGGGCTCGTGCGACTGTCGGTCGGCGTCGAAGACGCGGAAGACCTGGTCGCCGACATCGAGCAGGCGCTCGGGTAAAGCCCATGCCATGCTTTCGTGCATGGTGACGGCGACGCTGGCCGAGCGCGTGCGCGACACGCTCCTCGAGCGTCCAGAGGTCTTGGAGGCGTATCTGTTCGGCTCGCGTGCGCGGGGGGACGCTGCGGCTCACAGCGATATCGACGTCGCGGTCTACGTCGACCGCGATTACCTCGAAGAAGCGGATTTTCCCTTCGGCTACGACGCGGACCTCGCCTCACGACTCATCCGCGCTCTGGCGAGGAACGACGTCGACCTCGTCGTGCTGAACGCGGCCCCGCCCCTCCTTTATCACCGCGTGCTTCGCGATGGCGTGCGTCTCTTCGCGCGGGACCTTGCGGCCACGACGGTGCGAGAGGGCCGCGCCCTCTCGCGTTGGTGCGACTACGCGGAGCAGCTGGCCAAGATCGACCGAATCGTGCGGCCGGGGCGGATGCCCGAAGGCAGTCCGTGAGCCCTGGCCGCGTCGATCCGGCGGTCATCCGCCGTCATTTGCTCGCGCTCGAGCGCGCGGTCCAGCACTTGTCTCGACACACGGGGCGGCCGATCGACAAGTTGATCACGGACCTCGACGAGGCCTGGCTCGTCGAGCGTGGCCTCCAAGTCTGCGCGCAGAACGCGCTCGACGTCGCTACCCACATCGCCGCGGCGGGAGCAACGGACGCTCCCGATTACGGTGCGGCGATCGACGCTTTGGTCCAACTCGGCGCCCTGCCCCCCGATTTCGGCGCCCGCTTCCGAGCGGTCGCGGGGTTTCGCAACATTCTCGTGCACGGGTACTTGGAGTTGGACCCGTCGCGTGTCCACGCCGTACTCAACACGCGCCTCCAGGAATTCCGAGAGTTCGCCCGCTACATCGAGGAGTACTTGGGACGGGTGTAGCCTTCACCGCAAGAGCGCCAGGATCGCGCCCGCGTTCGCCGCCGCTTCTCTCGCCGTCGTCGGCACCTCGGCGGTGACCTCTTGCTCGTCGAAGAGCTCGGGCGGCACATCCATCAAGAAGCGACTCGGCGTCCGGGCGATCGGTTTGCCCCGCATCATCCGAGACTTCGCGCGGGACACCGCGAGCTGCTCGCGGGCCCTCGTCACGCCGACGTAAAGGAGCCGCCGCTCTTCTTCGATGTCGTCGCTCCCATCGATGACGTCCGTCGCTTTCGTATCGAGCGTACGGGCGTGCGGGAGATACCCCTCTTCACACCCGATGAGGAACACGCAGTCGAACTCCAGACCTTTGCTCCCGTGGAGCGTCGAGAGGGTCACGACGTCGCTCTTGTCCTCTCCTTCGGCTTCGAAGCCCATCGTCAGCGCGTGCAAGAAGGACGACAGCCCCTCCATCGGCGCACCCCCCTTTGCCTCTCGCCGCGCCAGCGCGCCGAACAGCCACTCGACGTTCGCCCAGCGCTTCGCGCCGACGTCGGCCGAAGGGGCGCTCGCGTCGGTCTCGCGCTTGTACTCGACCCGCTCGCAAAGCGCGCGCGCCACTTCGCTCGGAAGGCGCTTTTCCCCGAAGAGCTCCCGGCGCGTCGTGGCGACCACGTCGGAAAGCGAGCGGCAACCGTCGCGCGCGGCGCCCGGGACGTCGTCGAACGCATCGACGCGCTCCACCGCCTGCCACAACGTCCAGCCGCGCTTGGCCGCGTGGAGCGCCAGCTTTTCGAGCGTGACCTCGCCGATCCCCCTCGGCGGATGGTTGACGACGCGCCGCAGGCTGATTTCGTCGGCGGGGTTGAGCGCGAGCTTGAGGTACGCGAGGACGTCTTTCACTTCTTTGCGTTCGAAGAACTGAACGCCGCCGACAACGCGATGGGCGATCCCTTGTTCTCGAAGCGCTTCTTCGATGAGACGCGACTGCCCGTTGGAGCGATAGAGCACCGCCACGTCGCGCGGCCGCTTTCCGTCGTGATGAATCAACCGCCGAACTTCTCGCCCCACCCACGCCGCCTCGGCTTCGGGCGTCGGCGCCACGGCGAGCCGCACTTTGTCTCCGCCAGGGCGCTCCGTGAAGAGGACTTTGCGCCACTTGGCGTCAGTGCGCTTGGCGATGATCGCGTTGGCGACGGCCAGGATGGGCTCGCGCGACCGGTAATTGTGCTCGAGCTTGACGACTCGCGCCCGCGGGAAGTGCTCGTCGAACTCGAGGATGTTGCGCACGTCGGCGCCGCGCCAGCCGTAGATCGACTGGTCGTCGTCGCCCACCGCGCAGATATTCTTCCGCTCGCCGCAAAGAAGCCGCAGCATCTCGAGCTGAGCGCGGTTCGTGTCTTGGTACTCGTCGACGAGTACGTGCAAGAATTTTTCTTGCCACCTCGCGCGCACCTCGTCGCTTCCCTGCCAAAGACGGGCCACTTCGCAGACCAAATCGTCGAAGTCGTAGGCGCGGTATTGTTTCAGAGCGGCTTGATAGCGAGGAAAAACCGCCTTGCTGATTTCATCGTACTCGTCTTTCTCGGGAAGGTCCTCCGAGGCCAGAAACGCGTTCTTGGCGTTCGAGATCCGCGCGAGCACCGCCTGCGCGTCGTACGAGCGATCGACGCCTGCCGCGCGCAGGAGCTGCTTGACGAGCGAGGTCTGATCGCCCTGGTCGAAAATCGTGAACGCTCCGCCGATGGCCTGCCTCTCCCGGCCCAGCACTTGAAGGCCGAAGGAGTGGAAGGTGCACACGGTAAGCACGCGCGCGGCGGCGGATCCGGAGGGGCCGAGCATGCGCGCGATGCGGTCGCGCATCTCGGCCGCGGCCTTGTTCGTGAACGTCAGGGCCACGATGGCTTGCGGTGGAACACCCCGCTCGATGAGGCGGACGATGCGGTGGGTGACCACACGGGTCTTCCCGGAACCCGCTCCGGCGAGGACGAGAAGCGGACCGTCGCCGTGCTCGACTGCTTCGCGCTGGGCGGGGTTGAGGCTTGCCGCGAGCGTCATGGGTAGAGCCCCGTCACCAGGCCCTTAGCTATGCCTGCGGCGCATCATGTGCGCAAGCGTGCAATTCGACCTTTCCGCCGCGTGCAGCGATCTATGCTCGTCCTCCCATGAGTCTTCGCCGCGCCGCTCCGGTGGCCGCCGCTCTCTTTCTTGCCCCGTCCTGCGCCGGCGCCCCTCTTCCCCCGCTGGCGCCAGCGGCTCCGGTCAACTCCGCGGCCGCGGTCGCACCGCCGAAACCGCCTGACCTCTCGGCGGTTGCGGCCCCTCCCGCGCTCGTGGTTTCCGGTCGAGTCGCGAAGCCGAGCGCGACCCTCGCAATCGTACGCGAATGGTCCAATCTGCCCGAGCCGCAATCCGCAGAGGTCACCGAGTTCGTGGTCGGGGAAGCGATGGGCCCCCTCGTCGATCTCGACCAGCCCATCGACTTCGCAGTCGCCGTCGCGGGCTCGGGTGCGGCCATTCATGATCGAACGGCCGTGTCGGTGGCCCTCAAAGACGTGGAGCGCGCGAAGGCGGCCTTCCAAGACCGGTACAAGTTGATCCCGGGTGACAACGGCGCGCTCTTCATCCAAGGCCTCGGGCGAGGCGGGCACCACGATGCCGACGAGGCAGAGGACGACCGCGGCGAGGAACATCGAGCGTGCGAGATCGCACCCGCCTACGGCTCCACCCCCGTTCGCCTCGTGTGCGGCTGGGGAAGCCGAGCGCTCGTGGAGCTCGCCCCCTGGCTGACTCGCACGGCGACGCGCGCCGAGACGACCTCCGACCTGCACGCGGACCTCCGAATGCAGCCGCTTCGAGCCACGCTCTCGGCGGCGAAGCGCTTCATCGCGACCGTCCTCGCGAGCACCCTCGGATCGCGACTGGGCCTGTCGGGCGCGCGGGATCTCGTCGTGAGCGCCGGCGGCGACGTCGTCGATTTCGCGCTCGATCTCGAGACCGCGTCGGTCGACGTCAAGCTCGGCGATCCCGCCACCACCGCGACGGCGACGCTTCGCATGTCCGGCCGGGCATCGAGCTTGGCGCGCCTCGCCACGGCTCACCCCGAGCGAAGCGCCACCCCGCCCCCGTCGTTTTGGCAGCTCCCCGGCGACGCCGACTTGGCCTTCTTCGAGCGAGGAATCGACGATACCGAGCTAGGGCGCGGTCGCGACCTCTTGCTCCGTTTGGCGAGCGACGTGCTCGCCGACGGTGGCCTCAAAGACGTCGACCGCAAAGCGATCTTGGAACCCCTCGGGAAGCTGGCAACGGGCTCGCCGCTTGCCTACGCGAGCGGGCTCGATGCGGATGTGGCAGAGAAGGCGATGGCCGCGGAACGCGCACATCGCGACGCGCCGGATGCGGCTCTGCTCGAAGAAGCTCAGCGCGCGTCGACGGAGGCGCTCCTCGGCTGGCGCGTGATGGAGCTCGACGAGCCTCCGGCTCGCTTGGTCGGGGCCGTGAAAGACCTGGCGACCGCGTGGGGAAGGCCCGCGGTGGCGGCGGCCTTTCGTTCGAAAGGACGACCGGTCCCCGTCTTGCGCCCGCTGCCTTTGCCGAAAGGCACGAATCTTCCTCTCGGTGCGATGCATTACGTCGTCGAGTACCCGTTTGGCGAGCCGCGCCTCGCGGCCAAATCGAGCGGTGCGGCTTTGCCAGGCAAGCCCATCGCGGTCCAACTTTATATTGCCCCCGACGGAGAGCGGACCTGGGTGGGGCTCGGGGCGGGCGACGTCCTCGTCGCAAGGAAGCTCGCCTCCGCCATGGGAGCTTCACCGGACAGTCTCGCCGCTCGGCCTGAGATCGCACCGCTCAAGACGGCCACCGTCGGCGCGGCGGGCTTCTTGACGCTCCGTGCGATCCCCGAATCGGCGCTGCTCTTCGCGGGCCCGCTCGGAGGTCGGAGCACGACGGAGGCTTTCGACGAGCTGGCGCTCCTGCCGCATCGGGGCGGCGTGCCCATGTGGTTCTCCTGGACGGCGCGGTCCGAGGGGGGCGCGGCGCCTGTCGTCGCGACGCTCGAGATCCCTCGGGGAGCGATGGATGACATCGTCACGACGATCGTACGCCATGCGTTCTGACCCCAAGACGATCCTTCTTTGGGCCGTCGCCTCCGCGCTGGCGGGATGCAGTCGCCCGCCTCCGGACGCTTCGCCAGACGGGGCCGTGCGCGTGTTTCTCGACGACATGGAAGCCGCCGAGAGCGACGCGCGCGAGACCCGTCACGCTTACGATTTGCTCGGGCCCGTCGCCCGGGCGAACCTCGAGGAGCGCGCTCGGCGCACGAGCCTCCTTCAAGGGCGCCAGGTCCCCCCTTGGGACATGCTCGCCGCCGGCCGATTCGGCGTCGCCTTCCGCCCGAAGACCATGCGGTCGAAGATCGTCGGCGACCGAGCATCGGTCGAAGTGCTCGGCGCGGACCCACAGAACGAACGAGCGACCGTGTCCTGCATTCGCGAGGTGGGCGGATGGCGGATCGAACCCGAGCTTCCTCCGCCGTGACGACGGATTTGCCCGCCCCGGCCGAACGGGCATAAGACTGCCGACATGGTGTCTGAGTTCCAGGCGGGGCTCGCTTGCAGTTTCATTGCGCTGGCGGCTGCGTCGAGCGCGTGCGCGCGCCCGCGCGAACTGCCCGAACCGGCGATCCCGACCGTCGTGTCGATCCCCGTCGCACCGCTTGGGACCGCCGCGACCCAGTCTCCGACTACCTCCGCCGTAGCCCCGGAGGCGCTGCCCGCCGCTCCGCCGAGCCCGGGCGTGTCGCTCGCCCCGCCGCCACCGGCCGCGGAGCCCGCGCCCGCAGCTCCGCCGAAGCCGCTCGTCGTCCTGGCCGACGAGCTCCCGTACCGCTGGTCGCACTTGGTCGCCAAGGAAGCGTCCGAGCGACCCCACGGGTCGCGCGCGAAACGGAGTCACGGAGGGCGGCCCTACCATCCGGGGCCGGGAGTCGTCGTCGATACGACCGAAGACCAAGGAGGGCCGGGCACCGCCGAGGTGCAGCGCGTGGCGCGAAGTACGGGCTACTGGCCGTTTCGCCGGTGCTACGAGGAGGGACTGCGGCGCGATCCCGGGCTCGCCGGCAAAGTCTCCGTCGACGTCGCCGTGGCCGCAAACGGAGTCGTCGAGCGAGCCGAAGTGGTCTCGGCGACACTCCGCGACGAGAGCGTCGCGCTCTGCATCGGTCGCGAGGCGGCGCACTTGGCTCTTCCGCACGGGGAGTCGCCGACCAAGACGACGATCGACATCTCGCTTTCCGCGGGCGACGAGCCGGTGACGGTGCCGAGACCGGCTCCCCACGCCGACGAGCTACGCGAGGCGCTGCGTGCGTCGTGGCCAGCGGTGGAACGGTGCTACGCCTCCGAGCTCTCGAAGCGCCCGGGCGTCGGGGGTCGAATGGAACTGCGTTTCCGCGGGCGGTCGAGCGGCGAAATCGTGGAAGTCACCGAGGAGGGCGAGCCGCGCTTCGCGGACATCGACGTCACCCGGTGCGTGCTCGGCGTGTATCGAAGCACCAGGCTACCTCCGGCGCGCGTCTGTACGGCCCGTGAGACAACGTTCGGGTACGCGATCCACTTCGAAGCCAGGTAGTCGCAGGCCCCTCCGCGGCGCCGGCCCGGCCTTTGCTCGAGTCGCTCCGCGAGCAGTTTCTCAGCTCTCGAGCGGCGCGAACAAGGCCTCAATCTCCCCCTCGCCGATCGGAGCCGCAGTCCCCGTGTCGCCGAGGAGCGCGTTCGACAGCCATCGCTTGCGCTGCTGGAGGGCGAGCACGCGCTCTTCGACGCTCCCGGCCGCGTAGAGGTTGTGCACGAACACCGGCCGGCGCTGCCCGATGCGGTGCGCACGATCGGTGGCCTGCG